>Ga0208783_10000976_pt1 | contig 17362 bp, 19 predicted proteins | sample DEB19_08_DNA_2_FD_184529 | JGI IMG/M metagenome (GOLD analysis project Ga0208783, IMG submission 184529) | Aqueous microbial communities from the Delaware River and Bay under freshwater to marine salinity gradient to study organic matter... | ecosystem: Environmental > Aquatic > Marine >...
TAGGGTTCGTCAGGGTATAGGGGCCGTAGGTTTGCTTGTCGCCATTTGGATAATAGCGAGAAGAGAAGGTCGCAGTCACTTCGCCTTGGTTGCGTTCGTCGGGGATCATCTCGTTGATATACAAGATATTGTCGCCCTGTCCAATCTGCACCGGCCCTGTCTCGGCGTACACGCTTTCCGTCCCGTGGTTCATCCCGATCTCATGATCGTAGACGTAGCCATCATCGGACACCATCAGCGGATTGGCAAACACCCCACGATCAACCCCAGCAGAACGGCCCAACGAGCCAATCGACCAGTTGTTCTGGGCGTAGTTCCAAATCACATAGCGGTTGTTCTCTTGGCTTGAGGCCGATGGATAGAAGAACCACACTTCGTCGAACTGCGAGTTGTTGACGGCGTAAGCCTTGCTGATCTGCGCTTGGTTGATGTCGGAGAACACATAATCAGACACTTCGCATGGCACAGCTTTGACATAACCGTCATACATATAGAAGCCACGCGAACCCATCCAGACCGCGAAGTTATCTTGAACGGCAATCGCATTCGGCCCCGCAAGGCCGCACGCACGACCGGCGAACTCAGATGTATATACAAATGGCTGGCCGACATAGGACACGACGTGCGCGTCGATGTCCGTAAGAACAAGAACTTGGCCACGAACACGCTTGGCTGTGATAATTTTGCCACCCGTTTGTAGTTCTAGGCTACCAGCAAGGTTCGTGGATGCTGGCGTCCAGACCGTGTTGTTCTCAAGATCGGACCATGCAATCTTGCGCGGATTGCCAGACGCACCCAGCGCAAACATCGAGCGTTCGTTCGTGACAAGAACGCCTGTGTTAGATGTCGGCGCGTTCGTTACGACAGCAGCCTTTGTCGGCGTTGTCGTGTCCAACTGCCACTCATAAATCTTGCCGTCATAGTTAGAACAGCCGACAAGATACTCGCCCCATGTGTCCAGCGTCCATGTCGTAGCGGGCGTCACCGAACCAACGTCAGGGCGCGGCGTGCCGTAATACCCGGCGCTGTAGAGGCCGACGCCGTAGCCGCCACCGACAGACGCATTCGGGTTGCCGGGAACAAACCCAACAGGCGTGATGTCCACAATCACACTGGACTGTGTGATAGCGTAAAGCTTTGAGTGCGTACCAACGGAGATGTAACGGGTGCTGTTGTTAGAGCGCCATGCAATCATGCCACGGGCTTTGCCGGTGAGGGCAGTCGTGGTTCGCGCCTGCCACCCGCCGACAGGACGCATCATCCCCTCAACCCAGCGCACAAGGTTAACGTCGTACCACCGGCCAGAACTGTCAAGTTCGGTTCCGTTACGGTAAACGCCGGGTGGTATACTGAGTGGGATAAGCGCCATGTCTACTCGTCATTCGTTACGGGATTGATAGGCGAATTAGTCTTTCGGTGTAAAAGCGCGATGCGCGATTAGTCCGCCGCCTAAGATCATCCCGATAGCTTCACCAGCCTGCGTGATTTGAATACCAAGTTTCGGCGCGCCAGCGAGTGCAACAATCGTGCCAACACCGACATAGGTGCTTGGCTCTGTACCACGGGCCTTAATCCATTTAAGAACTTTTTTCATAACAATCTCCTATAGATTATTTTGGATCAGGATAACTTACATTCGGTAACTGCCAATGAGGGCCGTCTTTAAACGAAGTCCAGTCGCCGCCCCATTCAACCTTAACAAGTTCCAACTTCGCCGCAGTCTTAATTACTTCCGCGAGTTGGTCATAGAGTGGCCAATCCCAACGAACTTGCCCACCTACATACGGCGCAATATCAACCGCGAAACCGTGAATGTGCCGTGACCGCATAGTCTTAGATGCACCCTTTGCGACAAGTTCTTTCTGCCGGGCGATTGAGCGGCGTCCTTCGATGACCGTAAAATCAATCGGCGATATAGATATAGCACGTTTCACCACGCGCACCAAATCCGGATGCACGCCGCGAAGGTTTAGCAATGAACGTGGGCCTAATTTAAAAGCCATTAGCGATCTGCCTTATGGTCCAATTTGTCCTCAATCCGGCGTAGGTGCATCATGACCTCATCAAACTTCTTGTCGATGGCGTTGAACTTCTCGTCGCCATATTCCAGTTTCGTTTCGAGGATGGCGAGGCGATTGCTTAATTGCGTCCACACGCCAATAATAGCGAATACGCCAGCAACCAGTGTTAGGAGCGTATCGATGCCGAAGTTCATGTCCATCGATCAAGACCTATTCCGCAGGTTCTTCTTGTGGCATCTGTGCCTCGGCCTGCTGCTTAATTTTCATGAGAAGAGGGAACGCGCCCGAAGATGTGGGTAGGTTGCCCAACGTCTGCAATACGGCGTTAACTTCTTCTACGTTAAGTGTGAGATTAAGTTCCATTATGCGCTCCAAGGTAGCGCAGGGCTTACGACAGGTGGGTTGATTTGGTTGGCGATCTGCTCAGCTACGTTCGCTTCAAAACCGGCAACGCTTTCTTCGCCAAGTGCTTCGTGTACCCAGCCAATTACTTGGGCTTCGGTGAGGTCGGCATACGGCGTAAACGCGCCGCCTTCGTTGAGCAATACAGCGGACGATCCGTATACGCTTCCGACGTGTTCGCCGTCTGTGCCAGATAATACCCAATGACAGGTGAATACGACATCGGTATTACCGTCGAACTCTGGGTAGGCGTCCATCTGCACGACGGCCCAAGTGTTTGTGATTGCCATGTCTTAGTTTCCTTCTAGTTGTGCCACGCGGGCGGTAAGTTCTTGGATTGCTTTGACGAGTACCGGTATGAGGTCACCCGCCTTAACCGACTTGAGGTCGTCCGGTTCGCCTTCGCCAGCCTTCCAGCCGCTTACAAGCTCTGGCAGTACGGTTTCGACTTCTTGGGCAATGAAGCCCATGTCATCCTTAACATCTTTGCCCTTGCCTACCTTCCAGTCAAACCGGCGTGGCTTGAGCGCGAGGATTGCACCTAAACCAGTGTCTAGGTCACGAACATTTTCCTTGAGGCGCTGGTCGGAAATAGCGCTTATGCTAGTGTTGGTGGCGTATATTGTACCACCATTATCGACATAGAAACGCAGAGCAGAAGCGCCCGTTGAATATATCGCTAACGAAGCGGTAGTGCCGGTGCTTGCAGATGTTACGATAGAAAGCTGGGGGCTGTTAGCGCCACCCTCTGACGGTAGTACTTTTACACCCGGCGAAGAAGACGTGGATGCACTCGTCGTCCCGACCAAGAAATTTCCGCTACTGTCGAGGCGCACGCGTTCGGTACCATTAACAGCAAAAACCAGAGGGTTAGCAGTGGCGTTGTCGATATAAGCTAGGCCGTCGCCGCGCACATAGAAATAGGCAAAGTTTGAACCTGCGCGAGCAAGATACCCTGCAGCGCCAGAGCTGCCAGTGGCTGTGGTGTTAACCGATCCGATATAGTTAGCCGAGGAGGCACCGTCCTGACGAACCTCCAACGGATATGAAGGCGAACTCGTACCAATCCCGACGTTGCCGCTGCTGTCAATCCGCATGCGTTCTGAGCCGCTAATCTGAAATACATGCTGGAGAGCACTGTAGGTCAGTTGAGTGTATGCGGCACCGCTGCGGTTGTAGGACTGGATGACGGGTGCAGAAGCCACTGCGGTCGGGTCAATTTCCAACCCTGCTGCGCCAGCGTTAGACACAACAAACTTCAGCGGGGGCGAACTCGTACCAATCCCGACGTTGCCGCTGTCGCGGCACATAATGACGTTTCCGCCAGTGAAGTCCGCGCCGCCTTCTACGTTTAACTTGCCGTAGCCGGAGTAGCTAGTGCGGTTTATTAGCACGTTGCCGCTGCTGTCGATGCGCATACGTTCTGTCGTATTTGTCCCGAAAAGCAGCGATGTCGCGCCGCGAGTTGTCATGGCAAAATCAGTATTTCCGCCGCCCGATACAACTTGGTTGCCCGTACCGATGTCGCCAACAACGGTCCCATTATAGCTAAATGTTCCGTAGGTTCCGGTAGTACCGTTAAATAAGAAGGTTTGCGTGGCTGTGGCCCCGATACGTCCACTTACGTCCAGCTTGCTACCCGGCGAACTCGTACCAATCCCGACGTTGCCGCTGCTGTCGATGCGCATACGTTCTGAGCCGTTTGTACCCAAAGACATGGCCGCAGCAGTGTTTGTTTGGAGATAAAAACCGGCTGTCTCTGCAAGCATAGTTGCAACGCGAGTGCCGTTAAAACCTAAATCAATACCACCGTAAGTAGTGCCGTTGATTTGCAGCATCGACGTGCCGGAGGAATTGATGCCCACTGAGCGGGTGTAAAAACGACCAAATACATCCGGCGAACTCGTACCAATCCCGGCGTTCGTGCCGTCGTCGTACACCACAGACGCGCTGGCGGCGGATGTGCCGTTGCCCTTGACCAGATAGCCAGATGTGAGTGACGTTGCGCCTGTGCCGCCGTACGCAACACCAAGAGTACCGACATCCCCAGAACCGAGAAGCGACACACCGCCGACAGTCTTGATGTTCGTGCCGGAAACAAGTGTGGCTTGCTTGGCGTTAAGCTGCGTCTGGATGGCGGATGTCACGCCGTCGAGGTAGCCGAGTTCCGTAGGACTAAGCGTTGCGCCGTTGGCGGATACGCTACCCGCGACGGTCAGCGTTTTGCCTGCACCGACGTTTAAGCCGACAGATGTCCCTGTACCAGCCGCAGCGAACAGCGCATCGATAGTGTCAAGATCGGTATTGAGTTTTGTACCCCAAGTATCGGCAGATGCGCCAACTTCAGGTTTAGTCAATCCAAGGTTTGTTGTGGTTGTATCAGCCATTTAAGTCCTCACGCAGCTTGCTGCCATATTTCTTCTGTAACAGAAATTGGCGTCCATGTCTCGTTTGTTATTGATTGCGGTGTCCAAGTTTCTGTAACCGCAGCAATGGGTGTCCAAGTCTCAGATGTATCGGCCTCGGCAGTCCACGTTTCCGGCGTGATTGGCTCTGGCTCCCACTTCTTCGTGGCGTTAATAGTAACGCTAGACTGGGCGTTACACGTGATAGATGTCGGCGTCTTGCGGACCACTGACACGCTTGTCGATGAAACGGCGTTCGTCGTTATAGATACAAGGAACACGCCTTGCAGCGATACCGTGACGCTTGATATGGCGTTGGAGGCGCAGGCTGCGTTCTGTATGCGCGTTGCCGATACAGATGTACTCGACGTTGCGTTAGAAGTTGCAGCAGCGTTCTGGACACGGGTAGCCGTGACCGACGCGCTTGATGTGGCGTTGGCTGTGATTGCTGCGAGATTGATCTTCTGCGCAGTTACCGTCGTAGAGGATGACGCCGTATCGGATACAGCGGCAAGCAGAATACGTTGCGCGGAGACGACAGCACTAGACGCGGCTGTTACGGTGATAGACGCCTCTTTAGGGTCTATTCCGTAATTACCGCGTCCGTATAGACCGCTGCCATAGCCAGCCATCTACTTAGTCCAGATTGATGTCGAAGTCGCCCGCAGGAATACGGAGAACGTCACCGCTTGCAATCGTCTTGCTCGTGGTCAACGCACCATAGGCAAGCATATTGCCGCCGGAAACAGCGTCGAAGACCGCAGCATAGGTCACTGTGCCCCATGATGCGCTTGCAGTCGGGAACTCAACCGCTGCCGTATTGGACGCTTGGTTGGCTGTGACAGTGAACGCAATTGTCTGCCGAGCGTAGGAGCCGCCAGAGACTTCCGTCCCGGTGTTACCTTCACCCGGATCGGACGTATACAAGCCGACATACAAAGTGGCAGGCGCGGTGTAGGGCGTTGCGCCGAACACATGGCCGAGAACCTTGTTCTCAAGATAATTGGAAAAACTCATCCGAATGTCCTTATGCGGGGTTTCAGTTTAGACGAACCAATGCGGGCACGCTCATCGGCGATGCGCATATCTTCTACCAACTTCTCATACAAAGAAGTCCAGATGCCGGTGCGTTCATCTTCCCTCAAGTACGGCGCGGACTGAACCAGCGTACCATATAGGTAGATGTCCGGGCTTTCGGTCAGAAGCCAGTTAGTCGGCGCTGCATCAGACAATGCGGGCAGCTTGGCGTAGTAGAGAAGTTCCGCGTCGTAAGACCCATCGGGTTGCGGCAGAACTTCGAACTGCTGGCCAACGGTCGTGAAAAACATCGGCTGACCGCCAGCACTGTAGACTTGGCTGTCTTCGAGAAGCTGTTCTGGCGTGACGTAGAGCAATGGAGTGATTGGGTTTGTGTTCAACTGGAACCGGATTGTTTCTTTCCAGTCAGCAGGAACAGCAAAGTACGGCGTATCCATAGTTGCGGTCGCCCGCGTCACCATCTTGCGGTGACGGATTTGGCGGCTCATCTGCGCTTCAGCAAGCGAGATGAAGTTTGGAATAGCAGACGTCAAATCAGACCGATTGAGCCAATCGGCGACTGCGGTCTTCAACTCTGAATACGTCGTAATCGCCATTAGACAGTCCCCGGCCTTGTGCGGAAGTAACGATTATCAGGATCGTTCAGCCACTTCTTCATCGCCTCTTGGTCTTTAGTTATACCTTGGCGCTCAAGTTCATAATACACTGAAATCGGGATGCTGCCAACCTTTGTCCACTCACCCCAGCGTTCGGGCGCATCGTTAAATTCGCGTTTGTTCTGCTCGATGATTGCGGAAACGTCTTGCTCTTTCGAGATGATCGCTTCGTCCTTACCGGCATCATAATCGTAATAAGTTTTGACGCCTGTGAAAGCATCGTCGTTGATAAGGCGTTTAGTCATTTAACGTGGCTCCATGTCCTACCAGTCCTAACGCCACGAATGCAATTTGCGCTCAGACTTAATTCTCTTGCGATGCTTGTGGCGTTGTTACTGCTTTGTCTTATATACCTAACAAGCGCATCATTCAACTTCGCTTTTCCATTACCAACCCCAAGGGGCGCTACTGTACGCTTACGTCCTTTAGCCATCATATCCGCAGTATTTTCTCTAAATGTGCCAACAGATAAATGGTCTGGGTTTACACATAGCGGATTGTCGCACGAGTGCATGACAACTAGACCCTCCGGTATCGGCCCTTTATGGATTTCATACGAAAGACGATGTGCGGATAAAGTGGGCGACCCCTTTCCGCCCTTTTGGATACGGCCGTACCCATTGGGCCGTATTGACCCTACCCATTTCCAGCACCCTTCCGTTACCTCGATTTTACGAAAAAATCTTTCCTCTAACGTACCTCTCGGCCTACTGCATGAAAACGTAGGGTCGGCTCTGCGGGCCTCCATGTAATGGGCACCGCAAAGACCACGAGCCATAAACGGCTTATCACAATCTTGAACAGAACATTTGCGCATAAAAAAACTCCCGGTGCAGGAGTTACTTCCATACACCGGGAGCCTTTTAAGTGTCAAGTCTGTTTTATGACGTGGTAAGGTCGAAAACCCCACCATGCGCAGCTTGGTTGTTCACCTTCAGGCCGTACTCAACAAGGAGCAGAGCCTTCTCGGCGTCACCAGTTTTCGCCAAGTCCATCTTCTGGATTGGGCGAAGAACTGCCAACGATGCGTAGTCAGGATCGACGATGAACGCATCGCGGTCACGCTGGAAGCGGTTAGGAACGATGTTGACCGTACCGAAATCAGACACATATACGTCGGCTGCGCCGATGATCTGTGCCTGCTGGCCAGCAGGAACGTCGCGGTAACGGGTTGCGATACCAGTGAAGCCCGAAGCAACAGTCTTGTTGAATGGACCAACCATCAACATCTTTGGCGTACCGCCCGAAGTCCAGACGCTCTGGATAACGGTCTTCAACAGGGCTTCCGAGAACGCACGCTGCGTACCATCGGTACGAGCAGCAGTTGGGGTTGAGCCAACAGTCGGGTTCGCACCGCCTGTGCCGAACGAGGTGTTCGAGGTCAACCATGCAGGCAGACCAGCAGTACGACGTGCAGTTGTGGTGTTACCAGCAACCGATGCTTGGTTAGCAAGAAGAGCGGATTCCATGTCGCGCTTCAGTTCCGAACCCAGCTTGGCAAGCTGATAGGTCATTTCGTTACGACGACCGGCCTTGTCAACTGCTTCAAGCGTACCGGAGATTACGACGTTCTTCGTGCTGATCTGCGTGTAGTTACCAACGCGAACGGTTGGGGTAACAGCAGTGAACGAAGAAATGTCATCACCTTCGAGTGCAGCGTTAGAAGCCGAGGCCGCAGCCAAAACGTCTGTTTGCCATTCGAAGTAGGTGTTCTTGACGCTTTCACGACCGATGTTCGAGATGAACGGAGTTTCTTCTGGCGAGATGTTATAGATAACGTTCGACAGGTCTTCACGAATACCGATAGCGGAGTACCGGGTAAAAGTATTTGCTACAATAGCCATTTCTTCACATCCTTATTAAATGAGTTTATCCAACAGGGCCGCTGCATCTGCGACACGGCCTGTACGCGCAAGGCGCTGGGACGCTTTCTTTACATCGGTTGAACGTGAGTTAATTTGAGTACCGGAAGAACCGGGGCGAACGATCCGCGCAACCTTCTTTGGCTGTGCCTTCACTTTCTCCACTTTCTTCGAACCCTTATCAAACATCATCGCTTTGCGCAGGATTGAAACGTGAGTGGCCTGAACAAGTGCACTTAGGTCGCGTTCGCTAAACCCGTTATTCAAAGCCCATTCACGAAGCTCCTTAGCTTCGCTTTGCATCGTGCCTTCGTCTTTCCATTCAGGAATGACATCTGTGAGTTTGGCGCGCTCTGACTGCACAATGTCAGCCAATGCCCGCTGTTGCTCTTTGGCCATCTCTTGAGCAATCCGCTGCTGTTCAGTATTAATAGCCTGAAGTTTAGCGGCTCGCTCTTGACGAGACTTATTCCAATGCCGTTCTAACCGCGCCGCCTCAATGGGGTCTTCGTTATAAAGATTGTCCCAATCAGGCTCAGCCTCGGACTGCACCTCAAGTTGCGCTTTAAGCGCCGGTAACAGTTCCGCGTATTGAGCGCGTTCCATTCGGATCGCTTCGGCCTCACCGTGGAACGACTTGCGTTCTTCGGCTAATGCCTGAGTTTTCCGTGTGTAATCCGAATAACGAGAATAACCTTTCCGAAGTTCGTCAAGGGTGACTTCCGTTTCTTCACCGTCAAGTTTAACCTTGATGGTTAGATCGTCAGGAAGTTCCTGTTCGATAACCTCTTCTGTGTCGTACTCTTCATCCGGGTCGGACTGTTCGTCTTCCTCTTCATCCGAGTATTCCTCGGCTTCAGGTTCATCCTCATAGCCCTGAGCCTCTTCAGGCTCTTGCGCCTCGGCCGTGTCTTGGTTGTCCTCATCCGGGCCAAGCAGTTGGTCGATGGCTAACGTTGCTTCGTGGAGGCCGATCCCAGCACTGGGGTTGCCGACTTGTTCCGTCATATATAGCACCTTTTTAAATAAATGTTAACTCCTTGATTTGGCGACTAAGCCATCATCAAGGATCGCCTGTAGGCGGGCTTTCAAACGCTCAAGTCCTTTGAGCGTGTGAAACATGTCAGAGCGTGCGCCATATTCGGTCGGGGCCGACATACGCCACTCTTCAAAAATATCTTTCTCCACTGCGGCAAATGCCTCCTTGAGAATATCATCTTCAAGAAGGCGCTTGGCGTGGTTAGCTTTGGTTATAGGGTCCATTAGATCAACGGCTCATATCTAGGGTTGGTTGCCATAATCGGTTGTGCTTGAGGTAGAAAAGCAGGGGCCGGAGCAGGAGCCGTAGAATTAAGGAGGCCGTAGCCCGGCTGGAAGAACATAGCTTCTGGGCCGAAACCATACCGCTCGTAATCTAAGATGGTTGGATTGGCGCGCATATCTTGGCCTGTGCCAAAACCTACGCCCGCGCCTGTACCGAACGGAGAAACATACGGCACTCCTGTTTCTGCGCCACCACCGCCCGCCAAAAGGTTTTTCAGAAGATCGGCCCCGACACTGCCAAGGGATATAAGTTGGGGTACGTTTAGGCCCGTGCCGAGAACGCCGCCCTTCTCCGTCAATGCGGGATCAGGAGTTGGAAGCGTTGTCAGACCGAGACCGGCAAGGACCGACCCAACAGATGCAAGTTCTTCAGGAACGACGGTCTTTGGTATAGCGCGGTTGCCGCTAACGACAATGTCTTCAACCGCTGGCTGCGCCAGCGTCGGGTCCATAGCCAGTTCCGTAAGTGCGGGTACACCTGCAAGCGCGGATGCACCAAGCAATTCTGGAGGTACTTTGCTTACGCTGGCGATAACATCTATAGGCGCTTTTTCTGGTTCAGCCGTGCTTGCCTGTTGTTGCGGTAATGGCTGCGCCAACGTTCCGTTGAGGATTGCCTCGACAGGCACGGGGACGGCGGATGCGAATGGCAATCCCGATCCAGCTTTAACCCCACTGACGACAATAGGTTTAACAGCGGCTTCGGCGGGTGGTTGTTGTACAGGTTCTTGTACAGGTTGCTGTGCCGGTGTTGGCTGGGTTGTCGGTGAAGACAAGTTGCCAGTTGCGCCCGATGCAGCACTTTGAAGCAATCCAGACGCAGCGCCCTGCGCGGTTTTTGAAAGGCCAGTGACGAGGATTTGTTCAGCCACCGCCTGCTTGGCGGCTTCTTTTGCAGCTTCACTCGCAAAGGCATTTGAAACACTACTGCCTACGTCGCTAAGTACCCCGCCAATCGCTTCGTTAGCGCCTGTCACGTTACCGAGGCCAGCAGTCGCGCCGCCGATTAGCGCCGACGTAAGCGGGTCTTTACCTGCCAAGAAACCGCCAAGGCCACCGGCCGCAGCGCCTGCCGCAATCTGGACACCAAGGCTTGCGCCACCGGTTGCGATAGCTGCCGCGACAGGTAGCGCCACGCCCGCGATGTCGCCGACTATGCCAAGGCCGTTCGGGCCTTGGTTTTCGGCTACGCGCTTGTATTGGCCGGTAGCTGGATCAAGGACTTCAACACCCCAATAGGCGTTCTTGGGGTCGTCCAAAGTAAGTTTATTGGCTTGGTCAAATACGTTGCGCAAACCCGCTTCACCTGCGCCCGAATATACGACACTGCCGTCTGTGCCACCGCTTACAAGGCGATATGTGGCGTTCGGGTCTACTGGGACAAAGCCCGGTGCTGTCGCGGCATATTGCGCGTTAGGATCGAACGTCGCGGGATTTGCTGGCTGCGGTAGTCCTACATCGCCGAAACGTGCAGGCAATCCCAGTTCGTTTGCAAAGTAATAACCGGTCTGCCCGCCACTTCGCAGGCTCGTAATTGGGTCAAGGTTCATATCCGCGCTGGGCGCGACATACGGGTTTACGTTTAATATGGCCGCTAGGCGCTCGGCTTCTGTCCGGCTTGGACCCCCACCTACGCCGCCAGTGTACGAGCCACCCAACTCCGGACCACCGAGCAGGGTGTTAGCAAGATTGGAACCGACTATCTCAGCGCCCATCATAGGTCCGCCTAGCCCATAATCGCCGAACCCCATATCGTCCATAATTCCGCCTACAGCCATTTCATCATTCCTTCCAAGGGCGGCGGTAGGCGCCGCAAAAGGGGTAGCGACAGGAGCCGCAAAAGGGGTAGCGACAGGAGCCGCAAAAGAGGTTGCGGTTTCAATAGGCGCTGCAAGAGGCGCTGCAAGCGGGGCAACAGTTTCTACAGGCGCTGCAAGAGGCGCGGCAAGAGGAGCTACGGTTTCGGCCTCAATAGTCGCAGGCTCTACGGCTGGTGTGTAAACTGGCTCTGGCGCTGGAGCAACCGCCGCCTCCGCAGCCGCTTGCTCTGCGGCTACCCGCTGGGCTTCTGCCTGTGCCGCAGCCTGAGCCTGTGCCGCAGCCTGAGCCTGAGCAGCGGCCTGAGCCTGAGCAGCGGCCTGAGCCTGAGCAGCGGCCTGAGCCTGTGCCGCAGCTTGAGCCGCTGCTTGTTCCGCAAGAGCGCGTTCCTGAGCGGCCCGTTCAGCGGCTGCTTGCGCTGCTTGCGCACGCTTTTCATTTAATTCAGTTTGCTGTCTTTGAGCGGCGGCTTCTGCTGCTGCGGCTCGTTCTGCTGCAACTCTTTCGGCCTGCGCTCTTGCCGCTAATTCTTGGGCTGCGGCAATACGCTGGGCTTCTGCGGCTGCGGCAGCCTGTTGGGCTGCGGCTTGCTCTGCGGCAGCTTGCTCTGCGGCTACGCGCTGGGCCTCGGCCTGCTGCGCGGCTTGTTCCGCAGCCGCTTGTTCTGCGGCATAGCGTTCGGCGGCTGCACGCTGTGCTTCAACCTGCTGTGCTGCTTGATCTGCGGCATAGCGTTCGGCAGCCAACTGTTCCGCAGATATTTGCGGGGCTGTAAATCGGTCTGTAATCGCACCGATAAGACCGTAATCCTCGACCATATTCTGAGGAATATTTTCGATGCTGGCGGGTGGTTGATACTCGTAAGTGGGGGTAGGCTCAGGTGAAGGTGCGTAATAAACTGGCTCTGCAACGGGCGGGAAATATTGCCCTATTGCCGCAGCAATAGCTTCTTGAAACGCAGGACTATTGAAATAGTCCGCGTTAAATTCCGGAAGATAAAAATCTTCAAACATTACATCATGCCTTCCGGCGGGAGTTCAGGTTGCATCTGGGCTTGTTGCACGGCCTGAGCCATCTGTGCGTTTTGCTGGGCCTGTTGGGCCTGCACGGCTGCCCGTTCCATTTCGCCCTGCTGACGTAGGAACTCACGGTCGCGCTGCATCAACGCTTCGATGTTGGCCGTGTTGACCTGCGTGCCGTACTTGGCTTCAATCTCAGCAGCCTTGACCATAAGATCGGCGTCGAGTTTGTCGCGCTCACGGTCGTCCTTGCGCAGCATCTCTTCGCGCTGCAATTCAAGTTCGGCTGCCTTCTTCTGGATGTCAGCGCGGATCGCTTCCATCTGAACCTGCGACAGCATCTCTTCCGGTGTCGGCTGCGGTGGAGCAGGCGGCGGGGGAGGCGGCATCATAGCCGGGTCTTTGAAGAATACAGTCGGGTCTTTGTATCCAGCCAGCGCCATCATCTGCGCCAACGTATTGTAGTAACCCTGCATGTCAACCAATGGAGCGCCCATCTGCATGAGCATCTCTTGCTTGGCGGCGACTTGGCCTAAGAATGCCATCTTCTCTTCGTTGCTGCCAGTGCCGAGGGCGACATTCACTACAACATCCATGTTCGTGTCCCACACACGCGGGTCAATCGGAACGAACGTGTTGCGCAAACGCACCATGCGCGGTGCGTCTTGGTTCTTGGCGATAAGTTGCATTGACTTGCGGAACAGGTCTTTCATACCTGTCTCGGCAAAGATGCGGCAGATCAGTTCGATATGCTGCGCCGCAGCAGTAATCGTAGCCGCAACCGCAGCGCGGGTCGAAGACTGAAGCGCGTTAGCATCGAGGCCAGACGCGGCCTTGGAAATACCTGTACGGTTCTCGCGCAGTTCATCCATGTACTGCAACATCGGGAAGGCTTGCTGCCCGACGAACGGCATTGTGAACGGCTGCACCATACCGGGTGCGCGCATACGGATAATGCCACCGACTTCGGTGTTCATTACGTCTTCAAGATTGACTTGGCCTTCAACAACACCCGTGCGTGGGTGGATCGCCTGCGCCAAACTGTCGAGCGTGTTACGAAGGATGTTCGACTTGATAAGCTGAATGTCCATCGTCACGTCGGCAATCGACATGCCGAAGAATGTGTGCGGCTCTGGATCGGGGCAGAAGTCTACAAACGGAATAAAGTCGCAGGCTTCGTAGTGAAGTATCTTGTTGGCCGTGCCAGCAACGCAGACGCGGCAAAGTTCCGCGATCCCGTCGCCGTCCATGTCAACGTACACATAGCCCTCGATGTAAAGGACTTTGCGGGAGGTTGTATCTGTGCGGCCCGTAATCTGAACAAAGGCTTGCGGGTTACGGTCAAAGGCTTCTTGGTTGCCTTCGAAATCGTCAAGCGTTTCAAAGCCAAGGTCTTGAACCTCGTCCCACTCGTAGCCCATCTTTACAAGATCGGATACGGTGACGTAGCGGCGATGGGCTACAAACTCGGCGGTCTCGATAGAACGCGCACGGCGGTCAATCAGAAACTCTTCGGGCGGTACGGACTGAACGCGCAGACGGCCCTTCTCAACTGTACGGACTACTGTACAGTCGTAGGTTGCAGGCTGGGTTTGGCCCATCATGCCCATCGGCGTTTCGACCATCGTCTCGCCGAAGGTAATCTCTACGTCCTTAACTTCGACGGTAGGGTCGGACTGAAGGACGGAGAATGTAGCCTCGTCCAGACCCGTGAAGTAGTGGGTCGTGACATCTTTTTCGGTATCCCACCAGACTTTCATGATCCCGTTCTTACGGATCAGCGCGTCCTTAAATGAGGAGTAGCATTCGTTGAATAGATTGTTGTCGCGTGTCAGGCAGTAGTTGACGTAATCCGTCGCTTGCTGCGCGGTTTCAACATCTTCTGGGCCGTTCGGCGCAAACTCGACGACGTTGTTCGCCGCGAAAAATACTTTCATAATCGACGGCATCATGGCCTGCACGGTGTCGCGCACGTCCATAGAGATTGCCTGCGACCGGCCTTCCTCTTCGTTGCCGAACGGTTCGCCCTTATAGTACTGGCCAGCAAGCGCACGCTGCGGCGAGATATCATCGTCGATGTAATTCTGCGCGTCGTCAATCTCGGCAGTGATAATGTTCTGAAGTTCTTCTTCGGATATAGGCTCTTCTACCTGCTCGTCTTCCATATCCGGCTCTTCAATGGAAACTTCTGTTCCATCGGCGAGTTCAATCTCCGTCTCTTTGGTATCGTCTTCGCTATCGCCGTGTTCAGAGTTGGCGTTGGGAACACCAGTATCTTGGTACATTCCTTGGTTCTTAGCCATGTCGGCCTTACTCGGCTTACGGTTATTGCGATACGCCATATTTTAGCCTTACTTCTTTTTGGACTTGCCAGCTTCAGACAGAGCGATAGCTATAGCCTGTTTGCGCGATTTAGCCAAGGGAGCCTTTGCAGGGCCTTTAGGATTTACGCCAGCGTGCAATGTGCCGCGCTTAAATTCGCCCATGACCTTGGCCACTTTCTTGTCGGCCTTAGTTGGTTTCTTCATATCATTTACCTTTCGGCGCATACGCGCCACGCTCACTCAAATACACGATGGCCTTATAAAGAATAGTCGTACTCTCTCTCGCTTGGCCTAGCATCATATTGCACATCGAACAAAGTATGCCGCGTACCTCACCTGTATCATGGTTATGGTCAACGACAACTGGTCGTTTTTGCTTATACCCTAATGTCTCAGATATTTCTACCTCACAAATAGGGCAAGCAAAATTCTGATTGGCGATGATAGAATGATATTCATCAAGGCTCATACCATATCGCTGTTTAAGATTACTGGCGCGGTGGTAGTTTGGGCGGGCGGCTCTCTGACGGCGCTGCGCTGCGCGTAGGCAAACCTTACAGGCGGGTCGATAGGAATAGAAGTGGTCGATTGGCTTTTCTTCGCCACATTTCGAACAAGTCTTTGTTTCCACAGGTACGCTCCCTTTGGCGGTCTATAGCCTAAAGTTCGCAGAAAAGCAAAAAAGTGGGGTGGCGGCGTTTTGAACAGAGACGGGAGTTATCATCTTCATTCAGTCGCTATTATCGGCCTAGCCGCGCACACCCCTAGTTCCCATATACCCGGCAGGGAGAGGGAGAGGAGAAACCTGCCGGGCAGAACAAATATATCACATGGTTATATTATGTCAAACAATGCCCTTTATATTTCTACGCAAGGCTCCACTCTTGTTGGCCATCGAATATCCATGCATGATCGTTGACACATCGGTGGCGAGGCACAGGCACAGCGCATCCGCCTTGTCTGGCGACGGAAGTCCGCGCTTCTTCATGCTCTCCTTACTCTCCACCTGCATCTTGCCGGACGAGGTAAAGGTGTAGCGCGGTGATGCCAACTCGGCGAACAACTGTTCATCCTTCGGTATCTTCACGTCTCGGTTCGCCAGCCATCCTTTGCACTTGAACCACAACTCGGCGCGTAGGTTGGCGTAAGTCCCTTTCATCGCAGGGCTTTCCGCAACGTTGATCCCGCGTGCTGGCAGACCCAGTTCGCGCAGACGGTCAAGTACACCTGCCCCCAACCCGATACTATCAACCAGTATCTCGACTGGCTGCTCCGATGGTGTCAGCGCCTCATACTCGGCCACGACTGCGCCGGTTAGCTGCATCAAGTCCAGACCTTTCCAAGTCTGTATCTCTTCAACAACGGGGCCACGCCGCTTGGCGAGGGCGGAAGCGTCGGAACCCATACGCGCCACGTCCAAGCCCCATACACTCTTCGTCTGCTTGGCGATCTTAATCTCGCGGTTCATAGCCCCGTCAATCAACTCGACAGGAATGACCGTATCTTCTTCACGCGGCGGGAAGTTACCAAGAACACGCACATGGTACGCAGGACTGTCTTCCCCGTACCGTAACTGCATCTCCTTAACGAACGCATCGGATACGCGTGGGCTGTCGAGGCAGCTAACATGAAAGGTTTTCCATTCGCCCTTCAGGCGATTGTGCGTATCGTAAAACAAACCGCTGTTTCGCGTAGGGTTCCCCAGCAGCAACGTCGTTGCATTGTGGCCGGACATAGAACCGGACGCAGCTTCGTATACACTCTCCGGAATACCGGACGCTTCGTCGGCGACGAGCAACACGTTATCAGCGTGGATACCCTGCAACGCTTCCGGCGTTTCTGCTCGGCTCGTTCTTGCGGAGATAAAGGCTTCACTAGCTGCGGCCTTCAACTCAATACGGTCGGCCTTCACTTCGATCAGAACCTTCAACACGTCGGGCAGTTCATTCACCCATCGCTTCAGTTCCGCGAACATCGCATCGAACAACTGTGCGGATGTCGGCGCAGTGACGACCACCTTCACCGGGTATCGCGTCAGGAAGTAATGCAGCATGGCCCAGCTTGCGGCTGTCGATTTGCCGACACCGTGGCCTGAACGCACGCTGATCCTGCGGTTCCCGGAACTAATCGCTTTGAGAAACTCGATTTGCCACGGGTCTGGCTTCGTCCTCAGAATATCCCGCACGAACCCAACGGGATCATCGCGGTACTTCTTCAAAAACTCCAGAAAGAAGTTCGGCTCAGATTTCGTCATTCTTATCTCCCCTTATTACTCGTGCGATTGTTTGATGGCTAACTGATATACCATGACGCTTTGCTACGATAATAGCAATATCGCGGTAGCTATGACCTTTAACGCGTGCGGCCTTCATGGTGATTAGCGCGTCCTGCGCGTTTGGTTCTGGGTGCAGCTTGGCCTTGCGGCCTGTTCCCGACTTCTTAAAGCCGAACGGCACTTTGCCACCGACGTATCCTCCTTGTGACTTCTTCGCTC
>Ga0208783_10000980_pt1 | contig 17313 bp, 22 predicted proteins | sample DEB19_08_DNA_2_FD_184529 | JGI IMG/M metagenome (GOLD analysis project Ga0208783, IMG submission 184529) | Aqueous microbial communities from the Delaware River and Bay under freshwater to marine salinity gradient to study organic matter... | ecosystem: Environmental > Aquatic > Marine >...
CCAAGGGGTCTCGGACTCGAGGCGCGAGACATACTCGAAGAGGGGTCGGAATCCTGGCTTGCCGTAACCTCCCCACAAGTACATCGCCCCGCCATCGACCACGAGCTCACCGAACCTGTTGGACCACCCGAGCATCCAGTCAGTGAATGACTTCTGGTCACCGTCCCACTTGTCCCAGTCCTCACTGACGAGGTTCCCGTAGGGTGGGTCGGTGGCAACGAGTTTCAAGGGTCCGCATGTTCCCCTGACAAAGTCGACCACCTCATCCGAGGTGCAGTCACCCTGAAGGGCGTACCCGTCAGGAAATTCGTGTACTAGCATCTTAAATGGGTAAACCTCCCGGGATCCGTGTAATCCGCGGGAGGTCTATGAATAGGATCAGTGCTGCGTTCTACTTTGGTAACGCGTTAGCCTTCGTCGCTGTACTTCCAGGGGGAGTATATCGAGGAATACCCTCTGCTCACAATAGCATCTGCGTCTTCCTGCGAGAGACCAGCAGACACGAAGGCTTCGACAACCTTTTCCCAATTTCTCATCATGGGACCACCGCAGGCGTCCCCAATCATAGTCCTCACGTTCAGCGGAACATCTTTCACCCATCCTGGGTCTTCTGGATCATAGAATGGCATGACTTGACGGACAATCTTGTCGAACTTTGTTCTGGGTCTGCCTGTGCTATTTCCCATCTCGACAGGAATTCCTGCAGGATCGTAGACGGTCTTTGCCATCTCCCCAAGCCTTCTTGCCTCTTCCCTGATGATCTGGCGAAGTCTCGTCTCTGTTAGTCTGATTGCCATCTGATGATTCTCCTTTGAGTCGTAAGGGTAACTATTCACCCATGCGTAAACTTGACAGGCTGGCAAAAAAAATCGGGGCCGCCGAACCCAAAGGAACGACGGCCCCATCATTGAAGATTGTCGATTACTCTACGGAGATGACTCGCTTCGTCGTCTTCTGGACAGGGACCTCGACATAGAGAATGCCTGCATCATAGCGGGCCGAGATGCCCTCCTGGGTGACATTCTCACCGAGGCTCCAGGATCGGGAGTAGGTGGACTTGGTGCCGTTGACCTCACGGGTGCCGGTGACGGTGAGGTAGTCGTTCTCGGTGGAGACCTCGATGTCGGAGCGACTGAGGCCAGGCATCTCCACGGCGATGGAGTAACCCTTGTCGGTCTCGTTGATCTGGGCGCGGGGGCTCATCAGCGAAGTCGACTTCGTGTTGCCGCGATTGCTCCGCTCATCGAGGAACGTGTCGAGGAAAGTGTCGAAGCTGTAGTAGGGATTGCGGGTCGTGAGGCTGAACATGCTGTTTTCTCCTTGTTTCTGGTTGACCGGAGGAACCATTCCTCCATGATTTAAGTTTAATCACGGCTTTTTCGGAGAACACCCTTCTTCGGAACTTTTGTCTCATTTTTTGAGAGCTCCCATGACCTGTGGTCCTTCTCAAACTCTTCAAGAGTAGCAAGTTGTCCACCATGGAAGAAACTGACGTAATTGGGTGGACAACTTGGAACACCAGATGCGACAAGCTTCCAATCATCGCCCGCATCGACGGTGCCCGAGAAGCCTCCATTTGACTCCTCGAGCACCGTGACACGTACGATAGGACCCGCAGGAGTCTTCACATACCTGAGCTCGCCACGCCTATACCTGATCGTTACCTGCGACTCGACGTAGTTGTCTGCGCTTGGTGGCAGGACTCTCGAAGAGCTCGTTCTCGAGCTTTGCTCGTTCACGAGCCTTGACTGCCCGATTCTTTGGTCGCATGATTTCGGTACAGAAGAGTCTTGTGAGTTCACTCGTCTCCGCACCGTTATTGATGGCTCGTTGTAGCTTTGGCGATTTCCTGATCGCAACTGATACTCTCCGCACAGAGGACTTGATGTCATGCCTCTGTTCGTCAGTCATTTTATTGCCGAGACCTGAGCGATGAAGTTGGAAAATCCCCTTTGACTTTCCACCATCACCTACGGCCCAATTGTCAAACTTGCTCTCTGCGTAAGCATTCAGCAGAGCAGCCTCGATTAGCGGGGAATCGAACCCCTCATTCTTGAGCTCACGCTCGATAGCGCAAGCATTTTCCCTATTCTCTATCTTGGTCGAAATGTCCTCACAGACCAGACCCTTCCTGTAGTGTTGCGTGACCTCCGGCTCAGGACCAATGACGGTCGAGAGGAGCAGGAGGAGCACGAAGTGCAGGTGCAGCATCGTTCTCCGTTGGTTATTCCCGCTAGCGTGGGATAGGACCACAGTGCGGAACTTTAATTATACCGACAGAAACCTAACTGTGTAACTGTCAACTGTGAACACACGTTGAACACAATGTGTTACTCATCATTGTCTGTGACTATTGACAGAACGTACTTTCTAAAGACATGGGCCCTCACGGCCGATTGCTTGCTGTCATGTGAGCTCTTGTTCCAATCACATTTCTTTCCCTTTCGGGAAAGTCGAAGTAACTTCCTGAACTTCCTCGTTGCTTTTCTACGTGAGACTTCATCCATAGAGGAAAGGCTTTCATTGAGACTACCGATGCTGCTGCGAGGATAGTGGCTTGGTGGCACGAGGCCAAGGTTTGCATAAGCGATGTCCACTAACAGTTTCTTAAACTCGTAGCTCATCATTGCTCACGTGAATGTGTGGTTACTTGGGAGTTCTGAACCTCACCCCGTTCACCTGGCTAAACTACCCGATAACCAACATCAGTTCAGGGCACAAATCGCCAGCGAGCACCAGCGTCGAAAGCGTAGGATGGTCTACTTTCGAAACCCAAGAGATCGATCACCGATCCCACTCGATAAAGCAGCGCCTAATTGCCTGCCCTTATGAATGTATCAAATGCATACAGTTGTTTAAATGAAGATGCCCCGGCACAAGGCCGGGGCATCGTTGTTTGCGATAGCTCAGTGCTTCGCGTCTACAGCGGGCTTGCCATCGGCAGGAGCCTCGCCGGCCGTCGTCTCACTGGTCGGGACCACAGTGGTCTCGGCAGCGGCGGGTGCGGCATCTGTTACGGCCGGGGCGACCTCGGCGACTGGTGCTGCCTCCTCGGCCTTCTTCTCCTCGGCAGGCGTGGCATCGTCGGCGCATGCTGCGAGGGTGAGAGTGAGGAATGCGAACACGAAAGTTGCTACGTTCTTCATGATTGTTTCTCCTTGAATCACTCTGCAGAATCTACTGCAGAGTCAGTGGTGCCGGACTCCTTCTCGTCTCCACCGGTGCAACCGGGAAGGAAGGGAAGGACGAGGGCAAAAGCGATTGCGATGAACTTGGTCATTGCTCTGTTCTCCATGTGTTGAGCATTAGTAATTTATCCAACTCTTTCATGTTTACACTAGTTTTTCGAACTTTTTGAACCGCCATCATAAGGAGTAGCAAGGCCCAATGTTATGAGCTGTTCATTACAGCAGTTTCCATCCTGCGTGTGAATCCTTCCTAACCACCTGCCATACTTGTCAAGACCCTTGCTCTCAAGGAAAACGTCCTTACCGAGGACTTGGTTACGTAACCAGTCTCTAGCGGCAATGGCACGAGCCTTACTTTCGTTCGTTCCACCCTTCATCTCGGCAGTGTCAATGCCAAGTAGTCTCACCTTCAGCTTGCGAAGTGACATTGAGAATCCAAGATCCACATCCACGGTGACTGTGTCACCGTCATAGACCTCAGTGACCTTTGAGCGATAGAAGAAGCAACGATCGTCCATGTTTCATTTCCTGTTTGTGACATACTTATCCTCGGAGGACTATCATGGCAAAGAAGCCCGATGTATTCGTTGTCAGGGAAAGGGTTGAAGGTCTTGAAAAGCTGGTGGGGCAGGCACTAGAGATCGACGGTCTCAAGGACATGGCAAAGGATGTCACCAAGAAAGTCCTTGACGAGGCACTGGAAAGTGGAAAGGCTGAGCTTAAGGAGGCTGCAAAGTCGACGGTCCAGGAGGCAAAGGACTTCATCCTCTCAGAGAAGGAGACGATGACTGTTGACATGGACAAGCGGCTCGAAGCTGCGAGGTCAGAGTTCCAGAAGGCACTCGTGGAACACCTTGACAGGGTCGAAGACAGGCTCACAAAGGCAGAAAAGCTACTGAAGATCGCCCTCGCCCTCTCCCTTGCTTCCGCGGCCTGGAGTGGGCTCGCCAACTTCCTCTGAACCCTTTGCGAACTTCTTTACAGTCTCACCTGCGATAAAGAAACCACCGATCCACTGCACCAGCTCAACCCAATGGGTCTCCCCAAGTTTACCCCAGATGAGGAGTGGTGTGGATACCACCATCGTCACAATAAATGCAAAAAGTGCTCGCCAAGAGAAGGGTGAGTTCTTGGCGAGCAGGTTGTGGATGCTGAGCTCTCTACGATTACGGGGCTTTCTTTTCATGCCCCTACATATTCGTCACCGAAGCGTGTAGTCACTACAGAACTTCCTCTCCATGGCAGGAAGTTCAGATTCACCACGTCGCGGCAAAAGATCAGCGGTGTCCATGACGGCCCTTGCAACCTTCGCAGCAGACTCGTCAGAGTTACTCCACACATCCTCGAAGAGGCGATCAACAACCTTGCGTCGAGAGAGGAGGAAGTGCTCCACAATTGCACGGTTCGGTGAACCCTTGAAACCGGACCCGACCCTCTCCTCAGTCTGAATTCTCGATATTGTCAGTGCCATCACTGCAAGCTCAGCGCCGATGTCAACTAGACGGGCAAGGATGAGCTGACGCATCTCCAACTTGGGACCCTTGAGTAGCATCTGGTGGAACAGTGTGAGCGCAAGCTTCCTCGTCTTGGACTCAATCCAGTTGAGGTGTGAGATGAATGGGTCATCAAAGTCAATGAACTTATCAAAGATCGACCCAAAGAGGTTCCCGATGTACCATTTTGGATAGATGAGCGCACACTTTCCAATCACCTTTAGCTTATCAAGTAGGGTCGCCCCCTTCTTAAAGAGACCTCCGGCATTTCGAAGGTGGCCGTCGAGGGCCTCTCGAGCGATGAAGAGGTGCATGATGTCGGTGGTTCCCTCCACGATTCGATTGATGCGAGTGTCACGGAGGACACGCTCCATCGGGAAACCGACCTCACCGCGTCCGTCAATAGACTTGTCTGTCTCGAATCCTCTTCCACCACGAAGCTGGAATGCTGTATCTGCAACCTCCCAACTCCGCTCGGAGTTCCACATCTTGGCAGTTGCCGCTTCCATTCGAATGTCAACATCATGCTTGTCACTGAGGGCTGCACCGTAAAGTGCCAGGGTCTCCATGGCATAGGTGAGACCTGCAATGTCAGCCAGCTTCTGTGCACCGGCTTCGTGATCACCCACGGTCTTGCCCCACTGCGCTCGGCTCTTGGCCCACGATGCCGAGAAATTGAGCACGTCCTTTGACACAAAGGCAGCAACTGCCGGTATGCCGAGCCTTCCATCATTCAGGGTAGTAAGTGCCAACTTCAGGCCCTTACCCTCGCCAAGAATGATGTTCTCAGCAGGCACCCTGACATTGCGGAACCGAATGAGACCGTTCTCGATGGCTCGGATTCCAAGGAAGCGGCAACGGTGGACGACCTCCAACCCCTCAGATCGACCCTCGACCACGAATGCCGTGATTCCCTTCTTTCCATCTGCAGACGTGGTTCGTGCCATCACTACATAGAGGTCTGCCAGCGTCCCGTTCGTACACCAGAGCTTCTCGCCGTTGATGACCCAGGAACCGTCATCCTGCTTCACGGCCTCGGTGACCATGCTCGCTGGGTCGGAGCCTGCACCGGGTTCAGTGAGAGCAAATGCGGATAGCTCGCCCTTGGCAATTCGAGGAAGCCACTTACGCCTCTGCTTCTCTGTGCCAAAGAGCTTCAACGGCTGTGGCACACCAATTGACTGGTGCGCTGACAACGTTGCAGCGGTTGAACCACAATACTTTGCCACTGCGCCAAGAATTCGAACATAGTTTGTCTGTGAAAGCCCAAGACCACCATATAGCTTTGGAATCTTAATGCCAAAAAGCCCAAGATCTGCTAGCCCACGCCACACGTGTGGTGGAATCTCCTGCTGCTTGTCAATGAGGTCGCCATCAAGATTTCCTTGAGCCCAAGCCTCGAACCTTTCAATGATTGCATCACCCTCCTTTCGGTCTTCCTCACTCTGGAGTGGGAAGGGGAATGCCAGGCCCATGTCAAGGTCACCCATGAACATAGAAGCCATGAAAGACTTAGACTTCCAATCGAGCTCACGACTCTCCTCGGCAACCTGGATCGACTTTGCCTCTTCCTGCGTGCGATTCTTATTCTCTATCATGTGACTCCTCAATGAAAGGATATTCAGGAGATAGAAGTGTATCGGTGAATCAGTAGATTTCCATCCAGGCGATCGCAGCTGTTCCAAGAAATGGGTCTGTGGCTGAACGGATGGCCTCAACGACTGAACCACCGTCATCCGGATTGTCGGAACCGTAAAGAATGGTTCCAAAGGCGGTAACCGTGACACCGGATACGTAACCGTCCTGTTCTATGTACGGTGTGTCAGCACTGGTCGCCTCACCGTCAGCGTCCGTGTCCAGGCCGGGTGAACAGTCATCGAATCGAATTCCATACACCCTTCCTGTTCCCATCTCACAGCGATCAGGATTGGCTGTGTATGTGCTGAAGTACACCACACCTGCGTAGACAACAGGCTCCGCCGTGAGTCCTTCACCTGACTCTAGTGGGTAGTAACCATCATTCCCGTTACATGGGATGGGCTCAGCCCTGGATGCGCAACTGAGGGGTTCGGAGTCCTTCATGGCGAAGAAGTATCCACGAGAGCCCGACGACCTGTCGTACGGAGTACCAGTCCCCCAGTACACCCCGAGTCCACCGTCACGGAGCCACGAGGTTGTCGCTGCGTAGAAGACCTCCGGTCGGGCTCCGACGCCATTTGTCCCGTCGGTCCCATTCATCGGATCGTAGAACTTGCACCACATCAGGTCATCAGGGTCTGACGCATCGATGATCGCCTTGTAGATCCACGAGGAACCCGGGCTCTCCGCGTCGGTGGGACCGGCACCGCCCTCATCAGTGGGCCGGTAGGCGGTGGTCACGGGGAAGTAGGCGACGTCGCCGTCTCCGTCACTGTCAACGTCGACCACAGCCAGAGCAGAAGCAATGTAAGCGTACTCTAGCCTGTCTGCCCCACCGTTGTAGTTGACGGCACCGGGAGTCGTAAGCATGTCAGGGAACTCACCGCCGATATTGTCACCTTCATTCCTGTATCCGGCAGACTCAGTCCCCTGCCAGTCATCACCGACGTTCCACATGTAGAGGTTCGCCTCGGTCGACTTCCAGTAGTCATTGCCGCTCGATCCATCATGGGCAACTGCCCTTCCACCGCCCCACATCGCCACCCAGTGGTCCCTTGACCTCCGAGGATCGCTGGAGTCGTAGACGTTGAAGACGGTGGGTCGACCCGTGGTCATACCCATCGCAGTTGTATCGACCGTATTAGTCTGCTCCCAAAGGAACTTTGGAGATGTTGTGTCTGTGATATCAAGGGCCAGGGTGACGGGTCCACCCATGCCCTGCTGGACCACCACGACCCTCTTCCACTCGGAACCGTCAGGCGACTTCCTGCCGTCCCCGTCAGTGTCCACCCACACGTCCTCGACCACCGGGCTACCGTCGAAGAGGAAGGTGCGTCCATACCACATGAGGTCAATGAGGCTGCCGGCCCACTCCTCGTCCTTGTCGCGAAGCAGGAGGTAGCCGGGAATCCAGGCCCAGAGTTCCTCGCCGGCCTCGTCATCTGTGGCTGTTTCCGGATCGTCCTCGAGGCGGAAAGCGTGGAGCATACCGTCGTTGGCTGCAATGAGGACGATGGACGGATTACCCTCAGCTTCAAGACCAGTGAGGAATGCACGGTAAGATGGGTCCGCGGCATACATGTCATTTCGGGCAGAAACAACTGCGGGAATAGAGTATGGTGAATCTCCCAACTTCCAGGAACCACGAAGACCACCGCCGGGATAAGCCTCGGCTAAGCTCATGTCAATGAATCTAAACCTGGCTTCTGGCAGTCCACGTGCAAAGTCAACGAGCTTCTGGAGGTCGTCGCCGTCAACAATGCAATCACCGTCGAGGTCATAGGAAGAGTCGGCAGCACACGGAGAAGCCCCGACTGTAGTGTCCAGATAGCCTGCCAGGACGCTTGATGATGAACCAACAGCACGAACAAAGTTGTAGTCAAACCCAAGGCGACCATTTGCTCGATCGATAGAAAGGGCTGACAGTGAAGCCGCACCGTCTTCCCAAGTATAGATGTCTCGCTGACCAATTCCGTCACGATCCTCTGGGTTGTCCTCAGAAGGAAGGACAGGACGACTGACAAGTAGGTCACCTGCATCCCAGACCGCACCACCGTATGCGCTCGGTCCCTCATACATCACCTCACCGTATGTTGGAGAAGCAGGGTCATCGTCGATGAGGTAGTCCCTTACGTGACCTTGAGCTAGCGGGTTGAGGCCAGTGAGTTCGAAGAATGTGTAGATGAGATGAGATCCGTCGGCGGACAGTACCGGTGAAGACCTCGTGTAGGTCCCTGCCGATATCTCGTTGACCACGCCGAGGATGGAACTGACTATCTCGTTACCACTCTCTGCAACGTCATAGACACCGTCACCTACGGTGTTCGTGGAAGCATTCGTGAACAGGGATTCTGGGATACCACCGGTTGGAATGCCAAGGCCGATGGTGTGGACAATTGCCCTCTGAGTATCGCTCAGGGTGCTGAGATCTGAATTGTAGAGGTGAGCAACCGCATTGTCATAATAGCACTGCGAATCCGGAGTTGTGAGTCCCGAAGTATCGCAGGAGACTTCACCGGTCGAAGTCGAGGAAGCCATCGCGTAGGAGAACGAGACCTGGTCATCGTTCGTCGGTCGGTCCCTGGTGAGGACCACGATGTGAACGTCAGTGCAAGAGTATCCAATGGGAGACTCAGACCAGTCACCTGTCATCCCATCACCGTCGTCATCGTTCTCGTTGTCGGTGGTGGACTGTCGAAGGTAGTCCTCCCCGATGTCCTCTAGCACTTCTGCGAGGTTTCGGGTCGTCCCATGCGTCCTCACACCAGAGAGCGCAGCAACCATCTCCGAGTAGGAGGAGCCGGCCGGTGAGATGGGATAGAAGGAGTCACCGGAGGGAGTCGCCGATGTTCCGACAATCGCATAGTTCGGAGTGTCGAAGTGACGGACCACGCTCTGAATGGCCGACTTCGTGTCCTCGAGACAGGAATCACCGGTCGTGGAGCCGTCGCAAGGACTATCCATGTCCGATGAGAGGTCCACTACGAAGACCACCACCGGAGGGACCATCTCGATGTTCGAGAGCATCTCATCCGTGCCGGTGGCGGATGCCCATGCCGGCATGAATAGAGACAGAAGAAGTGATGTGACCATACTACCCTCTTCTATAATCTATCTTACGAGATGCTGTATGTACAAGAAGAGCGGCTTTTGGGAACCCCCAGAGCCGCGAACTGTGCCAACCTACGATTTGGACGGGATTTCGCCATGCAAGCATGGTCCCGCGTATACGATCCCTGATCAGGGGCGAGTGGTACGGAGACGGCAGGATTTGAACCTGCGACCAACTTTCGCCGGTGGTCCCTTAGCAAGGGACTGGTTTGAACCGCTCACCCACGTCTCCATGAACTAGAAGGAGGCGGGACTGCCCTTCGTTGAGCCGAGGAAGCTCACGATGTCGGTGACCTGCTCAGGAGTGAGAGACTTGCCGAGCTGGTGCTTGCCCATCAGGGTGACGGCCTCACCGAGGCTTGCCGCCGAAGCGTCATGGAAGTAGGGTGCCGTCTCGGTGGAGTTGCGAAGGGATGACACCTTGAAGACCATCCGGTCGGTTTCCTGTCCAGTCACCCCAAAGCGACCCTGGTCCGCCTGGTTGGGCCATGCCTCCACCACACCGAGCTTCATGAAGGAGCCACCGCCGAGGAGGGTGCCATTGTGGCAGACCGTGCAACCGACCTCCATGAAGGTGTTGAGACCTCGCTTCTCATCGTCCGTGAGCGCTGTGTCGTCACCCTGGAGGAAGGCGTCCCACTTGGAAGGAGTGACCAGGGTACGCTCGTAGGCACCGATTGCGACACCGACGTTCTCGAAGGTGAGGGCATCCTTCACACCGGGGAAGGCCTGGGAGAATGCCGTGATGTAGGTGGGATCGGCCTTGAGGACCTCCACAACTGTCTCGGCATCCGGCATCGCCATCTCACCGGCGGCAAGGATGGGACCGAGAGCCTGCTCCTCGACAGTCTTCGCCCGACCATCCCAGAACTGTGCAACCTGGCCGGCAGCATTGAAGACCGTCGGGGAATTTCGACCGACTGCCACCATCTTGTGACCTGGGGAGAACTTGTGCTCGTCGGCCCCGTCCTTCGCCACATTGTGACAGGTGGAGCAGGACATGTTGGCGTCGGCGGAGAGCTGGGTCTCGAAGAAGAGTCGACGACCGAGCGCAACGAGCTCAGGGGAGGGATGGGAACCCTCGAGGAAGAAGTTATCGGGAAGTGGCTGGAATGCACCGAGCTTTGTCCGATCGACCTGTGTCACGGCATCCGTGATCTGTGGGTTGACAGGCTTCGGGGTCTCACAGGCGATGAGCATTGCGAGAAGTGCGATCATTCTTTCCTCTTTGGGATGTTGTTGACGTTTGACTAAAATGGCGGAGAGTACAGGACTTGAACCTGTAAGAGTATTACCTCGGTGGATTTCAAATCCACTGCCTTACCATTAGACTAACTCTCCATTATGGAGCCCGGGGTGGGATTCGAACCCACGCCGTGGAGTTACCCATCCGCCTTACAAAAGCGGTGCCTTCGACCTCTGGGCGACCCGGGCAGTTTGATTATGTGCTACTATAACCTCTTGTAGCAGTTTTGTTCATAGAAAGTGGGCATTAATTCTTTGACTTTTCTGCCCACAGTGTGATTTGCAAACATCGTGTTGCAGCGACTGGTGAGATACGAATTAAGTCTACCGATCCATCCCCATCTTCTAAAGTCAATATCACCAGATTCGAAAGCTTCAGTTACGGTTCGCACAATAGTCTCATCCTGAAGTCTTCTGAGATTCTCTCTCTCATTATCTCTTTCTTCTTTAGCCTCGGCAAAACCAACGTTCCCTTTCCTAAAACGTGTAGATGTTCTTTCCTTGCCGCGTCCCCAGTTTCTAAAGTTGGGAGTTAGCGCATGACAATTCGGGCACAGAACCCTGAGATTCTCTCTCTTGTTATTGCTGTGGTCGCCGTCGATATGGTCGACCTCGAGTATCGTTCTACCGCAATCTCGAGTCTTAGAGAAACCGCAACAAGTACATGCATAGTTGCACTCTTCAAGAAGGCGCTTTCTTTTCTGTCCAAAGTTCAAATCATCAAAAGGAATAGATGACCAATCTCGATCAGTGTAGCCGTTCCTACCCTTCTTACCGAACTTTGGGTGATCTTCACCGCTTACACGTCCTCTAGCGCCTGGTTTGCAAATCAATCCCCAGTGTGATGAAAACGCAGGCTTACTTCCAAAGGTCTTCTTGCAAGTTGGACACTCAAACATCCTAATCTCCCACAGATAACTATAGGCAGAGTAGACTTTTGAGTAAAGTTCTTTACCGAAACGATCAACTTCTTGCCTTTCACCAGATGCCCCCTGTTAAACCCGTGTCCATGGTAAGGAATATCCTAATCACCTGGACTGGGGTATCCCTGGGTATCACAGGTTTCATCTGATGTCATCGTGGTTTCCATATGGAAACTATCCTAAGTAAATCACTCTGCCCGAGTGTCGATACTCTGGTGCGATAGAATCCCAGACCCGCTGTGCTGATTGTGACGTTGCAATGTGGCTGGTGCAGTTTGCCGGCAGCGCAATGTGGGGACCCCCAGGCAGCTCACGGATCTTCCCCAACGCAGCCCTATAGAGGGCCTTTCCGAGTCCAAGGCCCCTGAACTCCTCCTTGACGTCAGAGCCCTCAGGATACCAATAGGTGCTTGCGACCATCCCCTGATCTGCGAGAGCCTGAATATCACTGTAACATCTCGGAGCCTCATCAGCAATCGTCTTCTGATAGCCAATTCTCAGCTGCACAAACTTGATCTTTCCAACCAGGAGAGACCCCTTGACTGCTGAGACGGTAACTGTGGGCACCATGTAGAACGGATCGTTCTTTACGTTGACGCGATACTCGATCTCTCCAGAGTACTCGACCTCTGATAGGAGGGTCTCACGGATGAGCTTTCGAAGTGTAGATTCTGTGATTTTCACTGTGTTGCTTTCCAGAACTCTTTCACTGCCTTCTGCCACTTCAGGGGTTCCTTGCCCTTCAGGACGGAGAAGAACTTAGACTCATCCTCACCGAGGATGTCTGCCTTTGCCTGTAGGATGTCCGGCTCTTTGGGATCCACCCATGAACGTCGTGCCCTATCCCTCTCAGCACCCGACAGGCCACGTGCAAATCTCTCGAATGCCATGACCTCGGAGCGGATCCACGGATAGAACTCTGTGTCCTGCAGGAAGTACTTCTTTCTACCGTCGTAGCCGAGCTCTTCCCTTGAGACCACATTTCCCTCCTCTGGGTGGCCGTACTTGTCAAAACGCTCGTCCCTTATCTTCCTGCTCGGCAGTCCACCTGATACTCCTTTCAGGAGATCTTGGACAAAGTGCTCAAGCTCGTGTGCAACGACAGCGTCAATGTGCCACATCAGCTTGTCATAGCCCTCCGTGGACTTGAACAGATTCTCGTCCCTAATCTGAACAGAGAGACCGGGATCGTAAGATCCACCCACGTTCGGGACTGGGTCTTTATAGTTCAGGTGCAGGAGGATGCTTTTGGGAGCATTCTCCACTGGATACGGAAACCCAGTGAGGTCCACTGGCCAATTGACCATCTCACCGCTAGTGACTGTCCACGCTTTTGGGTGCATGGGTACTGAGTCCCCAGCCGCCAACTTCATCACTCCTGGGTCGACAAAGACGTCATCGGGTCTAAAGTTTTTCTGTTTGTCGGGATCTGCTAGCCAACCAGCAGCTCGACCCTGGAGGTAATCGGTGATGTCTGCCAGCATCTTTGGGGGCGGCTTCAGGAGGCCCTCAAATATGAGATTCTCGCGAATGAGACTGCGAAGTGTTGATTCAGTTAGTTTCATGCAAGCCTCATAAGTCTCACGCTGTTTGCGATTATCGTTCCCAAGCCGACGACTTCCTTCTCCTGTGCGTAGAAGTTGATCTCTTCCATCTCGACGTCGTAGAGTCCCTCGGCATCTATGAACTTTCCGGGATTGTCGCCTGTCGAGGCTGTGAAGATGGCTGAGAACGCATCATTGGCTCCCTGTCCGAGTCGACCAATGGAGAACTTGTCTGCCTGAGTGAAATCGTAAGACCAGGATGAGGAAAACCTGTCACCTACCGGCCTGATGCTGAATCTACCTGCGATCTCTACGGGGACCTCCACTTCAGTGTTCGATGGCACAGTCACACCCATCAACTCGAGATCCTCGATTGTGAGTACCATCCCGCGGTGGTACTCTCCGGGAGGCGGTTCCCTGAAGACGTCTGGATAGAGTCCATCCCTGATGAACCCCATCACCATCTCTGCCTGTTTCCGCGTGAGGGGTCTCATTCCCTCGAAGTGGTTGATGATTGATCGGAGAAGGGCAGACTCGACAGGTGTATTCCTCTCCATCGGAGGACGTTTCTTTGCCGCCTGACGCTGGGGTGAGAACGCGTACTTTCCAAGGGGCGAGCCAATAGGAGCCGTGGGCTCATAGGAGGCGGCATACTCAGCCTCCTCTCGCTCTGCCCCCTCCAGCTCGGCAATCCGACTCATCCTGTGAATCTCCTTCGAGTGGCGCCTCATCTCCTTTCCGACTCTCTCGATGGCTCGGGAGACCCTGAGGTCCCTCCTGTCATCGTTGTCCACAAACTTGACGAGCTGCCTGTAGACTTCATTGAGGAACTTTCCACCAGGATCGAATCCCATGACGCTATCGAGGGGGATGTCGGGAGACTCTTCCCTGCCGTACTCATACGTGAATCCGGGAATTGCCTTCTGGAAGATCTCTATGTACTCTCCGTATGTCGGCCACCTCCCATTGATGTCCTTGAAGTCGTTTCGCAAGAAGTATCGCCAGAAGTCGAAGACTCCGTGGATGGAGTCGCCACCTGGGTACTGGAACTTCGCTTCGGCGAGGAGGGTCTCGCGGATGAGATGTCGAAGCGTAGACGCAGTGATTCGCATGATACTAACTATTCGGTCTCACACCACTTCGCAGGACAATCTCGCAGATGTGGTCGAGCCTCTCGATGTGCTCGTATGCTGACCATGGGTCACCTGAGACAGCGCACACACCGTGGTTGGCCTGTCCCACGATGTCGAACTTCCGATTGCCCATCGGGTCGTTGAGGGACTCGTAGGTGGCGATAGCGAGGTCCTTCGAGACAGCAGGAAGGACCGGGACGGTAGGACCAACACGGGTGTATCGGTTGACCTCGGGAAAGTGCGCTGCCACCTCCTGGAGGTCCCAACCGGCGAAGATTGCGGCCACGATGTTGGTGGGATGGAGGTGGACCACGGCACGGGTGATGCCCCTCTCGAGCTGGAGGAGGCGGTGCATCTCCAGTTCTCCGGAGGGTCGGGCATCATCAGGAAGTGAAAGTTCACCCTCGTCATTTATTGGAATCCTGACGATGCTCTCCGGATGGATGATGTTCTTCCGCACCCCAGAGGGGGTGATGTAGAGGACATTGTGGTCCCTCCTCCTCACCGAGATGTTACCGTCACGGGTGGTAATCCAGCCCTTCTGGTAAGCCTGCCTCATCACGTCACCGATTGCGGTTATCATATCTCCTCCGAAATCGTAACTATTGGCAGGAGGCTAAAAGAGAAAGGGCCGGAATGAATCCGGCCCAGAAAGATTCAAAGCTCAGTCCCAGCGAGTGCCGTCTCGGCGATACTTTCCAAAACCGGGACGATAGTACGAGACCTTCCAGGGAACATTCGGCTTCTTTCGTGGACCCTTCTCGTAGACTGTGCCCTCGTCAGGATCCTCGGCAAGACCTGCCGCCTCGAGGGCGGCGAAGATGTCCTGTCCCCTGGGGATGGGACCAATCTCAGCCTGGATGTCACCAACGGTGGGTGCCATTCCCGACGTGTAGAGGTCCTCGTAGGCCCTGAAGACCTTATCAGCGAACTTTGGGTCGACTGGGTCCTTGAGGGGGACCTCCATCGCTGTGGCCTTTCCGGGTGTGAAGTAATTTGCCTCTGTGAGTCGAGCCGCCTCTTCACGGATGATCTGACGAAGACGAGACTCTGTAAGACGAATTGCCATTGTTTCTCCATGTCAAATGTGACATGTTATGTATTCATCTCGAAGTGGTGATCCCACCGGGAGTTGAACCCGGCTTGCGGGGATGAAAACCCCGAGTCCTGACCGATAGACGATGGGATCAAAGTGGTGGGACCAATGGGGATCGAACCCATGACCTTGGGCTTAAAAGGCCCTTGCTCTACCTGCTGAGCTATAGTCCCAAATTGGTGCCCCGGGACGGATTCGAACCGACACTGTGTCGATTTTGAGTCGACCTCCTCTGCCGTTGGGATACCGGGGCAGAAACTCTACAGTCTCATCTCTTCCCACTCACCATTCCAGTTGGTGTACCTCACCGTCTCGACCCCCTTCATACGAAGGAAGTTCTGGCAGTGGACACAAGGCTTGGCCATGGTAGGAGTGCCGTCCTTGAAGAACCGCACCACATTGATTCGCTTCGGAATGACCTTCGAGTGGATGACGAGGTCGACCTCTGCGTGAATCTCGTGGTATGTCTCTCGGCTGTTGCTGTAGCGCTTCCTGAACTTTGCGGTGGACCTCGACTGTCGATTGACACCGATCTTACCGTCCCTGGTGTAGGCCGCCAGGTGAAAGAGGTCTCCATTGTTGAGTGCCTTACTCTTCGCCTCGTAGTACACTGGACATAGAGTCCGCTCCATGATGATTGATTGTAGCAATCACGAGAGAGTGTTCAACTTTTTGTGTGGTTGAGGTGCAAGGATTCGAACCTCGACAAGCAGAGTCAGAATCTGCGGTGCTACCGTTACACAACACCTCAGGAATTGGTGGACGCGGTGGGAGTCAAACCCACGACCCCCTGCGTGCAAAGCAGGTGTTCTCTCACTGAACTACGCGCCCGATAACACTAACTATCTCTTTGCGAAGATTCTGGTCTCGTCTCCACCACTTTCCTCGACATCCTCGATCTCACCGTCGAATGACAGACATAGCTCAGGTTCACGTGGACGATCGTTCGACCAGTCCATTGAACAGCTGCGAGAGAAGTGCTCCACAAGAGCAGGATGATTCCTCTCACACCATTGGCGTAGAGCCTCGTGGACCTCGTGACGGTCGAAGTAGAGGTTCACCATCTTCATCTGTCGCATCAGCCAGCCGCCATGACCGCAAACGGCATTGCAAAGAGTAGGACGATGCCGACGACCACACATGCAAACTCAATCTTGCTCTTTGTCTCGAAACTCATGCGTTCTCCTTGATCCGAAGGACCTTGTAGTGGTTGCCGTAGTAGTTCTTTTCTTCGCTGTCCACAATCTCGAGGAGGCCCTCCTTGAAGAGCTTTCGAATCTGGCGATGGGCATTGGTGAAGCCGTCTCCATCCATGAGGTAGATTCCCGAGTGGAACCACAGTCCCGATGAGGACCAGGTCCCAATATCGCCGAAACCGATGGCCTCCTCGAAGCTTGCCATTCTCATCGTTCCTGGGCAGATGTATCCGTTGGAACGGGATGCGACAAGGAACTTCGATTCCTTGAACTTATTGAGCAGTGCCTGTGAATCTTTCATGATCTCTCCTTCAAACGTTTTGACCAATCTCATTGAGGGCCCAATCGACCTGTATAATCTCGTGGGGAGACCAACCACTGGCTCTCATCTGGTAAGTGTCGCCTCCCACCTCGATGTTCTCTGTCCACTTTCCGAGGAACATGATGAGGTCGGATTTCCCAATGTGCCCACCACCGACGAGTCGCTTCACGGCAGACTGCACACCGCTGAGGTGACATTCTGTGAATCCCGGGAAGTTGTCACCTGCCGCCTTCGCAAGCCACTCCATGAGGAGGGGATAGGAGGACTCCTCGACGCCGTCGTAGCCGCGATACTTCATGTACTTGAGGATTCGGGAACCAAGGAATGGAGAGTGGATCTGGTTGATGCGAAGCTTCCGACTGGCCTCCAACTCGTGCCAGTCCTTTGGGTGGATGAGGACATCACCCACCAGGGCAATCTGACA
>Ga0208783_10000983_pt1 | contig 17290 bp, 14 predicted proteins | sample DEB19_08_DNA_2_FD_184529 | JGI IMG/M metagenome (GOLD analysis project Ga0208783, IMG submission 184529) | Aqueous microbial communities from the Delaware River and Bay under freshwater to marine salinity gradient to study organic matter... | ecosystem: Environmental > Aquatic > Marine >...
TCAATTCCACCTCTCGCGCAGGCTTGGCCGCCCCCGGCGCAGGCGCCGCCGTTTCGGCCTGGAAGCGCGCCGGCTCCTTCAGCGCGCCCGCCCACTCGAACGCCTGCGTGCCGGGCGGCTGTTTGTACCAACCCGGGTCGGAATAGTCACCCGGCTTCTGGTCGCGGCGCACCTTCAGGGTCGTGAACATGCCGCCCATCTCGATCGGGCCGTAGGGCCCGGTACCGGTCATCATCGGAAGCGTGTTGTCCGGGAGCGGCATTTCCATCTCGCCCATGTCGGCCATGCCGCGCTCGCCCATCACCATGTAATCGGGGATGAGCGAGGTGATCTGCTTCACCACCTCGCGATGGTCGACGCCGATCATGGTCGGCACCCCGTGGCCCATGGGGTTCATCGTGTGGTGCGACTTGTGGCAGTGAAAAGCCCAGTCGCCTTCCTCATCCGCGAGAAACTCGATCTGGCGCATCTGGCCCACGGCGATATCGGTCGTGACTTCCATCCAGCGCGACCCCTTGGGCGTGGGGCCGCCATCCGTCCCGGTCACTTCGAACTCGTGCCCGTGCACGTGGATCGGGTGGTTCGTCATGGTGAGGTTCCCGATGCGGATGCGAACGCGGTCCTTGTGACGCACGTTGAGGGTGTCGATACCCGGAAAGGCGCGGCTGTTCCACGTCCACAGGTTGAAGTCGAGCATCGTGTTGATCTTCGGCGTGTAGCTGCCGGGGTCGATGTCGTAGGCGTTGAGCAGGAAGCAGAAATCCCGGTCGACCGTCTCGATGAGCGGGTGCTTGCCCTTTGGGTGCGTGACCCAGAAGCCCATCATGCCCATGGCCATCTGCGTCATCTCGTCCGCATGCGGGTGGTACATGAACGTGCCCGGGCGGCGCGCGAGGAATTCGTAAACGAACGTCTTGCCCACGGGAATCTGCTTCTGGTTCAAGCCCCCCACGCCATCCATGCCGTTGGGCAGGCGCTGGCCGTGCCAGTGGATGGTGGTGTGCTCGGGAAGGCGGTTGGTGACGAAGAGCCGCACCCGATCGCCCTCAACCACCTCGATGGTCGGCCCCGGGCTCTGGCCGTTGTAGCCCCACAGGTGCGCCTTCATGCCTGGAGCGATTTCGCGGATCACCGGCTCGGCGACGAGGTGGAACTCCTTCACGCCGTTGTTCATGCGCCACGGCAGCGTCCAGCCGTTCAGCGTGACCACCGCGTTGTAGGGGCGGCCGTTCGGCGGCGCGAGCGGTGGTTGCGTGGTGGCCTTGTCCATGCTGGGCGCTTCGGGAAGCGCGGCGAGCGCCACGCGGCTCACGGCCGTGGCGGCCACCGCTGCGCCGGCGATTCCCGCGCCGCGGAAAAAATCCCGTCTCGAGGTCATGTCGGCGCTCCTCCTCAGTGCCCGCCACCGGATTCCGGCGCCGCCTGAGCGGGCGCCGACATGGCCGCGGCGGCCGGCCGGCCGATCATCGCCATGCGCAGGTTCGCCTCCGCGAGCCAGTAATCGCGCAGGGCATCCACGTAGCCGGTGACGGAAAGAATTTGTGCGCGCGCATCGGCCAGCAGGTCGAAGACACCGATCAGCATGCCGTTGTAGCGAAGCAGGTTCTCCTCGGAAATCTTTTTGCGCAACGGCACGATCTCGTCTCGGTAGTGCCGCGCAATGTCATGGGCCATGCGGTAATGCCGGTAAGCCTCGCGCACCTCGGACCGCGCCTCGATCGCCACCTGGGCGGCGCGGTCGAGTGATTGGCGGTAGATCGACTCGGCCTTGGCTACGCGGGCCGTGCCCCAATCGAACAGGGGCAGCTCGAGCGAAATTTCGTAGCCGCGCACCCAGGGCTCGTCCCGGCCCTCCCGCTCGCGGCTCACGCCTACTTCGAGCACGTTGACGAAGCGCGTGGCGCGGGTGAGGCCAAGATTGGCCGCCACCGCCTCCGTGTCTGACACGGCGGCGCGAACGTCCAGACGCTGGGCGATGGCTTCGCGCTCGATGTCAGGCCGATCGGCGGCAGAAGCCGGTAAATCCGGCAGGCGGTCGGGCAGGGTGAAGTCGGCGCCCTTGCCCCATAGCCCCAGCAGGCGCGTGAGGTGCTCCCGCGAGGCATTGGCCGCCTGCTCGCCGCGCGCCACGGCCAGCGCCGCATCAGCGTAGAAGCCCTGCTCGCGCGCCCGCGCGAGCGCGTTGAAATTGCCGGCCTTGGCCATGCGAGCTGCGAGCTCGGCGCTCGCCTCGGCAGCCAGGCGAACACGCTGCAGGTACGCGACGGCCTCCCGCGCCGCCACCGCGGCAACCCACGCGCGGCGCGTCTCGGCGGCAAGCCGCAGGATCTCGAGCGTGGCGCGCTGCTGCGCGGATGCGAAGCGGCGTTTCTCCACTTCTGTTGCCAGCGGCATGAACGCCAGCGACAGCACGTTGAAGGACAGGGCCTGCTCGAACTTGTAATGGTGCTCGTCGGGCACGCGGTGGATGGCGAGGCGCGGGTTCGGCAGGCGGCCCGATTGCAGGAGGTCGGCGCCGACGATGCCCAGCTCCGCAAGGCTCGCCTGCAGGCCCCGGTTGGTGAGCAACGCCACCTGCACCGCCTCGTCGGCGGACAGCGGGCCCTTGGCGATCAACGCGCCCACGCGGGCCTGCAGCGCCTCACGCTCGGCATCGGTGCGAACCCAGGAAACCTCGGCCCCGACCCGCTCCTTCACCGACTCGCGCACCGGGGCAAAACCACCGTCCTCTGGCAACGTGGTGCAGCCCGCCAGCATTGCCAGCGCGAGCGCTGCGAGAAGGGCCGTCTTCCGCGAGACCGTCATCGGGGGCCCGGTGAAGCGGTGGGCGCCACAGGAGCGGGCGCCTTGGTACCCGGGGTTGCCGAGGCTTCGTGCGCCTCGCGCGCGTAGGCCTTCCAGCCCCCGATGCGCGCGACCTCGTCGTTCATCGCTCGCCACGGTCCCGGGGTGATGTCGCGGTGCGGCCGATAGCCCTCGAAAGGCGACCGGTAGGTCAGTCGGGGCGCGCCAGCCTCGGCACGCGCGGGCTCGCCGGACACCGGGGACGGCGCGGGAGCCCCGCCCGGCTGCGCGCGCGCTGCCTGGCTCACGGAGAGGATGGCGCCCAGCAGGAGCCAAGCTGCACGCTTCGATGTCATGTCACCTCCGGTGACACTCCGCCCGCGGGAGAGTTCCCGCCGGCAGAGGGGAACGCTCAGGCCAGCTTGCCGTGACAGGACTTGTACTTCTTCCCGGAGCCGCAGGGGCAGGGGTCGTTGCGGCCGATCTTGGAGCCGGCGCGCACGAAAGGCTGCACAGCCTCGTCAGACGGCGCGGCCGTGGCGCTCTCGCCTTCCACCGGCGCCTCCTCGGCAGCGGCCGAAGCGCTCTCGTGGACGTACTGAACGTTGCGAAGCGCCTGCGCCGCCGCTTCGGCCTGGCGCTCGGCTTCCTCCACCTGCTCCTGCGAGCGGATCTGCACATTCAGCAGGTGGCGGGTCACCTCGCGCTTGATCGAGTCGAGCATGTTGCTGAACAGCTCGAACGCCTCGCGCTTGTACTCCTGCTTAGGCTGGGCCTGCGCATAGCCCCGCAGGTGAATGCCCTGGCGAAGGTAGTCGAGCGCGGCAAGGTGCTCGCGCCAGTGGCTGTCGATCGACTGCAGCATCACGGCCCGCTCGTATTGATGCGCAACCGGCGGGTCTACCGGGGCAAACTTCGCACGGTAGGCGGCGCTCGCCAGCTCGGTCACCTTGTCGGCGATCTTCTCGGCATCCAGCGTGTCGTCCTGCTCCGCCCACGAGCGGGCTGGCGCCTCGAGCAGAAAATCGGCGGCGAGGCGCGACTCCAGGCCGGGGAGGTCCCACTGCTCCTCGACGCTTTCGGCCGGCACGAACTCGCGCACCACCGCGCCGAGCACGTCCGCCCGCATGCTATCCAGCGTGGCAGAAATGTCGGAAGCCTCGAGCAGGTCGTTGCGCTGGGAATAGATCACCTTGCGCTGGTCGCTTGCGACGTCGTCATACTCGAGCAGCTGCTTGCGGATGTCGAAATTGCGCGCCTCCACCTTGCGCTGGGCGTTCTCGATGGAGCGGGTGACCATCCTCGCCTCGATCGCCTCGCCTTCGGGGATCTTGAGCGAGCGCATCACGGCCTGCAGCTTTTCGCCGGCGAAGATCTTGAGCAGCGGGTCTTCGAACGAGAGGTAGAAACGGGACGAGCCCGGGTCGCCTTGCCGGGCTGCGCGGCCGCGCAGCTGATTGTCGATGCGGCGCGACTCGTGGCGCTCGGAGCCGATGATGTGCAGGCCGCCGGCCGCGACCACGGTGTCGTGGCGGATCTGCCACTGCGCTCGCACGTCGGCGATGCGGCGGTCCCGTTCGGCCGAGTCGAGGGAGGCATCCGCGCGGATTCGGTCGACCTCCGGCTCCGGGTTCCCCCCCAGGACGATGTCGGTTCCGCGGCCAGCCATGTTGGTGGCGATGGTGATCATGCCCGGGCGGCCCGCCTGCTCGACGATTTCCGCCTCGCGGGCATGCTGCTTGGCATTGAGCACCTGGTGCTCGAGGCGCTCACTCCTCAGCAGGTCCGAGATGAGCTCGGAGTTTTCGATCGAGGTGGTGCCGAGCAGCACCGGCTGCCCGCGCGCGTGGCAATCCTTCACGTCGCGAATGATCGCCTGGTGCTTCTCCTTCGCCGTGATGAACACCTGGTCGTTCGCGTCCTTGCGGATCATCGGCCGGTGAGTGGGGATGAGCACCGTCTCCAGGCTGTAGATGTGCGAGAACTCGAAGGCCTCGGTGTCGGCCGTGCCGGTCATGCCGGAGAGCTTCGAGTAGAGGCGGAAATAGTTCTGGAAGGTGATCGAGGCGAGCGTCTGCGACTCGTTCTTGATCGCCACCCCTTCCTTCGCCTCCACCGCCTGGTGCAGGCCGTCCGACCAGCGGCGGCCGTGCATCATGCGGCCGGTGAACTCGTCGACGATGACAACCTCGTCGCCCTGGACGACGTAGTGCTGGTCCTTGAAGTAAAGCGCGTGCGCCCGCAGCCCGGCGAGCAGGTGGTGCATGAGGATGATGTTGGCCGGGTCGTAGAGGCTCGCGCCCGCCGGCAGCAACCCAGCCCCCGACAGCAGCGCCTCGCCGTGCTCGTGGCCTTCCTCCGACAGGATCACCTGGTGCTGCTTCAGGTCCACCCAGTAGTCGCCCGGGCCCTTCTCTTCCTTCTGGGCCACCAGGCTCGGGATGACCGCGTTGATCTGGCGGTAAAGGGCTGCCGAATCCTCCGCCTGGCCCGAGATGATGAGCGGCGTGCGCGCCTCGTCGATCAGGATCGAGTCGACTTCGTCGACGATGGCGAAGTGCAGCCCGCGCTGGTAACGCTCCGCCATCTGCGTGGCCATGTTGTCGCGCAGGTAGTCGAAGCCGAACTCGTTGTTGGTACCGTACGTAATGTCGGCCTTGTACGCGGCCTGCTTGGCAGCCGGGTCCATGTCCGGCACCACCACGCCCACGTCGAGCCCAAGAAACCGATGGATGCGCCCCATCCACTCGGCGTCCCGCTTGGCGAGGTAGTCGTTGACCGTCACCACGTGCACGCCCTTGCCGGTGAGGGCGTTCAGGTAGGCGGGCAGTGTGGCCACGAGCGTCTTGCCTTCGCCCGTTCGCATCTCGGCGATCTTGCCTTGGTGCAAAGCGATGCCGCCCACCAATTGCACATCGAAGTGGCGCATGCCGAGCACCCGCTTGCCCGCCTCGCGGACCACGGCAAATGCCTCGGGGAGCACCGAATCGAGGGAGGCGCCGGCCGCCACCTTTTCCTTGAGGGCTGGCGTGCGGGCGGCGAGCTCGGCGTCGGTGAGCTGCTGCATCGCCGGCTCGAGGCCGTTGACCACCTCGACGACGGCACGATATTGCTTGAGCAGCCGGTCATTGCGGCTACCGAACAGGGACTTGAGGGCTTTGGCGAACACGAAGGAGTTGGGGGCGCGGTGTGGCGCCGCCCACGAGAGGGCCGTCGAAGGGCGTAATTATAGAGGGAAAGCCGGCCCTACTTCGACGCCGCCACGGGGCGTGGAGGCGGGTCGCGCCGCTGGTCGAGCGCAAAGAACTTGTTCGGGTTGAGGGGAATACCCCGCTCACGCACCTCGAAGTGCAGGTGGGGGCCGGTGGTGCGGCCACTCATGCCGACTTGCGCAATCACCTGGCCCTTCATCACCACGTCGCCCTCCCGCACCTGGCTCTTGAGAAGGTGCGCGTAACGGGACGTGAGCCCGTTGTCGTGCTGGATGTCGACCGTGTTGCCGTATTCCGGCTGAAACCCCACCTCCGACACCACGCCGCCGGCCGCCGCCATGACGGGCGTCCCCGGCGAGGCGATGATGTCGACCCCTGCGTGAAACGTCGACTGGCCGGTGATCGGGTCGATGCGAAAGCCAAAGTTGGACGAGTAATAGCCGCTTGCCACGGGCAGCACGGTCGGCAGGGCCTGGCGGGCGAGCTGGCTGTCGAGTATCACCGAGTCGAGCACGCCCATGCGATCACTGCTGGACTCCACCTGACGGGCAATGGCGTCGAGCTTCTGCCGCAACTCGTCGTACGTAAGGTCGCGAGACAGCGCCGGGGAGGGCGCGGCCCCGCCCTGGCCGGGCGGCTCGTCGAAGCGGAACTCCGTGGCCTTGAGCCCCGCCGCCTTGCCGAGGCGAGAGGCAAACGCGTCCAGGCGCAGCAGGCGCGCCTGCAATTCGCCGACCTGCACCGCCAGTGCGTTAAGGCTCTCCTGCACTTCCGCTTCCTTCTTCCGCTGCGCCTCCTGGTGCAGCGACGTGAGCAGGGCGCGCAGGTGCGGGTTGCCGAGGTCGGCGGCGAACGTGATCGTCAGCCAGTAGGTGCCGATGGCCAGCAGAAACCCGGAGAGCAGGAGGCCACCCAGCACGAGAACCACCTGCGCCTGGGACAGCGTGACCCGTCGGCTGGTGGCAAGGCTGTCGGAAACGAGAATAATGTTCATCCTGCCACTCCCTTGAACGAGACTGCCGTTGCCTTTCGAGCCCGTATCCCGCCTGTTGAAGCACAGCGCCGAACTGGAGGCGGTTCGCGACCGCCTCGCCAGCGTAGCGCGCCTGCAGGCTCGGTTTCGTCGGGCGGTGCCCGAGAGCCTCGCGGCGGCCAGCCGGGTGAGCGCGATCGACGGCTCGACGGTCGTGATTGGCGCCGACAACGGCTCGGTCGCTTCAGCACTGCGCGCCGTTGCGCCCCGGCTACTGGCCGCGTTGCGGAGCGGTCCCGGGGCCCAGAAAGAGCCGAAATCCGAAACAAATCAGTATGTTACAGAAATTCGGGTGCAGGTTCAAGTGGCGGCCACCCCACCCTCACTGGCGCGCCCGCGCCCTGCACCCCCCTCACCCGAGCAACTCTCACGACTCGCCCAAGGGCTCTCGGAGTCGCCCCTGCGGGAGACGCTTGAACGGATGGCGGAAGCTCAGAGAAGCCGGAAGACCCGCTCCCCCAAGTAGAACAGCCCGAAGGCAACGGCCAACAGCACCATCAGCTGAATCGTCTTGCCCGCCCAACGAAGGTATTTGCGATTGCGGGTAGCCAGGTAGGCACCGCCCAGCGCCACGAGAAACGCGAGGGCGATGAGGATCGCCAGGCGAAGCACCAGCACGGTCAGGCCGGCTGCAGCGAGATGTTGGCGAAGGCCGCCGGCAGCGATTCCGGCGCATCGAAGGTCACAGCCTCCCACGCCTCGGCGTCGTCGAGCAGGGCGCGGACCAATTGGTTGTTGAGCGCATGGCCCGACTTGTGGCCATGGAAGGCGCCGATGATCGGGTGTCCGGCGAGGTAGAGGTCGCCCACCGCGTCGAGCGCCTTGTGCTTCACGAACTCGTCGTCGAAGCGCAGGCCCTCGCCGTTCAGCACGCGAAAATCGTCGACGACGATGGCGTTGTCGAGCGACCCGCCGCGGCCCAGACCGGCAGCGCGCATCGCTTCCACGTCCTGGGTGAAGCCGAAGGTGCGGGCGCGCGCCACTTCGCGCACAAAGGAAACCTCGGCGAAATCGATGTCGACCTCGGTGCCCACGCGCTCGAACACCGGATGGGCGAAGGCGATCGAAAAGCTCACGCGGAATCCGGCGAAGGGCTCGAGCCGCACGCGCTTGTCGCCTTGCTCGAGGGCAATCGCCTTGCGCACGCGGAGGTACTTCTTCGGCGCCAACTGCTCCTCGACGCCCGCGCGCTGCAGCAGGAAGACGAAGGTGGCAGCACTGCCATCCATGATGGGCACTTCTTCCGCCGAGACGTCCACGTAGGCATTGTCGATACCCATGCCGAAGAACGCGCTCATGAGGTGCTCGACGGTGGAAACGCGGGCGCCGTTGCTCTCGAGCACGGTGGCCATGCGGGTGTCGACGACGCGGTGCGCGCGGGCGGGGATGGCAGGGTTGCCCGGCAGGTCCGACCGGCAGAAGACGATGCCGGTGTCCACGGGGGCCGGCCGCAACACCAGGGTGACCTTGCGACCCGTGTGCACGCCGACGCCGGTGGCTTCGACGCGAGACTTGAGGGTGCGCTGGCGGATCATGGCGGCAAGCGAGGGAGCAGGAAAAAACGTAATTCTATCATCGTGTTAGCGATGAAAGCCGGGCCGGCCACGGGCCAGCCCGGAAGGGTGAAGCCCCCGGGCTGCCGGGGAGACGCCGGCAGCCCGGGCCGTGCCCGAACTCAGTCGGCCTGCTTGCGCAGGAAAGCCGGGATGTCGAGCGTTTCCATCCCGGAGTTGCGCAGGGCGTCCACGGCATGCTCGCGGCGGCGACGGAAAGCCGCCGGCTGGTCGAGCTCGTCGTAGTTCACTGCCTCCGGCGCGTCGTAAGTACCCGTGCGCTGCACCAGCTGGACGGCCGGCTGGGGCTGGCGTTGGGCGGCCGCGCCGCCCAGGCCCGTGGCGACGATCGTCACCCGGAGGTCATCACCAATGGCATCGTCGATCACGCTGCCGAAGATGATGGTCGCGTCCTCGGCCGTGAAGGAGCGGATCGTGTTCATCACCTCGTGAACCTCGCGCAGCTTGAGGCTCTTCGAGGCGGTAATGTTGACCAGCACGCCGCGGGCGCCGGAGAGGTGGATGTCCTCCAGCAACGGCGAATGCACGGCCTGCTCGGCCGCCACCTGCGCGCGCTCGGCGCCCGTCGCCATGGCCGAGCCCATCATCGCGACGCCGTTCTCGCTCATCACGGTGCGCACGTCGGCGAAGTCGACGTTCACGAGGCCGGGGCAGTTGATCACCTCGGCGATGCCCGCGACGGCGCCGTTCAGCACGTCGTTGGAGGCGCGAAAGGCGTCCTCATAAGTGACATCGTCGCCCAGCACCTTCATCAGGCGCTCGTTGGGAACGATGATCAGCGAGTCGACGTGCTGCTTGAGCGCTTCGATGCCAGCGGCGGCGACGCGCTGCCGCTTGCCCTCGAAGTCGAACGGCTTGGTCACCACCGCAACCGTGAGGATGCCGAGCTCGCGGGCGATGGAAGCCACGACTGGCGCTGCGCCGGTGCCGGTGCCCCCGCCCATGCCCGCGGTGATGAACAGCATGTCGGCGCCGTTGAGCATCTCCTCGATGCGGCTGCGGTCTTCCTCGGCGGCCTGGCGGCCCACCTCGGGGTTCGCGCCAGCGCCCAGGCCCTTGGTCACGCCCGTGCCCAGCTGCAGCGTCGTGCGCGCCAGCGAGCGCTTGAGCGCCTGGGAATCCGTGTTGAGGGCGATGAACTCCACGCCCTGCACGCCGTTGTTGATCATGTGGTCGACGGCGTTCCCCCCGCAGCCGCCCACGCCCACGACCTTGATCACCGCCTCCGGTGACTGCGTCTCCAGCAACTCGATCATGTTCCTGTCTCCTTGTTGTATGAAACGATTTCGACTGCCTAGAAATTGCCCTTGAACCAACTTTTCATCTTCTCGACCACGTCCTTCACGCCGCCGGTGGAAGCGGAGGCGTGGTGGTCGCGGCGAACCTGGTTGAGCCCTGCCACCAGCAACCCCATGGCGGTGGCGTAGCGCGGGCTCTTCACGACGTCAGCAAGCGCGCCGCCGTAGTTGGGCAGCCCCACCCGCACGGGCATGTGGAAGACCTCCTCGCCGAGCTCCACCATCCCCTTCATCAGCGCCGAGCCGCCGGTCAGCACGATCCCGGAGGAGAGCAGGTCCTCCAGGCCGCAGGAGCGCAGCTCCCGTTGAACAAGCGAGTAGAGCTCCTCGACGCGCGGCTCGATCACCTCGGCGAGCGTCTGTCGCGAGATCTGGCGCGCGGCGCGGTCGCCCACGCCCGGCACCTCGATCATGTCGTTCACGCCCGCCAGCTGGCGCAGCGCCACGCCCTGCTGGATCTTCAGGTCCTCGGCGTCCTTGGTCGGCGTGCGAAGCGCCATGGCGATGTCGTTCGTAATCTGGTCGCCGGCGATGGGGATCACGCTCGTGTGCTTGATCGCCCCCTCGGTGAACACGGCAAGGTCGGTGGTGCCGCCGCCGATGTCGAGCAGGCACACGCCCAGGTCGCGCTCGTCATCGAGGAGCACCGCATCCGCGGAGGCCAGCGGCTGCAGCATGAGGTCGCGCACCTCGAGGCCGCAGCGGCGCACGCACTTCATGATGTTCTGGGCCGCGGAGACGGCGCCGGTGACGATATGCACCTTGACCTCGAGGCGCATGCCGCTCATGCCCAGGGGCTGTCGCACGCCGCCCTGCCCGTCGATGATGAATTCCTGCTCGAGGATGTGCAGCACCTGCTGCTCCATCGGGATGTTCACCGCGCGCGCCGTCTCGATCACGCGGTCGATGTCGTATTGCGACACCTCCTTGTCTTTGATCGCGACCATGCCGTGCGAGTTGAAGCTTCGGATGTGGCTGCCGGCGATGCCCGTGAGCACCTCCCGGATCTTCACGTCGGCCATCAACTCGGCTTCCTCGAGAGAGCGCTGGATGGCGGTGACCGTCGACTCGATGTCCACCACCGCGCCCTTCTTCAGGCCGCGCGAGGCATGGCTGCCCATGCCGATCAGGTTCAGGTTTCCCTCGGCGGTGACCTCGGCCACCAGCGTGACGATCTTGGAGGTGCCGATGTCCAGGGCGACCAGGAGGTTGCGGGTGTCTCGGTTGCGGTTCGCGATCATGGCGTCGTCTCTCTTCAGGCCCGGCGGGGCCGCGCGGGCGGTGACTTCTCGGGCACGGCGCCGCGCACGGCGAAGCCGTTCGGGTAGCGAAGGTCCACGTGCGTCGCCCTGGCGGCGCTGTCCGCTACGCGCGGCCAGGCATGGGCGAAACGCGCGAGGCGCGCTTCGATGTCGGATCGCCCCAGGTCGATGGACAGGCCCGACGCGAGGCGGACCTGCCACGCGCCGCGTGCATTGAGGCGCAGCTCCGCAACGGGCGAGCCAAGGGGCGCGGCGGCGTCCTGCAGGCGGGCCCACCGCGCGACCATGACGGGGGCGGCGCCTTCCGGCCCGACGAACCTCGGCATCGGCTCGTCGAATTCGGCGGCGAACACCTCGCCGTCGACGCTCACCAGGCGCTCGGCGTCCCAGCGCGCGAGCGGCTCATGGACGTCCAGGGTGACCTCGAGCGTGCCCGGGTAGTGGCGGCGCACGGTCGCCTCGCGCACCCACGCCATGGCGCGTACCGCGTCGCGCAATTCCCCGAGCGGCACACTGTTGGCCGGCCGGCCTCGCAGCCCCGCCGCGAGCCGCTCGAGGTCCGCCGCATTCACGCGACCCACCTCGCCCTGAAAGCGCACCTGCGTCACCGGCTGGGCGGCAACGGCCTCCCAACCCCACCACGCGGCGAGGCCCAGGCCCGCCACCACGACGATGGCAGCGCTTGCGCGCAGCGCCAGAGACAGCGCGGGCTTCATGGCCTCCCCTCCAGCCCGGCGCCCGCCAGGATGCGCACGCAAAGCTCGGGGTAATCAACGCCGACCGCCTTGGCAGCCATGGGCACCAGGCTGTGGCCCGTCATGCCGGGCGACGTGTTCATCTCGAGGAACGCATACTTGCCGTCGGGGCGCAGCATCACGTCGGCGCGGCCCCAGCCCCGGCACCCAAGCACGCGAAAGGCCGCCAGCGTGTCGCGTCGGATCGACGCCTCGACATCGGCACGGACGCCGGACGGACAGTGGTAGCGCGTGTCGTCGGAGAAGTACTTGTTCTGGTAGTCGTAATTGCCCCCGGGCGCCTCGATGCGAACAAGCGGCAGCGCCTCGCTACCGACGATGGCGGCGGCGAGCTCCTGGCCGTCGACGAACTCCTCGACGATCACCAGCGGGTCGAATGTGGCGGCGAACGCGACGGCGGGCGCCAGGTCGGAGGCGGTGCGGACTTTCGTGATGCCCAGGGTGGACCCCTCGCGAGCGGGCTTCACGATCACCGGCAGGCCGAGGCGGCCCAGCACCTGTGCCCAGTCGGTGTCGGGCTCGGCGATGGCAAACCGGGGCGTGGGAATGCCGCAAGCCATCCAGACGAGCTTGGTGCGCCACTTGTCCATGGCGAGCGCCGAAGCCATCACGCCGCTGCCGGTGTAGGGAATGCCCATCACCTCGAGGGCGCCCTGCACGGTGCCGTCTTCGCCGAAGCGCCCGTGCAGCGCGATGAACGCGCGGGCGAAGCCCTCGCGACGCAAGTCCGCGAGGTCGCGCTCCTTCGGGTCGAACGGGTGAGCGTCGATGCCGCGGCCGCGCAGCGCGCCAACCACGCCCGTTCCCGAGAGGAGCGAAATCTCGCGCTCGGCGGACGGCCCGCCCATCAGCACCGCCACCTTGCCGAAGCTGGTTGCGTCAGCCATGGGCAGGCTCCCTGCCGACGACGCGCACCTCGCGAACGAGCTCGACCCCCGTGCGCTCGCGCACAGTGGCCTGCACCTCGTGCATCAGCCCTTCGATATCGGCTGCCGTCGCGCCGCCCAGATTCACGATGAAGTTCGCGTGCTTGGCCGACACTTGCGCAGCGCCGCGCCGCAACCCCTTGAGGCCGCACGACTCGATGAGGCGCGCGGCATGGTCGCCCGGCGGGTTGCGAAAGACGCTGCCGGCATTGGGCTGATTGAGCGGCTGGGCTGCGACGCGCTTGACCAGAAGGGCCTTCATGCCCGCCATCGCCGCGGCCTCGTCGCCGGGCTCGAAGGCAAGCGTGGCCGACACGAACCAGGAGTCGCCACCAGAGCGAGCCCGCACATGGCGATAGCCCACCTCGAAATCGGCGGGCCCCTGCTCGCGCACGGTGCCATCGCGGCCGATGGTCTTCACCGACACGACGTGGTTCCAGGTCTCGCCGCCGTAGCAGCCTGCGTTCATCGCGAGCGCGCCGCCGACGGTGCCGGGCACGCCCGCCATCCATTCGGCGCCCGCGCCGCTGCGGCGGGCGACGAAGCGGGCCACGTGGGGTGCCGGAACGCCGGCGCCAGCCACGACGCCCACCTTCGGCGCCAGGGCGGGCACGTCGGCGATTCCGGTGAGCGCGTGGTGAGTGAACACCACCGTGCCGTCGAAGCCGCCGTCGCGCACCAGGAGGTTGCTGCCGAGGCCGACGAACAGCACGGGCTCATCGGCGGGCAGCGTCGGGAGGAACGCGCTCAAGTCCTGCACGTCGGCAGGCTGGTAGAAGGCTCGCGCCGCGCCGCCAGCGCGCCACGTCACGTGCCGGGCCATGGGCTCGTTTCGCCGAAGCACGCCCCGCAAGCTCGGGTTGGATGGCTGCATGGCCTGCGTCTTCATGCAGTCACCAGCCCTTCGATGGCATCGGCGCACCGCGCTGTCGCCTCAGGCTTGCCGAGCGCGCGCGCCCTCGTCGCCATGGCCTGAAGCGCCTCGCGCGTGAGGCCGCCCAGCACTCCCGCAAGGCGCGTCGGCGTCGTCTCGAGCTGCGGCAGGTGGATGGCCGCGCCGCGGGACTCGAGGAAGCGCGCGTTGCCCTTCTGCTCGTCGCCGACGAACCACGGCAGCGGAAAGAGGATGGCGGCCACGCCCGCGGCGGCAACCTCGGCCACCGTGATGGCGCCGGCGCGGGCGACCAGCACGTCGCACCACGCGTAGCGCGTCGCCATGTCGTCGATGAATGCCACGACCTCGGCCTCCACCCCGGCCGACGCGTACGCGGCGCGAAGCGCCTCGAGGTTGCGCTCGCCCGCCTGATGCACGACCTGCGGGCGCTTGTCGGCGGGCAGCGCAGCGAGTGCGGCGACCACCAGCTGATTCAAAGTCTGCGCGCCGAGGCTGCCGCCGACCACCAGCAGGCGAAGCGGCCCGGACCGGCCGGCATAGCGCTCGCCGGGCGCCGGAACCTGCGTCATTTCCGGGCGAAGCGGCGTGCCGAGCCAGCGATCGGCCTTCGGTGCCGGCAGCCGGTCCCCCACCGGGTGGCCCGAACGCGCGGCGAAGGCGCCCTCCATGCCGACCACGACCACGTCAGCAACGAGCGCGAGCGCGCGATTGGAGAGGCCCGCCGTGGCGCCTGGCTCGTGAACGAGCAGTGGCCGCCCGAGGAGCGAGGCCATCATCCCGGCCGGAAACGCGACGTAGCCGCCCATCGAGACGACGACGTCGGGGCGAACGCGCCGAAGAATGCGGATCGATTGCACAAAGGCCGCCAACAGGCGCAGCGGCAGCAACGCCCAGGCGAGCAACCCCTTGCCCCGCACGCCCCCGAAGGCGAGCGTGTGCATGGGGTAGCCCGCCCGCGACACGAGCCGCCCCTCCATGCCGGCGGGCGTGCCGAGCCACTCGACTGCCCAGCCGCGTCGCTTGAGCTCATCGGCAATGGCGAGGCCCGGAAAAATGTGGCCGCCGGTGCCGGCCGCCATGATCAGCGCCGTGCGTGCGCGGCTCATCGGCCGCCTCCGCGCATCAGGTGACGGTTTTCGAAATCCACCCGCAGCAGGATGGCGAGCGCCATGCAGTTCACGACAATCCCGGTGCCGCCGAACGACAGCAGCGGCAACGTGAGGCCCTTGGTCGGCAGCAGCCCCATGTTCACGCCCATGTTGATGAACGCCTGCACGGCAAGCCAGACGCCGACGCCCTGGGCCACCAGCGCGGCGTAGTAACGCTCGAGGCTCGCGGCCTGGCGCCCGACGGCGAACGCCCGGATCACCAGGAACAGGAAGAGCGTGATCACCGCGGCCACGCCCACGAAGCCCAGCTCCTCGGCGATCACCGCGAGGATGAAGTCCGTGTGTGCCTCCGGCAGGTAAAAGAGCTTTTCCACCGAAGCGCCAAGCCCCACCCCGAGCCACTCCCCTCGCCCGAAGGCGATGAGCGAGTGGGACAACTGGTAGCCCTTGCCGAACGCGTCGGCCCACGGGTCCATGAAGCCGAGGATGCGCTGCAGGCGATAGGGCGAGGAAACGATGAGCGCGACGAACGCAAGCGGCAGCAGCATCGCCAGCACGGCGAAGATGCGCCAGTTGAGGCCGCCCAGGAACAGCACGCCCATGGCGATGGCGGTGACCACCACCAGGGCGCCGAAGTCAGGCTCGCGCAGCAACAGCGCCGCCACCATGAGCATCACGCCGAACATCGGCAGGAACCCCTTCTTGAGGTCGTCCATGAACGCGGCCTTGCGCACCGTGTAGTCGGCCGCGTAAAGCACCACCAGCAGCTTCATCAATTCCGACGGCTGGAAGGTGATGGGGCCCAGGCCGATCCAGCGGCGAGCGCCGTTCACCTCGCGCCCGACACCCGGGATGAGGACCGCGACAAGCAAGGCCACGCCACCCAGGAAAAGCCACGGGGCCGCCCGCTGCCACGCCGCGAGCGGGACGCGGAAAGCCGCGTAGGCCACTGCAAGCCCGATGGCGAGATACACGCCGTGCCGCGCCAGGAAGTAGTGCGGCCGGAAGCCCGTGAAGCGCTCGGCATCTGCCGTGGCAACCGAAGCCGAGTAGACCATCACCAGGCCGGTTGCCGCGAGCAGCAGCGCGCTCCAGAGGAGCCCCTGGTCGATGGCGGTGGCGCGGCGCCCGGGGTTGTAGAGCATCAGCGCAGCTTCAGCGTCGACAGGCCGACCAGCACCAGCATCATGGTGATGATCCAGAAGCGGACCACGACCTGGTTTTCCTTCCAGCCCTTGAGCTCGTAGTGGTGGTGCAGCGGCGCCATGCGGAAGACGCGCTTGCCGGTGAGCTTGAACGAGGCCACCTGGATCATCACCGACAGCGTCTCCACCACGAACACGCCGCCCATCACCAGCAGCACGATCTCCTGGCGCACCACGATGGCCACCATGCCGAGCGCCGCGCCGAGTGCCAGCGCGCCCACGTCGCCCATGAACACCTCGGCGGGGTAGGCGTTGAACCAGAGGAAGGCGAGGCCCGCGCCCGCAATGGCGGCGCAGAAGACCGTGAGCTCGCCGGCGCCGGCAATGAAGGGGAATCCCAGGTACTTGGAAAACACGGCGTTGCCGGTGACGTAGGCGAACACCGCCAGCGCGCTCGCGATCATGACCGTCGGCATGATGGCGAGGCCATCGAGCCCGTCCGTGAGGTTCACCGCATTCGAGGTGCCGACCACGACAAAGTAGCCGAGCACGACGAAGCCGATGGTGCCCAGGGGAATCGCCACTGCCTTGAAGAAGGGGACGATCAACTCCGTCTGCTGCGGGAGCTTCGCGCTCCACGCGAGCGTGGCCACGGCCAGCGCCGCGATGACCGACTGCCAGAAGAACTTCCAGCGCGCCGGCAGCCCCTTGGGGTTGCGGTGCACGACCTTGCGCCAGTCGTCGACCCAGCCCACGGCGCCGAAGCCCAGGGTGGTGAGCAGGCAGATCCAGACGTAACGATTCTGGAGGTCCATCCACAGCAGCGTGGTGATCGCCACGGACACGAGAATCAGCGCGCCGCCCATGGTGGGCGTGCCGCGCTTGACCAGGTGGCTTTGCGGGCCGTCGTCGCGAACCGACTGGCCGATCTTGTAGGCGGTGAGCTTGCGAATCATCGCCGGGCCCACGAAGAACGAGATCAGCAAGGCGGTCAGGGCGGCCAGTACCGCGCGCAGCGTGAGGTACGAGAAGACATTGAAGGCCCGGATGCTCTCGCCCAGCCATTCCGCCAACTCAAGCAGCACGGGTGCTCTCCTCCATCAGCAAGCCCACCACGCGCTCCATGCGCATGAAGCGCGAGCCCTTGACCAGGATGGCCGTGCCCGGAGCGGCGGCGAGGCGCGCGGCGGCGGCAGCCGCTTCGGGCGATGGCGCGTGCGTAGCGCCGACGCCGAAGGCCTTGGCGGCGTGGGCCGAGAGCTCGCCCAGGGTCACCAGCGATTCGATGCCGGCCGCG
>Ga0208783_10000985_pt1 | contig 17268 bp, 14 predicted proteins | sample DEB19_08_DNA_2_FD_184529 | JGI IMG/M metagenome (GOLD analysis project Ga0208783, IMG submission 184529) | Aqueous microbial communities from the Delaware River and Bay under freshwater to marine salinity gradient to study organic matter... | ecosystem: Environmental > Aquatic > Marine >...
GCAGGTCGGCCTCGTTGCGGAGTTCGGCGGCAAGCCTGGTATTGATGCGCTGCGCCAAGTCCAGCGCGTCAACGTATTGCGGGAAGCGGGCAATGTCGACCGGGGCCACGATGGTGGTGCGGTTTGGCAGCGTTACCACGAGGCCATCGCCCGAAAGCCGGATCAGCGCCTCGCGGATGGGCGAGCGCGAGAAGCCGAAGCGGCGCGACAGGCTCATCTCATCCAGCAACTCGCCGGGCGCCAGCGCCAGCGACAGGATGTCGTGGCGCAGCGTCTCGTAGACGCCGGTCCAGCCCGCCGAGCGGGGCTTTGCCGCCTTCTTCACAGCCTTTGCCATGACCCGAACACTCCGCCCTTGACTTTGTCGACAGATAGTCGACAATTGGTCGACACGCAAGACGATCCTTGGAGACCGAGATGAAGAAGAAGCTTTCGGGTGTGATGCCCGCCCTGGTGACGCCGTTCGACGCGAAGGGCGAGATCGACTTCCCGGCTTTCGCGAAGCATTTGCAGATGCTGCGCGCGGCGGGCGTGACCGGCTGGGTACCCTGCGGCTCGACGGGTGAATACAACTTCCTCTCGGACGCCGAGCGCGAGTCCGTGCTCACATTCGTCAAGGACTTCGCCAAGCCGGGCGAGACGCTGATCGCCGGCACCAACGCGCCGCACACCAGGGGCGTCATCGCCAACACGAAGCGCGCGAAGGAGATCGGCTACGACACTGTCCTGCTGGCCGTGCCGTTCTACACCAAGCCCACCCAGGCCGAGATGACCGCGCATTTCAAAGCGGTGCTCGATGCGGTGGACGTCAACATCGTGCTCTACAGCTATCCGGCCAAGGATGGCGTCGAGATCGAGTGGGAGACGCTCGATGCGCTGGCGGACCATCCGCGCGTCATCGGCATCAAGGAAAGCTCCGGCTCGCTGCAGCGCGCGATCGGCATTGCCACACGCTATGAAGGTCGCCTGCAGCTGGTCTCGGGCTCGGACGACATCGCGCTCGACTTCATGCTGTGGGGCGCGGACAGCTGGATCTGCGGCCCCGCCAACTGCATGGCAAAGGCCTGCTGCGACCTCGACCGCACCTTCCGATCGGGCGACATGAAGAAGGCCAAGCAGCAGATGGCAACACTCTATACCGCCATGAACATCCTCGAATCCGGCAAGTTCGTGCAGAAGGTGAAATACGGCTGCGAGGTTCAGGGCATTCCGGTGGGTGAATGCCGTTTGCCGCTGGGCCCGCTGACGGATGAGGAGAAGGCCGCGTTCCGCGCCGCCATGGAACCCATCATCAACTGGAAGTGACGCGCACATGACCACCGCCGTCATCGGCGCCGGCATCATCGGCACCACGCTGGCCCATGCGCTGCAGAAGCGCGGGCGCCACGTGGTGCTGATCGAGCGCGACCAGCCCGGCAAGGGTGCCTCCTTCGGCAACATGGCGTCCATCGCCGTGACCGAGTTCATGCCGGCCTCGCGGCCCTCGATCTGGAAACAGATACCGGGATGGATGCTGGACCCGGAAGGGCCGGTGCGCGTGCGCCCCGCCTACATGCCGAAGCTGACGCCGTGGTTCCTGCGGTTCATCGCGGCCTCGCGGCCCTCGAAGCTGCGCGAACTGGAGGCGCAGGGTGCGGCGCTGTGCCAACGCGTTCATGATGACCTCGCCCCGCTTCTGAAGGAGACCGGGCTCGAAGGCGAAATGTCGGAGGAGGGATGCCTTTCTCTGTATACGGACGAAGCGGAGTTCAGGGCCGACCGCGAGCATATCGAGATCCTCGAACGCTTCGGCTTTCCGCATGAGGTGATCGGGCGTCAGGCCATCAAGGCGCTGGAGCCGGAGCTTTCGGACAGGATTGGACTGGCCGTGCTGTTCCCGCAGAACCGCTCGATGCGAAACCCTTACCAGCTCGTGGTAAAGCTGGCCGAGCGCTTCACGGCGCTGGGTGGCCGGATCGAGCAGGGCGAGGTGACCGGCTTCGAGCGTGGCGAGGCCATGCAGGCGGTGCGGCTGAAGGACGGACGCCGCATCGCGGCGGACGAGGTGGTGATCGCCGCGGGCGTGCACTCGGCAAAGCTCGCGAAGATGCTGGGCGAGCCGATCCCGCTCGAAACCGAGCGCGGCTACCACACCCAGATCATGAAGCCCGGCATTGCGATGAAGCATTCGATCATCTGGCCGGCGCGCGCCTTCATGGTGACGCCGACGGCGGGCGGCATCCGCGTGGGCGGCACGGTGGAGATGGCGGGCATCGATGCACCGCCGGACTACCGCCGCTCCAAGGTGACGGTGAAGCGGGCGAGAGAGGCGCTGCCGAACCTTCAGTGCGCGGATTTCACCGAGTGGATGGGGCACCGTCCGGCGTTTCCGGATACGGTTCCGGTGATGTCCGCCTCGGCGAAGACGAAGGGCCTTTACTATGCCACGGGCCATGGCCACCTTGGCCTCACCTATGCCGCGACCAATGCGCGGCTGATGGCAGACCTGATGACGGGCGTGAAACCACCCATCGACATGAAGCCCTATCGCGTGGACCGTTTCTGAGGAGTGTGCGCCATGTGGAAGAACAGCCTCGATGTGCTGCTGGTTCACTGCCAGGGTGAGATCGGCAAGGTGATCGTGGGCGGTGCGCCGGAGATTCCGGGCGCCACCATCCTCGACAAGATGAACCACATCAACATGGTCGATGATTCGCTCCGCCGCTTCGTCACCCTCGAGCCGCGCGCCCATGTGGCGATGACGGTGAACCTGTTGCTGCCACCCACCCGGCCCGATGCCGATGCCGCCTTCATCGTGCTGCAAGCCGACAAGGCCCACCCCATGTCCGGCTCCAACTGCATCTGCGTGGTCACGGCACTGCTCGAAACCGGGCGCGTGAAGATGGTGGAACCCGAGACGGTGGTGACGCTCGATACCGCCGCCGGCCTCATTACTGCACGCGCGCGCTGCAGCGGCGGTCGCTGCCTCTCGGTCAGCCTCGACAATGTGCCGGCCTTCGCGCTGGAGATCGATGCGAAGGTGAAGACGCCGAAGTGGGGAACCATCAAGGCCGACATCGCCTTCGGCGGCGTGTTCTATGCGCTGGTTGACGTCGGGCAGACCGGGCTGACGATAGCCACGGAAAATGCGCGGGCGCTGGCCGAGGCCGGGATCGAGATCAAGTCGCTGCTGAAGGACCAGGTGAAGGTGGCGCATCCGGAGATCGCGGGGCTCGACGAGATCGCCTATGTGATGTTCCGGGGCCGCGACCCCGACGGTGCGGTCAGGACCTGCACAACGCTGAAGCCGGGGCGCATCGATCGCAGCCCCTGCGGCACCGGTTCCTCCGCCAACCTCGCGGTGCTTTATGCGAAGGGCGAGGTGAAGCCGGGCGACCATCGCATCTCGCGCTCGATCATCGGTGGCACCTTCAGGGCCGAAGCCATCGGCGAGGCAGCAGTGGGCAACATCAAGGCCGTGCTGCCGCGCATCACCGGCGAGGCCTGGGTCTATGGCCGCGAGGAGTTGCGCATCGATCCGGCCGACCCCTTCCTCAAGGGCTTCGCGCTGTCGGACACATGGGGCCCGCAAGTGGGCGAACTGGGGTAGCAGACGATGATGGGCAGGTTCGACGGCAGGATAGCGCTGGTGACCGGAGGCGGCGGTGGCATCGGGTCCGCCATTGCAAGGCGGCTCGCCTCAGAAGGCGCGCATGTGGTGGTCACCGACATCAACGCCGGGGCGGCACAGGCCGTGGCGGCGGAGATCGCTGCGGCGGGCCACGCGTCCTCGGCAATCGCGGCCAACATCGCAAAGAGCAACGAGTGCCACGCGCTGGTGAGCCAGGTGCTGGCAGCACAGGGATCCGTCGATGTGCTCGTCAACAATGCCGGCATCAATCGGCGTGGCAACATCATGGCGATCAGCGAGGACGACTGGGATGCGACATTTTCGGTCAACATCGACGCCATGTTCCACCTGTGCCGCGCGGTGATCCCGCAGATGATGGAGCGGGGCGGCGGCGCCATCGTCAACACCGCCTCGCAATGGGGGCTGCACCCGGCGCCCAACCACATCGCCTACAATGTCTCGAAAGCCGCGGTTGCCAGCTTCACGCAGAATCTCGCGCGCGATTACGCGCCCCACAAGATCCGCGTCAACGCCGTGTGCCCCGGCGAAATCCACACCCCGATGCTGGAGGCGGGCGTAAAGCGCTCGGGCCGCACCATCGCGGATCTCGACAGGCTGGTGCCCTATGGCCGTATCGGCAAGCCGGAGGAAGTCGCCGCCCTCGTCGCCTTCCTCGCCAGCGAGGAGGCGCCCTTCATGTGCGGTTCGCTGGTCGAGATCACCGGCGCGCAGGCCGTCGCCTGAGCGCCGCGCAACGCCCCACCCGTCCTTCGGCCTGCCTGGTATCTGCGCCCGATGGGGTCATCATTGTGGTACTTGGCGGCGCAAAAATAAAATTGAATTTATAAATCAATATCGAAATAGACTAGGTTTCGTAACTTCGACCTGAGGGGACGTTTGAAAGAGCAGTGGAAGGTCAATGGCCTCGTCTTTTTCGTCGCAGGCTTTGCCTGGGTGGGGTTCTACCTTCTGAACCGGCGGCTCCTGCCCTATTTCGAGCATGCACCGGGCATTGATCTGATTTTCATACCGTCCGGCGTGAGGATGATCGCGGTGATGGCCGGCGGCATCTGGGCCGCCCTCGGCGTGAGCGTTGGCAGCCTGTTCCTTGTGGGCAATGAATTACAGACCTCGCAGACCGGGAGCATCGTGGCGATTGCCGCCGGCAGCGGGCTGTTTCCCTATCTTGCGCTGCGCGTCGCGCTGCGGCTAACGGCGGTCGATGCGCGGCTTTCGAATCTCACCCCCGCCAAACTTCCAGTTATCAGCCTTGGCGTCGCCATTGGCTCGTCGCTGCTGCATAACCTTCTGTTTTGCGTCCTTGGCACCAAGCCATGGGAACAATTCGCCGCCAACGTGACGACGATGGCAACGGGGGATTTCGCCGGAACGCTGCTTGCGGTGGTGATCGTGTTCGCAATCCTGCGGTTCGTCCGCAGGCAGGCTGCTTAAGGGTCAGGCCTTCTGCAAGGCCATGATCTTGTGCGCCTCGTTCGACATCTTCGCATAGGTGCGGCGTGCCAGCGGGGAGAGCAGCACCTGCTTGGCACGTGCGTCACGCGGATCGGGGATGCTGTTGATCCAGCCCGCCTTTTCGAGTTCCGCAAGGCGCGCGTAGACGGTGGGAGCTGTGCCGAAGCCCGGACCCTTTACCACGTCGGATACGTGCAGCTTGCGTTGTTCGGCCTCGGCCTCGCCAATGAAGCTGAGAATGGCGCGTGCAGATATATCCAGTTCATCAAGGCCCGAGGTCACTTCAATGGCGCGGACGATGCGGTTGATGCGGAAGATCAGCTGGTTCTTGTCCACTCGATTCATGCGCTCCTTTAAGTGAAATACCGGAAGTTGCAGATTATCGAAGATTCCGGTTAATCTGGTTAATATACCTCATATTTCATTCCACACAACATACATAAGGTTTCTTGGGCGAAAATTTATCTCATGAACTCAGCATACATTGCCTCATGAATGATTGCTCAGTTTGCGGTCGAATTGCGGCTGGACGCCATGAACAGACTGTTCTAGGTCAGTTTATGGCCCGTTTGGCCCAATATATTGGTATCCGAGCTTGTAACTTGTTCCAATCCAAAGCCCCGCCTATCACGGAATTCGGCTGCCGCCGCAGGGGCAGGAATTCTTGGAGTGTCTGAGACGTGACCACTGAGTGCGACCTGGGTGGCGTGATCCATCCGGTGATTCTGTGCGGCGGATCAGGCACGCGGCTTTGGCCGGTGTCGCGGCAGAGCTTTCCCAAGCAGTTCTCCCGGCTCGTGGGTGATGAGAGCTTGTTCCAGGCGACAGCGCGCCGGCTTTCAGGCGGTGGTTTCGCTGCGCCAGTGATCGTCACCTCGGCTGAGTTCCGCTTCGTGGTGCGCGACCAGCTCGCGGCCATTGGCATCACGCCGGCCGCGGTGCTGATCGAGCCGGTGCCGCGCAACACCGCGCCCGCCGTTCTGGCCGCCACGCTGTGGCTTGAGCAGCAGGCGCCCGGATCGCTGATGCTGGTGGCACCCTCCGATCACCTGATGCCCGATGCGGCAGCCTTCCGCGCCGTCGTGGCGGCTGCGGCCGCACGCGCCGCCGAGGGCGGCATCGTGACCTTCGGCATCACGCCCACCGCGCCCGAGACGGGCTATGGCTATCTCGAACTTGCGGAGCAATCGCCGCAGGGCGAGGCGACGCGCCTTCGCCGCTTTGTCGAGAAGCCGGACCTTGCCGCGGCGCGCGCGATGGTGGCATCCGGCCGCCACCTGTGGAACGCCGGCATCTTCCTGTTCCGCAGCGATGTGATGAGCCGCGCCTTCGCCACGCTGGCGCCGGCGCTCGTGCCACCGGTGACGCGCGCCTTGGATGGGGCAGCGGCGGACCTCACCTTCCTGCGCCTCGCGCCCGCGCCTTGGGGCGAGGCGCAGTCCATCTCCATCGACTATGCCATCATGGAGAAGGCGTCCAGCCTGTGGGCCGTGCCCTATGGCGGCGGCTGGACCGACCTTGGCGGCTGGGCCGCGATCTGGAGCGAAGGCAGGCCGGATGAGCATGGCGTGGTGCAGGAAGGCAGCGTGCTGGCGCTCGACTGCCGCGACAGCCTGCTGCGCTCCGAGGACGAGGGCTTGCAGCTGGTAGGCATCGGCCTTGAGGGCATCATCGCGGTGGCAATGCCGGACGCGGTGCTGGTGGCCCGCGCGTCGGAGGCGCAACGCGTGAAGGACGCCGTGGAGACGCTGAAGGCGCGCAAGGTGGTGCAGGCCACCAGCTTCCGCCGCGACCGCCGGCCATGGGGCTGGTTCGAGACGCTGGCCGAGGGCGATCACTTCAAGGTGAAGCGCATCGTTGTGCTGCCGGGTGCCGCACTTTCACTGCAGTCGCATCGCTTCCGTGCCGAACACTGGATCGTGGTGGAAGGCACCGCGCGCGTGACCGTTGGCGCGAGCGTGACGCTGGTGAGCGAGAACCAGTCCGTCTACATCCCGCTCGGCGAGAAGCACCGGCTGGAGAACCCCGGCACCGCGCCCATGGTGCTGGTAGAGGTGCAGACGGGAACCTACTTCGGCGAAGATGACATCATCCGCTACGAGGACGTTTATGCCCGGCACTGAAGCCGTCGTCTGCACCCTCGGCGACATTGCCGCGGCCGCGGGCGCGGGCTTCGGCACCAGCGGCGTGCGCGGGCTTGTCACCAGACTGACGCCGGACCTCTGCGCGGCTTACGCAACCGCCTTCCTGTCCATGCTCGGGGCGAAGCCGAAGTCCGTGCTGATCGGGCATGACCTGCGCCCCAGCAGCCCGGCCATCGCCCAGGCCTGCCATGCAGCGGCGCATGCGCTCGGCATCGGCACCATCAATGCCGGGGTCCTGCCCACGCCGGCTCTTGCTTATGCCGCAGGCGAGCTCGGTTGTCCGGCCATCATGGTGACCGGCAGTCACATTCCCTTCGACCGCAACGGCATGAAATTCTATCGTGCCGAGGGCGAGATCTCGAAGGCGGACGAGCAGCGCATCCTGGCCTTCCCCGTGGCGCAACCACTGCGGAAGCCGGAACTCTTGCCGCTGCCGCCGGTGGATGAGACGCCGCTGGCGCTCTATGTGACGCGTTATCGCGATGCCTTCGCGCCTGCTGCACTCCAGGGCATGACGATCGGCATCTACGAACATTCCTCGGTGGCGCGCGACCTGCTGCACGCACTGCTCCGCGCGCTCGGTGCACAGACGGTTGGCCTTGCGCGCAGCGACAGCTTTGTTGCGATCGACACCGAGGCCGTGCGGGCGGAAGACCGCGCCCTTGCGCGTGAGTGGGCGGCGGCGCGGCAGCTCGACGCCATCGTGACGACCGATGGTGATGCCGACCGTCCGCTGATTGCGGACGAGACGGGCGAATGGCTGCGCGGCGACCTGCTGGGGCTGCTCTGCGCGCGCGAACTCGGCGCGGGTACGGTGGTGACGCCGGTGAACAGCACCACCGCGCTGGAGGCTTGCGGGCTTTTCCGCGAGGTGCGGCGCACCCGCATCGGCTCGCCGCATGTCATCGCGGCGATGGCGAAGCCGGAATACCTGCCGCTGGTGGGGTTCGAGGCCAATGGCGGCTTCCTGCTGGGCAGTCCGGCGCACATCGGCGGCCATTCTCTCGCGGCGCTGGCCACGCGCGATGCCGTGCTGCCGGTGCTCTTGGTGCTGGCCGGCGCGCGGCGGCGCGGATTGGCCGTGTCGCGGCTGACGGACGGCCTGCCTGAGCGGCACAGCTTTAGCGGCCGCCTGCAGGAGGTTGACCTCCAGGCCTGCAAGGCGCTGTTGCACGCGGCTGACGAGACCGCGCAGGGCATGGTCAACCTGTTCGGCGAAGTGCCGGTGGCGATCGACCGCACCGATGGGCTGCGCGCGACGCTTGCAAGCGGCGGCATTGTTCACGTCAGGCCCTCAGGCAATGCGCCCGAACTGCGATGCTATGCGGAAGCGGAAAGCGAAGGAGAGGCAGAACGCCTATGCGGCGCCTGCCTCTCGCGATTGTCCGGGCTGCTCAGCGGCAGATCTGCTTAGAGGTCAGCGACGACGGGTCCACGGTGTAGCCCGGCAGCGAGATGTTGGTGACGGTGAAGGTGTAGCAGCCGGCGACCTTGGTGGCGGGCGATGTGAACATCGCCTTGCCGATGCGGCTTGACCGCTTGGAGGCCGCCGCACTGACCACGCCGGTCCAATTCGCGGTGATGACCGCTCCGCGTATGACCTGGCCCATGTCGTCCACCACCTCGATGGCGCTTTTTGCCTTGCCGGTGCCCGTGCGGGATACGGCGAGCGAGAGATTGACGTTGCGAATCTTCACGGCCTTCACGGGAGCGGTCGCGGTGGTGTTGATGGTCTGGGCCGTGCTGGCGCTGTAGCCGCTGTTGTCCACCACGGTGAGGCGCACGGTGTAGGTGCCTGGCGTGGAATAGGTCTTGGTGGCGGTGCGCAGCGAGCCGGAACTGTCGCCGGTGCCGTCGCCGAAGTCCCAGTAGTAGAACTGCACGCTGCCGTCGGGGTCGGATGACTGGCTGGCATCCAGCGTGAACGAGGCAGGTGCAACGCTGCTGGTGGCGCTGGCGGTGATCACCGCGCTGGGTGCCGTGCCGCCTGACTGGAAGCTGGCCGCCACGCGATAGTTGCCGACCGAGCCGTAGGCCGTGTAGCCAGTGGTGGCAGGGTCGCCCTGGCCCGTTGCGGTGACCTGGATATAGTATGTGCCCGCCGCCGGAATCTGGTAGCTGAGCGAGGCGTTGAGCGCGTTGAACGGATTGCTGGAGGCAAGCTGCTGGCCCGCGCCGTTGAACAGCGTCAGCACCAGGTCGGCGTTGGCCGAACGGCTGGCAGGCTTCAGCGTGGCAGTGAAGCTGCCCGCCGCGGCGGTGAAGGAGAACACGTCCGCATCGCCCGCACGCTCGATCACGCCGTCGATCGAGTTGCCGCTTCCGGGGAAGGGCATGGCGCTGAAGGTGTTGTTGCCGAAGTCGTCGGCGCGCAGCGGCAGGCCGTATCCCTGCGCCACGGCGAAGTCGTCCTCGGGATTGTTGGCGTTCGCGTATTCGCCGCGGCTGAACTGAACCACCGGCTTGTAATAGCCAACACCCATGATCGGCGCCCAGCCCGTTGCCGGGTCGCTGCCCTGGCCGCCGTAATAGGCGCCCGCGGACGAGCCGTCGTGGCTGAGGCCCATGTTGTGGCCGGCTTCGTGCGAGATCGCCTCGGCCACCGCCTTTTCATCGCCGCCGCCCAGCATGTTGTAGAAGACGAAGGCGGGCTTGTAGGCGGACGAGGTGCTGTTGAACACACCGACATAGGCGACGCCGCCGCACGAGCAGTTGTAGACGCCGTTGTTGTCGGTGATCACCACCGTGGTGCCGAAAGTCTGGTCGTTGGTGTCGGTGCGGGTAAGGCGGTCTGCGGCGGGGGCTTCCGTCGTCACGTCGACGTCGAAGGGCGCGTAATCTTCCGCGACGCGCTGCCAGATGTACTGGATGCGCTGCATCTCCGTGGTGGAGAAGGACGCGAGGTTGCCGTCGATGTCATAGGGCTTGGCGGTGATGGTGTTGCCGTTTGAGTTCCATACCGTGCCGGTGATCGTGGCGCCGTTGAAGTCGAGATAGATGGTGCGTGGCGCGCCGGGCCTGCTGTGCAGCAGGAAGGTCTGATCGAGGTTCGAGATCTGGCCTTCGAGCAGCGCCTGCTGTGCCTCATAGGTGGCGCCGGGCAGCGGCGCCTCCATTTCCTCGACCACGAACATGCGACCCTTGTCGTCGAGGCGCACGTCGCGGTCAGAGAGAATCTGCTTGCGTAGCTGGTCGGCGGACTTGCCATACCAGTTCGCGACCTCGGGAAGCTTTGCGCCGAGCCTGTCGACTGCAGCCTGGCCTGCAACGTGGCGCTCGAAAAGATTGATCTGCGGGAAGGCGGGACGCATGCGCTCCGGCACGGACTTTATTGGCTGTGCATCGGCAGCTGCGGCGAGGAGCGACGCGAACGCGAGTGAGACTGGCAACAGCCATGCAGTGCGCTTGAGACTCGAGAACATTTGTACTGACGCCTTCCTTGAGATGCAGCGCCTCCGCACTTGGAAACCGCTGCTGAACATCGTTACTCTGCGGTGTTCATGCGCTTGAGGGTGTCAGCTTGCCCGCCCTGTCGCAATCTGGGAGAACTTATATATGAACGTCCGCGTAGTTACTTATGACTCGAAATTTCGAGCATCACAGCGGAAGCCGGTGTTAGGGTTATTGCCGGCTAGTTAGGGTAAATACGCGTTGAGTTAACACCTGTGCCGAAGCACCTGCGCATGGCGGACTCCAATTGCTGTTTAACCACGAATGCAATGCACGATGAGTCTCGATGCGCGAGCACTGGTGAGGGCGCTATAGTAAATATGATAGTGCACGAAGCGGCAGTCTGCTCCACACCAGCCGTTCATCATGTTTGTGATCTTGCTCGCCACTGCATGTGGCGCGCTCCGGAAGAGACGGTGACGTGGCTTCGCTGTTTGCGCCGGAGCAAGCGCTTCCACGATCGGCCTTGGTAAACACGTGCCTCAGCGCGGCGCAGGATTCACCATGTCGTGATTAATTCTGTGGAGAGCATACCGTGCGGCGTGGCGCCCGGCGTCGTTGACGAACCGTTCAGCGCCTGTGCCATGCCCCGTGTGGGCGTTAACCTCGCGGCGGCCGACTTGATTAACGAAGCAAGACCGTGGGCTGGCGATCGGATCGCAAATGCCGCGGCTCTCGTGGGGGGCGTCGGCCAGCCCGTCCATCCGCATCCGGGCGCGACTGGTCCTCGCGCCCGGACGTTACGTCAACTCAGTAGGGCGCCTTGCAGCGGTGCTGGCGGCCGTCATAGCCCGTATAGGTGTCGGTCCGTGGGTTGTAGCTGCGGTATCGGCCCTGGCACCAGGCAACGTGGCGCGCGTTTCTGCCGCCGCCATAGTAACCACCGGGGTAACCGTAATTCTCGCCGATCTCGAAACTCCAGGCATTGTTCCACCACGGCCAGGGATACCAGAAGCCGCTGTAATAGTAGTTGTAGCCGGGATAGCGGTAGTGGTAGCGCGGGCCATACCAGTGGCCGTTGCGATACCAGTTCCTGTTCCATCTGTTGTTCCAGCCATTGCCGTTCCACTGGCCATGGTAGGCCTGGCCGCGGTGAACATTGTTCCCGGCAATCGGGCGTGTGCCCGGTCCATGCCAGGCGCGGCCACCGCCATCCCAGGATCCGCCGTTCATGCCGCCACGGGGCACGCCGACGTGGCTGCCACCCCAGCCTCCGCCCATGACGCCACCACCCATGCCGCCCATGGGCGGAAACCAGATCATGCCGCCGCCTCGCGCCGAGGCGGGAACGGTGGTCAACAAGGTCGCAGCCGCAAGCAAGCCCGCTGCCAGCAGGCCAAAGCCAAAACGTTTCATGTTCGAAACTCCCAGAAGGTGCCCCATTTGCCCCAACAGGCTTTCGGCAATCTTGTGCGTGGACGTCGGTGACGCTGGGCTTCTGGTCAAACTCAACCACGCGCAAAACAGGTTGCCGAGGGTTCCTTTCGATCCGGAACGTGGCGGAATCTTGTTGAAAGGGAAGATAACTGCAGCGACCGCCGCCAGCTACACGATCTGCAGCTGCTGTCCGCCCAGCGAGGCGAAGGAACGCGCCCGGCAGGTGAGCACGATCACCTGCTGGTTCCTGCCGGCGCGGCTGATCGCGTCGAACATCTGCTCGATGCGCTCATCGTCGGAAAACACCAGCGCATCGTCGAGGATGACCGGCACGTCGTGGCCGCGCTCGCAGATCATGGCACCCATGGCGAGGCGCACCAGCACCGCCACCTGCTCCTGCGTGCCGAGCGACAGCCGCCCGAAGAGTTCTGCCGCGGGGCCGGAACGGCTGAGCCCCGCTATGGCGAAATTCTCGCCGAGGTCGAGATCGGCTTTCGGGAACACGTCGTGCAGGAAGGGCTTCAGGTGGCGGCGCAGCGGCGCGTTGAGCTGCTCGCGGCGCTGGGCGTAGCTGTCTTCCACGGTCCTGCGCAGAAGCTTCAGCACCTCCACGCGCTCGGTGATGCGGGCCTCCTCGGTTGCCGCCATCTCCTGCTGCAGTTTCAGCGTTGCCACGCGTTCGCCCAGGCCATCGCCGCCTGCCACCTGTACTTCACCCTCCAGCCTGGCGATGCGCTCGCGCAGCTGGTCGGCCTTCTCCTGCTGGCTGGCGGTGGCCGAGACAAGGCGCCCGGCACGGGACCTGAGCCGCTCGATCTCGCCATCCTCCGGTGCCTGAGACTGCTTCTCGGCCACGCGCCCGGCCTTGATGCGGTGGGCATCGCGGCGCGCCGCGAGGTCTGCTTCGCACTGGCCGATCAGGGCCGCGCGCGTCTCGTCGGGAAGGCGCGCGAGGTCCGTGGCGAGCTGGGCGTGGATCGCTTCCGTCTGGCCGCGCAGTGCGGCACGGGACTGCAGGAGCCGCGTCTCGGCTTCCTTGCGGGCCGTGGCCTGCGCGTCCAACCCGCTGCGCCAGGCGCGGAGGTCACCACGCCGACTGGCAGCCTGCTGCTGGCGCGCCTCGATCTCGGCGGCGGCGGGCAGCGGCTGGCCGTCGAGCATGTCGCGCCTTGCCTCCGCATCGATTTCACCGATGGCCGCCTGAAGCTGTTCGATCTCGGAGCTTATGCCGCCCTTCACGGACAGCAGGGTCCGTTCAGTTCTGAGGTCGCGCGCCTCTTCCTCGAGAGCCAGGCGTTCGGCGCGGAGGCGGCGGAGGTCCGCCGCGTCAATGGCGCCGCAGGAGGAGAGCAGGGCCTTCAGCTTTTCCCGGTGCCCGGCCAGCGCCGCCTCGGCGGCATCGCGCGTGGACTGTGGCGGTGACACGGTGATCGCCACATCGCTGCCGACGGTGATGACCATGGGCCGGGTGACGGAACGCGCCGCAGTGTCCGTGACCGGAGTGCCGTCGATCCGCACATCAGCGCCGGGTTTCGCCGCGACGGAGACGCCTGGTGCGCCGGCCTCGAGCCGGGCGCGGAGTTTCGCCTCCTCGTTCTCCAGCGCCACGAGAGTGTTCAGGGCTGTCTCGTCAACGCGCGCGGCCTTCAGCGCCGCATCGTTCGCGGCGGCGCGGCTGCGAAGCTCCTCGAGCTGCTTCAGCCGCGCGGCCAGCGTGGCGTGCTGGGCGAGCTTCGCCGTGAGACCGGCGAGGCGCGCAAGGCCGGTGTCCTCGGCGTCGAGCGCATCGGCCTCGGCATCGAGGGCTGACTTGCGCTCCGTGATCTGCTTCAGCGCGGCGGTGACGGCCACCATCTCCTGCTCGATGGGTGCGAGGCCCGCCAGCAATTCCGCGAGGCGCGCGCGCTGGGCGTCGATGGCCCCGGCACGGGATTTCAGCTCCTTCAGCTTCTCGTCCTGCGCTTGCGCCAGTTCATGCGCCTGTCGCTCGTCCGCTGCCAGGCGCTTCAGTTCTTCGCCCGCCGTCTCGGCGGCTGCGAGCCTGTGGCGTGTTTCTTCGAGATCGGCCTTTATCGCCTGCGCGGCGGCGGGGTCGCTGGCGATGCGATAGTCGGCGCGGAGCCGGGCCAGCTCGTCGAGTTTCGCATCGAGTGCGGCGAGGCGCGCCTCGGCGTCAAGGCGCTCGGTGTTGAACTTCGCATTGGCTTCGCTGGCCGCATGGAGCGGTCCGCCGCTCTTGGCCTTGCCGCTTTCGGTGAGGTATTTCGACAACGCGTCCTTCACCGAGCCCAGCAACTGGCGGGCGCGCTCGCCGCCGACGAGGGTTCCCACCTCCTGCTGGATCACGGCATTGAGCTGGGTCGTGGCCGCCTCGGAAGGTTCCGGCAGGTCGAAGGAGTGACCCTGCTGCACCCAGAGCAGACCGTAGCTTGCCTCGTCCAGCGCGCGGCTGGACTTGGGCGCGATGCCGAGCAGGTCCCACACCTGTTCATCGGCCTCGGCATTGCGCGCGATTTCCACGCCGTCGCGCACAAGACTCGCCGATCTGCTCTTGAGGAAGGACTTGGCGATCTCGTAGTGCTTGTCGCCATGCTCGAAACCGACCCGGATCGAGACGGGCAGCGACAGGCCATCGGTGGCCAGCGCGGCAATGTCCTTTGCCGTGGAAGAGTGCCGCTCGAACAGGCAGGTGCGGATGGCGCGAAACAGCGTTGACTTGCCCGCTTCGTTACGCGCCGAGAGGATGTTCACGCCGGGGCCGAAGCCCTCGATGCGTGCCGGCGTGCCGAAGCGGCCGCAGCCTTCAACGGAAACATGGAGGAGCTTCATGCCGCTTCCCCCCGGCTGTCACGCGCGAGGAGATAGAGCTGCACCAGTGCCTCCTCGGCGCGGCGGCGCTCGACGGGGTTCAGGGCTGCATTCTCTGCCTGCAGCTTGAGTGTTTCAGCGGCTTCGCGCAGTACGCCGTCGAAGTCGATCTTCTCGAGATCGGCGAGGGTGGGCCGTACGTGAAGACCCGCGAGGTTCGGCTCCAGCCAGAACATGGCGGCCTCCAGCGCTGCGAGGCGGTGGTCGAGGTCGGCGCGGGCGGTAAGGTCGAGCGTGCCCTTGACGGTGAGTCGCATGAGCAGGCCCGTGAGATCGGGGATGGCGCGGAGCCGGGCTTCCAGGCCATCGAGATCGGCGGCGTCGGAAAGCTCCTCCGCCTGGGCGAGCCAGCGGTGGGCACCGGTGCGCACGGGCGTGACCTTCGGGGCTGCGCCGGGGCCTGACACCTCGACCAGCAGCACCTGGCCGATCTCCTGGCTGTTGAAACGATCGGCTTCCGGCGTTCCGGCATACCATGTGGCGGGGCCGACCTGCAGCGTGCGGTGCCAGTCGCCGAGCGCCAGGTAATCGAGGCCGGCACGCCTGGCCCGGTCCGCAGCGATGGGGTTGTTCGCTTCGCCCGAGGAATCGAAGCCCTGCACCGAGCCGTGCGCGAGGCCGATGCGGATTTTGCCGGGCGCAGTCTCCGCGCCGTCCATCCACTCGGTGAGGTCGTTCACCTCGCTCTTGCGGCGGAGCGGCGCGGGCAGCAGAACGGCGCCATCTCCCAGGGGAGCCGCTTCCGGCGCGAGGTGGAGGTGGACGTTGGACGGCAGGCCCAGCGCGCGGGCGCGGTCCCACAGCCCATTGCCGCGGTGATAGTCATGATTGCCCGGGATGATGTGCCAGGAAACGGCGGGGACGTTCCGCATCCGCTCGATCGGTTCGAGAAGGGTCTTCTGCGAGGGCGCCTCGGTGTCGTAGAGGTCGCCCGCCACCAGCACGTGTGGTGCGCCTTCGGCGAGCGCGAGGCGGCCGATGGTTTCGATGGCGGTGAGACGCGCCTGGCGAAGCAGCACGTCCCGGTCGCCGAAGTTCCGGAAGGGCTTGCCGACCTGCCAATCCGCCGTGTGGATGAATCGCATGGGGTGAGCATGGAAGGCCGGGGCGCGGGGGTCAACCGCCCGAAAATTCCGCTGGCGAAACGGCGTGCAACTGCCCATATGTCGGCCCGAGAGTGAGGAGTTTGCCATGTCCCTGTTGCTGAACATCATCTGGATCCTGCTGGGCGGCGCGTGGATGGCCTTTGGCTGGCTGGTCGCCGGGGCGATCATGGCGCTGACCATCGTCGGCATTCCGTGGGCCCGGGCCGCCATCAACATCGCGCTCTACACGCTGATGCCCTTCGGCTACACGGCTGTGCCGCGCGACCGGCACACCGGCAAGGAAGATATCGGCACCGGGCCGCTGGGCACCATCGGCAACATCATCTGGCTGGTGCTGGCCGGCTGGTGGCTGGCCCTGATGCACGTGGTCTGGGCCGTGGCGCTGGCCATCACCATCATCGGCATTCCCTTCGCCTGGGCGCACCTCAAGCTTGCGGGCATCGCCCTCTGGCCGGTTGGCAAGATGATCGTGCCGAAGGACCAGGCCGGAATGCCCGCCCACCCGCGCGTCTGATCAGCTGACGCGGCCTTCGCGGAACGCATCCACCGTGCGCATCACGCCACGCAGTTCCGCGAGGCCCTTCAACCTGCCGATGCAGGAATAGCCGGGGTTCACCTTCTTGCCGATGTCATCGACGATCAGGTGGCCGTGGTCCGGCCGCATGGGAATTTCGCGCGCCTCGCGGACTTCGAGATCGCGGAGGGCCGCGACCACGCCGATCATGTCGGTGTCGCCGTCGAGGTGCTCGGCCTCGTAGAACGAGCCGTCCGCCTCGCGCGTGGTGTTGCGGAGGTGCGCGAAGTGGATGCGCGGGCCGAAGTCGCGCGCCATCCTGACGAGATCGTTCGACGGGTTCGCGCCATAGGAGCCGGTGCAGAGAGTGACGCCATTGGCGGGGCTGGGCACCGCGTCGAAGAGCTTCTGCGTGTCGGCCTGCGTGGAGTTGACGCGCGGCAGGCCGAAAAGCGGGAAGGGTGGATCATCCGGGTGGATCGCAAGCTTCACGCCGCATTCCTCCGCCGTCTGAGCAATCTCGCGGACGAAGAGGAACAGGTGCTCGCGCAGGCCCTCGACCGTGATGTCGCGGTATTCATCGAGCTGGCGCAGGAAGCCCTGGCGGTCATAGACCGTCTCGCGCGCCGGCACCCAGTCGATGAGGTTGCGCTCGAGCTGGGCTGACTTGCTTTCGGGCCACGAGGCGAGGCGTGCGCGCGCGGCGGCGATGCGCTCCGGCGGGTG
>Ga0208783_10000989_pt1 | contig 17239 bp, 17 predicted proteins | sample DEB19_08_DNA_2_FD_184529 | JGI IMG/M metagenome (GOLD analysis project Ga0208783, IMG submission 184529) | Aqueous microbial communities from the Delaware River and Bay under freshwater to marine salinity gradient to study organic matter... | ecosystem: Environmental > Aquatic > Marine >...
GAGGGCAAGACCACGGAGACGACCGTGCGGTTCGTCGACGGCATGCAGTTCGACAAGGGCTACATCTCCCCCTACTTCATCAACCGCACCGCCGAGATGGACTGCCAACTCGACGACGCACTGATCCTGATCCACGAGAAGAAGATCTCGAATTTGCGCGACCTGCTCCCGCTGCTCGAGAAGGTCGCCCAGTCGGGCAAGCCGTTCCTGATCATCGCCGAAGACATCGACGGCGACGCGCTCACCGCCCTGGTGGTGAATAAGCTCCGCGGTGTGCTCAACATCTGCGCGGCGAAGGCTCCCGGCTTCGGCGACCGCCGCAAGGCAATGCTCGGCGACATCGCCGTGCTCACCGGCGGCACGCTGATCAGCGAAGACCTCGGGCTCAAGCTCGAGAGCCTCGATCTCTCGCACCTCGGCAAGGCCAAGAGCATCACCGTCGACAAGAACGAGACCACGATCGTGCAGGGAGCCGGCAAGCAGGCCGACGTGCAGGCCCGCGTGCAGCAGATCCGCAACCAGATCGAGGCCACCGAGAGCGAGTATGACCGCGAGAAGCTCCAGGAGCGGCTCGCGAAGCTCACCGGCGGCGTGGCCATCGTGTCGGTCGGTGCCGGCACCGAGGCCGAGATGAAGCAGAAGAAGGCCCGCGTCGAGGATGCCCTTCATGCGACCCGTGCCGCCGTCGAAGAGGGCATCGTGCCCGGCGGCGGCGTGGCGCTGCTCCGCTGCCGCGAGGCGGTGGAGAAGGCCCGCTCGCAGGCCAAGGGCGACGAGAAGATCGGCGTCGACATCGTGCTCCACGCCCTCGAGGCTCCGATCCGGCAGATCGCCGAAAACGGCGGCATCGACGGCTCAGTGGTGGCCGACGAAGTGGCGGGCAAAGACGTGCACATCGGCTACGACGCCAACAAGGGCGAATACGTCGACATGCTCAAGGCCGGGATCATCGATCCGGTGAAGGTGGTGCGCGTGGCGCTCACGAACGCCGCCAGCATCTCCGGGCTCCTGCTCACGACCGAAGCCCTGGTCACGAACCTCGACAAGGACGACTCCAAGAAGCGTCGCGCGGAAGGCAGCATCCGCTAGCGTGTTGTAGGACAGGCTTCAGCCTGTCGATGCACAACGGCGTCGCCTGTCGCCGCACGGCAGGCGACGCCTGTCACCGACCGGTCACGCCCACATGCCCCCCACCCTTCGCGACTTCTACGAGGTCTTGGGCGTCGAACGCTCCGCGTCGAAGTCCCAGATCGCCGATTCCTACCGCAAGCTGGCGATCCGGTTTCATCCCGACAAGAACCCCGGCGACGCGGAGGCGGCCGACCGTTTCAAGGAAGCCGCCCGGGCGTTCGAGGTGCTCTCCGACGAGACGCTCCGGTCGCGGTATGACCGCTACGGCCACGCGGGCCTGCAGGGCGGGCCGACGCACGACTTCAACGACATCGGCGACATCTTCGAGGCCTTCGGCGACATCTTCGGCGGCGGCTTTTTCGGCGGCGGTGGTGGCCGCCGCGGCAACCGGCCTCGGAAAGGCCGTGACGTGTTTTCGAGCGTTTCGCTCTCGCTCGTCGAGGCGGCCCGGGGCGCGACGAAAACGGTCGAGTTCACCCGGCACGAGGCGTGCGCCGCCTGCGACGGCAGCGGGGCCAAGAAGGGCACGGCGCCGGTGCCCTGCGACTACTGCGCCGGCCGCGGCCAGGTGATCCAGCAGGCGGGTGTGTTTCGCCTCCAGACCACGTGCCCCGCGTGCCAGGGCGCGGGCAGCATCATCCGCGAGAAGTGCCGGGAGTGCGGCGGCGAAGGCCTTACCGAGGAGCACGTCGAGCGGCGCGTGACGATCCCTGCCGGAGTCGACAACGACGTGCGTGTGCGACTCGCCGGCGAGGGTGAGCCCGGGGGCAACGGCGGCCCGCCCGGCGACTGCTACTGCATGATCGAGATCGAGGAGCATCCGTTTCTCAAGCGCGACGGCCGCGACCTGCATTGCGAAGTGCCTATCACGTTCAGCCAGGCGGCGCTCGGGGCCACCGTCGACGTCCCCACGCTCGACGGCCCCAAGCCGCTCGAGATCAAGCGCGGCACGCAGGCCGGGGAGGTGATCCGCGTGCGCGGCCTCGGCATGCCGGAGGTCCGCGGCCGCGGTGTCGGCGACCTCCACGTGCACGTGCACGTCGAAGTGCCGAAGACGCTCTCCGCCAAGGCTGAGAAACTGCTCCGCGACCTCGCCACGGAGGAGCAGGCGGCGGTGAGCGCGAAGCGGTCGAGCTTCTTCAGCCGCCTCGCCGAGTATTTCCAGCCTCAGGCCGGCGACACCGACGAATCGTGATACGCTCGAAGTGACCAGACTGCCGCGGAGATCATTCCATGACCACGCCTGACGACGAGCCGGCCGAGCACTCGACCGAGACTGAGCCCACGGAGGCGGCCGCCGCGCCGCTCGAGCAGCAACTGCAGGAGGCCGAGGAGCGGGTGCTGCGCGTGCAGGCGGAACTCGAAAACTTCCGCAAGCGGGCCCGGCGGGAGTATGACGACGCCCAACGCTATCGCGAGATGGATCTGCTCCGTGACCTGCTTCCGGTGCTCGACACCGTGCTGCGGGCCGTGGAGGCCTCGGAGAAGACGGCCGACGTCGAGAGCCTCAAGGCCGGCTTTCGGATGACGGCCCAGCAGATCGAGAAGGTCCTCGACGCCCATGGCTGCAAGACGATCGACACGGTCGGCCAGGCCTTCGATCCGGCCGTGCACGACGCGATTCTCCAGCAGGCTGTGCCCGACGCGGCGCCGGGCACGGTCGTGGGCGTGGCGAGCCGCGGCTACCGGCTTCACGACCGCGTCGTCCGTCCGGCCCAGGTGATCGTCGCCAAACAGGAGTAGCACCCATGCCCACCTACGACTATGTCTGCGATGGCTGCGGCCACGCGTTCGAACTCTTCCAGTCGATGACCGACCCGGTCAAGAAAACCTGCCCGAAGTGCAAGAAGTCGAAGTTGCGGCGGCTGATCGGCGCCGGGGGCGCGATCGTGTTCAAAGGCTCGGGCTTCTACAAGACCGACTACCGCAGCGAGTCGTACAAAAAAGGCGCCGCGGCGGATTCGGGCGGCAAGGCCGAGGGGGCGAAGGGGGGCGGCGAGAAGAAGTCTGAGTCGAAGGGCGGGGGCGAGGGCTGAGCCATGCCGAAGTGCCCCGTCTGCGACGCCCACGTCGATCTCGAGAAGACGCCGACGGTGCCTTTTTGCAGCGACCGCTGCCGACTGATCGATCTGGGCCGCTGGCTCGACGAGGCCTATTCCGTTCCGGAGACGAAGCGGCCTGAAAACGACGAGGACGAGGCGGAAACCGAGTAGCCGTCGTATACTCCCGGCCGTTCGCAACCTGCACACGCCCGGAGGGAGAGATGTCGCACGACGACACGCCGCTTCACGACCACGGCCGCACGATTCACGAGATTCTCTGGAGCGAGGCGCTGCCGTGGTGGCTCCTGTTCCGAGCCGCGGGTGCCGCGTTTGCCCCGACAGTGATCCTGCTCGCCCTGCTCGGCGGCTTGGCCACGTGGGCCGGCTGGTCGATCGCCGACAGCCTGCGGCTGGCCGGCGCCGACCCGGCGGCCGACGCGATCCTCGATGCATCCCTCGGTGCCGGTCCGATCATCCCGGGGCCCGATGGCTCCGGTGCCGCAGCCGCCCTCACTCCGAGCCGCCAGGCGCTTCCGGCCCTGCGGGCGGCGTGGGCGTGGCTGCCGAGGCCTGTGGCCGACGTCCTCGAACTCGTGGGCATTCCCTTCCGCCCCACGGCCACGCTCTCCCAGATGGGCGGGGCCCTCGCGCGGATCGGCTGGTTCGTGCTCGTGTGGTCGATCTTCGGCACCGCGATCACGCGCCATGTGGCCCTCAAGCTCGTCGGCGAGGAGGCGCCCGGCCTCGTCGGTGCCGTGCTCTTCGGGGCCCGCAAGTGGCTCGCCGCATTCAACTCCGTCGGCTTCGTGCTGCTCGGGATCGTGGCGCTCTCGGTTCCCGGCGCCCTGCTCGGCCTGCTGATGCGCACCGACTGGGGTCTGGCCGCGGCCGGGGCGATCTGGCCGCTCGTGCTCGCCGGGGCCGTCGTGCTCGCGATCCTCGCGATCGGCCTCGTGTTCGGCTGGCCGCTGATGGTGGCGGCCGTGGGCGTCGAGCGCGGCGACAGCTTTCAGGCGATTTCGACATCGTTTTCCTACCTCTACCAGCGGCCCCTGCACTATGCGTTTTATGCACTGGTGGCGTGCGCCGTGGCCCTGCCAGCCTTTGCCGCCGCGGGGCTCTTCGCCGACGCCACGAGCACGCTCGCACTGTGGGCTGCGAGCTTCGGCATGGGGCACGAGCGCACGCTCGCCGTGCTCGAAGGGCTGCGCGGCCAGACCGACGCTGCGTGGGGCCTGCGCGCCCTCGGGTTTTGGACCCGCGGTCTCGAGTCGCTGCTGGGCTCGTTTGGCTGGGGCTACTTCTGGGCGATCGCCACGGCCGCCTACATGCTTCTGCGCCAGGATGTCGACGGCACGGAACTCGACGAGGTCGTGATCGACGAACCAGGCCTGTAGGACAGGCTTCGGCCTGTCACTCCCGCCCACGCCCCCGTCGATCACGTCACCCCACCCACCGCTTGACGAGCCCGGGGAACGACCCCAGCAGTTCCCCGCGGCTCACGGCCGCGTCGGCTCCCGCGGCCACGGCGTCGGCGAGCCGCTCTTTCTGCACATGCGGCCCGAAAGCGACGAGCTTGGGAGCCCGACCTGCGTCAGCGACCTGCTTCTCGACGAGTTTCACGGCCCGCGCCACGATCACGGCCGCATCGCCGGCGAGCGACTGGAGGTCGAGCAGGATCAGATCGAACGGGCCTTCCCGCGGCTCGTCGTCAAGGCTGCGCAGTGTCTCCACCCGTGCGGGCAAGGGCCGCGCGAGCGCCGCGATCCGGCTCGTGGAAAGCAGGTCGGGCGAGACCAGCAGAATCCGCATCTCATCGACCATCATCCCCTCCGGGGCATGCGCCCGTTTACGATTGCCGTAGGCCATCAAGGTAGCAGGCTCGCCTCTCAGCGACCAAGCGGCAATGCATCGTGACCCTCTCGACTCGAGCGCGTGGTTTGGCGGCGAGCGCGTGGCGATTTCGAGGCTCGGCGGATCCGGCTTCAGCGGCTCACGCGTGTTTCTCGTTCAGCGCGCCTCGGGAGCACGATTGGTGCTCAAGAACTTCCCGCCGGCGACGCCCATAGCGCATGCCATGTGGGTGCACGGCCTGATGCGGCATCTGCGGGCCTCTGGCCTTGAGACCGTGCCCGCGGTCGTCGCCCTGCGGCCCGAACACGAGCAGCCCGCCGGCGCGGGATGCTCGACGCTCGCAGCCGATCCCGCGGGCATGCTCTGGGAAATGGTCGAGTATGTACCCGGCTCGCCCCGCCCTGCCCCCACTGCCGCCCAGGCTGCGGTTGCCCTCGCCGGCCTCGCCCGGCTGCACCTCGCAGCCGCCACCTTGCCTGCGTCGCCACCGCGCACCGAGCCATCGACCGGCGTCCGGCGGCGGGTCGAGCAGGCTGCCCGCATGCGGGCATCGCCGTGGCGCCGCCTCGATCCAGCGGGTGCGTCGTGCCCGCCGGTCCCCATACACGACACCCTGCGCCACGCCATCGAGGTGTTCGAGGCCTGCCGGGGCGATGCCGCGATCGAGAGCATCGCCACGACCAACATGGCTCCCGTGTTCACGCAGCCAGTGCTCCGCGATGCCTGGAGCGATCACGCACTCTTTGCCGACGACGGCTCCTTCGCCGGTTTCATCGACTTTCATGCCGCCGGGCGCGATACGCCCGCGACCGACCTGGCTCGCCTGCTCGGCAGTTGGCACGCGCCGATCGAAGAGCTCGGCGGCCTGTTCCTGCATCGGTGGCAGCCGGCGCTCGATGCGTACGAGGCGGTGCGTCCGCTCTCCCCTCGTGAACGCAGCCTTGTTCCCTGGCTCCACGCCACGGGCGTGATCTGCGGCCTCGACAACTGGTTTCGGTGGCTGATCACGGATCGCCGCACGTTTGACGATATGAGTCGCGTGGGGGAGCGGATCGATCGGCTTCTTCGCCACCTGCCGGAGGCCCTGGAAACCTCCAGGGAAGCGATTTCCGGCCGGAATTGACCGTCGGAAAACGGCCCCGGTAGGATTTTTCAAAGTTATGCACCGCGTTGTGTCTCCACTGCCCCGTGCCTGGTATGCCGCCGCGGCCCTGGCGTGCGCTCTCGCCGGCCACGCGCGGGCAGCCGACGGCCCGGCGTTCGACCCGCTTGCCGCCGTCAAGGCGGGGCTGCCGAGCCCGATCAGCGTCGAGGCGGCGATCGAAAAGGGACCGGCCGGCGAGGTTCTGGCCGTCACCGCGGTGCTCGAGGAGGGCTGGCACCTCTATTCGCTCGAGCAGAAGCCGGGCGGCCCGAAGCCGACGAAGATCACCATCTCCGACGATTCGCCCCAGTTGCCGGCCGCCGCCTTTCAGCCCGCGGAACCACCTCACCGACGCACGGTTGACGACGTCCCCGGCTGGAAAGGCCTCGTCGTCGAGGAGCACTCGGGCCGGGTCACGTGGCGGGCCCCGCTCGCACCCAACCCCAAGGGCTCGGCAGCGGCGATCCACGGCACCGTGAGTGTCCAACTATGCCGTGACAACGCCTGCACGCCGCCCGAAACCCTCGAATTCTCCGTGATCGGCGGCACGCCGACTCCCGCTGCCGGCCTCGCCGTTCCTCCGCCGCCCTCGTTCACTCCGGAGCGGGCCCACGCGCGGATCGAGGCGGCGTTTGGCCCCTCGCGGCCGGGCGCTGGTGACATCCGGCTCTGGCCGCTCATGATCCGCATCATTCCGGAGCCGGAATGGCATCTCTACGCCCCCGCATCCACCGACGCCTCAGCCGTGGGCCAGGGCAAGCCGACGATTCTTGCACTGCCCCCCGGCGACGGTGTGAGCGCGACCAAGGTCACGGCCAGCGGCGTGCACCCCGCCACCGAGCCAGCCATGGCGGCGGTGGGCGCGGTCGAAGGCCCGGTGACGCTCGAGGTCGTGCTCGAGCCGCGCGGCGACGGGAAGCCCGCGGCCGAGGCGATCGTGGGCTTCCAGACATGCACCGACTCGACGTGCGACGCCCCCACCGCCGTGCGGCTCAAGGTCACGCTGCCGGACGACGACGACCCGCTCAGTGGCGCGGTCGAATTCGCCTCCGCCCGCTATGCGGAGGCGGCCCGGGCGTCGGCCGCCATCGATCTGCCGCGGGCCGCCCAGTTCGGGCCGAGCATCGCCCAGGCACCGCTGCCCCTGGCCACGACCACCGCAGCGGCGCCTGCGTCGCTCTCACTGCCGATGGCGCTCCTGATGGGGCTCGCGGGGGGCCTGATCCTCAACCTCATGCCCTGCGTCCTGCCGGTGCTCGGACTCAAGCTGATGTCGTTCGCCCAGCAGTCGGGGAAGGCCCGCCGCGAGGTCTTCCAGATGAATCTCTGGTATTGCGCCGGGCTCTACGCGGTGTTCTTCGTGCTGGCCACGGCGAGCGTGGCGGCGAACCTCGGCCTCGGCAGCGAGAACCTCGCCTGGGGCGAGCAATTCACGTCGACGCGGTTCAACGTGGCGATGGCGGCGATCGTGTTCGCCTTCGCGCTCTCGTTTCTCGGCGTCTGGGAGCTGCCGATTCCCGGCTTCATCGGCGAGAAGGCCGGCCACGTGCAGTCGAAGGAAGGCCCGGTGGGGGCATTCCTCAAGGGCGTGCTCAGCACCGTGCTCGCCACGCCCTGCAGCGGCCCGTTCCTCGGCCCGGTGTTCGGATTCACGCTCGCCCAGCCGACCCCCGTGACCTACGCGGTGTTCGGTGCGATCGCCACCGGCATGGCTCTGCCCTACCTGCTCGTCGGCGTGTTTCCCGGGCTCGTGCGGTTCCTGCCGAAGCCGGGCGCCTGGATGGAGACCCTCAAGGAGGTGCTCGGCTTCGTGATGATCGGCACGGTCGTGTTTCTGTTCACGTTTCTCGACCACGACTACTTCATCCCGACCTTCGCCCTCCTCGTGGGCATCTGGGCCGCCTGCTGGTGGATCGGCAAGGCCCAGGACAACGCCCTGGGCTCGATCGGCTTCGGCCGCTGGGTGCAGGCCGCGGCGATCGCCACCGTGATCGGCAGCCTCGCCTTCGCGTTCCTCGGTCCTGTGAAGTCGATCCTGCCATGGGAGCCCTTCTCACGGGCCCGGCTCGCCGAACTGCAGAAGAGCGGCGCCACCGTGCTCGTCGACTTCTCGGCCGATTGGTGCATGACCTGCAAGCTCAACCTCGCCACCGCGATCGAGACGACCCGCGTCAAGGCCGCGATCGAGGCCAACCGCGTGGTGCCGCTCCTGGCCGACTGGACGGAAGAATCACCCGAGATCAAATCGATGCTCGAGACGCTGCAGAGCCGCTCGATCCCCGTGCTCGCAGTCTTTCCAGCGGGCAGCCCCGACGCGCCAACACGCGACCCGATCATTCTCCGCGACCTGATCACCGAGTCCCAGGTCCTCGACGCCCTCCAGCAAGCCGGCCCCTCCCGCCCCACGATCGGCACGATCCGCGCCGCCGCCCTCCCGTAGGACAGGCTTCAGCCTGTCCTGACTTTTCGTCGAGTTGAGCAGACTCATCGCGCCCAATCCGGCTCGGGGTTACCCCGTACCGTCTCGCCGGACGTTCGCTGCGCCCATCCTGGGCTTCACTCACTCGGATGTGCCTGCGCTCCGGCATCCATGCCTGCGCTGGTCAAATACGCCGTCTCAATGATAGGGGACAACCCCGATCCTCCCCTTTCCAGTTGAGGAGGCTCGGGGCTGCCCATGCCCTCGAGCGGGCTGATGGGAGCGAGCGCAGCCATGGATGGCGAAAGCGAAGCGGACACGCAGAGAGCCGAAGCCTGGAGGGCTGAGGCGAACGTCCAGCGAGAGGGTCTGGGCAGTCACGAGCCGGATTGAGCGCGTTGGTCGAGCAGGCAGGACGGCCCGGTGCCAGCCTCACTCGAGGACGAGCTTTTGCACCGCTTTGAAGTGTGGGTGGGCGGCGTCGCGCAGCCATTCGAAGAGGATCGCTTCGGTGGTCGTGAGCACAGCGCCGGTGGATTCGAGGCGGCGCAAGCCGATCTCGTGGTCGATCGCGTGCCGGGAGGCGACGGCGTCGGCGGCGATGAATACGCGCAGGCCGCGGGCGAGGAGGTCGAGCGCCGTCTGCGTGATGCAAACGTGCGTTTCGAGGCCGCAGAGCACGACCGCGTGGAGGGGGTGAGGCGGGGCGTCGATGAGCGCGGCGAAGGTGTCGCAGCCGCAGCAACTGAAGGCGGTCTTTTCGTGGGGCGGCGACACGAGGCTGGCGAGGTCGGGCGGCGTGGGGCCGAGGCCCTTGGGGTATTGCTCGGTGAGCACGGTGCGCACGTCGAGCAGGCGGGCGGCTCGGGCCAGGCGGATGGCCCTGGAGAGCACGACGGGGGCGGCCGGGATCGCGGCGATCAGCCGCTCCTGGATGTCGACGACGGCGAGGAGCGTGGTGGCCGGGGCGAGACGCATCGCCGGGCAGTGTAGCGAAAACGTCTCTGGAGGGCTCCTCATGGTCGGCGGTACGATTCGCCATCATGTCCCGTGCTCCGTTTCCGATCTCGACCAGGCGTCTCGATGCCCAGCGGCGGCTCGTGGGCGATATCGTGCGGCTCTCGCGGCGGATTCCGATCTTTCCGGTCGAGCGCGTGATGCAGTTGGGGGGCGTGGAGGCGGCGCGGCGGCGGTGTGCCATGCGCATCGGCTGGGCGGCGGTGTTCCTCAAGGCCTATGCGCTCGTGGCTCGTGACCGGCCTGCCCTGCGGAGCTGGGTTGCAGCGCCGCGGGTGCCGCTTCTGGGCCGGCCACGCTGGGCCACGAGTCCGGTGAGCGTGGCATCGCTCGCGCTCAGCCGGCCGCGCGGCGAGGAGATACCCGAGGCCGACCGGATGCTCGATCCGGAAGCGATCTGGTGGGCCCGGATTCGCGCGCCCGACGAGATCTCGCTGCCCGAGCTGCAGGCCGAGATCTCGCGGTTCACGACCGCCCCGATCGACGAGGTGTTTGCCCGGCAGCTCGAGCTGCGCATGGTGCCGAGATTCCTGCGCCGGGTCGTGCTGCGGTGGAACCTGCGCTCCGCGTCGGCGAAGCGGGCGCTGCGCATCGGCACCTTCAGCCTTTCGACCCTCGCCGGCGAGGGCTGCTCGAATCGTGGCCATCCCACGTTTCTGACCACGAGCCTGTCGTATGACCCGCTCGACGATGCGGGCCGAATGCGGGTGACGCTGCTCGCCGATCACCGGCTCATCGATGGTGTGCCGGCGGCCCGCGCGCTCGCGGCTCTCGAGGCTGTGCTCACCGGCGAAATCTTCGGCGAGCTCGCTATGCTCGCGGACGGGCCTCGAGCGCCCGCATGAGCGGCGCGTAGGCGGGCGCAGGCGAGGAGAATCGCAGCGTGCGGCCTGTCTCCGAGTCGATCGTGATCGCCACGTCGAGCCTGTCAGCGGGGAGCAGGGGGGCGATCCTGCCGGGCCATTCGACGAATACCCGGCAGCCACGGCCCGGCTCGCCCGTGATCGCATCCTCCCAGCCAGTTTCGCGGAGATGGTCGGGGGAGGTCAGCCGGTAGAAGTCGGCGTGGACGAGCCTACCCTCCGGGCCCTCGTGGAGGTGGATGAGACCGAATGTCGGGCTGACGACGTCGGTCGCATCGATGCCCGCGGCAGCCGCGATCGCCTTCACCAGCGTGGTCTTGCCGGCGCCGAGGTCGCCATCGAGGGCGACGAACGCCCGGGCCGGAAGCGCCGCGACCATCACGGCTGCGAGGCGGGCGAGCGCTGCCTCATCGGCCACGTGCACCACGACGGTCGCCGGGGAATCAGGCGTCGAAGGCATGGACGTATCCCCGTGGCTCGAGTGGGCTGCGGCAGCCGTCGGCCGTCTCCGCCACGAGGCCGGCGCCTTCCTCGACCGTGCCGATCACCGTCAGCGGCAGGTCGAGCGGCGGCGTTCCGGCGGCGGCCACCAGCGCCCGCGCCGCCTCGGGAGGCATGGCAAGGATGAGCTCGAAATCCTCGCCGTCTCCAAGCGCGTGATCGAGCGCGGTGCCGCCGTCGCGGGTGGCGCGGCGGACAGCGTCGGGATGAATCGGCACGTCGGCGAGGCGGATCACGCCACGGGTGCCGCTCGCTGCCATCATCCGGGCCAGGTCGAGCGAGAGGCCGTCGCTGCAGTCGATCGCGGCATGTACCGCGAAGCGACCGGCGATCGAGAGCGCCTCGCGGACGCGCGGCACGACGGCCAAATGTCTGCCGAGCAGGCTGCCGCCGAACGCCCCGGTGACGACGATCAGATCGCCGGGCCGAGCTCCGTCGCGCCGCCAGGCGGTGCCAGCCGGCACGCTGCCGATCGCCGTCGTGCTGATCACGAGCGGCCCGTCCCAGGCATTCGTGTCGCCACCGGCGAGCGTGACGCCGTGCTCGGCGGCCAATGTCTCGATGCCCAGTTCGATCTCGCGACCGAGCGCGTCGCCACCGTGCCGGGGCAGCGCCACGGCCACGACCGCGGCCTCCGGCCGGGCGCCCATCGCCGCCAGGTCGCTGAGGCTCACCGCGAGCGCCTTGTGGCCGACGGCGCGGGCCGGGCAGTCGGGGCCGAGGATGAAGTCGGTGCCCTCCATGAGCATGTCGACCGTCACCACGGTGCGGCGGCCTGCCGGCGGCCGGAGCACAGCGGCATCGTCGCCGAGCGGCACTTCGAGCCGCCGATCGGCAGGCAATCGCGACACGAGCCACGCGACAAAGTCGGTTTCCATCGGCGGTGCGGCCTCACGGTTCGCGCGGCCGGCGGCCGACGCGGACGGAAAGCGTGAGTGACTCCGAGCCACGCGTGATCTCGATCGGCACCTCGGTGCCCACCGGCGCCCGGGTAAGAAGCAGAACGAGCGCGGCGGGGTCGTGGATTTCGATCCCGTCGAAGGCGGTGACCACGTCGCCGGGGGCGATGCCGGCCATGGCGGCGGGCGAACGCGGCTCGACTGCCGCCACGACGGCGGTCGAGCCACCGGGGAGCGTTGGCGGCCTGGCCTGGAGGGCCAGCCCGAGATAGCCCCGCTCCACGTGGCCCGTGCGCAGGATCTCTTCGGTGACGCGCCGGGCGGTGTTGCTCGGAATCGCGAACCCGATGCCCGAGTAGTCTTTGCCCACGATCGCGGTCGTGATTCCCATCACGCGGCCGTGCACGTCGACGAGCGGACCGCCCGAGTTGCCCGGATTGATCGCGGCATCGGTCTGGAGGAATTCCTGGAGCGGATTTTCCAGCACGCCACGCCTGCCGACGGCGCTCACAATCCCGTAGGTGAGGGTCCGATCGAGCCCGAAAGGGTTGCCGATCGCCCACACCATCTCTCCCACCTGCACCGAGTCGCTGTCGCCCCACTCCGCTTTCGGCAGGTCCGCAATGTCGATCTTGAGCACGGCGATGTCGGTCGCTGCGTCGGCGCCGACGAGGTCGGCCGCAAAGCGGCGGCCGTCGGCGAGTGCCACGTCGATTTCATCGCTGCGGGCGACGACGTGGTAGTTGGTGATGATCGTGCCGTCGCCCGCGATGATCACGCCGGAGCCGACCGACTCGTCGTTGGCCCCTTGGGGCACCGCGCCGGCCAGGGCGGCGATCTCGTCGGCCAGGGTCATCACACGCCGCTTCGACGTGACGTTCACCACGGCCGGCCCGATCACGCGGGCGAGCGTCGTGAACAATTTGCCAACAGGCGCGAGTTCGGCGACGATCGCGGCATCGCGGATGGCGGCGATCTCGGCCCGCGTGCGGGCGTAGTGCACCCGGGCCACGAACGACGGCCACGCGATCATCGCCACGAGCGCCGCGAGCCCGAGCGAGAGGAACAGCGTGCGGCGGGCGGGAACTGGCATGGTCGGACCGGCGGTCATGAGGAGGCGAGACCGGCCGATTGTACGGTCTTGCGGACGAGGTCGATCGCGGTCTTCGCGGCTCGCGACATCTTCACCGTTCCGGCCCCGCCGAGCCGGTGCTCGACGATGCGCCCGCCCTGCGGCCCGGCGATCGCGATCTCGACCGACTCGATGCCATCGGCGGCCCGCACCGGGCCCACGCCGAGCCCGTAGGCGGCGCCAGTCTCGCGCCGCGCCCGCTCCGCGAGCGGCAGCGCGGCCGAAGCATCTGTTGCCGGAACAACGAGGCCACCCATCAACGAGCTACGATTCGCGCGCGTGGCAGCCGCTGCGAAGAGCGTCGCGACCTGGCCGCACGTGGCGATCTCGGCCGTGGCCAGCGTGCCGCCCTCCCTGGCGATCGCCGCCAAGGCGGCATCCTCGATCTCGTCGTCTTCGACGCCATACACGAGGTCGCCGAGCGCCTCACGGATGATCGCCTCGGTGGGGCCGATCCTGGCGTGGCAGGCCGCCTCGTCGACACCTCGCGCGACGATCCGCAGCGTGATCGTGGCCTCGTGGGCGGTGATTCCCACGAGCGGATCACGGCCGCGGCGGATCAGGTCGGGCAGCATCGCCTCGATCGCGCTCTCGCCCGCGCCGAAGCACTTGATGCGCCGGAAGCAGATCGTGGCGGCGCCCGGCTGCCCGGCAGTGAGTGCCGGGAGCACCGTGGCGGCCCACATCGTCTTCATCTCGGCCGGCACACCAGGCAGGGCAAACACGCGGCTCGTGCCCTGGGTGCGCCGTGGAATCTCGATATCAATGCCGGGGGCAGTGCCCTCGGGATTGGGGATCACGCGGCTGGTGCGGGGAAACAGCGCCTGCCGGCGGTTGCTCTCCGGCATCGGCACTGCCCGCCTCGCAAACCGGGCCTCGACGGCGGCCAGGGCCACGGGGCACGATTCCAGCGGCTCGTTGGCCACGAGGGCGAGCACGTCCCGCGTGAGATCATCAGCCGTGGGGCCGAGCCCCCCGGTGGCGATCACGATGTCGGCCCGCTCGACGGCCGTGCGGAATGCCGCGATGCCGTCGTCGAGCGAATCGGTCGTGGTGGTGTGGAATGCCGTCTCGATGCCGAGCACGGCCAATTCGCGCGAGATCCACTGGCTGTTCGTGTCGAGCCGCTGGCCCGTCGTCAGTTCATCGCCGATCGCGATCACTTCCGCTCGCATGCGCTTCATCTCGTGTTCGGGGAAGTACGCAGCCTACCCGATCGCGACTCGCCGGCGCGGGGCTGGTCGGTTTTGCCCTCGTGGCCAACAATGCAGTGATGAAGTTCGGACTGCTCGGGATCGACGATCAGGTGCGGGAGGTGCTGGCCGCGGCCATCGCACGCGGCGACGAGATCGCGCTGGCTAGTGATCTTGCCGAGGGAGCCGGGCCGGCGGCGAGCCTCGTGCCACCGACGGCGCGTGTCGTGCCGTGGGAGGCGCTGATGGACGCCCGGGCATGCGACACGGTGCTCGTGGGCCGGGAGGGCTGGAGCGAGACGCGGGCCGAGGCCGTGCGCAAGCTCGTGCAGGTGGGCAAGACGCTCGTGCTGTCGCAACCGCTCGAACTGTCGATGCTCTGGGCCTACGAACTCGACATGATCCGCAAGGATTCGGGGGCGAAGCTCGTGCCGATCCTGCCGGATCGCCTGCATCCGTTCATCGCGCGACTCCGGCGTGCGATCGAGGCCGGGCTGGCCGGCGGCCCGCTCGGGGCCACCGAGACGATCGAGATGACGCGTCGCTTGGCCGATCGATCCCGCGACACCGTCCTGCGGCATCTGGCCCGCGATGCCGACCTCGTGCGGACGCTGGTTGGAGATCCCGAACGGCTCTCGACGCTCGGAGGCGCCGGCCCGGATGCGGGCTGGGCGACGCTCGCCGTGGGGCTTACCGGCGCGGCGGCCGTGCCCGTGCGCTGGCAGGTGGCGCGGGGCGTGCCCGAGGGGCTCACCATCACCGTGGTCGGATCCGGCGGCAGCGAGACCGTGGACATTCCGGCCGGGCCGATTCCGGAATGGACATGGTCGAGTGCGGCGGAGTCGGAGCGGGAGGCGTTTGATCGTGGGGCGGCCATGCTCGGCGTACTCGACGGCTCGAGGACGGCGGCCGACGGCATCGGGCCGGCAGGCTGGGACGACGCGGCCCGCGTGATCGAACTCGCCGAGAGCGTGCCGCGGAGCCTTGCCAAGGGACGCACGATCGATCTGCATCAGGAGGAGTTTTCCGAACTGGGCACGTTCAAGGGCACGATGGCGTCGCTTGGCTGTGGGCTCGTGCTGGCGGCGTTGTTCGTGCTGCTCGTGGCCACGCTCGTGGGCGGCATCGCCCGCGAGGCAGGGTGGGATCTCGGCGAACGGATCGCCGGGGTCTGGCCGATCGCCGTCCTCACGGTGCTGGGGCTGTTTCTGGCTCTCCAGGTGCTTCCGCTCGTGGTGGCCCCGGCGGCCCGGTCCACGGGCGGGGCTGCTGGCCCCAGGCCGGGCTCCGGGCGTGAGGAAATCCCCGGCTGACCGCACGCTTTGCCGGGTTTTGGGCCGAAAAACCCCTCTATTCGGGAGGGGCATGGCCCCGGCTGGGAACTTGTATCGGGGCCGCGGCACCCGGTGAATCGCCAGGCAATCCCGTCCGATTCAACCTCCATGGCGGGGAGGCAGCGCATGGATGCGAGGCCAGCCTGCAGCGGCTGTGCCTCACGGCAGGGCCTTGCCAGGGAGCGGGAGCAGGGTTCGCCTCATGCGGTGTACGCGGATCATCCCTCTGATCGTGGCCGGGCTGTGCGCGGCTGCGATGATCCGCCCGGCGACCGGCGCCGAATCGCGGCGCACCGCGATCGTGCGGGCGGTCGAGAGCACCCGTGACTCCGTCGTCAACATTCACGGCCAGAAGCTCGTCGCGGCCAACGATGACTCGGGCGCCGAGCAGCGTCGCGTGAACGGCATGGGCACCGGTGTGGTGATCGACCCCCGGGGATATGTGGTCACCAACTATCACGTGGTCGAAGGCGTGCGGCGGATCGAGGTGACGCTCGCTTCGGGCAAGACCGTGTCGGCGACGCTCGTTTCGCACGATCCCCGCACCGACCTCGCGGTGATCAAGGTGGCAGCTGACGGGCCGCTGCCGGTGATCACGATCGGCACGTCGAGCGATCTCATGATCGGCGAAACGGTGCTCGCCCTCGGCAACGCCTTTGGCTACGAACACACGGTCACCCGCGGCATCATCTCGGCCCTCCATCGCGACGTCGAGGTGAGCCGCACGCAGCGCTACGATGACCTCATCCAGACCGACGCCAGCATCAACCCCGGCAACTCGGGCGGGCCGCTGCTCAACATCAACGGTGAGATGGTAGGAATCAACGTGGCCGTGCGGGCGGGGGCCCAGGGCATCGGCTTCGCGATTCCGATCGACAACGCGTTGTGCATCGTGACGGAACTGCTCTCCGTGGAGCGGGTGGATCGCACCTGGCACGGCATCGTGTGCAAGGGCGACGGCCAGCGGGGCGTGGTCGTGGAGGCTGTGCACGACGAGAGCCCGGCAGACACGATCGGCGTCAAGGCAGGCGACGTGATCACGCGGATCTGCGACCTGCCGGTCTGTAGCCAGCTCGACCTCGAGCGGGCCTTGCTCGGCCGCAAGGTGGGCGACAGCGTGCCGGTGACGATCCTCCGGGCGGGCGCCGAGGAGCGGCTCGAGCTCCCGCTCGCCGCCGTCCGGGAGCAGGTCGTGAGCGTCGAGGAACGCTGCTGGCTCGAGCTCGGCCTGCGGGTGGAGCAGATGCCCTCGTCAAAGGTGCAGAAGCTCCAGTCGCGCTACCGAGGCGGCCTGCTCGTCCAGGAAGTTCGCAGCGACGGCCCCGCCGCCGATCAGGGCATCCGCGTGGGCGACATCCTCGTGGGGCTCCACGTCTGGGAGACGATCACGACCGACAACGTGGCCTACGTGCTCGACAAGGCCCGCGAAGACAACCTCGGGCCCATCAAGTTCTACGTGCTCCGCGGCCGCGAAACCCTGTTCGGCCACCTGACGAGCGACACAATCAGGCGCTAGGGCGGGCTTTGGGGCGTCGGCTAATCGCGTGCCGGCGTCATGCTCCCCGTATCCATGTGGGATAGGCTTCAGCCTGTCATGCCTCGACGTGTCGCGCCGGCTCGGGGTTACCCCGTACCGTCTCGCCGGACGTTCGCCTCCGCCCTCCAGGCTACGGCTCACTCGGATGTGCCTGCGCTCCGGCATCCATGCCT
>Ga0208783_10000990_pt1 | contig 17204 bp, 14 predicted proteins | sample DEB19_08_DNA_2_FD_184529 | JGI IMG/M metagenome (GOLD analysis project Ga0208783, IMG submission 184529) | Aqueous microbial communities from the Delaware River and Bay under freshwater to marine salinity gradient to study organic matter... | ecosystem: Environmental > Aquatic > Marine >...
GACAGCTTGCGGATATCACGTGTCACGCAATACTGCATCAGCGCCTCGGCGTCGGGTCCCGTCACCTCGAACTTGCGCAGAGGCGACAGGTCCATCACCACGCATTTCTCGCGCGCCGCCCAGTATTCCTCGATCGGCCCGTCATTGTTGAAGCGCGTGGGCAGCCAGTAGCCGCGATATTCGGTGAAGTTCCGGGTGAGAGCCGAGAAGCGCTCATGGAAGGCGGTCTGCTTGGTCAGCTGGGCGTCGGCGTCCGGTGTCATGCGATAGGCCACTGCTCTCTGGAAGGTTTCTTTTGATGCATAGGTGCGGATGTGAATGTCGGTCGGATCCCAGGCATTGGCTGCGTCGATGTCATCCGGGCACGATGACGAGACGCAGACGATGTCAGTCAGCGCCTTCATCAGCACATAGTCGCCGGGGCGCGACCACGGCTCGTCGAGGTAGAGCTGGTTCTGGTGGTCGATGTTGGTATTGTAAAAATAGTTGATGGCTTCCCAGCCCTTGCGCGGTGCCACGCCATAGGGCGCCAGCGCGCGGTTGAAGTTCTCGGTGCAGTTCACGTGGCCGGGGTAGCCCATGTCGTCGTAGTAGCGGCTGTTGCAGGCGGTGGCGAAGGCGTCGTGCCGGCCCACCGTGTCCTGCACGATTTCCACGAGCGGCTCGAACTCCCGGTCGAAAGCCTTCGACGGCAGGCCCGGTGTCGGGTAGCTGCGGCCCAGCAGCGTGCGGGTGACGGTGGAATCGAGGGCATAGTCGAGGCCCTTGTCCACCTTGCGCGCGGCCAGCGCCTGGAAGTCAGTGCATTGCCGGCCCGAAACGTCGATCACCTGGATCCACTCGCCGGCGCGCACCAGATAGGCCTGCGCAGTGGCCGCCTTGATGCGGATGTCGTGGATCGGGTCAGCCAGCGGTTCCGGCAGGATGTCGACCTGCTTGCCCTGCAGTGGCGCGGCGCGGGTGATTCGCAGTTCGATTTCGGTTGCCGTGTCCTGCGCCTCTGGGTTCATGTCGACACCGGGTGCCGCAACGATCAGCACGCCGTCCCGCGCCACGTTGAGTTCGGCAGTGCCGCCAGCCCGGCTGTCTGCGCCGAACAGACCCGCGGAGCGTGCGCCCCCAAGGTCGATGCCGCGGCGGCGCAGGGCGCCGAGCGTGCGTGTTGCCCCTTCACCTCCGCGCGACAGGATGTCCTTCAGGCCTTCGCCCGTGCCGTCCGCCTTCGCACCGAGGGCGGAGACATCAAACGCGCGATCATGCCCGCAAAACAGCACTTCGCAGGCCTGGCCACCCTCGACGTCGGCAAGGCGCAGCCGGTCGCCCGCCTTCACCGCGACGACCACCGAGCCCGCCCCCGGAACGGGATAGCGTTCGACCCGTTCCGGCAGCGTCCTCATACCCGGCCGCAGGATGCGGCTCGCGGGCGGGGCCATGTTGCGTCGCAATAAATCGAGCATCGATCACCCTTCCCTTGGGGTATGTTTTTCAACGAGTTTCGAAACTATAGGTGAGTTTCGCTTGACCGTCGATATAACCGCATTCAAAATTATTTCCTAAGGGATGGAGGGGGAACGGCGGCAGACTCCGCTGCCTCATTCTTTGCCCGCAGCAAACAGACCGGCCCGCGAGAGGCCGGCGCGGCTGCGGAATTGGGAACTGGGAACAACGGAGGAAACCAACACAATGTCAGAACAATCGAACTCGGGCGAACTCGTCCGGGCGCTGGACTGGAAGGGCGCCTTTTGGGTCGCTGCCGGTGTGCCGCCCCTCGTGCTCTTCTCCATCGGCGGCATCGCCGGCACCACGGGCAAGCTTGCCTTCGCGGTGTGGATGATTTCCATGGTGATGGGCTTCCTGCAGTCCTTCACTTATGCCGAGATCGCCGGCATGTTCGCCAACAAGTCCGGCGGCGCCTCCGTTTACGGAGCAACGGCCTGGCTGCGCTATTCGAAGTTCATCGCGCCGCTCTCGGTGTGGTGCAACTGGTTCGCCTGGAGCCCGGTTCTCTCGCTGGGCTGCGCCATCGCGGCGGGCTACATCCTCAACTCGCTGTTCCCCATCCCCGCTGCCGATTCGCAGATGGTGCTGGACTGGGTGGCCGCCAACGCGGCGAGCTACACCGAGTCCACCCAATCGGTGATCGACTACATTGCCGCCAATGCCGGCACGGCTCCTGCCGATGCCATCAAGGCGGTTGCCACGACCGATGCGGTTGCAGCCCTGACCCCTGCCATCCGCAGCTGGGAGGCCTTTGGCTTCAATATCCCCGGCCTTGGTGTCCTGCACTTCAACACCACCTTCGTGATCGGCGCCATCCTGATGCTGATCATGTTCGCGATCCAGCATCGCGGCATTGCGTCAACGGCGAGCGCCCAGAAGATCCTCGCGATCATCGTTCTGGTGCCGCTGTTCCTCGTCGGCATCGTGCCGATCGTCACCGGCCAGATCGACTATGCCAACGTCACCGGCCTGGTGCCGCCCGCCGCCGCCTATTCGGCGGATGAGGGCAGCTGGAACATCGGCGGCTGGACGCTCTTCCTCGGAGGCCTCTACATCGCGGCCTGGTCGACCTACGGCTTCGAGACTGCGGTGTGCTACACGCGCGAACTCAAGAACCCGAAGACCGACACCTTCCGGGCGATCTTCTACTCCGGCCTGCTGTGCTGCGTGTTCTTCTTCCTCGTGCCCTTCTCCTTCCAGGGTGTTCTCGGCCACGCCGGCATGCTGGCACCGGGCATCGTCGACGGCACGGGCGTTGGTGAAGCGCTCGGCAACATGGTGGGCGGCGGCAAGGTCATCACGCAGATCTTCGTGATCCTGATGATCCTGGCGCTGTTCCTCGCCATCATGACGGCCATGGCCGGTTCCTCGCGCACCCTCTACCAGGGTTCGAAGGACGGCTGGCTGCCGCGCTACCTGAGCCACGTCAACAAGCATGGCGCCCCCACGGGTGCGATGTGGACGGACTTCGCCTTCAACCTCTTCCTGCTGGCGCTGGCTTCGGACATCGCGGGTTACTTCTACGTGCTCGCGATTTCCAACGTCGGCTACATCATCTTCAACTTCCTGAACCTCAACGCGGGCTGGATGCACCGTGTCGACTCGGGTCACGTTCAGCGGGCGTGGAAGGCACCGACCTGGCTCATCGGGTTCAACACCATCCTGGCTTTCGTCAACGCCCTGTTCCTGGGCGCCGGCGCCAAGGTCTGGGGCTATTCGAGCGCCCTCTGGGTGGGCTTCGTGATGGCGGCGCTGATCATCCCGGTGTTCATCTTCCGCCACTACATCCAGGACGGCGGCAAGTTCCCGAAGGAGGCACTCGACGATCTCGGTATCGTCGGCGGCGGCCTCGGCGAGCGCAAAGCGGGCATCCTGCCCTACCTCACGCTGGTCGCGGGCATCGCCGTGGTGCTGTGGGCCAACTGGTTCTTTGTTCTGCCGGGCTGACCCTGGTACTGAACAATCTGTCTGACATGCGGGGCCTTTCGGGGCCCCGCATGCATCTTGCAGGGCAGGGCTTTCCCTTTCTAAACTCCAACACCGGGGAGACATTGCACCATGAAGAAGATCACGCCGGCCGAACGCATCGTCACCAATTACAAGACTGCACCCTACAAGGCCTACATCGATGCCGATGGCCGTGAGATTCCCGGCCAGTCCTTTGTGCAATTCGACGACACGTTCCCGGAAGGTGCTGGTTTCACGCTGTACCGCATGGCGCCGGGCTCCTCGAGCCAGCCGCACGAGCACACCTGCCATGAGCAGTTCTTCGTCATCGAGGGCGAGATCACGGACAATGATGGCTACGTCTACAAGGCGGGCGATTTCGTGCTGCTGAAGACCGGGACCCAGCATTTTTCCACAACCGAGAAGGGTGCCACCCTGGTCGTGTTCGTGCGCGAGCTCGAAAGCAATCTCTAACCGGCCCTCATGGCGACTGTGGCCTGCCACGCAGCCACGAGGCCGGTTCGAGGGTGAGGCCCAGCCGGTTCAGTGCTGAGGCGAAGCGGTCCTGCAGCGTGCCGATGCCGGTGACACTCTTGTAGAAAAGCACAACGGTGGCGATGAAGAACGCCGCATAGAGCGACCACAGCCACAACGCCGGCCCAAGCTCGCTGCGCTTGCCATAATTGCCCGCGAACTCCACCAGCTGGTGGTAGATGATGATGATGAGCAGGGCGATGATGGACTGGTAGAGGTTTCGCTTGCGCGAACTCTGCACCCCCAGCACCACGGCGAGCATGGGCAGGAACAGGCAGGACATGGCGATCACCAGTTTCTTGTGGAGCGCCATGGAGAGATCCACGACGTTTGCATCGGCGAGGGGTGAAGTCTGCGCCATGAGCTCCGGCAGCAGCAATTCCTGTTCGTCGTCACCGCGCGGCCGGAACGACACGGACGCGCTTCCGAGCGGCATGTCGAGCATTCCGAAATCCATCATCTGCACGTTGTCGGGGTCGTCCGGATTGGCGACCGTGATGCGCTGGCCGTCGAACAGGCGCATGGTCAGCCGGTTGTCCGCCTTGATGATGCTGCCCCGCGGTGCGAGGATCGTGACGTTCCCGCCATTCTCCAGCGGCTCGAAAATCACGATCTTCTCGAAGCTGTGGCGGTCGCGGTTGATCTCCTCGACGAACACCGTGCGCTTGTCGATGTTCATGAAGGTGCTCTCGCGGATGCGCAGGTAGAAGTCCGATTTCTGGAGGTGATAGGTCAGGGCGCGATAGGAATAGCGCCCGATCGGCTGAAGCCAGCCCACCACCGCCACGTTGATGAGCGCGAAGACCACGCCCAGCACGATAAGCGACGTGAAGGTGCGGCCGATGGATGAGCCTGTGGCCTGAAGGATGTTCACTTCCGACCCTACCGTCAGCTGGCGCGCCGTCAGGTAGCTTCCCCAGTAGAGCGCCAGCGGCAGCATGAAGGCGAGGTAGTGTGGCACAAATGCACCGAGCATGCGCGCCACGATCAGCAACCCCTGGTCATTGCCCAGCACGAGGTCGAAAATGATCAGGAAGCGCGCCGCCGAAAGCACGAGAAGCCCGATCACGATCGTCGCAATGATCGGTATCAGGCACTGGCGTAGCACATAGCGGTCGATGATCTTCAGTCTGGCCTCGCCTGATTGCGGGTCGGTGTCTTGGAGAGGCTAAAAGACCATGCCACATCCGCGAAGCCAAGCCTTAAAAAGGCAAGGTCCCGGCACTGAAAGACGAGGCGGGAAACACTGTGAAGACGCGGCGATGCCAGCAATCGATGGTGGAGCCAGGCGGAATCCGCCCGTTGACCTCTTGAACGAAATTCAACAAAACGTTATAAAAATCAACACGTTATTGAAGGCTTTGTACCGTGTCCCCATAACTGCGAGCACCGTATTTATCAAGAGGCCCGCGCTGTTGGGTGCCGATCTTTCCGCAATCAAAGTCTATCGTGGCGTCTCGATCTATAAAGTCAGTGGATCGCGATACCGCGTGGAGTGTACAGGATTATTGCGCTCTTCCATAACAACCCACCTGCGATAGCTTGAAGCCGCCTGACTGCCATTCCCTGCTGATCTGCTGCTCCTCAACAGAAGGCCACTGCAGACTATCCGGTGCTAACCAACCGCAGTCGTGATTGCCTTTGACACTTTCCGAACGAACGTCCGCGTCTTGGTTGATGATGAGAGAACCCGAACCCGCCCATCATGACGGCTCACCGACTTGACCACCCATCCCTGTTGCGTCAACTTCGCAACACGTACCAAAATCGTCGGCAGGGTCCCAAACGTAGCGGTATCCAGCAGGTCTGTCACTTTCACAGTCCCGCTATCACCCTCATTTCGGACAATGAAATACAGGATCGCCTTGTCAACGTGATCTAAAGAATCTACCCCTGCTGCTTCTTCTGCTTCAGCAATAATTCGAAGAACTCGCATAAAAGCCAGTTTCACGTCGCTATCTGATCCTGCCTTTGCCATCTCTATTTGAACTCACTATTAAGTAGAGATTCAATTACTATAAAGGCGCATAAAGACAAGAAGTAAACCGAACGAACCGATGAACACTGTTGATTTCGTCTCACGAAATCCACGAACGGGGAAACACTCGCACTCCAAGCTTGATGAGCATAACCACCACGAGCAAACCCGTCATGTCGCCTACAGCATAAGCAGCCATCACTTCGGTCACTCTGCCGAGCTCCATGCTGTACTCAAGAATTGCCGTCAGCACAAAGCCATTCAAAAGTGACGTGACAAGCCCTGCAAACAACAAGATCGAGAGGGTCGGCATTTTGTCGACGGTGTGCAAGTAGTAGGCATTGATGCCAAACGAACGCATCAGTTCAAAGCCAAGCCATGGAAGAATGCCGCCGATCATAGAGATGCCCAACAGCATCTCAGGATCAGCGATATTCCAAAACAAGAAATTTCCGACCACCTCACCCATGACAAGAGAGGGGATGGCCCTCACGCCCAACACAGCCGTCGCAAGAACTCGAATGCCATGAGGGAGATAAAATAAGCTTGCGTAGATCGTTATCTCGGGAAGAACCTCCGCCTGAATGGGGGTGATCACCCAAAAAACTAAGCCAAAAGAAACGATATATAAAAGTGTAACGACCGCCGACGCCGTGCAAAAAGTCTTAAAATGATCCGCTGAAATCATATAAAATCACTAGTACAGACTTTTGGACGGGTCAAAGAGAGATATTGCTCCAAATCCCTGAAACAAGTGTATCCAGTAATCTTTGGCCGAGCATGTTATTCAAAGTTGTTGTATAAAATCCGAAGCGATAACCATGAGAGCTCCATCGCACCTGTGCTCCGACAAGTTGCGCCGTCACACAGGAATACTTCAACTCAGCCGCAGGCTAATGGCTTGTGCCCGATGTGCCGTTCTCCGTTGATCTCCTCCACCACGATTTGTCGCTTGTGTAGATTCGAGCGAGCCTCTCTCCGTCACAACAGAAGAGTGATCTGCGGAGTATCCATTGGGTTCAATTTAAATATGGTAGGTGCCTGATATAAAGGAAAGTGGTGTGTCGGGTTGGTGTCCGCCTACGCATAAGCGCGACTGAAAATTACGTGCGTAATATTGCTTGAAGTTACACCGCCAGCATACGCCAAGAGCCCTTGTAACTCTTTATAACTTTTTCTTTGAAACCGAACGATTTCCAGGTTCGCTCTAACCTATTGAGATCATTTTGGAAGATGGTGGAGCCAGGCGGAATCGAACCGCCGACCTCTTGAATGCCATTCAAGCGCTCTCCCAACTGAGCTATGACCCCTTGAAACCATCAGTGACGCCATATGGGGGTGGCGGAGCGGGCCGGAACCTAGTTCCGCGCCCGCGAACACGCAAGAACTATTTTCAGACCTCTTCCTCGTCTTCCTTGCCGCCGGTATCGAGCAGGCCAGACATGTTGTCGCCCTCCTCTTCTTCCTCGACCAGGAAGGTATCGTCTTCGGCTTCATCGCCTGCATCTTCGCCAAGATCCACGTCCTCGATGCCCGCAGTCTCGTCGTCGTCACCGGTGTCGGGGGCTTCCGCATCCTCGAGGCTGATGAGCTCGACGTCTGCCACTTCCACATCGTCCGCCACCTCGACCACGCGCGGCTTCGGAGCCGGCGCCATGGCGGGCATGTCGCCCTTGGACGGCAGGACCGAGGCCGCCACGAAGTTGGCGTTGCACTTCGGGCAGACGATCGGGTTCTTCATCAGGTCGTAGAAGCGGGCGGCGCAAGAGGGGCACGTCCGCTTGGTTCCGAGTTCAGCCTTGACCACGGTTGATCCTTTCGACGGAAAAGCAAATTGATGGGGCGCTCCATGGCACTTCTGGACGCTAATGTCAAAACCCTGCCGCCCAAGGGCTGGAAGCAAGCGAAATCATCGTGTATCGGAAGCGGCCATGACCAGTCAAACCGCTGCCGAACCGCTTCCCCTCGTCTCCCGCCGGGCTCCCGCCCTGAAAGGCCGTATCCGCGTGCCGGGCGACAAGTCCATGTCGCACCGCGCCCTCATGTTTGGTGCCATTGCCATCGGCGAAACCACCATCCGGGGGTTGCTGGAAGCCGAGGATGTCATCAACACCGCCAAGGCAATGACGGCGCTGGGCGCCGACGCCAGGCGCGGGGCCGACGGCGTGTGGCGCGTGCAGGGCGTGGGCGTGGCGGGGCTGCGCTCGCCCTCCCAGCCGCTGGACTTCGGCAATTCCGGCACGGGCGTCAGGCTCGCCATGGGGCTGATGGCCACGACGCCGCTCTCCGCCACCTGCGTGGGCGATGCCTCGCTGTCGAAGCGCCCGATGGGCCGTGTCACCGTTCCGCTCGCGCAGTTCGGAACCAGCTTCGAGACGGCGGAGGGCAACCGCTTGCCGTTGACGCTCCGTGGCGCGAAGAACCCGGTGCCTGTCATCTATACGCTGCCCGTCGCCTCCGCCCAGGTGAAGTCCGCCGTGCTGCTCGCCGGCCTCAACACGCCGGGCAAGACGACGGTGATCGAACCCACGCCGACGCGCGATCACACCGAGCGCATGCTGAAGGGCTTCGGCGCGAGGATCACGGTGGAGAAGAAGGCCGATGGCAACCATATCACCATCGAAGGCCAGCACGAGTTGACCGCGCAGGACCTCGACGTGCCGGGCGATCCGTCCTCCGCCGCCTTCCCGATGGTCGCGGCGCTCATCACGCCCGGCTCCGACATCGTCATCGAGAACATCATGCTGAACCCCACCCGCACGGGGCTCATCGACACGCTGATCGAAATGGGCGGCAACATCACGATCGAGAACCGCAGGCTGGCGGGTGGCGAGGAAGTGGGCGACCTCCACGTGAAGGCCTCCGCCCTCAACGGCGTGGCCGTGCCCGCTGCACGCGCGCCTTCGATGATTGATGAATATCCGGTGCTCGCGGTGGCCGCCTCCTTCGCCACCGGCACCACCCGCATGGAAGGCCTCGAGGAGCTGCGCGTCAAGGAAAGCGACCGCCTCGCAGCAGTTGAAGCGGGTCTCCACGCCAATGGCGTCACCACGCGCTCGGGCCGCGACTGGCTCGAGGTCGATGGCGGCGGCGCGAAAGGCGGTGGCACCGTTGTCACCCACATGGACCACCGCATCGCCATGTCCTTTCTCGTCATGGGCCTCGCCTCGGCACACGAGACGAAGGTGGATGACAGCCGCTTCATCGCCACGTCCTTCCCGGACTTCACGGGGCTGATGAACGGCATGGGCGCCAAGCTCAGCCCTGCGGCATGATCATCGCGGTCGATGGCCCCGCCGCCGCCGGCAAGGGCACCATCGCCCGCGCGCTCGCCCAGCACTTCGGCTTCCACTTCCTCGACACCGGCGCGCTTTATCGCATGGTGGGATTGGCGGCGATCAGGGCAGGGGGTGAGCCGATCACGCCGGATGCCGCCATCGCCGCCGCCAAAGGCCTCGACCCCGCGAGCTTCGTCGACGCCGATCTCCGCACCGAGAAGGTGGGTGCCGCCGCTTCCATCGTCGCGGTGATCCCCGAAGTGCGCGCCGCCCTTCTCGACCTGCAGCGCAGCTTCGCCAGGAGGCCGCCCGGCGCGGTGCTCGACGGCCGCGACATCGGCACCGTGGTCTGCCCCGACGCCCACGCCAAGCTCTTCATCACCGCCAGCGCCGAAGTGCGCGCGAAGCGCCGCCAGAAGGAACTGGGCAGCGGCGACTACGAGGCGGTGCTGGCCGATATCAAGGCGCGCGACGCCCGTGACTCCCAGCGCGCCATGGCCCCGCTGGTGGCGGCGAAGGACGCGGTGGTGCTGGACACCTCCGATATGGATATCACCACGGCCGTGGCGGCGGCTGTCACGGCCGTCGAGGCACGGCGGGTGCCATAGTTTCGGGTTGACAAGATTATCCCTCTCTGGTTGAATTTGGGTCTTGTCAAAGGAGGCACCTTTCCGGAACTGCGACAATCGACGCCAACCCAGTCCTCGTGTGTCCGGATGCCATCAGCGGCGGCATGACCCGCCCGTGAGATTTGCCAACAGCGACCGAATGTGACCGCCCCGTCGCGGCGCGCACGGCTCTTTCCGGAGTGCGCTCAAGCAGCTCATCCCGATGTTTGTCAGGACAGGAGCGGACCATGAGGTCCTATCTCACCACGCCCATTTATTATGTGAACGGCCCGCCGCATCTGGGCCATGCCTTCACCTGTGTCGCCGCCGACATTCTCGCCCGCCAGCGCCGCAGGCTCGGCATTGAAACCTGGTTCTCGACCGGCTGCGACGAGCACGGCCAGAAGAATGCCCAGGCCGCAGCCGCAATGGGCCTTGACCCGCAGGCCTACCTCGACGTGCGCAGTGCCGAGTTCCGCGCGCTGTTCGACAGGCTCCATGTGCGCCATGACGTCTTCGTGCGCACCAGTTCGCCCACCCATGTGGCGCGGGTGCAGGAGGCGGTGACGCGGCTTCACCGCAAGGGGCTGCTGCACCGCAAGGGCTATGAAGGCTACTACTGCGCCGGCTGCGAGCAGTTCAAGACACCCTCCGACCTCAGCGCCGATGGTCATTGCCGTGACCACCCCAACCTTGTTGCTGCACCGGTCCGCGAAGACAATTACTTCCTTGTGATCGAACCCTATCGCGCCGCCATCCTTGAGCGCCTCCGCTCCGATCCGGATTTCATCCGCCCACAGAGCTTTCGCGCCGAGCTCCTTGGCTTGCTGCAGGAGCCGCTGGAGGACCTCTGCATCTCGCGCCCTGCGCGCCGCGTGCCGCTCGGCGTGCGCTTGCCCTTCGACGCAGGCTATGTGGTTTATGTCTGGTTCGACGCGCTTCTCAACTATCTCGGCAATGTGAACTGGCCGGAGGACGGCCATGAAGCCTGGTGGGCCGGGGCCGAGCACATCATCGGCAAGGACATCCTGAAGACCCATGGTGTCTACTGGCCCGCCATGCTGCTGGCGCTGGGCGAGCCGCTTCCCAAGGCCCTGTTGGTGCACAGCCACTGGACGGGCGAAGGCGGCCTCAAGATGTCGAAGTCGCTGGGCAACGTAGTCGATCCCAACGCCATCATCGACGCATTGGGAGCCGACTCTCTGCGCTGGTTCTTCGCCCGCCACATGCGCGCGGAAGCGGACAGCGCGATCTCGGTGGAGATGATCCGTCAGTCCCATGCGGCGGAACTCGCCAACAAGCTCGGCAACCTCCATTCGCGGCTGCTTAAGTTCACGCATGCCACACTGGAAGGCCGCGTACCGCCGAGGGGTGATCTCACGCTAACCGATCAGGCGCTTCGCGCGATGGTGCTCGCCGCCGCGCGAAGCTGGGCCGCGCCGATGAACCTCGAGGACATTCCGGCGCGCACGGCAGCCGTGCTCGACGCCGTACAGCATCTCAACCGCTATGTGACCGATGCTGCACCCTGGTCGCTTGCCAAATCACCGGCAACCAAGGCGCGCTGCGATACGGTGGTTCATGTGGCGCTCGACGCCCTCCGCCTGGTTTTCGAAGCGCTGTGGCCGGTCATCCCCGCGAGTGCGGAGCGGGCACTCGCGTCGCTCGGCGCAGTGGAAGAGACCGCGGCTTGGCTGCCCCAACTGGACCGTCTCAGAGGAGGTGCCCCCCTGGGAGCTTTCCCCATTCTGTTTCCCCGGACGGGGTGAGGGGTGCCTCGGCCCCCCTTTCCCTTGCCCCTCCTGCAATTTTCACCTATATGCGGCCCCGTTGCAGGACGTGCCGCCTTCGGGTGGGCATGGACATGAACCGGGGTGCTCCACCGCACCCCATATTGTTTCACCGCTTCGGAAACACCTAACTGCCTGCCTGGGCAGGGTTTTCGGGTTTGAAACGCAAGACGTCGAGTTTGCCCTTGCGGCGCCCATTTCAACCAAGGGGGCCTTGAGGGACGTCCTAGCGGGGTTTTCCGCCGGGCCAGCCTCGATTTCAACAGGAACGTAACACACATGGCGAAATCCGCCGTCTCGCTCACCCCCACCCGTGAAGACTTCGAATCTCTCCTCGCCGAGAGCTATTCCGACAATCCAGCCTCCGAAGGCAGCGTGGTCAAGGGCCGCGTCGTCAACATCGAGAACGACTTTGCGATCATCGACGTCGGTCTGAAGACCGAGGGCAAGATCGCCGTCAAGGAATTCGCCCAGCCGGGCAAGGCCTCGGTGCTGAAGGTCGGCGATACCGTCGAAGTCTATCTGGAGCGCATCGAGAATGCGATGGGCGAGGCCGTCCTGTCGCGTGACAAGGCCCGCCGCGAAGAGGCCTGGACCCGCCTCGAGCAGATGTCGAACTCGAACGAGCGCGTCGAAGGCGTGATCTTCGGCCGTGTCAAGGGTGGCTTCACCGTCGACCTCGGCGGCGCCGTGGCCTTCCTTCCCGGCAGCCAAGTCGACGTCCGCCCGATCCGCGACGTGGGCCCGCTGATGAACGTTCCGCAGCCCTTCCAGATCCTCAAGATGGATCGCCGCCGCGGCAACATCGTTGTCTCGCGCCGCGCCATCATGGAAGAGACCCGCGCCGAGCAGCGCTCCGAACTCGTCCAGAACCTTGCCGAAGGCCAGGTGGTCGAGGGCGTGGTCAAGAACATCACCGATTACGGTGCGTTCGTTGATCTGGGCGGCATCGACGGCCTGCTGCACGTCACCGACATCGCGTGGAAGCGCGTCAACCATCCGTCCGACGTTCTCCAGGTCGGCCAGACGGTGAAGGTCCAGATCATCCGCATCAACCCCGAGACGCAGCGCATCTCGCTCGGCATGAAGCAGCTGGACAAGGATCCGTGGGAAGTCGTCACCGAGCGCTATCCGATCGGCGCGCGCGTGAAGGGCAAGGTCACCAACATCACCGACTACGGCGCGTTCGTCGAGCTCGAGGATGGCATCGAAGGCCTGATCCACGTCTCCGAAATGAGCTGGACCAAGAAGAACGTGCACCCCGGCAAGATCCTGTCCACCTCGGAAGCGGTCGAAGTGCAGGTGCTCGACATCGACTCGGCCAAGCGCCGCATCTCGCTGGGCCTCAAGCAAACCCAGAAGAACCCGTGGGAAGCCTTCTCGGACAAGTATCCGTCGGGCACCGACGTCGAGGGCGAGATCAAGAACATCACCGAGTTCGGCCTGTTCATCGGTCTCGACGGCGACGTGGACGGCATGGTCCATCTCTCCGACATCGACTGGAAGCGTTCCGGCGAAGAAGCCATCAAGGACTTCAAGAAGGGCGACCGCGTCAAGGCACGCGTCCTCGACGTTGACCGTGAGAAGGAGCGCATTTCGCTTGGCATCAAGCAGCTCGGCTCTGATCCGCTGGCCTCGGCCTCCGGCATCAAGAAGGGCGACACCGTCACCTGCGAAGTGCTCAAGGTCGAAGAGAACGGCCTCGAGGTGAAGGTCGCCGGCACCGACATGACGGCTTACGTCAAGCGCGCCGACCTCGCCCGTGACCGCGCCGAGCAGCGCCCCGAGCGTTTCGCGGTGGGCGAGAAGTTCGACGCCAAGGTCACCATCTTCGACCAGAAGGCGCGCAAGATGAACGCCTCGATCAAGGCCCTCGAGATCGCCGAAGAGAAGGAAGCCGTCGCCCAGTACGGTTCCTCCGACTCGGGCGCCTCGCTGGGCGACATCCTCGGCGCTGCCCTCAAGAAGCAGAAGACCGACGAGTAAGAGCGGCTGGACGGTCGGGGAAGCCCGGCCGTTTTCGTTTCACGATGTTTTCATGGCCGGGCCTGTCCCGGCCATCTATATTTGGACCATCCGTTTCTCGAGGACCTGCTGATGATCTCCGAAGCCGAACTCATCGTCGACCGCCGCCGGCTGAAGCGCCGCGTCACCTTCTGGCGCATCCTTGCCGTGCTGCTGGGCGTCGCGACCATTGCGGCACTCGCCTGGAGCCAGGGCTGGACCGGTGGCGACCAGATCGCCCGCATCAGGATCGATGGCCTCATCACCGGCGACCAGAAGACCATGGAGCTGCTCAAGAAGGTCCGTGAGGAAGATCGCGTAAAGGCGGTGATCGTCCGGATCGACAGCCCAGGAGGTACCACTGCGGGTTCGGAGGCGGTCTACGAGGAGATAAGGGCGATTTCAGCTACCAAACCGGTTGTCGCGGTTATGGACACGGTGGCAGCGTCTGGCGGCTACATCACGGCGCTGGCGGCAGACCACATCGTGGCGCGGGGCAATACCATCACCGGATCGATCGGCGTGATCTTCTCCATGCCCGAATTCTCCAAGCTGCTCGACACGGTGGGTATCACCATGGAGGAGCTGAAGTCGGGCGACCTCAAGGCCGAGCCTTCGCCCTACAAGCCGATGTCGGAGAAGGCGCGCGTGGCATCGATGGAACTCGTCATGGACGGCTTCGCCTGGTTCAAGGGCCTGGTGGCGGAGCGCCGCAATCTCCCCATGCCGACGGTCGACGTTCTGTCCGATGGCCGCGTTTACACGGGCCGTCAGGCAATAAAGGTCAAGCTTATCGACCAGATTGGCGATGAGGCTGAGGCTGTCGGCTGGCTCAATCGTGAAAAGAGCGTGCCGTTCCTCCCCGTCCGCGACTGGAAGCCGGAAAGCGAAGGCGGCAGCCTCGGCCTCGGCTTCTCGGCTGCCGACCTGGTCCTCAAGTCCTTGGGGCTGCAGGGCTTCCAGCAAGCGGCCGAAAGGGCACGGCTTGACGGGCTGCTCGTGCTTTGGCACCCTGCCCAGTAACCAGGAAGGTGCCATGATCAAGTCAGAGCTCGTCCAGAAGATCGCGGAAAAGAACCCGCACCTCTATCACCGCGACATCGAGCGCATCGTCAACACGGTGCTCGATGAGGTCATCAATGCGCTCAAGGAAGGCGACCGGGTGGAATTGCGCGGCTTCGGCGCCTTCTCGGCCAAGGCCCGCAACGCCCGCACGGGCCGCAACCCGCGTACCGGCGAGTCGGTCGAGGTGGTGGCCAAGCGCGTGCCCTTCTTCAAGACCGGCAAGGAACTGCGCGAGCGGCTGAACCTGCCCAAGGCCTGATTGCGCCGGGCGTGCCAGGGGCGTAGAACGGGGCCATGACGCTCAAACGCATCCTCAACTGGGTCGTGGGCCTGCCCATCGCCGTCATCGGCGTGGGCTTCGCGGTGGCCAACCGCGATTGGGTGACGGTCTCCTTCGATCCGTTCAATCGCACGCTTCCCGTGGCCACCATGTCCATGCCGCTCTGGACGCTGTTCTTCGCCGGAATCTTCGTGGGCATCTTCGTCGGCTGGTTCGTCGCCTGGCGCGGCGCCGCCCGCCATCGCCGTAGCGCGCGCGATGCCAAGATCGAGCTGATCCGCAAGGAACAGCAGCACGAGCGTGAGAAGCGCGAACTGCAGCAGCACCTTCCCGTCATCCGCCCGGAAAACGTCTCGTGAAAATTCTGAGTCAGGCCGATGTGGCGCGGCTCGGCGCCTACAAGGACATTGTCGAAGCGCTGCGCCAGGGCTTCCGTGCCGAGATCGAAACGCCGGTGCGCCACCACCACGACATCAGCGATGTCTCGACGCTGCTGCTCATGCCCGCATGGTCGAAGGACTGGGCGGGGCTCAAGACGGTGGTGTTCAAGTCCGACAATGCCGCGAAGGGCCTGCCGACCATCCAGGCCAGTTATCTCCTCATCGACCAGATGACCGGCGAGACGGTGGCCATGATGGATGGCGGCGAAATCACCCGCCGCCGGACCGCCGCCGCCTCCGCGCTCGCCGCCGATTATCTGGCGCGCAAGGATGCCGAGACGATGACGCTGGTGGGCGCCGGCGCGCTGGCGCCCCATTTCGTCCTGGCCCATGCCGCGGTTCGGCCGCTGAAGCGCGTGTTCATCTACACCCGCTCGATTGCCAAGGGCGAGACGCTCGCCGCCGAACTTGCCCACCACGGCCTCGAGGCGCATTCGGTGACCGACCTCGAGCACGCGGTGCGGCAGTCGGACATCGTGTCCTGTGTCACCACCTCCACCGCGCCCATCGTCAAGGGCGCATGGCTGAAGCCCGGCGCCCACGTCGACCTCGCCGGGGCCTTCAAGCCCACCATGCGCGAGACGGATGCGGACGTGGTGGCGCGATCCTCCGTCTATGTCGATACCCGCGAAGGCGCGCTGTCGGAGGCGGGCGACCTGCTGCAGGCGCGCGACGAGGGCAAGTTCGACTTCGCCAATGTGAAGGGCGATCTGTTCGACCTGTGCCGCGGCGTGGTTCCAGGCCGGGCGGTTGATGGCGAGATCACCCTGTTCAAGTCGGCCGGCACGGCGATTGAAGACCTTGCCACCGCCATCATGCTGTATCAAAAGGCCCGCTGAACAGCCGGAGCCTTGTCCCATGCCCGCCAACCCGATCTGCGTCGCCATCGATACGCCCGATCTTGAGCACGCCGTGGCGCTGGCGAAAACGCTGACGCCGCATGTGGGCTGGGCCAAGGTCGGCATGGAGTTCTTCTATGCCCACGGCCTTCAGGGCTACGCCCGCGTGGCCGAAACTGGGCTTCCCATCTTCCTCGACCTGAAGCTCCATGACATTCCGAACACCGTTGCTTCTGCCATGAAAGCGCTGCTGCGCATCACGCCGGCGCCGGGCATCGTGAACCTTCACGCCACTGGCGGCCTCGACATGATGAAGGCCGCAGCCGAGGCCGTGGATGGCCGCGCCAAGCTCATTGCCGTCACCATTCTCACCAGCCTGTCGGACGACGACATCTGGGCTGCGGGCTTCGAGACGGCCAGGAACACCGAAAGTCATGCCCGATCGCTGGCCGAGCTGACAAAGCGCGCCGGGCTCGACGGCGTGGTCTGCAGCCCGCATGACCTGGTGGGGATTCGCCACGATCTGGGCCGTGACTTCCTCACCGTCGTTCCCGGCATCCGCCCGGCTGATGCCGCCACGCAGGATCAGAAGCGCGTGGCAACGCCCGCTGCGGCGCTGGAGGCGGGAGCCGACATCCTGGTCATCGGCCGCGCCATCACGGGTGCGGCGCATCCGGCCCAGGCCGCGCAGGACATTCTGGGCACACTCCATGGCCGTTGAAGTCAAGATCTGCGGGCTCTCGACGTCGGAGACGGTCGATGCCGCCGTCGCCGCGGGTGCGGACTTCGTGGGTTTCGTGTTTTTTCCCAGGAGCCCGCGCAACGTGACACTGGAACAGGCTGCAGCACTTGCCGCCCGCGCCAGGGGCAAGGCGAAGATCGTCACCCTGGTGGTCGATGCCGACGACGCGCTCCTGACATCGATTGCGGCGCAAGTGGCC
>Ga0208783_10000991_pt1 | contig 17185 bp, 32 predicted proteins | sample DEB19_08_DNA_2_FD_184529 | JGI IMG/M metagenome (GOLD analysis project Ga0208783, IMG submission 184529) | Aqueous microbial communities from the Delaware River and Bay under freshwater to marine salinity gradient to study organic matter... | ecosystem: Environmental > Aquatic > Marine >...
CCAACGTGTCGGTCTGCCACTCGTGGTAGACAGCCGTTGCTTTGGTGCGAGCAAGCGACGAAAGGATAGGTGTCTCGGTCGGGCTGATGTTGTAAATAACATCAGTTAGATCTTCACGCTGACCGATTGCTGTGAAGGTCTGGAATGTACCTGAAGGAACAGTCATTTCAAACTCCTAATTACAAAAATCTTTCAAAAACCCTTGCAGCGTCTTGTCGAGAACCAGTCTTTCTAAGTCGCGCAAAGTCCTGTTTTGCTGCTTCTGTTGCTATGGTCTTACCCGTGGCATTACCAGCCTTTAGCATCTTGGGAGCCTCGGCAACCTTCTTGGTTACACCAGGCTTTGCCTTTTGCAGTTTCTGGTACTGACTTGCCATCCACAACGTCAACACAGCGCGAGAGTCTGTTGCATTTGCTAGCTCTGCATCCGAGTAACCAATACTCTTTGCAAAGCTACGAAGTTCAGAGCGAACCTTCTCACCCTTCTCAGGATGTGCGTACTCAGGGATCGCCTCGGCTACCCTTTTCGCTTCTTCGGCTAAGTGCTTCTCAAGATGCGCCTCACGCTCTGCCTGTTGCTCTCTTGCAATGCGTTGCTGCTCAGCACGAATCTGTTGAATCTGCTCTTTTTGCCTAGTCTGCTCTGCGACCTTGACTGCATACGCAATCGGGTCGGTTTCCTTCAAACTTTCAATATCCTCACCACGCATTTGTTGGCTTAGGAACTGATCCATAGCCTGCAAACGCTGAGAATATGCGTCTCTCGCCTGCTTTGCTTGCTCTACAGCGGCCTTTTCAGCCTCTACGGCCTTACGCTGCTCGGCAAGCGCGTTAGTCTTTTTATGGTAATCCGTACCCTTTTGGTAGCCCTCGATAAGTTCTGAGAGGGTCACTTCACGCTCTTCACCTGCGGCTTTCACCGTAAAGCGCGGTTCCTCTTCCTGAACTTCCTCTACTGCTTCCTCATATTCGGATTCACTGGCCGCAACCTCTTGTTCTTCCGACTGGTCTTGAACTTGCTCCGGAGGAGGTTCGCCGCCACCCATTAAACCCAAGAAGGCATCTGCTGCCTGTCCCACTGTCAAGCTAGTCCCTTGCGGGTTGCTGCTTTCCATACACTAACCTCTACTTAAAAAGTTTGAATCGTCTCTTGTTCATCTCGCCTTCGGCGGCAACGGACTCAAGACGCGCTTTCACACGACGCACTGCGCTAATCATGAGATATGATTCCTCACGAAGCTCAATGTCGTCCTGATGACTATTTATAATACGCTCGATGTTGTCTTTTTCCAACTCATCGAAGATTTCCGTAAGAAACTCATCACCAAGTAATGCTTTTGCTCGTTCCCATCGTTGCGTCATAGCAGGCTCTTTAGTTTCTCTTTAGGCATTCTTGCTTCGTTTAGGGCTTCTAAGAAGTCCTCACCGTACTTGTTTACTGCTTTCCTACGAATGACATATTCACCGCGCTGTAGCTTTGCATAACCCTCGTCTGGCCCGTCTGGATTAGGCCCAAGTAACGAGCGAATCTTTCCGCCTTTCTCGTAGCCAACCTCGCCTTCTGGCTTTTCTTCGTAGTCTGTAAAACCTACGATCTTGCCGCCCATCGCTCCACCTTGGGATACGTTGGCATCTTGCGCGGCTTGTTGTTGAGCCTGCTGTGCGGCTTGTTGCGCTAACTGCGTGTTGGTTTTAGCCCAGTCGTAATTCTGGAGAATCCCTGCTTGGTTGAAGTAACCAGGCTGAAACTGTTGAACCTGAGACACAGCCTGCGGGATACCAAACTCTAGCGTCATTGGACGAAGGTTTGTGTAGCCAGCAGCACCAGACTGGAACTGATAAGGAACCTGTTCTGTAGGTGTTGTCTTGTAAAAGAACCCTGTAGTTGGCGCAGCAAGACTTGTCTGTCCACCACCTGTAGCAAAAGGAACAAAGTTGGTTGCAGGCAGGTTAAACGTTGGTGGCATGTAGTCCGCAGGGTTGAACGTACGCGGAGGTTGAGTCGTACCAGCAGGAGGCTGAGTCGTGCCAGTTGGAGCAGTTGTTTTCCCTAAACCGAGAGTAATAGCACTTTGCACATCAGTCTCTGGCACTCCCATTGCTCGCAGCATGTCTGCTGTGACTTTGTTCTGGTTGTACCAATCAACCTTTTGTTGGCCTGTGAACGTAGACCAACCACTTGGAAGCGTCATCCCTGTTGGCAAATCCCAAGATGGAGGTGGCGCGGTTGTTGTTCCTAGCCCAAGCGTCTTTGCGTAGCTTATATCTGACTCAGGAACCTTGTAATCCCTAAGCGTTTGCTCAGTAACCTTGTTAGCGTTGAACCAGTTAACTTTGTCTTGCGGGGTGTAATACTGCCACTCGTTAGGCAATCCAAGACCTAACTGCGCTGCCATCAATGTAACTGCGTCTTGAGATGTATTCCTTGGCTGCTCGACTACGGTTGTCGTTGGCGGAGTTACTGTCGTTGTTGGAACGGTTGTATTACCGCCGAGCAAGCCGGTCGTGTTAGTCGTGTTTGTTGTACTCGTTGTGGTTGCAGGAGGAGGCGCAGAGGGTATACCCAATAAGTCATATGCCGCTTGGTTAGCATTAGCAGGGTCTAACTCAGCAATCTTTGCCTTGATCTGGTCGCCAGTTATACCGGCCTGCAAAAGCGTCTGAACGTAACCCTGCTTGGTAGACAGAGGCGCAGCAGAGTTCCACTGCAATCCAAAAATGTTGTAAGTTGGCGCAGGAGGAGGCGTGTATACAGGCGGTGTATACACAGGCTCTTGATAGACTGGTTCTTGGTAAACAGGTTCCTGATAAACAGGTTCTGGTTGCGTGTAAACCGGCTCTTGTTGGATAGGTTGTTGAACCACTGGAGCAGGAGGGTTGTAACCGTTACTGAGCATCCAAGTGATGTCTGACTCCGGCACACCCGCGCCAACTAGTTCCTCAATCGTCGTTCCGTTTGAGTTAAACCACGAGATCTTTTGCTGTGGCGTGTAGCTTGTCCAGCCAGAAGGTAGTGCGGGAAGTGCCATGATCTATCCTGGTATCTCAATGTTAGACGTAATGCCTGCGCCGACTTTCATAGCCTTCATCTGCGCTTCTGCCTCAAACTCCATACGCTTGAGTTCTAGCTCGGCTAGAGCTTTCTCTCTTGCGAGTTGAATGTCGGCCATAGCCTTTTGACGCTTGATCTCAATATCCGCTTGAGCCTGTGCCATCATCATTTGTACGGCAGGATCTGGGCCTTGTTGCTGAGGCTGTGCAAGTGCAGCATCAACCTCTGGTGTCACTTGCTTGAAGAACTCAGCCGAGTCTGCAAAGCCTGCTGCCTCAATCAACTTTCCGAGCGTCGCACGATATTGCGAGACAGACACTAAAGGATTGTTTGGGCCGTACGCTTGAATGATCTGCTCTTGCTTTGCAAGAACCATTGAGAGCATCGCCATCTTTTGCTCGATGTTCCCCGTACCAAGTCCGACATTCACTGTGCAATCGTACTGGTTCGACCACTCTCGCGGGTCGTACTGAACATACTGGCCGCGCATCCGAATGATGATTGCTTTGTCCTGGTACTTGCATAGAAGATGTAATAACCCTTTGAATAAGTCTTTTACACCTGTTTCACTGAAGATCCTAGCGACTAACTCAATCTTGCCTTGTGAGGCTTGCGTAAGGGCTGCTATGGCCGCAGCAGTCACGTTCTGTAGGATGTTGGGGTCTAACCCTTGGGAAGCCTCTGTAACGCCCGTACGCTTGGCCTGGATCGAATCCAGGTACTCCATGAACGGGAATACCTGTTGAGCAACAGGATTGACCTGGATGGGAACAAGTGCGCCAGGATTCTTCATCCTAACCACACCACCAGGCGTAACGCTTAAGAGATCATCGAGGTTGACCTGACCCTCAACTGCTCCCATACGAGAGTTGTTCTGTAGGTACAGGTTATCAAGCATCTGCCTCGTTAGAGTAGTCTTGATAAGCTGGAGATCAACTGTACGGTCAGCAGGGCAATCCCCAAAGAAGCGATGAGGAATCGGAATAGGACAGAGGGTGTAAAACGGCACATAGTCGGTTTCTTCATTGCTTAAGATTTCATTCCCCGAAAAGTGAACCCGTCTTAGTTCTGCAATCCCATCTCCGTCGTAGTCAGTCTTTAGGTAGCACTCAAACACTTCAACCGTCTGCATGGACTTATCGAGACTCGGCTCCATGTAAGGCTGCTCGTCTCGGTTGTATCTTGCAATGTACTCAGCAGAAAACTCAAGATCGTTGTAGACAGGCAGATTCATCACGATCTCTGCATCAAACCCCATCGCAACTAAATCAGACCTTGTGATGAGTTTTCTGTGCGCGACGAAAGGTGTATCTCTTACCGTCTTGCCTGCTTTAGAGATCAAGAACTCTTCGGGAGGCACATTCTCGATCTTGATCTTTCCAGCCTTTGTTTTCTTCATGAGCGCAACGTTATGAACGCGCATGACTTGACCGTCAATATCCTGCTCAACCGTCTCTTGTGCTGCGATCTCCATCGTGCCGTCAGACATGACGAGAGCTAATTCATCGTCGGTAAGGTTTGCGTACTGCTCTTTAGTGACGCTTATCGAGTCATCCCAGTATGCTTTGATAACCCCGACCTTCTGAAGGATCGCGTCCTTGAACCAGTCGTGCATGATCGATATGCCTGGGTTCTGCTTCATCAGCACCCAGTTTGTGTACTCGGTGGCTTGTTTGGCTAGCGGTTCATCGCCTGGGCCTACAGGCTCGAATACACCGATCTGGTCAGCAGAAGTAAAGAGACGCATGAGAGGCGGAAGCATCCCGTCTACCGCTTCCGCAACCTCACCCGTAACGATCTGAGAGCGACCCTCTACCTCGTTCCCGTAGGGATCACGCATGTAGGCAGTAAGCGCATTCTTACGCTGCTCGACCGTCTCGGTCTCCAAGAAACCTATCGCGTTATCAATCTCACCTTGGAGAATCGCCTTTAATCGTCCGTCATCCATTTAGACCACCCAAGATACGTTAGGTTTCAGAGGCTTTGACCAAGATGTTGTCTCGGACATACCAACCGCTAAATACCGAAATGCGTCAGAAGCATGAGATGCCCAGTCATGAAGAGGCTTATCCCAATAAACTTGACGCTTATCGTCGTATTGTCGCCGATAATTCCTTAGTGCGTCCACTCCACGCTTAGTCTTGGAGTCGAACCAACAATAAGGAATCAGCCTTCTCACGGCTTGTATCCCGTCGTCAACACCCATTCTCGGCACAATCGTGATGTTTAGCCCTGCTTCTTGTAAGAGTTCTAGCCTAGATCTTCCTGAGCCTAACTCCCTGACTTGCACATCGTGAGGCAGTAACTGCTCGGCTAGTTCGTAGTGATTCGTTCTCAGCCAGTTGACATACCAATCGAGTCCCTGACCGTGGTTCTCTACAAAGTCAATGAGCCGCGTCTCGAGGCCAACTCTCTGACAAACCCAGATTGCAGTGGAGTCGCCTATGCCTAGATCCCAGGCTGCATAAGTCTTAGCTAAACCATCTACAGGGATGTCGTGGAATCGCTCAGACGGTAACTCATTGAGAAGTTGTCCGTAGTAACTCCCTTCGATTGCTGAGTCAAAGGAACACTCAAACTCTTGCAAGTACTTGTCGTCTCCCATCTCGGACTTGGCTGCATCGAGTTCAGTCTGAGGGATAAGACCAGTTTCGGATGCTCGGAACTCAAGCAAGGCCCAATCGTTATGCTGCTCTGCATGGTCTCTTAGGGTCTTAAAGTGGTTGTTTCCCTTTGGGGTTCCGAGGAATAACGCCCATCCCATTCTGTCCGACAGGGCCGGACGAACCACTTCCGACCAAATTTTAGGGTTCTGGTCGCCGAATTCGTCGAATACAACCCCGTCGAAATACTGTCCTCTAAGAGAGTCTGGGTTATCAGACCCTGCAAGCTGGATGCGTCTGCCCCAGAAATCAACCCGAAGTTCTGCAATATTCGCGGTGGCGTTAAGGGGCTCGGTAAACTTGAGGAGGTAATCCCAGATGACTCGTTTGGTCTGGGAGTAGGTGGGCCCAATGAACGCATATCTTGGAGCCTCCTTCGTATTCTCTATCGCTGCCCTAATGAGATGGTTGACAGCAGAGACTGATTTCCCACATCTTCTATGAGCGACAACAACCCCAAACCGCTTCGTCGCCAATGCTTTATGTATTTGCAACTGGGCATTGCGCGGAGCGTATGGAATTATGATGCGGCTTGTATCGTTTGCGCCCAATTTACTCCAGCCCAAATCTGATAAACCGTTGACTTATGCACACCAAATTTTCTAGCTAAAGCTGTGCCAGTGCCTTTCTTTTTCCCTTGCTTGGCGTTGTAAATTTCGGTTGCTTGTTGCGCGTTAAGTTTCGCCCAAGTCGCTTTTTCACCATTGTTGTCTGGTAAACGAAGCCTGCCCATAGAGACAGTATCCCTAGCGTTATCTTTTTGCGTCCCAGGGTATAAATGATCTGGATTTACACAATGTCTAACCCCGCACTTGTGAAGCACATTCATTCCATGCGGTATTTCACCCTTATGAATCAGATAGGACGCTCTATGAGCCTTAATAAATTTACCGTTTAACCCAAGAATCCCATAGCCTTTTTCGTTTGTTCCTGCCGTCCATATCCAGCAGTCAACCATGGGAATTCTCTCTACTTTTTCAGCAAATCTATCTTTGAGACTCTTCATCCTGCCACCTCACAACAAAAGCCATAGGTTGCCCGTCCTGACCCGTTACCTCTGTTCTTGCTAGCTTAGGTATGTGGTACTCGATAGCCCGCAAGTAAATATCGCAAGCCTTTTCTGGGCTTTTCTGCGCTACTTCGTCTAGCCATAAAGCAAAACGAGGTGCGTTTAGTTCCGCCATCTTTGCAATGGCTTCCCTAACTGCCGCAGTAGATTTGTTAGGCGCACCCTTTGGTCTGCCTAATCCTGCGTTTGGAGGAATCCATTTGTTTTCCACTGTATTTTACTATCCTTCTGTTGTTACTGCGCAACACTTACTTGCTTTTGTTTCTACTGGAAATTGCCTTTGCTTTCGCTCTTGCATCTTCCTTACTACTTGCACCCCATGCCTTTAGACTGAGAAGCAGTCTAGTGGGACTCCCATCAGGTTTACGCTCTGGGCCTGGCATGTTACCCATTCTCGCTAGGAAAGACGCTCTACGCGGGTTATCGCCGCTCTTAACGGGAGCTTTCAGGTTAGAACCAGGGTTTGCAGCCTCGTAAGACTTCCGACCTTTCTCGTTCAGGCCACCCTTAGCGTTCTTACCCTCTTTCCTAGTCCAAGCGGCAGTCATTTTTTTCTCTTTACACCGGCTTCAGAAAGCGCAATCGCACGAGCCTGAGCAGGGCTTTTTACAATCGGGCCACCTTTGCCTGAATGTAGCTTGCCAGCCTTGAACTCGTTGTAAACCTTACTAATCTTTTTCTCAGCCTTGGTCTTTTTCATTTCTTCCTCGCTGCTCTCATGTTATCCACAAGATTAGGGTAGGGTCTGCCAGCAGATGCGGCCATAGCCTTAGCGGACTTTTTCTCAGACTTGGAAAGAGGTTCACTCTTCCCCAGCTTCTTCGGTCTCGCCTTCTCCCATATCGCTTTCTTCATCGCCCATCTCCCAAGAAGCGCAAGACTTATCTGGCGCACACATAAAGTTCCACTGATGGCAATAACCCGCGCCTTCTGGCAGGCAATCTTCCATGTCCATGTCGAAATATTCGCAATTGCCGCAACGCCTTTCTTGTGCTTGGCTTGCAGAGATACGCCACTTTGCGCCTAAGTCTCTCCAAAACTGCGTATCGCCCTCTCGTTCAGGGCCATACATTGCCTTCTCTTTTGCAATTGCCTTGTTCTCTTCGTTCAAAGCCTCGTCTTGCGTTGGAAGCGGACAACTCTCATCCTCTTCCTCGCCTTTGATGACGATCATGACTTTAGGGGAAAGCAAGCCTTTCATTTTTTAGCCTTTTGTGGTTGCAAAGGAATGCCTACTTTCCTGTCGTAACGGATAGGTACAGGAGGCACTTTTAGCTTGTAGGGAGACGGTAATGCCTTGCTATCCCTGGTTCGTTTTTCCACAGCCATGCTGCTGCCTCCTTGATGTTCTTAGAGTCGTCCCTACCCACACTTTGACTGCCTGCGTGGTGAACGTAACTCCTTGAAACAAAATGCTTAAAGTCACATACCGTAAGTGTATGACAAAAGACGTTATCTGAAAACCAGTTGATGGGAGGAAACCTGACTGCTCGGAAGGCTTCCTTGGTTACGTAAGCAAAGATCGGCGCAATAACACCCGTTTCTTTGATCGTTTCTTCTTCCGCCCACTTTAACCCGTGTCTTGCACCACCCTCGAACCGGATGTTCTGGGCCTCTAAGATGTAGTCAGACCTCGCACCTAAAACCCCGACTTTATGTCCCGCCTTCTGTAGATGCTCGGCATCCTCTAGTAGGAGTTTATAAGAGTCTGGGGTCAGGCAGATGTCGTCGTTGGCAATGATGACTGCATCGTGGTATTGGAATGCGTCGTCCATGATCCGGTTGTAGGCATCACCAAAGTTACCCGACGAGTTGAGTACCCACTTATAAACTCGTTCGTCCATTGTCTCGGTTCTGCTCGACAAATAAATAGGCGCTTCTTTGGCGTATAAACAAATGCTCGACAACGTGATTTCAAGACTTGGACTCCCTACCGTACAAATGAGTATCGGAACTTTTTTCATACTCCGCCATCCTATGGTGGGCTACCACCTGCAAGTATTTGTTGTTCATGAGGTTTTCTGTGCAAACATTAACCTCTAACCCGTGTTTGTCTGCGATGATCGGAAAGGACAGCTGATCCTGTAGCGTCCACTTCATCATTTCGATCCACCAATCTTGATTTGCTTGAGGATTGATGTAACTCCGCTTCCAACACAAAACCCCGCCAGCAATAAGACCTGAATCCTCCGGCCAACCCTGATCCCGATAATGCTCGACCTGAGCCAAGATAGGTTGATCTCGATACTTAACCATGTCCCAGCACTCTCCGGCCTCTTGGTAGATACAAGTCCTCCAAGGATGTTGGAATGCTGCCATCGTATCTCCGGCTTGGTCGATCATGTAAGCCACAAACTCAGGGCTTGTGATCCTTATCGACCCGTCTATCCAGATCACGTAATCCTCAGCAAACTCTAGCTTGTCTGGGAATACCTTAAACCACTTGGCATCCATACGAGGATCTGAGAAACGTCTGCTCGTGATGACTTGCTGCCATCCCTGAGGCTTCTTAACACCGTCTAGGATCGCGTAGAAGGCCGTAGGAACGCTTTGTTTGACCGCGTAATGCAACGGGTCATAGTTGCCAAAGATAGCCGTGTAGACCGCTACTTTCATGTCAAAAAAAAGCCCAACATCGCGTCGGGCAAAGGAGGGGAAGGAGCCAACTTTCATTTTAACCCATACCTTATTTCTTTGAGAATCTCTTCTGCTTGCAGTCTTAGGTCTATTGCTTTCCTGTGTAGCTCTACAGACAGATTGACGATTGCTAGTGCTCGCTGTTCAAGAGCGCTTGTTGACTGTGCTTGCTCGATGATGTCTTGTGCGGCACTCATGGCTGCTGCTTCGTGTAAGTTCATTGCATCTCCTCTGTTAACAATTTCCATGCTGTTGCTGCCACTGCTGGAACTTGTCCATTTCCAATGGCTTTAAGTCTGTCCATGCAGTTGGCCACCCCATCAACCACTCCGACAATTCCGGGTTGATCCACCCGTCTACCGTTCCAAGTTCCGGGATGTTTTTTCCATTGCGTAGGTTGCTGCCGAACCCAGAGATAACTTTCCGGTTGTCCGATGCTTGAGGAGTGGCCCACAAGCCAGATGCGGTCTCGTTGATGGGGCGCCCCCAGGTTCCCGGCTGATACACACGCCCATTCCGCATCAAACCCCATCGCGGCAAGGTCGCCCAAAACCACGGCAAGTCCTCGTCCCACAAGCAGTGGACTGTTTTCCACGTAAACGTATTGAGGTCGAACCTGACCGATGATTCTTGCCATTTCTCGCCACATCCCTGATCGCTCTCCATCGATTCCTGCTCCCTTTCCTGCGGCTGAAATGTCTTGACAGGGAAATCCTCCAGATACGACATCAACAATGCCTCGCCACGGTCTGCCGTCAAAAGTCTGAACGTCATCCCAAATCGGGAAAGGCGGGAGAATCCCATCATTTTGTCGTTGCACAAGTACGCTTGCGGCGTAGGGCTCCCACTCGACTGCACAGACGGTTCGCCATCCGAGCAACTTACCTCCGAGTATTCCTCCACCAGCGCCCGCGAAAAGAGCCAACTCATTCACGCTACCCTCAGATTGAATGGATTATTAAAGAAACTGATGTCTACGCCTTCTTCCTGCTTAGGTTTCGATAAGACAGGCTTGAACTTCTTCTTCGGCCTGGACACCTTCTTGGCCTCGTATTCGTCCTTTACCCATTCCCAGACACGTTCTTTGGTAAACGGGTCAAACCTAAAGGATGTCTTTATACAACCTTTTTTTAACAGAGCGTTTAGGGAATTCACAGTCGTTTGCTTGTCGATCTTTGTCTGTAGCCTCACTGACTTTAAGTCAGCAGGTGTCTTACGCTTTTTCAGGTAAGCAAGAATCTTCTTTTGCTCGTCAGTCATCCTATCCTCGCGATCTCTCTTTCCAAGTACCAAATAGCCTTCTTTAGATCTTCAACCTCTTTACCTTTAAGGCTCGCTCTCCAAACGTATTTCGTAGCATTACCAAGATTGAAGTTCATATGCTCTGTAATTTCGATGCACTCTACGCCAGACGGGTGTGATGTGTAGTGCTTAGGATGGTTCACGTTGTCTTGAACCTCCCATTCATCAACAGCGCAGCAATGTCCGCATCTTGGGCATTCAAAAGAATCTTTCATATTGTGATCGCCACTCATTTGTTCTTCTCCTTTAGCTTGGCTTCAATGGCTTTACCGAATGCTTTGATACCGTAATTACTGCCATGCTGATAAAGATACTTATCTGCATATTCATAGATTTCCTCATCCGTCAGTCCAACCCATTGCTTTGGTGCAACGTAAAGCCTGTCTCCTAGCTTTATGTCTTTAGCGTTATCCCATGCGACCATTGGCCTGCCTGTTTTCTCAAACAGGTAAACATGCGCTACATGTCCGTCATCCGTTGGTGTCTTTGCTGTTTTGTTCTCGCTCATGCCATATCCCCTCTATAAAGTTGCCAATCATCGCTAAGTTCTTCCCTAGCAATCCTTACTCTCAGCCTCATATAGTCAAGATCGTCAAGAAGAATTCTTAGCTCATTTGGATGCACCATCACATACGTTGTTTCGTCTGCTAGCTTTCTCAGCAGTGCGTAGGCTTTTTCTTTGTCTGTCATGGTTCCACCTATGCCTCAATCGTGTTCTCAATCAAAGCACGATCTCTATAAGAAATCTGCTTCCCGGCCATAACCAATGCGGCAACTTCAGGGCTTCCAATAACAATAGGAGCAGGCAACGCCAAACCTTTTCTATCGTATTCATCATCTGGAGATCTTGCCCCTCTCAGCACCTTTGGATATTCTTCCCTTGGATTCTTAAAAAACACCCTGTAAGACTCCATAAAACGATGCTGCGTATAACTAAGCTCATCCATTGAAACGTTGGCAAACTTAACCCATCCTCCCATCGTGTCGATCACAGAATGGATAACTGGGTCATCAAAAACAACATCCTGCCAAGGTCCAGCCCTACCTATGGCTGCATATGCCTTAGCCCATGCTTGCTGAGCCTTATCTGTTGGCGTTCCTGATAGCTGCCTAACAATATCCGCGACCTTCGGCGCAAACTGGCCTCGCTCAGGGTCTGTGGCGTGTTTTGTTAAAGCCTTCCTTACTTGCTCAAATTCGTAGTGCTGACAAGCCTGCCACCAAATATCAACCACAAAAGGACTCGTCTCTTGTTTGTAATAGGCCATTACTGATGAAACTAGTTCTGCAAATTCAACTCTTTCAGACGCGTTCATTGCTTGCTCCTTGCCCACTCTAAAGCAACTTGACGATTCTTTTCCTCAAGGGCTATCTGCTTGTTAGCGGCCTTTGGTGTAACAAATTCAAGCACATCATCCCATCTACCCTGATTAAGCCAAGTTGACGGGTGAGGAATGTAATCAATCGACGTTTCTTTCATTGCCCAAAATTTTTTATGCTGCTTTATAGCCGCTCCAACAGCATTCTTATCCTCAGACTTAAGACGCTTCCAAGCCTTTTGAGCGGCTTTCTTTGCAACTTTCTTTGGATACTCCATCCAAAACTCTTCAAACTCCATCTTGATTCCCCTTTTTCTTTGCTTCAATGCCTAACAAAACGTACCGATTCATCCTTCCTTCTTTAGCCTCTTCTTCTGTGAAATAACCAAGGTATCCAACAAGCAAACCTGTTATCTCATCTCTTGAATTTGGGCCATCAAGAGGAAGTCTTGATATAACGTACTTCAAAAAATCGGTTTCGCTATGAACTTTCGTATGACATTGCTCGCAAAGAAGGGCAAGTTGTTCCACATCGTATTCCCAAGGCTTGTACCCCTTGAAGTATTCTTTGTGATGAACATGCAGCATTTGCTCTGTATTGCCACATATCTCGCAAGCAAACCCCTTTGCTTGCATAACTTCCAGCCTTTTCTTTTGCCACATCGGACTCCGCAACAGATCTGAGTAGCTACCCATCATTTTCTCCAGGCAAAACCACGACCAACTACGAACAAAGTTCGTAGAGCTAATCAGGTGCCGTATTGCGTATAACACTCTTTGAGTTGGCCTGACCCAATACTCAAGGCTCTAGCGGGTGTCGACCCCGGCTCCGCAGCCATATCCTCTGCGGCCTCAAGCCCGGCTAAGCATTCTTGCTTGAATGCGCTTGCTCTTCGCGCATAGAGCGATTTACGACCGTTCTCGCCGGTCATCGTATAGACAATAAAAAAGGCCGCTTACTGCTGCTCTCGGTAGCAGAACCCAAGTCTTGCAACAAGGGTCGAGAGCATGAGTAAACGGCCTTAATACATTGTCTGCTACGACAACAAACTAATCTTATCAGATCTCCACAACCTTGCAAGTCCACCCTTCTTTCAACTTACCCCATCCATGAACCTCTATCTTCCATCCTGCTCGCAAGATAGCCGGTAAGTGTTCGCAGTCTGCAATCTTCTTTACCCTGGCTGAGACATTACCTCTGGAGGTCGTCTGTACTAAAAGCGTCTCTTCGTCTTTAAGACAAAGGATGTCGCCTATGCCAAACAAGTCCTGGCGTATACGAGCCCACGGGTTCCAGTGCTCGACGATCTGACACAAATAACCTCGCTCACGAAGCGCAGCTAAAGACCTTTGCGTAGGACTTACCGACGAACGGCGTTTCTTTTTGGTATCAGTGGCAGAGATTGTCGTCACAATGACAGTCTTATGGGGTTGATAAGCCTAAGATTACTCCATCAAAACAAGGAGCCAGCAATGAAAGTACATATCAGCCATGTAGTTAAAGCAATAGAAGTACTTAGCAAGATTGAAAAAGCAAGCATAAAACAGTTTCAAGATCCAAAGTTTGTCGGAACATTGCAAGCAGAGGCTTTCCTTGCAATGTGGCCGTTGAAAAACGCTATCGAAAATAGCAAGGTTGAAGTAACCGTTGAAGGTGAAGTATGAGCGTTGACTACGATGCATGGCTAGACAGAAAACTTTACGAATACGACAGAGAGAGGGAACAAAATGACTACCAACAACAGTTGGAACAACAGGAGTACGAACTTGACCAAGTACAAGATAACGAGGAGTGATTGGGCACTATGCGCGCTATTGGGGATTTGCTACGGAACACTGCTCTACCTGTTCATAAAGTAACGGAGCCAAACATGAAATTCAACGAACTTAGAAAGATCAACGTAACCGAGAAAGTCGAGAAGAAAAACGGCCTTTCTTACCTCTCTTGGGCATGGGCTGTAGATACATTGTTGCAACACGATCCTACGGCTACTTGGGAGTACAAACCCCATCAGATGTGGGGCGACACGGTGATGGTGTTTTGTGAAGTCAAAGCATTTGGTGTATCTCGCATTGCACAACTTCCTGTCATGGATCACCGTAACAAAGCTATCTCTAACCCTGACGCTTTCCAGGTCAATACAGCTATGCAAAGGTGTCTAGCTAAGGCTATCAGTCTCCACGGTATCGGGCTGTACATCTACGCTGGAGAGGATCTGCCAGATGAAGATAAGCCTTCCGTAGACGATCACATAAAAACGCTCTCAGAGGCCAAAACAGTTGATGATCTGAAAGCAGCATTTACAGGAGCGTACAAGGTCTTTAAGAACGACCCTGAGGCTATTAAACAAATAGACGCAGCTAAGGAACAACGCAAGAAAGAACTGACGGAGATCAAATGAGTCAGATTCTCTCTATTGCCAAGCAATCAGGGGTTCTCATCTCACACCGAGATGAGTTCCTGAAGTCGGTGGAAAAGTTTGGACGGTTGATGCTCAACAAGTCTAAACCGCTAACACCAACACAAACGGCTTACTTGACAGCACTTGACGACTGGATGTCTCTCAACGATCTTGCTAACAAGTTCGGCTGCACACCACAGAATGCACTCAAGATGATTCGTGCTCTGGAGGCTCGCAAGTTGGTAACAAAAGAAAAACTCTACAGGAAATCCTGGGCCTTTTACTACAAACGAAAATGAACCTGAACACATTTGAAGAAGGACTGCTGGACTCGATTCAGACAGAGCGCTGCAAGAAACTGCTTTGGTCTGTCATCCAACTGGCAGTCGATGATGCTTGCAAAGCACCCTATAAAACTAGACCAACAGATGAAACGATTACCGCACTCCGATTCTTATTCGGAGACCTTTACGAGTCTGGGCTCGACAATTACCTGATGTGGCTTGACGTTGACAGCAAAGAATTCAAGAGACGCATGGTCAATGCCATGTACGCAGAGCGTCACGATAAGTTCACCGACTTTGAGAGACGAGCATTTCGAGCTAACTACAACTGGTATCTGAGAAATGAGATCAATACTAACGACTGAGACTGACCGCAGGAGGGTTATAGAGGCCATAGAAGCCACTGAACTAGGCTATATGGTAACTATTACCAAACCTCCACGCACAGCGGCTCAGAATCGGTTTTATTGGTCGATCCTGACAGCTTGTGCGGAACAACTAATGGGCCAGCAATACACGCAGGACATCTGGCACGAGTGGGCTAAGACAAGGTTTCTACCCTCTCGTGTCGTTGAACTTCCTGGAGGTGTCGTAAAAGAGATTGAGCCTTCAACCGCTTCGCTTACCGTGTCTGAGTTCTCGGATCTCGTAGAGCAGCTTCTCCAGTACGCAATCGAGAAGGGCTTAGTCTGGACAGACGAGATGAAGGACGCTGAACTTGACTTAAGGAAGATCAATGTACTCAAACAAAAAGTTGCTTGAGGCTTGTAGAAATATGCCTTGCGGATCATGTTTCTGTGAAGATGGAACTGTAGTCGCTGCTCATAGAAATCAAGGCAAGGGAATGGGCATCAAGGTCTCTGATGCTTTAGTAGCATCTTTGTGTTTCAAATGCCACTCATACTTGGATCAAGGCAAAGAAATGTCTCGTGAAGAACGCCGAGACTTCTGGAACCAGGCGTATATCAACACAATGCAAGCAATGATCGAACGAGGGATATTAAAGGTGCAAAAACACAGCTAATTTACGGATAAAAATCAGACAAAGGAGAAAAAACATGGCTAACTTACGGAAAAAAAGCGGCAAAAGATCATTGGAACTGGAAGATTTATGGTTTGAGTTCCAAGACACCTATGAAACAACTGGATTCAAACAACAGTTTCTGAACGATGCTTGGGGTGCTTATGCCGTAGGGAATGAACTAAAACTACTGGTCACTCTAAGACCCTTAGCCGAGCCTGCAATTTATAACGGCGTTAAAGCATTGTTTGAGGATTGGCTTCTTAACAAGCACCATAAAAAAATCTCGTTGACATTCAAAGTCGTTGTACACAACGCACACACACAATTTTCAGAAATATTTTCAAAGATGAACTAACATGGAACAAAGAACTGATGATTGGTTTAAGGCAAGGTTAGGCCACCTAACCGCTAGCAGAGCTTCAGACGCGCTTGCGAAACCTGGTACGGCTACGCGCCGTAACTACCAGATTCAACTCGTTACAGAGCGTCTGACAGGCTTACAAAGCGATTCATTCACCAACGCAAGTATGCAATGGGGTACAGAACAAGAACCCGTTGCCAGAGCAGCCTACGAAGTCCATACAGGCCATTTCGTTGAGCAGACGGGGTTTCATACCCACAAGTCGATAAAGTGGCTTGGAGCGAGTCCTGATGGCTTTGCAGGGTCGGGATTGATCGAGATCAAGTGCCCGAACTCAAACACTCACGTTGACTATCTTTTAGCAAAGGAGGTTCCCACTAAATACAAACCACAAATGCTTACTCAAATGCTCGTGACAGGTAGGACTTGGTGCGACTTTGTTTCGTTCGACCCAAGACTTCCTGAACATCTACAGTTATTCGTCGTTCGTTACGAGCCAAAGCCGGAAGAGCTAACCAAGATCGAGGCTGATCTGGTCGCCTTTCTCAACGAAGTTAATCAAATGGAGTTATCGCTATGCCAAAAGAACTAACAGGATCAATCAGCAAGAACAAGAAAAAAGAGAAGGATGTACACCCAGACTACCGAGGTTCAGCAATGATTAACGGTGTTGAATACTGGGTCTCAGGGTGGGTTAACGAGGGTTCCGACGGGAAGTATCTGGGCTTAAAGTTCCAGGCAAAAGAGGAAGTAAGATCAACCAAAGTCGATGACGACGATTCAGTGCCATTTTGATATGTTGAGCGTACACCACCAAACCATGCTGAAAAAGGCGTTTGCAAAGCGTCCTGCAAACATTTCGGATGACTCTCCGGTCTTAGAGAGGGTCATTCACATCATCAAGTCTGAGGCTCCGGAGTGTTTCTGGAAGCCTACGGAACTAGAGAAACGGAGGTTCTTCAATGCACCACGGCCAGGAACTCCTCACGAGGATGCGGTCTATCCGTTCCCGAAAGGCTTATTATGAGCAATTGGAAAGAGTTAATCGAGAATCAGACGAGGACAGAAAAGT
>Ga0208783_10000992_pt1 | contig 17184 bp, 13 predicted proteins | sample DEB19_08_DNA_2_FD_184529 | JGI IMG/M metagenome (GOLD analysis project Ga0208783, IMG submission 184529) | Aqueous microbial communities from the Delaware River and Bay under freshwater to marine salinity gradient to study organic matter... | ecosystem: Environmental > Aquatic > Marine >...
GCCGCCTCCGTCCAGAGGGAGCGGCCGCAGCCGCGACCGCTCGCATCCCGGGACGCATCCCGGGAGGCGAGCGCGATTCACTCGCGCCGCCTCCGTCCAGAGGGAGCGGCCGCAGCCGCGACCGCTCGCATCCCGGGACGCATCCCGGGAGGCGAGCGCGATTCACTCGCGCCGCCTCCGTCCAGAGGGAGCGGCCGCAGCCGCGACCGCTCAAACCACGGCCGCAGCCGCGACCGCTCAAACCACGGCCGCAGCCGCGACCGCTCAACCCACGCCCGCAGCCGCGACCGCTCAACATGCGCACGCGATCAACGCTGCCGTCGCCTGCGCGATCCGCTCGGTCGTCCGCGCCAGGTTTCGCAGGAACGCATCCTGCGCAGGCTCATGATGGTCGACGAGATCGGTCACGCCCTTCAGCGCTGCCAGCGGAACGCCCGACTCGCGGCACACGACCGCGAGCGCCGCGAGCTCCATGTCCTTCGCGAGCGTGCCCTCGCGCGCGAAGAGCGCGAGTTCGTCGGCCGTCGCGTCGAGGCTTGAGCCGCTTGACGCAAGTCCGACGCGCGCCCCAAGCCGCGCCGCCATCGCCGAAAGCTGCGTCTCGCTCGGTGAAAGCCGCGTGTGTGCTCGAACGAGTGCGTCGAATCCGGGCAGCGCGACGCGCGCGTCGTGGAACATCGTGTCGCGGGCGACGATGAGGTCGCCGATCGCGAGTCCCTGCGACTGGAATGCTCCGCAGGTGCCGACATTCACCACGAGGTCGGGCGTCGACGCTGCAAACGCGCGCGCGAGCGCCGCCGCCGCGTGCACGGGCCCGAGCCGGTCGACGCCGAGGACGGGATCGGCACCTGGCACGAGCAGCTCGACCGTTGCATCGCCGACGCGCGCGATGCCGCCCGGCAGCCCGCCGATCGCGCCGAGCGCGCGTGCCACTGGCTCCGCCTCGCTGCGCATGGCGATGAAGAGCAGCACGCGGCGCGGGCGCGCGGGAATCGCAGGGAGTTCGAAGGTCCAGCCAGGCATGCGGTCGGATGCGGATCAGATATCGATGGGGACTTCACGCACGGGCAACGCGCTCTCGATCCCGAGCTCGTCCTTCAGCCTTGCAGCGAGCGCGGCGCGCGCGCTGTCGACGCCGTGATTGATGAGCACGCGCCCGGGCTTCTCGCCGAATCCGCCGAACCACTTGAGGAGATCGTCCTGGTCGGCGTGGCCTGAGAGTCCCTCGAGGCGGACGGTGCTTGCGCGCACATCGCGCAGCACGCCGTTGAACTGCGCGCGGTTCGCGCCGCGCTGCAGCTTCCACGCGAATCCGCCCTCGGGCTGGTAGCCCGACAGGACGACCGTGCAGTCCTCGCGGTCGATCGATTCCTCGAGATGCCGCAGCACCGGACCCGCATCCATGAAGCCGCTGCCCGCGAGGATGATGCCGCCGTGCACCATGCGGTCGATCGCCATCGACTCGCGCTTCGAGAGCACATAGTGGAGCTCGGGGAACCACAGCGGCGCGCCGCCCGCGTGCACGGCTGCCTTCAGCTCGGGCATGAGGTACTCGGGATGGCGGTAGAGCGCCTCGATTCCGTGCACCGCCATCGGGCTGTCGACATAGACATTGAGCCCGTGCAGCAGCCCGCGCCCGTGCAGTCGGGCGAGGCGATGCACGAGAAGCTGCGCGCGGCCGAGCGCGAAGCAGGGCATGATGACCTTCTCCTTGCGCTGCGCCGCGCGCGCCACGATCTCCGCGAGCTTCGCGTCGGCGTCGTACCCCGCGTCGCGCCTGCGCTCGCCGTTCGTGCTCTCGACGATCACGACATCGGCGCGCGCCGGGCGATGCGGCGACGCGAGCAGCGCCGAGCGTTCTGGCCCGAGGTCACCCGAGAACAGCACGGTCTTGCGGTTCGCGCCCGTGCCGATCGAAAGCTCGGCGCTCGCGGCGCCGGGAATATGCCCTGCATTGCGGAAGACCAGCGAGATCAGTGGCGCGATCTTCACCTCGCGGTCGAGGGGCACGCCCTCCACGCGCTCCATCGTGTCGCGCACCTCGGGCACATCGAACAGCCGCTCGGCGGGCGGGAAGCTCGGCGCGGGACCGGGCTCCTCGCCGGGCATGAGCGCGCGCGCCCACGGCGAGGTCCCGTTCGCACGCTCGTAGAAGCGCGCACGCTGCAGGCGCGCGCTCGAGCGCAGCACCTTGCCGAGCAGCTCGTGCGTCGCGGTGGTGCAGTAGATCTTGCCGCGGAAGCCGAGCTCGGTGGCCATCGCAAGCCGACCGACATGGTCGATGTGCGCGTGGGTCACCACGATCGCATCGACGAGCGCGAAGTCGAGCTCGGGCGGGATGGCGTTGCGGGCCTCATCCTCGGGCGAGCCCTGGAACATGCCGAAATCGATGACCACGCGCGCCTTCGCGGTGCGGATCAGCGTGCAGCTGCCCGTGACCTCACCGGCAGCTCCGTGGAACTCGATGCTCGCGCCGACGATCCCGCTCATGACCGTGCCTCGGCCCTCTTCAGGCGGTCGGCGGAGAACCAGCTGAGATCGAAGATCTCCTCGAGCGGTGTCCACCACTCCCCGGCCTTCGCGAAGGGGGTTGGGCGCTGGAAGCCTCGCATGAGCTCGTCCCACGCGCGCGTGCGCGGGTCGTTGGCGTAGGTCTGGTAGTCGCGGGCGGGGTCGAAGCCGTCGTCGGTCTCGATGACCATGAACAGGCGGGTTCCGCCGCGGAAAATGCGCATGCTGCGGATGCCGATCGCGCGCAGGCCGTCGGTGACCTCGGGCCAGACCGCCTGATGGTGGCGGACATACTCCGCGATCCGCTCGGGATCGTCGTGGAGATCGAGGGCCTGCGCGAACAACTTCATGCAAGGAGGGTAGCCGAACTGCCGATGCACTGCGGCAGAAAGGCTTCGCCGCCCGCCCATGCCAGGCTCGATCGACTGGCTTGTCCTGACCGCAGCGAACCGACGGCAGGCCCGCGCCTTCGCGTCGCAGGTGGCGGCACGCGCCGAGCACGGCGCGCTCGCGCGCACGCGGGGCATGCTCGTGGTGCCCGATGCCTGCGAGAAGCGGATCGGTTCGGGCGCGGCCACGGTCTTGGCGCTGGTGCAGCTCGCGCGGCAGATCGCCGCTGACGGCAGGAAGGGACGCAGCCTCGCGGAGCTGTTCGCGGGCGAGCGCGTGCTCATGATCCACTCGGGCGGCGACTCGCGCCGGCTTCCGATGTACGCGGCGGAAGGCAAGATCTTCGCGAGCGTGCCCGCGCAGGGCGCAGGTGCGCGCTGCGCGACCGTGTTCGATGTGCTTCTGCGCGACCTTGCGTCGCTTTCGCCCCGCGATGGTGGCGAGGTGATGGTCGCGGCCGGCGACGCGGTGATCGGGATCGCGCGCGATCCCGTTCGCTTCGAGGGCGACGGCGTGATCGGCGTCGCGCAGCGCGCGGGCGTCGAGCGCGCGGTGCGGCACGGCGTGTTCGTGTGCGCGCGGGGCGGCGAGGAAGTCGCGGAATTCCTGCAGAAGCCGAGCGAGGCGGAGCTACGCGCGGCGCGCGCGGTGGGCGCGGACGAACTCGCGCTGGTCGACACCGGCCTGATGTCGTTCGACCCGCCATCCATCGAGGCGCTGCTCGAGGGTGCGGGCGTGCAGCTCTCGCGCACGGGCGAGATCACGCTGCGCAAGGGCGGGCTCGCCGATCTCGCATCGCGCGCGGAGTTGCCGTCGATCGACCTCTATCGCGAGATCCTGATGGCGCTGCCTGCGCCGGCGGCGCGCGCCGACTACCTCGCGGCGTGCGGACAAGGCGCACTGGCGACGCCGCTTGGCGCGTTCTTCGACGCGTTGCGCGGCGTGCGCTTCCGCGTGAAGACCACGGGCGCAAGCGAGTTCCTGCACATCGGCTCGACGCGCGAGGTGCTCGAGTCGCTCACCGGGCCGAAGGCCTCGTGCCGCGTGTTCGGCATCGGCGCAGACTGGCCCGTTCGCGGCGGAATGCTGGTGCTCGACGGAATGGTGGGCGAGCGGTCGAAGGCGGCAGGGCGCGCGGTGATCGATCGCTCCGCGATCGGCGAGGCGCGGCTTGCTGGAGACAATGTCGTCGTGGGCGTCGATGCGGATGGGCTCGACCTTCCGCGCGGCGTCGCGCTCGTCGGGGTTCCGCAGGAAGACGAAGGAACCGTTCATGTCGCGTGCGGCATCGACGACGACTTCAAGACGCCGCTCGAGAAGGGCGGGACGCTGCTCGGCCAGCCGATTTCAACCCTTGCTTCGCGCGCGCGCGTTGGAGTCGATGAGATCGTCGCGGGCGACGGCACGCTGTGGGACGCGCGGCTCTGGTGCGCAGGCAGCGCGAAGGATCCGCTGTCGGCCGTGCGGTGGATGTGGGACGGAGGCGACGCGCCCGATGCGTGGCGCAAGGCCGCGCGCCGGTCCATGCGCGAGCTGGTCGAGCATGCCGATCTCGAGGAGATCGCCGCGCGGCGTGATGGATTCGCGCACGCGGCCATGTGCTTCGCGCCCATGCGTGCGCTTGCGCGTGCGATCGACGCGACCGATGCGCGTGCGATCCACGATGCGCTGCTCGAGCAGGGCGAGGCGGGGCGCATGGTCGCGCTTCAGCGGGGTGCGGCCGAGCTTCTCGAGGTCGAGTCGCCGGTCATGCGCGCGCATGCCGCCGCGACGCTGTCCGAGCTCGCGGGCCGAGAGTCGGAGCACGGCGCTGCGCTGCGCGGCATTGCCTTCCGCTCGGTGGGCGACGCGGTGCTCTCGCGCCTCGAGCTGCCGACGAAGCCGCGCGAGGCCGCGATCCTGCAGGATCAGGCGGTGTGGACCTCGATGCCCGTGCGCGTCGACCTCGCGGGAGGCTGGACCGACACGCCGCCGATCTGCAACGAAGTCGGCGGAAGCGTGGTGAATGTCGCGGTGACGCTGCGCGGGCAACTCCCGATCCAGGTGGTCGCGAAGCTGGAGGACGAACCCGTCATCCGCATCACCAGCACCGACGCAGGACAGACGCGCGAGATCCGCACGATGGCAGACCTCGCCGAGCGCGGCGACCCCACGCGCTGGTCGTCGCTCGCGGAATCCGCGCTCGTACTGACCGGTCTTGCGCCAAGCGATCCGAATGCATCGCTCGCGAAGTGGCTCGAGAAGGTCGGCGGCGGCATCTCGCTGACGATGTTCTCCGCGGTTCCGAAGGGCTCGGGCCTCGGGACGAGCTCGATCCTCGGGGCCGCGACGATCCAGTGCCTCGACCGCGTGCTTGGCCGCGAGCGCGCGCCGCACGAGCTGTTTGCCGCGACCAGCGCGCTCGAGCAGATGCTGTCGACGCGCGGAGGCTGGCAGGACCAGGTCGGCGGCGTGCACGGCGGGTTCAAGATCGCGCGCACCGTCGCGGGCGACGCGCAGCAGCCTGCCGTCGAGCCGATCGTGGTGCCCGCGCCGCTGCTGTCTGAACTGCGCGAGCGCTCGCTGCTGTACTTCACGGGCGAGCGACGCATGGCGAAGAACATCCTCGAGAATGTCGTGTGGAACTGGCTGGTTCGCGAGACGAGCGCCGTGAAGGCCGTCGATCGGCTGCGCGCGAACGCCGAACGCATGCGGACTTCGCTTGCTGCCGGCGACCTCGATGGCGTGGTGGCGCAGGTGACCGAGTACATGAAGCGCAAGCGGCAGATCGACCCTGGCAGTTGCCCGAAGTCGTTCGACGAGCTCGCGGGGCTCTGGAAGCGCGAGCTTTCGGCGTGGTGCTTCGCCGGCGCGGGCGGCGGTGGCTTCATGCTGCTGGTCGCGAAGGACGCAAAGGCCGCCGAGGCGCTGCGCGCACGGATCGATGGCGATCCGCCCCATCGGCGCGCGCGGGCGTTTGCCTTCGAGCCCGATCCGATCGGACTGCGCTGCGCGGTGCTTTGATTTGATCCCGGCGCAAACTCCGCGCAGTTTGACCGGTTTGCGTAGGATGCCGTCATGGCGCCCACGCCGGAGCATCACGCACAGCAATCGGCGAAGCCGCTGCAGACGAACCGCCCGTGGCTCACCGTTGCCGGTTGCCTCGGCGGAAGCGTGCTCACGCTCGCGATCGTCGCGCTGCTCCTGCTGCTCGTCGTGCTGTGGGTGCTGTTCCCCGAGTGGTTTCCCTTCAGCCGAGGGCAGCCCACCGTGCAGGCGCGCGTGATCGGCGCGCTCGGCGAACTCGCGGAGAAGCCCGCCCTGCGGGTGGCGACGCGCGAGATCGCGGTGCAGGTCGAGGTCGAGGTCCCGACCGAAGTCAAGTGGAGGCCGTGGGTGGTTCCCATCGGCCCAGGATGGGATGTCGAGATCGGACGAACCAAGGCCACGGTCACCGCGGAGAGCAACACCGTGCAGTATGTCGTGCCTCTCGATCGCGCGAAGCCGCCAAGGATCAGCGGTCCCGACGAGGCGGGCGCGGTCACCGTCTGGCTGCCGCCTCCCGTGGTCGACGAGTCGGTGGTCGATGTCCAGAGCGATCCGAACAAGATCGAGATCGCGCTGAACCGCGATTGGGCCGATCACATCATCCGCGGCGATGAAGCCCGCGACGCGGCGCTCGCAGCGATCCGCAAGTCGGTCGTGCAGCAGGCGTCGAGCCCCGTGGCGATGTTCGAGGTGCGCGAGAAGGGCCGGAAGACGGTCGCCGAGATGATCGGCGCGCTCATCGACGGAAAGCACCGACCCGAGCGGATCATCGTGCGCTGGACTGACGAATCCGCGGCGGATTAAGGCTACATTGCGCACATGGCGCAGGGGTCCATGATTTCCAAGGCCGCGTTTCATCGCACCCTGCTCGGGCGGAGCATGCTGTTCGGCGTGCTGCCCGCGGTGGCCGTGCTGATGATTGCCTTCGGCATCAACGGGTATCGAGCGTGGTCACGATCGACCGAGGCCCTCGACGCCGAGCTGCGCCACGCCGGCGAGATGATCGTGCAGAAGATCGATGCGCTGAACCAGCGCAACATCCGCCTCGCGCAAATCATGGCGACCGCGCAGGAGTCGGGGCAGTTCGGACGCCGCGCCGAGAGCCTGCGCTGGATGGAGAAGATCATGCGCGACAACCCGCAGGCCTACGGCGCGGGCATCGCATACGAGCCGAACGCCGACGGCAACGATGCCGCGGGCGCCGTCGAGGGCGTGCCTGCGAACGCGCTCGGTCCAGGCGGCCGCATGTATGGGTACATCAAGCGCGATCCGAAGGCGCCCGGCGGGCTTCGCCTCGAGCCGCTGCAGGACACCGAGGAGGACGGGGAGCTCTGGTACGGACTTCCCAAGCAGCGCTTCGAGCGCTCGGGCGTGCGGGATCCCGTCATCACGAAGCCGTACACCTACCTCGGCACCGACATCATCGAGAATGTCGCGCCCATCATCGTCGATGGGCGTTTCAAGGGCATCATGAGCCTCGACATCACGCTCGGCGAGGTGCAAGGCACGCTGCTCGAGGAGGCACACCGGCTCGACGCCGACCTGTTCCTCGTGACGCGCGGGCTGTTCATCGCGGCGACCTCGGATGACCGCGGCGGGACCGCGCTGCGCACGACCGCGGTCGCCGAGTCCGCGCTGGCGCCCGTGTTCAAGGTCGGAGAGGCGAATCTTGGCGCCGCGTGGATCGGCGAGGATCCCCTGCTTCGCGAGGAGTGCACCTATGTCGCGGGCAAGGTGCCCACGGGCGAATGGACGCTGCTCCTGCGGAAGCCGACGAGCCAGGTGATGCGGAACATCGCGCAGGTCGTGTCCCTGAACCTCGCGACGGGTTTTGCGGGCATCCTCGTCCTCGTGGTCGTGCTCTGGGTCGGCGCGTCCGCGATCGCGCGGCGCGTGCGCACGGCGATGTCAATGGCGCGGCGCATCGCGAGCGGCGACCTCGGGGGCGGCGCAGCCGAGGTTCGCGGAAGCGACGAGTCGGTCGAGCTCATCCGCGCGATGAACGACATGGGCGAGCAGTTGCAGCAGATCGTTGGCGCCGTGCGCGGCGCGTGCACTCGGCTGGCCGCCACAAGCGCGCAGCTCGCGGCCACCAGCCAGGAGCAGCGTGCGACGGTCGGCTCGTTCGGCGAGTCGACCTCGCAGATTGCGGCCGCGATCCGCGAGATCGCGGCGACGGGCTCCGAGCTGCTGCGCGCGGTCGAATCGATCGACGCAGGTGCGAGGCGCACGGCGGAGTCGGCGATGGCCGGTCGCACGCGGCTCGAGGCGGTGTCGAGCGCGATGACGCGGCTTGACGCGGGAACGCGCGAGATCTCGGATCGGCTGGCGACCATCGCCGAGAAGGCGGCTGCGATCTCGACGGTCGTGACCACGATCGCGAAGGTGGCAGAGCAGACCAACCTGCTGTCGGTGAACGCCGCGATCGAGGCCGAGAAGGCGGGCGACGCAGGCTTTGGTTTCCTCGTTGTCGCACGCGAGATCCGCAGGCTCGCCGACCAGACCGCGGGCGCATCGCACGACATTGCGCGCATCGTGGCCCAAATGCAGTCGTCGGTCACGGCGGGCGTTGCGGACATGAACCGGTTTGCGGGCGAGATGATGAAGGGAACGGGCGATGTGCACGCGATCGCGGGCGAACTCGGCGGGATCATCACCGAGATCGAGGCGTCGGCCGCGAGCTTCTCCGATGTCCGCATGGGCATGTCGAGCCAGGCGCAGGGCGTTGGGCAGATCGAGGAGGCCGTCGTGCAGGTGGCTGCGGGCGCGCGGCAGTCTGCGACGGCGGCGCAGGAGTTCGGCCGCGTGGCGGACGAGCTCGCGCATGCCGTGGCGGTGCTTCAGGACGCGGCGGCGCGGTTCAGGTTGCGCGAGGACCAGCCCTGACCGGGCGCTTCGACCGAGGAATCACGATGCAGGTGCTCTTCACCATGGTCGGCGGCAGGAGGTTCGCGATCGATTGCGCGGACACGATCGAGGTCCTGCCCGTGGTGTCGCATCGGTCCGCGGGCATCGGGCCGCCGTGGCTGCTTGGCCTGATCAATGTCCGCGGCGAGCTGCTGCCCCTGGTCGACCTCTCGGTCATCGTCGAGAACAAGGCCACGGAGCTGCGGCTTGCATCGCGGGTCGTGCTGCTCAAGCTCGAGGGCGACCTGTTTGAGGGGCTTGCCTCGAAGGTCGGGCTGCTGGTGCCGGAGCTTGCGGGGCCGTTCGAGCGCGACTTCTCGGGTGCCGGCGCGCATCCCGGCTTCTCGTTCGCGGGCGCATCGCACCTCGGGCCGACGATTGCAGACGGAGAAGGCATGGTGCAGCTCCTGCGCTGCAGGCGGCTACTCGAGGGGGACGCCGCGCTGCGCGAACTTCCGCTTGCGGCGTGGAACCAGCCGTGACGGGCAGACGAGACCACGACCGTGCGGGCGAGTCGCCCGAGGCGCGCGTGGCATCGCTGCTCGAGATGCTGCGCACGCGCAGCGGATTCTCGGCTGACGCGATCTCCGCCGAACGCCTTGCGGCGTGGCTGCGCACGCGCGCGCGCGAACTCGGCTGCGATGAGGCGGCCGCCGCGGGCGCGGCGCTCGCGCGCTCCGACGAGTACGCGCGCATCGAGGCGCATTTCGCGCCGCCCGAGACATGGCTCTTCCGCTATCCCGAGAGCTTCGAGCTCCTGCGCGAGTTCGCGGGCCAGCGTCGCGGTCAGCGCGTGCGCGTGCTCGTGCTTGGCTCCGGCGGCTGGTGCGAGCCCGCGTCGATCGCGTGCGCGCTGCGTGCGGGCGGGGCGATTCCCGAGATCGAGGCCGTGGACCGAAACGCCGCGGCGATGTCGCGGCCCGCGCATTTCTCGGGGATCCATGTGCGCGGCGGCATTCCCGAGTGGGCCGCGGGCCTGTTCGTGCGCGAAGGCGAGCGCGTGACTCCCTTGCCCGAGGTCCTCGACGCAGTCGCCCCGCGGATCGGCGACATCCTTGCGGTCGCGCAGCAGCACGCCGTGTCCGGCGCGCGGTTCGATGTGGTCGCGTTCCGCAACACGGCCATCTACCTGAGCGCAGGGGCGCGCGAGGCTGTCTTTGGCGCGATCGCCTCGCTCTGCGGCGAGCGGGGCATGGTGCTCGTCGGGCATTCGGAGGTGCAGGGCGCCGCGCACCAGCTCGGGTTCCGCGTGCATGGTGCCCATGGCGCGTTCGCCCTCGTTCCGGGACAGGCTGCGTCTGCGGCGGACTCGGCGCAGCGCGCTCCGGCACGCCTCACGGCAGCCGTTCCGCGCACCGTCCACCCGGCGCCTCCGCGGGACTCCGCCGATCCAGTCGCGGCTCCGAGCGCGGCTCCGAGCGCCGATCCGGTCGCCGACCCCGTCAGCGCGTTGCGCGCCGCCATCGCTGGATCGCCGTCCGATGCCTCGCTGCATCTTCGGCTTGCGCGGCTCCTGGATCAATCGGGTGACCGGGATGGCGCGGCCGAGTGCGTGCAGCGCGCGCTGTACCTCGATCGCTTCCACGAGGACGCGCTGATGCTCGCGGCCAGGCTTGCCGACGCGCGCGGAGCGTCGGCCGACGCCGAACGGCTGCGGCAGCGCGCGCTGCGCGTGCATCTGGAGCGCATGCGCGACGGGGAGCGGGGCTGATACGCTTCGGCAGGCGACACGATGGCGACCGAGCGCGAACAACCCCTTGACTCCCGCCGCGACCGCGGACTCGCGGGCGACGGTGACGCCCACCGTGATGCCCACCGTGATGCCCACGGCGACCGCTCGCTCGAGCGCATGCGCATGCTGCTCGATCGGCCCCTGCCGCGCGAAGAGATCGACGAGAACACGGCGCTTGTGGCCGCGCGCGTCGAGTCGCGGACCATGCGGCTGCGCAGCGTGCTGGTGTTCGCAATCGGCGCCGAGCTGCTCGCGCTCGAGGCGGACGACACCCACCGCGTGATCCCGTGCGGCGCGGTCCGTCGCGTGCCCCACCGCACGAACAATGTCTTCCTCGGACTCGCGAATGTCGCGGGCGAGCTCACTCCCGTGGCCGCGCTCGGGGCCGCGCTCGGGATTCCCTACGGCGCTGCGACCACGCACTTCATCGTGATCGGCGACGGCAAGTCTCGCTGGGCGTTCGGCGCCGAGCGGCTGGGCGGCGTGCGGCGCGTCGACGAGCAGCGCGTGGTGGCTGCACCGACGACCGTGCGTCACGCGGCCGACGGATGCACGAAGCACCTCGCGCCCATCATGACCGAGGACCGCGAGGAACTCGTGGCGGTGCTTGACGCAGGGAAGCTCATCGCGCAGCTCGCAAGGAGCCTGCGATGAGCGATCTCGGTGGATTCTCGCTCCATGAGCTTTTCCGAGGCGAGGCCGAGACGCACGCTGCGGCCCTGAGCGAGGGCCTCGTTCGTCTCGAGGGCGCGAGCGACGCCTCGGTGGTCGAGCCGCTCATGCGCGCCGCCCACTCGGTCAAGGGCGCTGCGCGCGTGATCGGGCTCGATGTCGCCGTGAAGCTTGCGCACGCGATGGAGGATGTGCTCGTCGCGATGCAGAAGGGTCGCGAGGCCATCGCGTCCGCCCGCATCGACCAACTCCTGCAGGGAACGGATCTGCTCGCGGCGCTGGCGCGCGTGACCGAGGCCGAGGTGCCCGCGTGGACGAGCGCCAACGAGCCTGCGGTCGACGCGCTCGTGGCGCAACTGCGCGCGGCGTCGCCCGCCGCCACCGCGAGGCCGGCCGAGCCGTCGCCTGCGCCAGCCGCTCCTGCGGAGCCCGCTGCGTTGTCGATGACGGTGCCCGCGAGCACGCCCGCAGTCGCAAGCACGCCCACGCCGATCGCTGCGCCCGCATCGCAGCCGCCTGCACCGGCGGCAGCACGCGCATCGAGCGTGCGCGTGACGGCCGAGAAGCTCGATCGCCTGCTGCAGCTCGCAGGAGAGAGCATGCTCGAGGCGCGAAGGCTTGGCGCGATCCGCGACGAGGCCCAGGCACTCAAGCGCATCGTGTCCGACACCGAGGATGAGATCGACTTGCTGCGTGCGGTGCTGCGGAAGGGCGGCATCGACCCCGCGGTCGTGAACCGCCTGCGCACGCTCGTCGAGCGGTCTCGCAACGGAGTGCTGACGCACCTGCTCTCGATCGAGTCCGCGATCCGCCGCGATGAGGAGACCTCGGGCTCGCTGTACCACGAGGTGCTCTCGAGCCGCATGAGGCCGTTCTCCGACGCGACGGGCGCGCTGCCGCGGACGGTGCGCGATCTCGCGCGCTCGCTCGGGAAGGAGGTGCGGCTCGAGGTCGAGGGCGAGCATGTTCCCGTCGACCGGGACATCCTCGCGCGCCTCGATGCGCCGCTGAACCACCTGCTGCGCAACGCGCTTGACCATGGCGTCGAGATGCCCGACGAGCGCCGCGCGCGCGGCAAGGATCCGCAGGCCGTGCTGCGCGTCGAGGCGCGTCATCACGCCGGCATGCTGCGGGTGCGCGTGTCCGACGACGGCCGCGGCATCGATCTCGACGCGCTGCGCGAGCGCATCGTGCGTCGCGCGCTGGCGTCGCAGGAGATGGCGCAGGCGATGGACCGTCAGGAACTGCTCGAGTTCCTGTTCCTGCCGGGATTCTCGACCGCCAAGCAGGTGACAGAGCTTTCTGGCCGCGGCGTCGGGCTCGATGTCGTGCAGACCACCGCGCGGGAGATCGGGGGCACGGCCCGCATCGAGACCGCGCTTGGCAAGGGCACGGTGTTCGAGCTCGAGCTGCCGATCACGCTCTCGGTCATCCGTGCGCTGCTGGTCGATGTCGCGGGCGAGACCCTTGCTTTCCCGCTTGCGCGCATCGAGCGCGTGGTGCAGCCCGAGGCGTCGGCGCTGCTCGCGGTCGAGGGGCGAACGCAGTTCATCCTCGAGGGGATGTCTGTCGGCGTGATCGATTCGGTCGCGCTGCTGGGACTCTCGAGTGGAGCTGGCGGTGCGCGGCAGGCGCGCGCGCATGAGAACATCGTCGTGCTCGGGAGCGGCGACGAGCGCTACGGGATCGCCGTCGACGGCTTCGCGGGCGAGGAGGACCTCGTCGTGCGCGCGCTCGATGAACGGCTCGGAAAGGTCCCGCATCTCTCCGCGGCGGCCGTGCGCGAGAGCGGCGAGCCCGTGCTCATCCTCGACACCGAGGATGTGCTGCAGTCGGTGCGGCAGGCGCTCGGCGAAGGCACGCTGCGCGGCGCGCGGCGCGCGCTCGCGCAGTCGAAGGGTCCTGCGCTGCGCGCGCTCGTGGTCGACGATTCCGCGACGGTGCGCGAGGTCGAGCGGCAGCTGCTCGTGCGCATGGGCTTCGAGGTCGAGACGGCGGTCGACGGGATGGACGGCTGGAACGCGCTGCGCGCGGGGCAGTTCGACCTCGTCGTGAGCGACATCGACATGCCGCGCATGAACGGGATCGAGTTCGTGCGCACGCTGCGCGCCGACCCGAGGTTCGCCTCCGTGCCCGTGATCGTCGTGAGCTACAAGGACCGCGAGGAGGACAGGCTCGCCGGCATGCAGGCAGGCGCGACCGCGTACCTCACCAAGGGCTCGTTCCAGGACAGCACCTTCGGCGACACGGTGCGCGATCTCGTCGACTTTTCGCGGGGCGCGCGCGGGGGACAGGCGTGAAGTCGGGCATGAAGATCGGCATCGTGAACGACCTTGCCGTCGCCTGCGAGGCGCTGCGACGCGCGGTGGCGCAGGACCAGGCGCTCGAGGTCGCGTGGATCGCGCGCGACGGCGTCGAGGCGGTCGAGTGCGCGCGACGGGCGCGGCCCGATGTGATCCTGATGGACCTCATCATGCCCCGCATGGACGGCGTCGAGGCGACGCGCGAGATCATGCGCGTGGCGCCGTGCCCGATCCTGGTCGTGACCGCGACGGTGACGGGCAACGCGTCGCTCGTGTACGAGGCCCTCGGCGCAGGTGCGCTCGACGCGGTCAACACGCCGACATTCGCGCGCGGCGCCGAGGTCGATGGCGCTGCGGAACTGCTGCGGCGCATCCGCCTGATCGCGAGGGTCGAGTCGCTTCCGGTGCACGCTCCGCAGGCCGCGCCGGCGATCGCGCCTGCTGCCCAAAGGACTTCTCGGGCACGCGTCGCGCCCGCGCTTGGCGTGCATCAGGGATCCGCGCCCGGCGTCCCGATCGTCGCGATCGGCGCATCGACCGGCGGCCCGCGCGCGGTGGCCGATGTGATCCGTGCGCTGCCGAGGCCGTTTCCCGCGGCCTTGCTTGTGGTGCAGCATGTCTCGCAGCTCTTCGTGCAGGGATTCGCGGAGTGGCTCGCGGCCGAGACCGGTGCGCGCGTCGTGCTCGCGCGCGCGGGTCACGCGCCGCAGGCGGGCGAGGTGCTGGTGGCGGCCGAGGACCGCCACCTCGTGCTGGCAAGCGATGGACGGCTCGCGTATCGCGACGAGCCGGTCCTTCATCCTTCGGTCCAGCTGCACCGTCCGGCGGTGGACGAGCTCTTCGCGTCGCTTGCTGCCGGCAGGCAGCGGGGCGTGGCGGTGCTCCTGACCGGCATGGGCCGGGATGGCGCGGAAGGAATGCTGCGTCTGCGCCGCGCAGGCTGGCACACGATCGCGCAGGACCAAGCGACGAGCATCGTGTGGGGCATGCCGGGCGCCGCGGTCGAGCTCGGCGCAGCGTGCGAGGTGCTGCCGATCACGGCGATCGCCGGTGCGATCACCGGCGCAATCGCGCGGAAAGTCGAGTGATTTCGCTGAGGAGCGACCGACCATGGAGAACATCGAGACCATCGACCGCGTGCTTCTCATCGACGACCAGGCGATCGTCGGCGAGGCGGTGCGCCGCATGATCGCCTCGCAGGGCGCCGTCGAGTACCGCTCGGTCCAGGATCCGACGCAGGCGATCGCGACCGCCGTCGAGTTCAGGCCGACGGTGATCCTGCAGGACATCGAGATGCCCGCGATCAACGGGCTCGAGCTTCTGCCTCAGTACCGCGCGCACGAGGCGCTGCGCGACGTGCCCGTGATCATGCTCACCGGCAAGGAGGATCCCGCGGTGAAGGCCGACGCCTTCGCGCGCGGCGCGAGCGACTATCTCGTGAAGCTCCCGCATCCGGTCGAGCTGGTCGCGCGCATCCGGCATCACTCGCGTGGATACCGCTTTCAACTGGAGCGCAACGCAGCGTTCGAGGCGCTGCGCGAGAGCGAGGCGCACATGAAGTCCGAGATCCAGCGCGCCGCGGCGTATGTGCGCTCGCTGCTCGATCCGCCGCTCGAGTCGGGCGATGTCATCGCCGACTGGCGGTTCGTCCCATGCGAGGCGCTCGGTGGCGATGTCTTCGGCTACCACTGGATCGACGAGAACAATCTCGCCGCGTATGTGATCGATGTCAGCGGTCACGGCGTCGGCCCTGCGCTCATGGGCGTGTCGGCGATGAACCTCATCCGCTCGGGCTCGCTCGAGCGCGAGCAGGTGCTCGACCCGACGCGCACGCTGCAGGCGTTGAACGCGGGCTTCCAGATGTCGCGGCACGACGGCATGTACTTCACGATCTGGTACGGCGTGTACGACAAGCGCACGCGCGAACTCGCGTGGGCGGGAGGCGGGCATCCGCCGTCGTTCCTCGTGCGTGGCGGCGAGCTGATCCGGCTCGACTCGACGAGCTTCATGGTGGGCGCGGTCGACGAGTACGAAGCACCCACGATGCGGATGACGGTCGAGCCCGGGGACAGGCTCTACCTCTTCTCGGACGGCGTGTTCGAACTGCATATGAAGGACGGCGGGATCTGGGGACTCGATAGCCTCGAGGCGCTCATGCGGGCAAAATGTGCCGTTTCCTCGGGTGCCGTGCTGCTCGACGAGGTCGTCCGCGAGACCACGCGCATCACGCTCGAGGGCCGCGGCGTCGAAGCGACCGATATGGCGGTCGCAGCGAAGTCGGTGACCTGGGACGACGACTTCTCGCTCATCGAACTGCGCTTCAACTGACCCCCGCGCCGCTGCCGATCAAACCTGCCTACCCTGTCCGCCCCGCGGCGGGGTGTCCCGAACGCAGGAAGAACGGAAGCAGGCGCGCACCATGAAGAATGTCCTCATCATCGGAGCTGGCAAGATCGGTCGCATGGCTGCGCATTTCCTTGCGCATTCGGGCGACTACAAGGTCCATGTGATCGATTCGCACGAGCCGTCGTGGCGCGGCGCGATCGCCGGGCTGCCGGGCGCGACGGGCGCGACCGCCGACTTTTCCAAGCAGTCCGACCTCGATGCCGCGCTGAAGGGCCAGTGGGGCCTCATCTCGTGCGCGCCGTTCTTCTGCAATCCGCTCATCGCCGAGCGCGCGAAGGCGCATGGCGTGCACTACCTCGACCTCACGGAGGATGTGGCCGTTACCAAGAAGGTGATGGCGCTCGCTGAGGGCGCGTCGACCGCGTTCATCCCTCAGTGCGGCCTTGCGCCGGGCTACATCACCATCGCCGCGAACCACCTCGCGAAGCCGATGAGCGAGATCCATGAGCTCCGCTGCCGCGTGGGCGCGCTGCCGCGCAATCCCACGAACCAGCTCAAGTACAACATGACCTGGTCGACGAACGGCCTCGTCAACGAGTACTGCAATCCGTGCGAGGCGCTCGTCGACGGCAAGATGACGCTCGTGCCGCCGCTCGAGCACCTCGAGGAGTTCACGCTCGACGGCATCCAGTACGAGGCGTTCAACACCTCGGGCGGCCTCGGCTCGCTCGGCGAGTCGCTCGCCGGCCGCGCGCGCAGCGTCAACTACAAGACGATCCGCTATCCCGGGCACTGCAAGCTCATCAAGTTCCTGCTGAACGACCTCGGTTTCATCGATCACCGCCAGCAGCTGTGCGACATCTTCGACCGCTCGATTCCCGCCACCAGCGACGATGTGATCGTGATCCTGTGCGTGGCGATCGGCATCGAGAACGGCAAGCTCGTCGAGAAGATCGACTCGCGCCGCGTGCCCGCCAAGCTCATCAACGGCACGCACTGGACGGGCATCCAGATCACGACCGCAGCCGGCGTCTGCGCGGTGCTCGACATGCTGAAGGACGGTCAGGTCCCCGCAAAGGGATTCGTGAAGATGGAGGATGTCTCATACGACGCCTTCATCAAGAACCGTTTCGGCGCGGAGTACGCAGTTTGATCGGTCGCGTTGGCGGCCGCTCCTGACACGCCTTCCAGCAATTCGGGCGATTCACTCGCCCGACTTGCCGCCAAAGCGAGCAAAGGCGACGCACGTGATTCTCGCGGTCGCCGCTGCGGCGGCTCCCTCTGGACGAGCGCCGC
>Ga0208783_10000993_pt1 | contig 17182 bp, 25 predicted proteins | sample DEB19_08_DNA_2_FD_184529 | JGI IMG/M metagenome (GOLD analysis project Ga0208783, IMG submission 184529) | Aqueous microbial communities from the Delaware River and Bay under freshwater to marine salinity gradient to study organic matter... | ecosystem: Environmental > Aquatic > Marine >...
CGGGTAAAATAAAGCTGCCCGTCTAGAACGCTAGGGCCTGAAAGCTCAGTCAAAAGCGATGCAACCTCCGGGATTGCGGGCGCTTGCGCGGGCGCTTCGACTTGCGAGGGAAGCGAGGCTTGCGCCGCGTCGACGGTGACGCTTTCGGCCTTTGGTTTGCGGGAACGTGGACGTGGCGAAGGAGAAGAAGATCGACGTGATGCCATATCTGTTTGAACTACCGTTTCGTTGATTGCCAATTAGATGAGGCGCACCATCTCGAACGATGGGCGCACGAGAAGCTGGTCGGCCTGAAAGCTCACGCCGAACACTTGAAGAAACACCGGTCCTGTCGGCGCCGTGGGCGTAAGGCGACCATCACGACCGACGAAAAGGCGCCCGGTCGACGTGAGGCCAAGCATCGGCAGAACACCGAAGTAGCAAACGGTGCAAAGCGTCGATGCTTGCTTGGAAACGAGCACGCCCACCGCCGGCATCTTGGCGAAGTCCGTAGGGTCAACGCGCGTGACTTGCTGCATGCCTGCGACGGGAGGCGATGACACATAGACCAGGTCGCCCGGCACGTCGGTCGGTTGGCAGTTGGCCAAGAACGTTAGCGGCTCGTCGAGTTGCGACGGGTTGGTACTGTTTGCCGCCCCTAACGTGGATGTGATGAGCGACGTGATGCCGCTGACCGCTCCGGGTTTGGGGAACTCGACAAGCTCCTCTTCGAGCGCCGTGTCGGTGAGGTCGTCGAAGGCTCCGAGTATTGGAGTCTCGCGCTCGGTGACAGCCAGCGACATTGTGACCGCTGGAAACGTAAGACCGCCTCCGGCTTCCCAGTCGCCGTAGGTGACGTCGGTGCAGAGAATCTTTTCGAGGTTGGCGTAATCAGGACCGAAGACGCGAGCGTTGCCGTTCCATTGCGAATCGCAACCGGCTTCAATCTTGGCATCAATGGTGCGTGCCACGACGCGAAGCGCGGGCTTTAGGCGTTCGCGTTGCCCTGGCGAAAGCGGCGGCAACACGTAATGCAGCTTCCACTCGTTTTGCGAATGTCGAAACGATGTGGAATGGTATTCGTTTGAGTCACGAACGCGCTCAATCGCCAGAAGTGGAAACCTCGCTTGCTCTTCGGTGAGGTAGGCTTGCGGCGAGTCAGGCAGCGCATAGGCCACCGCATAATCAAGAGGCGCCCCGCATGCCTCGGCTTCGGCGACAATCCGAAGCCCGACATACCTGTTGATGACGTGCTCGAAAAACTCCAGGCACCAGTACACCGAAGGGTCGGCGTCTTTGAGGAATGTGTTGGTCGTCGACGACGAGATCGGAAAAACCGTCGCGCCCTGGCCAAAGGCGGAATACTCCAAGGCCACGGGTTATTTCCCTTCGTCGTTGAAACGGACGATTTGCGTGCGAACGTGCCGGCCAAGGCGGTTTTGCAAAAAGCCTTCGGCCAAATACCCGGCAGCTTTGAAAAAAGGACGGGCTTTTGTTCCGGGGTGATTGACCTCAAAATCTTCAAACCACACCTGTTTGCGTTCCCACCAAAAGTAAAGATTCGGAACGCGGCGAGCGCGAATTGGGTGAGGTTTGGTGCCTTTTTCGACCCAGTACGCGTATTTGGTTTCGTTGATAATGAAGCTACGCATCTGAGCGGGAACAAACTCGGCGCGCGTGGCTTGCCTGAGTGTTCCTGTGCGGTCTTCAAAAAGGCGCGTTTCTTGAGCGTGCTTTTTGGCGTAGCGCGCGGTGTCTTGCACCACGAACTCCGTCCATTGCTCAATTTGTTTTCCTAAGTGGTCAAGAGCTTCAACAAACCCTTTGCCGCTCATGTTTACAATGGCGGTCATGGTCTTTCACCGGTACGGCGCACAACAATCTCGCTTCGAAAAAGGCCGAATGGGTTGGCGTCCACGCGCTTGCAGAATGCCCCTTCACTCGGCAAACCTGGACCTTCCAAGATAAAAAACACCTCGCGCGCGGTAGCGCTTCGAGGTGGATCGATAACGGAATCCGGCGTTCCGCCGGTCGCGTGCTCAGGCGTTAGAGGCCCCACGCGGAAGTCGCCTGATGCGTACCGTCCTCCGCTCGCAACGATGTCTTGCGTTGTGATGGGTTTGATTTTGACGTTGTAGCCGGCGTTTGTGAGCACCGTATCAACATCGGTGTACGTGCCCACGCCTGGCCTTGGCCCCGTCCACGTGCGCACGCGCACCGTGACCGAATGCGGCCGTAGCCCCAGCTGCGATGGGATGATGCCTCGCAACTTTTCGAGGGCTGGCAATAAGCTCGTGCGCAGTGACATCAGTACGCGCTCCGACGCGCATCTTGCGAGGCCGTAAGGATGGGCGCAGGAGCGTAGGCGTCGGCGCGCGGGAACGTGTCAAGCATGCGTGCAAGCCGGTGGATGTAAATGCGCCCTTCCGATCGAAGGCGGGCTTGCTCGCGAGCGGCGTCTAGGCGAAGCTCGCCCACAACTTCGGTGGCCGCTTGTTGGTCACGAAGCGCTTTGATGCGTACGTCAATGTCGTGAAGGTCGACGAGGATGGCTTTCGCGGCAAGCTCGGCGTCATTCGTTGGGCGTGTGCCACCGTCGGCGACGCTTTGAATGGCAGTGATGGCGTTTTCAAGCCTTGGATCGGCCTGCAAGTAAAGCGAACCGAATCCCAAGTAGGTTCGGATTTGAACGCGATCGCCTTCTGAAAACGCCACGATTTGCCTATTTCTTCTTTTCGGCTTCTGCCGGTTTGTCGGCTGCCTGAAGTGCCTTTTCCGCTTGAGCTGCGCGGGCAGCGGCAAGCATCATCTCTTGCTCGGCCTTCTGCTTGGACATTTGCGCAGCGACAAGAGCTGCTTCGGCCGCTTTGCGTTCTTGCAAGTCGGTGTCTAAAAACTCAGCTAACTTCAATTCGGGTTTATCCAAATTGGTAAGCTGAGGAGCTTCACCGCCAAGGATCACGCCGTTGTGAACGCGCTGAATGGCAAAGTCGAAAATGCTCGGAATCGTTTTTTCATCGCCCGGCGCAAACTTGTAAAGCGTCGGTTGATCGTTGTCGATCAAGATGAATTGCTGGACAAAGTTCTTGTTGTTCTTCCACCGCGTTGTTTTGCGCTCGGTGGGTTCTACAGGTGCTCGCATCCGGTCTCCTTGGGGTCAATTCCCAAGTACGACGAAGCCTTGAACACAGTTTGCAATGACCAGAGCGCGTGCAGGAGATGTGCGCGCGAGGGGGGTATGAGCGCGCACGCAAACACGCCGCTATCATCGCAAACGCGTCAAGGCTTCGTCGCGTTGGGAAACTTGTTACGCCTCCAGCAAGTCCTTGATCAGGACGTGCGCGTTGGGGCGCCTAACTTTGAGTTGCAGATAGATTTCGACAACGAACTTCACGCCGCTTCCCGTGCGCCCAAGCGGATAGCATCGGGCCATCAGTGGCGTCTGTTCGCCTTGCTCGCCGTTGCTTGATTCGAGTGACTTGCTCATCGTCTGCACGCCGTCGGGCGACGAGCCCGGCCACGGCAGGTAGACAAGCTCCACCTCGTCGGGGTTTATCATGTAAACGCAACCGGCGGTGGCGTTACGGTCGCGAACGACCGGTTTGCCGCGCCAGTAAAGGTTGTTCGTCGAGCCCTGAAACGACTGCACAGGACCGCGACCGTCGTTCACGACGCGAACGATGTCGGTGAACAATCCTTCGTACTTGGTATGGATGGCGGCCGTCGTGAAGAGCACGGAAGGCTCCATGCCGCTGCTGATAAAGGCAAGCTGTTCCCCGCCCGCGAGCAAGGAGAGCGATAGAGCGCGCCCCGTGCCTGCGTTGGAGGATAGGTTGCCGGCCCACTCAGTGACCGTCGCCTTGTTGATGCCGGCGTAAGAACCGCCGGTGCTCAAAGCCGCATCAAGACCGATGATGCTCGGTGCGCCATTGGACGTTCCCGTGCCGGAAAAGAGGTCCACGTTGATCTTTGAAATCAACTTGGTGATTGCGCCCATAAAGCGCTCACCAACCATGTCCTCCAAGGCCGTCGCGCTTGCAATGTTGTTTGCCGCCGCGATGATTTCCAGGTTTGAAAGCTGGAATGCCGAACGGTACTGCCCCCACGGCAAGATGGCTTTCGTGACAGGGTCGGTCGAAAACTCGCCGCTGGCCACATCCGAACCTTCAACGAAGGCATCGGCTGTCGCGCCCGAGTATTCCACATCCCACGCGATGTTTTGACCACCGCCCTGCCCGCCACCCGCAACAGCGCGGAGCGTACGGGCGAGGATGGCTTGCCTGTTCCACAGGCGGCTGATTTGCGGCGCAAACGTTTGAGCAAGAGCGCCCGAAATCGAAGAAAGGGTTTCAGCAGCCACGGTAAACGTCCTTCAGGACGGGCTCACTCCGTGCCGGTGCCACCAGGACCAAACTGCGACAGAATCATTCGCGACAAGTCGCCGCGCTTCATCTGCCCGCTTTGCACAGTCTTGGGTGCAACGCCTCCGCCTCGGTCGCCCGATCCCGTTACCCCACGAGGCGGCATGTAAATCTTTGCGTCGTCGGTTTTCGCCCAACTCCGCAGGCCTGTTTGAAGGTCAATCTCACTGCCGTCCGCGTCGCGAAACACGAGGCTTTCGCCGTCGTCTTCCCAACGGACACGCTTTTCCGCATCGACAAGAAACCCGATCGCTTGCTTGGTGTAACGGCTGTCTATGCCGTGACGAGCAAGCTCTTCGGAGAGCTTTTGCCTCAAGGCCACGTCGCGTGCGCGTGCGCGTTCGGTGTCCCGTTCGGCTTGGCTTTTTCGGTTTTGCTCTTCAAGCTCGACAAGTTTTTTCTGCAACCCTTTGACAAATGGGTTTTCTTCCAACTTGTCCGTAGGAGATGCATTTGCCGCAGCGTTTGCCGGCAATTTGGCTTGCACAAGCTCTTCGAACTTCGGAATGAGGCTCGCGACCGATTCCGAAATTTGATTTCCGAATTTCTTTTCGAATGCCGAAAACCGGGCCGTGATGGCGCGGTTGACCAGCTCGTTCAACTTCCCTTCGGTGACGTAGTTGGGGCCAGACGTCTCGCCCTGCGACGATTGCGGCTCGTCGTTGCCGTCGGTTGCTTCGGGCGCACCGGTGCCCTGCGGTCTGACGTTCAACGTCACTCCGTATTGCAAGCGCCACTACGCGGGCGCCGTTGCGGTTGCAGACTGCAACGATTGACGAAACGAATCTTTGGTTGCGCTCAGTGCACGCGCGCAGGTTTTGGAATCACCGTGCACCGGCAGTTGGCGTGCAGCGGTGGCCACTTCAAATTGGGGTTTGGTGTCATCACCATCCCGTCGCGGTCTTTGCAGGCGCCGCAGGTGCGCGAGTCCAAAAGGGCCGACCAGGTAAGGACAAGGTCTATGCCTTCGCGCGCGGCGACGGCTTGAATGCGCCGCATCTCGTCGACAAAGGTTGAGCCCACTTCAAACACAGCGGCCGTCGACGCTTTGCTTTTGAGAAGTTTGCGCGCGAGCGCAAAGTCTCGCCGCGATCCATTTTGCATGGCCGAGGCGTGCGCTTTGGCCCACGCATCTTTGAGAGCGTTTGCCGCCGCTTCGGCAGAGAGGGCGTCTTTGGCTTTGGCCGCCACGGCAGTCCTGTCGCGAAACGCCGATTGCCCAAAAAGAAAAAGCCCCATGGCCATCAGGGCTTTTTTGATAGCTTCTCGGGTTTTGGCCCGCTCGGCTTCAAACTCGGTGACAAGGCGCGACTTCAAATCCGTGCTGCGTGCGGCAATCGTGCGGTAGCCCGATGCATCGGCAAACGCGTAACCTTCTTGGTCGTCAAAAGGCTGGCGAAGGGACAAGTCACCAACGAGCGCAAAGCTCGACTGGCCCATAAGGCGCAAAGCCGCGTTCTCTGTCGCCCGCTCGCGTTTGATGTACAAAGCAGCAAGGGCGAGGGCTTCTTTCGAAGGTTCCTCGCCCTTTTGGCGTGCCGTCTCCGCCACGGCTTAGGCTTTCACCTTGGCGTCGTCCTCGTCGTCCTCGTCGTCCTCGTCGTCAGGAAGCGAGACGTCGGAAGCGGACGCGTCGGGAACGGGCATGCCGTTTTCGCTTTCGTCCTTTTCGGCCATCTCGTCTTGTTCGTGCTTGGCGTGAAGGCCTTCTTCAATCTCGACGCGCACTTGCTCTTGCACTTCGGGGGCAAGGTTGGGCATCAGTTTCATGGCCATGTTGGTCTTGTAGGCCACTTGCCAGGTGGTGCTCGGGATGTTGATGAGGTCCATGTTCACCGCTTCGCTCAAAAGCGCATCGCGGTCGTCGCCCGAGTAATGGTCAAGACCGTGCGGCTGCCACACAACGTGTTCCCCACGCGCGTCGGCAACGCACTCGTACACCTCGACGCCAAACGTTCGCACCGCTTGGCCCATGGCCGAGAGCACGATGCTTTCGGCAAAGCGGTCCATCTTCTTGCTCTCTGCCGAGCGACGAAGCGAGCCGGCATCGTTTGAAATGCTCGCGGCCATCTGCTGCACAACCCGGAAAAGCTCGTCTTTGAGTTCTTGAATCTGCTTGTCGATGAGCTGGTAGGCCATGCCGTGGGGCTCGGCAAAGGTGATGTCGTCGTCTTTGCCGACAACGATGAAGCCTTGCGCCTGAAACCTCCCAATAGGGTCGTCGCCACGAAACGGATCTTGCTGCTTTTCCGACGGAAGGGCGTGGTCGATCGAGGAGATTTCGGGGCCGAGTTTGGCCACGGGAAGCGAGACAAGGGATTTGTTTTGCGCGGCATTGAGCGCGCTTCGCCTTTGGTAATGCTCCTGGGCCACCATGCTAATCTTGTCGCCCACGCAAAGGCCCGACGGCATTTCGAGCTTCAAGATTGGAATGCGCGTGAAGCTCGTCATGCCTTCGGCAACGCACTCGACCATCACGTCATCTTTGGGCGTTTGGCTTTCGGCGTATTCAATCCGGTAAAGCTCCCATTGCGCATAGCCGTTTTCGCCAATGCGCCATATTTTGAACTCCTCAATCACATTCCCGCGCCGCTCTTCGGGCGCAAGGCGTTTGATTGAGCACCTGTTCAAAACCGCCCAAATGAGCTGGTCGGTGTCATCGCGCAGCCAGTCGATGATTTGCTCGTTGGGAAGCTCAAACACGTAGGCGCGCAAAAGCCCAAGCTGTTCTTCTTCGTACCGGGTGACAACCTCGATGCCTTCGTTGACCGGCATGTCGACAACCACAAAAGCCGTGCGCTTGCACAGGGCGGTCGTCAGCACTTTGCGCAGGAGGTTTGCAAACCTTGTCCCGCGCATGTCGCAGTCGTCGGAAAATTGCTGGTAGAAGGTTTCATCCGGCAACGTTCCAACGGTGTTTGGATTGCTTGCTTCGGCCGATGGGGTCAGCGTGAAGTCTTGGCTAAAGAGGGCGGCGACGAAATAGTCGACAATTTGCCCAAAGTAATTGAGATACGATGTGCTTTTGATTCGGTCGCGGTAGCGCGGTTCGGTTTCGCCAACGATGCGCGGGATATGCCGCTCGGCGTTTTTGCGCATACGGAATCCGCCAAAGTACAAGTCGTCCAAAAGCTCCCATTCGCTTTCGCGGTAGTCGGGGGATTTTTGGCGGAGGATGCCGTAAGAAAGCGGTTGGCCCAAAGGATTGCCGAATCAGTAGGAGGGAAGGTTGGCGAGGTTGCGCACGGCCGTCGGTCCGCCGAATCGCGAAAAGATGGCGTAGCGAAGGGCGTCCATGGCGTGGTTGTATTTGTCTTCGACCGCTTCCAGTACTTCGGAGCGGTTTCGGGGATTGCGCTTTCGGCGGTAGAGGCCAAATTCGCGAATGGTGTTTCGGCAGCTTGGGTCGACATAAAGCCGGGCGGCGCCTTGGCTTGATTCGTTTGTGCGAATGGTGAGCCGGTCTTGCACGGCGGCAACGCCAGGATCGATGGAGTTGTCGGTTTCGGCGATGCGGGCGCCTACTTTGCGGTAATCCTCCACCCTATCGGGGCGCGACGGGTCGCAGTACCAAAGCGCTCGCGGGTAGCGCACCACCATCTCGCGGGCTTTGGCCGCCCACCATGTGTTGTCGTGTTTGGTAAGGTACACTTCCGAGAGCACATGGCAGATGGCGTCGTAGCCACTGCCGGCAACGCCAATAACCAAAAACACTCCGGGGTCTTCAAACCCGTGGTCGGCGCCAATGATGATCTCGGTCCACCGCGTCTTTGGATCAGGCTTGCGCACATGGAAGCCTTCAAGAAAGCTGTTGTAGACAAGGCCCTCGGCCGAGTCGAAATCGCACTCCCACTCGCGCTGGAAAATCTCCGGGGGCGTCGTCAAACGCACCTTTTCGACAAAGTCTTGCGAGACGTTTTCGGGCGCGTCCTTGTAGGTGGCGTGCACCGAAAAAAAGCCATCCGTCCCCGAGCGGCCAAGGTCATGCAGCTTCCACAAAAGCCCATGCCGGCCGCGCCTTGGCGTCCCACCAAGAAGGCGCATCTTGTGCGACCACGGCTCCGACAACCACGGCTGCACGATGGCGTCGTACACGTCCGGATCTACGTCGTCGCACTCGTCGACCGTCACGTAGTCGCACCGAATGCCGCGCACCGCATCGGCGTTTTCGGCCCCGAAAAACTGAATCCAGCTCCCGCCCGGAAACTTCACCCGGTACTTCGACCGGTCAAGCCTCCCGCCCAAAAACTTCCACTCACCGTAAATCTCCGCTTCAAGCGACGCGGCGTGCACGTCGACGGCCTGTTTGAACGTCGGCGCCAGCAGGATGGTCCGCACCCCGCGCATGCCATGCACGCCCGCCCGAGGCTTGCCGTCGTGCGCTGCCACTTGCAAATACCAAGTAAGCCTCTGAAACTTCGATTTGCCGACGCCTCGCCCCCACGGCGTCACCACCGTCATCCCAGGCTGAAGCGCCTTGTACGCCGCCGTCTGCGGACGATTCAGCCGCACATTGACTTGCGGCCGCTCGTCTCTCTCCTCGCCAAACTCCCCCCCATCGAATCCAAACTCCCCCCTATCCAGCGCCAACTCCCCCCCAATCACTTCTTTTTCGCCTTCTCCGCTTCCTCCGCCGCCTCAGCCAGAATCACGTTCACCACATGCCCGGCCCCATCCAGCGCCGCCGCCAACGTGGTCTCCGTCTTCTTCGGGGCGTCCAATCCCAAAAGCGCACTCCGGCGCTCCATAATCTTGATAACCCGGTCAATCGCCTTCAAATTCCCGGTCGTCGCTTCCCGGTAAATCCCAACCAGCATGTTGTCCAAACGGAGCTTTTCGTATTCGACAACTTCGCGCGTGGGCTCGGCGATGATTTCCCGGATGGCCTCGCGCACATGCCGGGCCGCCGCCGACTTGTCCGCGTAGTTCATCATCTTCGCAATCTGGTCAAAGGTGTGACCCTGTTTGCGCAACTCAAGCGCCTTTGCCCGCCGCTCGTACAGGGCCGCTTTGCGCGTATCCCGCTTTGAGGAATTACCCACTTGGTTTTTGCTTTGGCCAATTGCGTGCACTCTGCACGCAACTTTGGAAAGGGGGAGAATTTTTTTGGAAAACACCCCCCTCCCAAATTGACGGGGGTGTATGGTAATGTCGTATGCTCAGGAAGTGAGGTCGGTCGGGGAGATGGGGCGTCCAATAGTGGAAAAGAGAGTCATTAGTTGAAGGGGGGGGTCGGCCGGCCGGCGTAGTGCCTCGGGGGGCTCCCGATGGTGCCCGTCCACCGGTCTACGGTTGCGGCAACCGTTCACAAGCCTAACCATATCAACTGGTTAGGTGCCGTCGTGGAAAGTTTCGGGTTACCACTAGGGGGCGCCGGCAACAAAACGACACGGGCGACACGATGGTGCCTTGACAGCGCTCGGCCACCATGCCCTATTTGTCTCGCGCGTGCGTCCACAAACGTTTGGGTGGCGCCCAAGGGCGCGGGAGACGCTAGCGCGGGAGGATACAGCTCCCTGGCGCTACGAGACGCGTAGGCGCGACGATACCGTGTGGGGCTAGGGTGGGGGCCTACTAGCGCCGTTGACCGCGTAGTGTCGGCCCACGGTGAACTACGACGGGCCAGCCGTGGGGGTGTTGGGTGACTCTCCGCCCCTCCGCCCCTCCGCCCCTCCGAATCACCGAATCACCGAATCACCGAATCACCGAATCACCGAATCACCGAATCACCGCCTCACTGGCCCAGTACCCACGCGGGTCGTCTCGCCACCACGATGGGCACCGCGTCCCCTCGCCCCTGGCCACCTAGCCGGTGACGCGCGCGACTAGACTCCCGCCCTCCCCGCCCCTACCGGATGACGCTAACCCGCCGGAATTGCAGGCGAATCCGCCCGCTTGCCGCCCCTAACCCGCCGCACTGGCCTACGCGTGGACGGCCCGCGAACCGCCTAGCGGCCGCTAACGTCGCGAGACTACTAGGCTATCGGCATCGTAGGCGCCTACTAGACTCCGGCCCGCCGTGACAGAGACCGAGAGAGACTGAGAGAGCGCACACTGTACGCGTGAAGATTTTTCTCTCGTGATTCTCGACACTTGCGAGAAAAGAGAAAAAAGATTTGCGTGGCGACTGGACTAGTCGTCTAGACGTCCGTATATACCTATTGTGACGTTGACGACGGGCAACCTGGCCCACGCGGCACGGCACGGAGGGATGGACGGATGGATAGGATCAAGAGCAGGTTTCAACGTGAGGGCGGCACCTACATCATCAACGTAGGGTGCGTGTGGGTAGGTGGGATGGTCTGTGGGTTGGATGGCCTAACGGCTCTTGCCGTCAGTGTGGTCACCATGACCACACTTCACCTTATGGGCGAGTGACTCGGCAACGCACGCCGTCAAGCGTGCGCCTAAGCGCCTACCTTGCGGGCGTTTAGGCGTGGGCTTGACACGCCTACGGACAATCCAGCCTACGGCGATGACGGTGACACCTACGGTGTAGGATGCCCCGAGCCGGCTGCCGCAGTGTGAGCGGAGAGCACCTTTGCGTGCGCACACATGGTGACACGGTACCCTCTTACCGTGCGTTCATTGAAAACCTACGCGCACATGGTGAGACGCCCGGAGCCCACATTGGGCGATGACGGGAACAAGCGGCCATGTGTGCGGCGGTAGGCCCCTTTGGCAAGGGGGCTTGCCTACAGCGTGCGACTTCGGTGGTGCGTTGTAGGCAAGCGGTAGCGGCAAACGAATCACGGGATACGTGTGTCCTGTGATGGCGGGTGCGACTACTCGCGGGCCTAAGGGTGTGAGCGATGGACGGACGAAAGGATGGTTCCCATGGGCAAGGCGCGATTCACGGAGACTCACTACTCAGTATGTCACGAGTGTTTGTTTGCCCTTGCGTATGACGAATACGATGGGGTTCCACCCGAGCGTTTTGGCGCCATTCGCAAGGGCGTGGAAGGTCTTGGTTGGGTAAGCGCTACAGGTGAGGAGCTAGGCCACGGGAGTGCCCCGTGCGATTGTTGCCGGAGCTACCTTCACGGCGACCGTTACCGCGCAACCAAGCTCGAAAGGGTCAAGCGCTAACGCCGCCAAGCGCTCGTATGAGCGCCTAAGCCGTGGCTTTTACACGGTTTAGGCCTTCATGTGAACGAGAGACGGACGGACGGAAAGGAGAATCTCAAATGACAGCCGAAAAATTGCGAGCGCTAATCGCGCTAACGGCTTCACCTGTAGAAGGCGAGGCACGCAACGCTGCTTTAGCGGCCTGCAAGGCCTTGCGAGAAAGGCCTGATTTCTTAGGCGCGCAAGCGCCCGTAAACAATGAAGCGCCGTTGCGCGCTGAAATCGAGGCGCTGCTTAATCTGCTGCGACAAAGAAGCATGGAGAATGAAGGTCTAAGGAGGGACGTGAGAATTTATGTGAACAAATTACGAGAATGCGAGTCAAAAATTATCGAACTATCGTCTCGCCTCGACCCCCAACAAGGCGCCGCCCCTAAAGCGGTTCCTACTCGTTTCGCGCGTTTCCCGGCGCGATTCCGTGGGCGATGTCAAGGGTGCAACGGCCAAATAGTGGTAGGCGAGCCCATTGCCTACGCCAAGGAACACGGGGCCTATCACGACCAGTGTTGCCCATCGTGAGCACTGAAAAGGCAAACAGACAGACGGACGGAAAGAAAGAAAGAAAGGACGGGTATTTCAATGGCACACGAAGTCGAGTCTATGATGTTTGTGGGGGCTACCCCTTGGCACGGCCTTGGTACTCCCGTGCCTGCAGGATGTGATTCCGAGACAGCAATACGAGCGGCGGGTCTTGATTGGCAAGTCGCTTGTGAGCCGTTATTTGCGGTGGATGGCTACAAAGCCGACACTCGATTGATTCGGCGAGTAACAGACCGCGCGGTATTGGGCGAGGTAGGCCCGGACTACGAACCACTGCAAAACGTCTCGGCCTTCCAATTCTTCGATTCGTTCGCGACGTCGGGACAAGTTGCCTACGAAACCGCCGGAAGTCTTCGCGGCGGAAAACGCGTATGGATACTTGCTGCGTTGAATCGTGACCCGTCGGTTATCGTTCGTGGTTCGGACGATATTGTGAAAAAATACCTGTTACTGTCTTCGTCACATGACGGGAGTCTTGCGGTACGGGTCGGCTTTACTCCGACCCGTGTGGTGTGCGCCAATACGTTGGCCGTTGCCCACAATGACGGGCAATTCCTCAAGGTCAAACACACGAAGAATCTCGCGTCGAATCTCGACGTGGTGCGCGAGTCGATTGACGCGGCCAATGCCAAATTCGAACTAACCGCAGACGCCTATAGGTTGCTTGCCCAGCGCGAAATCACGGCCGAAGGCTTGCGTGACTACGTCCTAGAAGTCTTCTCGCCCACGGCCTACGCTAAGGCGAAAAGCACTGAGAAAGCAGCGGTCAAACGCGCCCAAGAGCTTGCCCAACGTGGCATTATCGCCCTGGGACCAGCGGGCGGATTTGTTGACGACTCGGAAACGAAATCCCGAGTCTTACCCGAGGTAACGCGCCTTTTCGAATCCGGTCGAGGCAACGCATTGCCCGGCGTACGTGGCACCCTTTGGGCCGCGTACAACGCGGTAACCGAGTACCTCCAATACGAACGGCGCGGCGACATGGCGTCTCGCATGGATAGCCTTGTCTTCGGCCAAGGCGCCCAATTGTCTCGCAAGGCGTTGGACACTGCGATTCGCCTAGCAGCGTAACGGATGAGTGCACGGTAACCCGTGCGCCTAAGCCTCGTGACAGCGGGGTTTAGGCGTGAGGGTTACTTACGACAGACAGACAGACAGAAAGGACGGATATAGCCATGACCACGAACAATACCGCTAAACTTGTCACGATTGAAGGCGACGTTTTCAAGCGTGCACTGAAAGCTGCTCTTCTCGCGACAAGCAATGATTTTTCGAGAAAGCACCTTTGGGGGGTCTGTTTCTCAAGTAAGGACGGAAAACTGCGAATCAACGCTACCAACGGCCATTGGCTTTTTGATTATGTGTCGTCCGTCGAATGTCCTGACATTGGCGACGTCATAATCGACAAAGACTCTGTCAAAGGCATGATAGCGCTCATCGGCAAAGCGCCGGCCGTTCTGATTACCTGTGAAGACTCGACGGTCACCTTAAGCGCCGGCGGGATAAAGGCGTCCTACGCCAAAGTGGACGCCAAATATCCACAGGTTGACCAAGTTATCCCGACGGCGAGAGGCGCCATCGAATCCATCGGTGTTGACGCTTGCCTTATGGAGGCGATTAGCAAGGCGTTTCGAACAATGGACGATGGTTGTGGAGCAAAGGTAACCAGGATGACATTTCTCGGTACGATGGACCCAATCGTATTCGACTCGGAAAAGGTTCCGGGCCTGAAAGCCATCCTCATGCCTTGCCGCCTCTAACTCCTTAGCGCTCGTGTGAGCGCTCTAGCGCCCGATAACTCGGACGCTAGAGCCTTCACGCGAACACTCGATTGACTGAAAGACGGAAAGAAAGGACGGAACCCATGCTTTCACTAAAATTCGGGCGAACGGTAGACCTACGCCCCAATCCCGAAGACTCTCCCTACGTGGCCAAGTTACGAGCGGCCTTCGCCCTTGTAACGCCCCAATATCGCGACGAAACGCCACCTAGAAACGTTAGGGCATGTGTTGCCTTGCGAGACTTGGAAGCGGCCGGCATTAGCCTTGTTACCCTTGTGTATGCCGTTGAGTTTTTTACCGGCCGCAAGGTTAGCGCCACACAATTTAGGGGCACGTTCGGAGAGGCGTGCTTCTACGTCACGACGTGATGAGACGAATGAACGATGGACGGAAAGAAAGGACGGTGCGTTATGTGGAATAAAAATTGGAAGCTGCTACGCAACATCATTCGTTATGATGCAATTTGCCGATGGTTTCGCATCAATTACCCCGAGCAGTCTGCGGAGATTGCCGGAACCCAATGGCTTTTGGACCGCATCGATTTGGCCTATGACGTAATTGACCGTGAGGCGATGGCAATTCTCCCGTTCAAGGCGTTTCCGAACAAATCGTTTAGTCGCCAACCTAATGACGTAAAACGCGCCTACGGGCGCATGATGCGAATATTTTTACCGGAAGTTTTGGCTTATCAGCGTATGAGCCGAAAGGTCGAAAAGTTCGCCAAGCGCCAAGGTTGGCCAGGTCTGTATTCCTTCGAGGGGAATACCCATCGCGAAAGGTTCGCAACCTGTATCGCAGAACAAATGGGCGATACCCAAGCGCGCGTTCTGCAAGCCTTCGACTGCTACGTTGCTAAGTGAAAACGGACTGACGGACGGAAAGAGGGAAGGAAGTGTCATGAGAATCATCATCTACACGTCGGCTCCACAAACCTACGACTATGCCACCACACAAATGCTTGGCGTTGTGGCCACGCAACGGAAAGGTGCCACGCTATTGCGCAAAGTGTCGGTTCCCGACGATAAGGTGGATTACCAGGTTGCCCGATACCAATCGGGATTTTGCCTGGTAGCGGACGAGGCGCAAATGAAGCGCTTGGTAGACGTCGGGCTTGTGGAATTTATTTGAGCATCGAAAGACGGACGGAAAGAAAGGACGGTGCATCATGAATGAGGAGAAACTCACTCGGTACTCGGCAGTGATTTGTGGAGTCTTTGGTCGCAATCGGACGATTCATCGCGACAAGCGGGACTTGCGAACTGTCTCGCCCAACGAAGATGACACGTTGCCACAATGGTACGAAGAGAGCGCGAAGAAGGTGGCCCAGGAAGTTCGCCTGCGAAGGGGCTACGTCAAGATTGTGCGAGCCAACATTACCCAAGTGGACCATGGCGACGGAGTCCTATCCATCCTGTGGTCTCCATTCGACGATGAGCTATTGCACAAATATGAAGTGTGAATGACGGAAAGACGGACGGAGGCACCATGTTGACCAAGCAAGTTACGGCAAAAGAATTGCCGTCCAATTTTCAAATCCCATCCACCTATCACCTGCCCGTACTTGGGCGCGTGGTGAGCCGAGGGCGAACGATTCGGGTTCGCATCTTTGACGATACCTTCACGCTAAAACCAAAGGACCGCGTGATTGTCGTCGACAAAACAGTGGAATGAAACAGGCGGAAAGGACGGTGTATCATGAAAACGCAAGTATTTTATACTACTACACCTTGGGGCACGTCCTTTGTTGAGACGTTCCGAGACGATACAGGCACGGTTTCAATTACCCATAGGTGGGAGGGCGATTTTACCTACGTAGTCTTCAATGCATCAAAGGCTCACACAGAGCAAGTTGGCTTTGTGAGCCGATGCTACTCTTTTCGACACCTTCGACCGAAAGATATGGGGTTCGATTCCAAACGCGAAATGGCGCGTTTCATTCTTTCTCACAACGAGTCCTTTTTCTTGGAAGCCAAGAGAATGAACGGTGCAGACTTTGGAGTTGTACGAGTAATCCCGCGAACAGCCACGATAAACCGAGGCCTTCTACTTCGCCTAAATGAATATCCTGGTACGGTTCTTTGATTGAATTGACGGAAAGACAGACGGAAGGACGGTGCAAGATGTCGACGATATTTTTTGGCATAGACGAGTTGGCAAACGTCATCGTCGTCGCAACCAGTGCGCGGTTACCTAACGAGCGTTGGCGGATTCGGTCGCTGGCCAATCTGTTGGCAACGTACAGCTACCTAAATGCAGAGGCTTACAAGATACGTTATGCCAACGATCTCGAATCTCGCGAGATCGTGGGGTATACCGCCCAAGACATTGAGGCTTGGGTGCTTGCGATGAAGGAAGACGGAGATAATGGATCGTTCGCGCAAGCGGCTGGCTTTCTTCAGCTAGCGGCATACAACTTGGATGACTTCGACTTCCGAGAGATGAGAGGCATGCTAGACGGCTTGAGGATTGCCGTTATGGAACGATTGGACCGATACTCAAACAAGGAGCAAGGAACCTAACGCCACAATGCGCCTTCCCTCGTGGTACCATGCGTTCGCGCCACGCAAAGATGGACCATAGTTTCGAAAGAAAGGTGAATGGTATGGGCGGGAAAGATAGCGTCGAAAAAAAACGCGCTCGCGGTCAAAAGCAATGGGCATTTTGGGTGCCTGGTGACATTGACGCCGAGGCTCGCGACGTAGCAGCCGAACGTGGCCTACCGTTGCGAGCATGGATTCTGGAAGCGGTGGAGCGGGCGATTGATGACTATAAAAATTCGAAAGAGTAATTGCGCCCGATTTGGGTGAGGTTACTCTTTGCAAAGACGGACGGAAAGACAGACGGAAGGACGGTGCACGATGGACCGAGAGGGCTTTATTGTTTTTTTGCTTGGCTCTGGCGGAAGGCGTTGGCAAAAGGATGGGCATGACCGGGTGTACATTCCGGCGGAGATAGCGGCCAAGGCCATCGGCCTACGAGTGAGCCGCTACAAATCGGGCAATATCTCGGGCGCTACGCTCGACGGCGAGCGCGTCTCCAACACTTTGGCGCGAGAGATGCTTGAACAACTTGGCGGCGTTTATTTTGACGTGAAGACTAGCAAGTGGCGCAATGACCACGTCGATGTGGGCGAGGCTATGGAGCGTAGGTATGCCGCAAGCCCCATCCCTACCCCAAGGCTCGTACCTGAAAAGACGGGGGAAGTTTGCGAGCGTTGCGAAAAGTGTGGGCAAACGCCAAGCTATAGGCCGCTAATGCTTTGCACGCTATGTTGGCCAACGTGAATGAGAGATAGGAAAGAAAGGACGGATAGACGGATGAAAAGCCTTGAACA
>Ga0208783_10000999_pt1 | contig 17137 bp, 18 predicted proteins | sample DEB19_08_DNA_2_FD_184529 | JGI IMG/M metagenome (GOLD analysis project Ga0208783, IMG submission 184529) | Aqueous microbial communities from the Delaware River and Bay under freshwater to marine salinity gradient to study organic matter... | ecosystem: Environmental > Aquatic > Marine >...
CCGGACGATTCCCCTCGAGCTGGGTGGATCGGCTCGCACGCGTCTGGCCCTGATGGACTCTGGGTTTCGCGCGTCGCAGGTCTACCGGTACGCCCGCTCTCCCCGCCGCCGCAAACGGATGTATCCCGCCAAGGGGTCCAACAGTCCGCTCGGGACCTACGTGCAGCGCCGCACCCTTGGGGAAAACACGTCGTCACCAGGGCAGAAGATTGTGATGGTCGACACCGCGTCGACCCAGGACTGGATGGACGGACTGCTGGCGGGGACAGAAACCGGGGGCACGGCGGGCAGCGTGTTTGCTGCGTCGCTGGGGCAACATCAGGATTTTCTTGAGCAACTGCTCAATGACGGCCCGGTGGGAGATGTGGCCCGCGACGGAAACTACCGCGAGCGATGGGAAAAGCTGGACCCGAACATTCCGAACGACTACCGCGACGCCTGGCGATATGCGTTTGGGGCACTCAAGGTCCTCAATCGAGGTGCTGCCATGAAGCCGCGGAATCTGATACAGTCCTCCCCGAACACGACTCGCGACGCTGGTACCGTGCGAATCGTCGAGCTGTAGACCATGGCGAAATCGCAGGCTGCTCCTCCTCCCGAAGACCCTCCCGTCGAGACCGACAGCGCGACCGGGATCAACAATCGGCTGAAAAGGGCACTCTGCCCGGTGCACCCAGACCACCCAGGAGCGAGGGTATACAAGACCTCCGGCCGGACCCGGTATTGCATTTGTGACACCTGCGGACGGACCTGGAAACAGACCGGCAAGGCATACAATCAGGCGTCTGAATGGTGCGAGGAACTGGCCGACAAGCTGGAAAAAGAGGCTCGGAATCCATCGTCCATTGGCAGCCGCAGTGTGGTCGTCCTGGACGTGTCGAGTGTTCGCAAAATCGCCGATCAACTGCGAGCGCTGGCCGGCGAGGCAGAAAAGGGCGACCTCAACGCCGAAGAAATGCCGACGGCGTGAACTGTTCGAAATGCTCGAAAAGTTCAGGAAATGATTGCGGAAAAACCCGTGGCCCGTGGTATCGCCGCATGGTTTTCCCGTGGGAGAACAGGACCATAGTCACCTCATGGCCACCGCATCCCAGCTCCTCGACTCGACCAACGCCGCAATTGCGGGCCTGCTGGCCTCGCTGGCGGACACTGCTTGTCAGGAGTACCAGCTCCCGGACGGGCGACGGGTCCGGCGGGCCGAGTTTGCCACCACTCTGACCGCCCTGCAGACCCTGCGAGCAACCCTCAACCGTGAGGTCGCTTTGCAGAACCGAGGCGGCAAGGTGCGGCTGGGGCGGATTGTGCGACGCTGATCCCCATTCCTGTAGCGAGCTTCCTGAATGAAACGTTCTCCCCTGTTCCTGTGCCTGATCGCGGTCATCTGTCTGCTGTCAGTCTGCGATTCCGAAGCCGCAGTCACCCGCAGCCGCAGCTCGTGCCGGTCCGGTCAATGCACTGGTTCCGCGGGCAGTGTGCAGCGGGTGACCCAGACGAGCCGCACGACCACGACTGTCCGCACCCGCCGCACCCGCTGACAACTCTCCAAATTTGTTGGACGGTTCGTCCGATCCCGTTGACCCCGCCAGATCGCTCCTGTGCCGACCGACGACGCCTCGACCCGAGCATTCCTGCGAGCCCTGTCCCGCCGCCATCAGGCAGCCGATCGGGCCGCGAATTTGCGTGCGCACTCGGGGTCGCCATGGAACGAACCTGGCTGGTTTGGCGGAGGCTACGACGCCGCCGGACAGGGACGACTGACAGGGGACTGGCACCCCGGAACCATCGGCCCCAACCGCCTGCACCAGCTGAACGCCCGCACGATTCGCGAGCGTGTCCGCGATCTGGAACGCAACAATCCCAAAGCGGTTTCGGCGATCAACGCGTTTCTCCGGAACGTGGTCGCCAATGGGATCACCCCGAAACCGCAGATCGACGACAGCCAGCTCCGCAGCGACTGGGAAGACGAGTGGGAACACTGGGCGGGAGTCGTCCCGGGGAGTGATTTCCATTGCGATCTCGCCCAGCGTGAAACCCTTTACGGGCTGCAGGTCCAGATCCTCCGCGAGGTCATCGTGGGCGGGGGCTGTCTGGTCGTGTTCAACGAGGAGGCGTTGGGCGACGGACGACGACATCCGCTGGCCCTCGAGATCGTCCCCGAGGAACGGATTGCGGACGAGCAGGACACCTGGAACAGCGGCGCGTGGGTCGCTCCCAAAAGCGGAAACCCGATTGTCCGCGGAGTCGAACTCGATCGCCGCACAAAACGACACGTTGCCTACTGGATCAAGCCCCAACAGGTCAACGACGTCGGTGGGGAAGAGGGGACCCCGATCCGCATCGATGCCCGCCGAGCCCGCTACGTCACCCTGTTGACCCTGCGGGGGCAGGTGCGAGGCATCAGCCTGCTGGCCCCAATCGTGCTGGCCACCCAGCGGCTCGGCTCGTATCTCGACTCTGAGCTGATCGCCAGCGCCATGAAAGCCCAGTGGGCCTACATGGTCAACAGCAACGACGATGCCCCCGACATTGTGTCGACTCTGGCCGACGATGACGCGGCAGCCGTGGTTGATGCGGACGGCAACCGACTGGAACGACTCTCCCCCGGGTCGGTCTACTACGGTCGCCCTGGCGACAAAATCCAGGCAATCGGCCCGAACGTCCCGCAGGGTGACAGCGTGCCGTGGATCCAACTCATTGAGCAGTCGATCGCCCAGGGGGTGGACCTGTCGGCCATCGAACTTTCCCGAGACTACAGCCGAGTCAATTTCAGCTCTGCACGAGCAGCCGCAAATCGCGACCGGCAGACCTACCGCTTCCTGCAGGACTGGCTCGTCAACCAGATCCTCAACCGCATCTGGGAGCTGTGGGTTCGGGGTGCCGTCCTGGTGGGGCGTCCGGGTTTCCCTTCGGCCCAACAGTACCTGTCCGACCCTGATCAATTCCTCGATGTGAGGTGGCGGTTTCCCGGCTGGCCCAGCGTCAATCCGCTCGACGACGCGCAGGCCCACCGCATCCAACTGCAGGACGGCACGATCACCCGCGAAGAAATCATTGCCGCCCGGGGAGCCGACTGGGAGGAAGTGCTGCGGCAACGCGAGCTGGAGCTGGAATTGTTCGGCCCCGCCGGAGACCCCGCCGACACGGCAGCGGTGGCCATGCAGGACGACGACGCCAACCCCAACGACGACCCGACAGGCCAACCCGGCACCGACCCCCTTGACGACGCCCCCGGAGACAACTGATGCCGCAGGAAAAACGCCACGCAATGCGGAGGCTGGTCGCCCAGGCGGTCGGCAACCTGTGGGCCATCGATCCCGAACGTCTCGAAGCCATCTGTGAGGTGCTTTCTCTGCGACGATCGGGAGCCGAATTCACCGGCGAAGAAATCTCCGTCCGTCTCGAGCAACTCCGAGACCGATCCGTAAAGCCGTCGGAAATGCTGGCGGTGTTGCCCGCACGGTCCGCACAGGGTCAACAGGCGACATCCGGAGCCGGCTCGGTAGCGGTGCTGTCAATTCTCGGGACGATCGTCCCCCGCCGCATCGACACCGCCAACGCCAGCGGTGGCGGGTTTGTCTCCTCTGAAGCGATTGCCACCGCGTTTCGCGAAGCGGTCGCCAATCCGGACGTCTCGACGATCGTCCTGGACCTCAACAGCCCGGGCGGTGCCGTTGCGGGGATTCCCGAGTTGGCTGCCCAGATCCTCGAGGCGAGAGAGTCCAAACGGATCATTGCCGTCGCCAACCACCTGGCAGCTTCAGCCGCCTATTGGATTGCTGCCTCGGCCACTGAGGTCGTCGCGAGTCCGTCCGCCGAGGTCGGATCTGTGGGAGTGCTGGCGATCCATCAGGAAACCAGTCAGGCCGACACCCAAAACGGCATCAAAACCACCGTGTTTCGTTCGGTCGCCTACAAAGCGGAACTCAATTCCGTCGAACCGCTGTCGGCTGAGGCCGCGGCCCGGCTGCAGGCCCGGCTGGCGGAACTCCACCAGACATTTCTGCAGGCGTTGGCCACCGGCCGGAATCTGCCGGTCACTGCCATTGCCGCGAATTTCGGACAAGGTCGGACACTGTCAGCCGTCGAGGCCAAAGCCGCCGGCATGATTGATCGCATCGCCACCCTGGACCAGGTGTTGGCGGAACTGTTGGGCGGACACGGCACCCCGGGTGGGGTCTCGCCGACCGCATCTGGGGCACCCGCCCGCCCCACACTTCCTTTTTTGGAGAGTCACACGATGGATCCCGCGATCCTGACCGCCCTCATCCGCTCCGGTGCGATCAGCGCCGGGGCCACCCCTGACCAGGCGGAAAACGCCCGGCTCACCATGCTGGCGCTGGCCAACTGCGACGCCACCGCCGCCGTCGACGCCCAGGTGGCGGCGATCGGCTCGGTTCGTGCGCAAAACAGCAGCTCGACCGCCGCGACTCAGCAGTTGGTGGCAATGGCCGCTCCGCTGGCGTTGCCCGCGAGCCAGCCGACCGCGACTGCCCCGCTGGCGTTGTCCGATGCCATCGCCATGGTGCGGGTGAGCAATCTCGACCCGGCCGCCCAGCTCGAGGTGATCCAGTCCCTGTCGGCTCAGGCCGCGACGCTGACGACTCAGGGGGTTGTGTCGCAGATCCAGCAGCGGTCGACCGTTGCCAATCCCACCGCCGGTCTGCGAATCGAGGGGGGAGAAGCTGAGGTCGACAAGTTCGCCGTGGTGGCTCGCGATGCCATTCTCGGGCGCGTGTTCGGCGGCGATCGCCCTTCGCAGATCTGGTCGAACGCCGCGCAGGACTTCGTCGCGTGGAATCCCTCGCGACGCACGAACCATCACCTGGCGAGCCTGCCCAACCTCGCCCGGCAATCGTTGGTGGTCAGTGGATTGGATGCCCGCACTGTCGCCAATCTGGCCGATTCCGAGGTGGCCCGCATTGCCATGGGAGCCGACCCGCAGGATTTCGGCATTTTGCGGGCTGAGTCGGCCGCGTACAACGGCCGGGCCCAGTTCGGAAACCTGCTGTTTGACGCCGCCAACGTGGTCCTGCGGAGGTCGTATGCCGAGCAAACCGCCACCTTCACGGCGTGGGCCCGACAGGGGGAATCGGTTCGCGATTTCAAGCCCGTCAACAAGGTGATTGCCGGGGAGCTGAGCGACCCGCAGGCGATCCCCGAGAACGGCACCTTCGAGGAAACCGCCCTCCTCGATGGCCGTGAACCGTACGCTGTGACCACCTGGGGCGAACGGTTTTCGCTCTCGTGGCAAGCCGTCGTCGATGATCGCCTGTCGGCCCTGACCGACATCCCCGCCAAGCAGGGAGCGGCGATGCGGCGGAAGCAGAACCGCATCGTCTACCAGATCCTCAAGGACAATGCCGCCTTGAGTGACGGCACCGCGTTGTTTGCGTCCGGACGAAACAACCTCACGGGGACCGGCACTGTTTTCAGCGTGGCCGCGCTCAACGTGGCGTACGCCCTGATGGCCAAACAAACCGGGCTCAACAGCTCGGTTTTCGTGGCGGTCGAACCCCGGTTTGTCCTCGCTCCTCCGGCGATTCGTGGCACCGTGTTGCAGGTGCTCAACAGCACCACCGACCCGGCCAGCTCGAACGCCAACGTCGCCAACATCTGGAGCAACGGGCTGACCCCGGTGATCGACGTCGAATTGTCCGCTGCCGCGACTGGGGGCAGTGACACCGCGTGGTACCTGGCAGCCGCGAACAACACGGTCGACACGGTCGAGTACGCGTACCTGCAGGGGCTCGAGACCCCCGCGTTCGAACGGCAGACCATGTTCGATCGCCTCGCGATCGCGTTCCGGGTCTACCAGTGTTTCGCAGCCAAGGCGATTGACTATCGCGGGCTGTACAAGAACGTCGGCGCATAGTTGTCACGCTGACGGCGTGACGGCTGCGTGACACCAACAATTCCCCGGGGCGAGTCATTCGCCCCGGGCACTTTCAAAAACCACACTCCACGGAGTTTCAAATGTCCGTCGCGGCTGGAACCATCGAGTTTGTCGACCACTTTTGCCGAGCGCAGGCGCTCAGCACGACCCCCGGGATGAATGGCTGGACGGTGAAGGACACTTCCGCGTCCGGCACCCCGACCTACCTGTGCGTCACCGAGGACGGTGGTGCAATGGCGTTGACGCTGGCGGCCACCAGCGAAGCCGAAATCGTCACCATGTACCAGAACGATGTCTTGCCGCTGGATCTGGCCCAGTTGCAGCGCGTCGGATTCATCGCCAAGGTGGCTGGCGTGGATGCCGCCACCCAGATCGCCTTTGGCGTCGCGTCGGCCCAGAACGACACGCTCGACAGCGTGGCGATCAATGCCTGGTTCCGCATCGACGGCACCGCTGACACCGGCAAGGTGGTCATCGAGACCGACGACGGCGTCACCGACAACGACGACAACGTCACCGGCCAGACCCTTGGGTCGACCTACAAGAAGTTCGAGATCGATTTTGGCAAGGGTCTCGGCGACATCCGGTTCTTCATCGACGGTCAGCCCGTGGGTGCCGAGACGTTTTCGTTGTCGGGAATCACCACCGGCCAAAACGTGCAGCCGTTCGTGCAGGTCCAGAAGGCTTCGGGGACCGGCGTTGCGGCAATCACCATCGCCCAGGTGTTCTGGCAGACCCGGTACAGCTACGGGAGCTGATCGCTGATCCTGTTCGCCGGGGCGTCTGGTGCGACGCCCCGGCTTCTACAACGGCGTCTGCCCCATGTCGCTCGCTTCCGAAATCGCCGCTGATCTGACCGGAGTGTTCCTGAACACGGCCGAATTCGCCGAGACGATCACCTATTACCGCAAGACCGAGCCCGGCCGGCCCCGCACTGTGCAGGCCGTCGTCCACCGGTCGAGTGAAAAAGACGAGTCGCAGCAGTACCGCACAGAGACGCGCGGGATGCTGCTTGTGCAGTGTGCCAGCGATGCCACAACCGGAATCGCTGACCCGCAGGTCGGCGACGCGATTCGCCTGGCCGAAGACCCTCCCGAGACCCGCCACCCGTTCGTTTCGCAGAAGCACAACGCCAACGGCATGGTCACCCTCGAATTCCGCCGGCTGGAACTGGTCCGAGCCGGAGACAAAGCCCGCATCCGCTAAACCATGCCCGCCCCCGCCACTCTTCCGACGACGTTCTCCGCACCGCGGCAGGCTGCCCACCTGCTGTCGCGGATGATCGCGTCGTCGGCTCAGTGGCAGGCCCTGATCAACGGCAACACCGTCCACTATCCCGACGATGCACCCTCCGGGGTGTTCCTCCGAGAGGTCGATGGCAGTGTGCCCGCCCCGTGGTGTTCGGTCCAGCTCGCCCAGGAGCTGCAATACAAGCTGGTGGCCGGCGGGTCCGCCAATCACCTGCGGGCCGGCGGCTCGCTGCTGCTGATCGTGCAGACCCCCACCCCCCCCGAGCTGGCGAGCGACGTCGTCGCCCAAGAGCACTACGGGGTCGACGCCCACGCGACGCTGATTCAGGAACTCATTGACCAGGCTGCCCGGGACGATCTGCTCGCGATCGTCGAGTGCAACCTGCTGGCGTTTGGTCCGCCACCCGTCGAGGACCAACCCGCCCTCGGCACCGACTTCGAGTCGGTCTGGCAAATTCGCTGGGGGGACGAGTGATGCCCGGCATCATCCTCGATCTGCAGACCCGTCCCCGCCGTCGGCTGGTTGGCCTGCAGCAGACGTACGGCAAGCTGATCGCCGAGATCGTCCGCAATACGGCCCAGCATTGGCACCGCGAGATCTTCCCCAGACACTTCGGGGCAAGAAACCGCAGCAAATACAACTTTGCTCCCCGGTCCCGACTGTACACCGAGAAAATCAAGCGGTTTGCCGGGGTCGGCGAGGGGAAGTTTCGCGATCTGGTCCTGTCAGGGGCGTCCCAACGGGCGTTGCGAAATCTCGTGCAGATCACCGGGACCTCCAAACGGGCCGTTGTCCGCATGTCGGCCCCGAGCTATTTCGACCGCCCGTTTGTGGGCTCGTGGATCGATCCGAAATCGGGCCGCCGCAAGACCGTCACCCGCCAACCCGACAAACCGGCCGAGGTCCTGCGGATTGATCCGGAAGACGCTGCCGACATCCGGCGATTTGCGGGCGACCGCCTGCAAAACGCCCTCGAACTCAACGACCGCCTGACCTGAGAGACCCACGCTATGTCCCTCGATTCCATCTGGAAACTCGACAAGATCCTGCTGCCGTCGAGCACTGCGATTGACGTCATCACGAACGCCACGATCGACGCCGGGGTCCAGAATTTCACCGAGCGTCCGGCCGGTCACGTCTCGCCCATGTTCTCGGCCAATCAGCAACAGCGGCCGATGGTCGAGTTTTCGACGCCCCAGTTGGATCAGGTCCTCAGCCTGGTGACGCTTGCCGGACTGAGTGCCAGCACGATCACCTGCTACCTGAAAGCGGGGTCGGTCGTCGGCAACACGGCCCGCGCGTCGTCCGCCCACAAGAAACTCGACATTGCGTCGAGCTGCGTCTATTGGACCAGCCTGCGACTGCCGCACAACGGAATGGGTGAAATCACCACCCGCATTCAAGCCGCCTACGACGGGACGAACGACCCGTTCGTGTACACCGGCAGTGTGGCCCTCAATGGCAACCTGTCGGCCGGAAACTTTTTCGGGGCTGGTCCGGTGTCGATCAACGGCACCGCGTTGGGTGGCGTGCAGTCGATCACCGTCGACAGCGGGATCAACATGATCCAGGCGGGGGGCGAATCCGAGGAATTCGACACCTTCATCGGGATCCAGGACAGCGCCCCGGTGGTCACCATCCAGTTTCTCAAGGAGTACAACTGGTCCTCGGTTGGTTTGCGGGGCACCACCCTCAACGGCACCACGGGGCTGGTGTTCTACGCTCGCAAATACAGCAACAAGGCGAGCCGAGTCAGCAACGCCACCGCCGAACACATCAAATTCACCGGGCTCAACGGAGTGGTCAACCCGGTCAACACCACCGGCCAGCGCTCGAGCCCGGTCAGTGACACGATTCGCGTTCACCTGATTTCCGGCAGCGACTCGGTCCTGCCCCTGACCCTCAACACCGCCTCGGCGATCTCCTGATGCCGCACTACAGCACCGCTCTCGACGAGACTCCCGCCGTTGTGGCGGGGGTCGATCCGCTGCCGGGGCAAATTCCCGCCCCGGCCCCACCGGCTGCTCCCGTTGCACCGCCTGTCGGCCCAGTGCCGGTCGCCAGGGCGTCCCGCAAGGGGACCAAAGTCCGGCCTGCTGATCCCGTCGACAGCACCGACATCCCCGACCCGCATCTCCCCGAGTAATGGCCGCACCCCTCTACTACCTCCCCGGAGCGACCGCCGAGCAGCTCAGCCCCGAGCTGTTGCGGCAGGTGGGACTGGCAGACCGTTGGGCCGACTGCCTCGACCGCCGCTCTGAGATCCGGGACCGGGTCGCCAGTCGCACCGTCCGGGCTCGTGGTCCCGATGGCGGTTCGGGCGTGCTCGTCGTGGCAATTCCTCCGCACGGAAAACTCCCCACGGTTGGTTGTCACCCCGACCAGCAGACCTGGACCGAGGTCGATTCCGGGTTGTGGTTGGGGATCCAGAACGACGCCCCGCCCACTCCGGCCGATCTGATGCGGCATGCCCCACTGGACGGTCACGAAACGATACTGGGGGATCACGTCTGGCAGGTGCCGATCGTCCGCCGGGGAGGAATCCGACCGGCCCTCCCGCAGGCCCTGACCCGCAAACAGGGGCGGCTGGAACTGCGACTGCGGCGGGAATGGGAACCGGTCTGGGAGGCCTCGGGCCGGGTCTGGAACCTGCTGACCACAGTGCAGACAGCCGAATGGGACGAGGTTTACCAGCTCTGCCGGCAGATGCTCGCCATCAACTACCGGGTCGATGATCCCGAACTCGACCTGCTGCAGCCCATCGACACCGACTCATTCCAGCGGGTGTTTCAGTCCGTCGTGGACTGGCCACTCGTGGAGCAGATCTTGCGGGGGGAACTGCCGGAGGACCCCGCCGCACACCCTACCGAGGCGGCCACAGCGGCCGCCTGACTGCCCGGGCAGCCGAGCTGCAGGCGTTCGCCCGCGGACTGCTCCCCGACTACCGCCCCTCGCGGGGTGACCTGCATTTGCTGACGACTGGACTGGGACGGGACGAACCGGTTGCAGTCGTCGGCGTCCCTGTACGGAAAGGAAATTCCTGATGCCTCGCAGCCTCTCGACAGTCAGTGCCCAGGCGATTCTGCGGGCCACCGTGGGAGCGACCGCCGACGGTGGAGTGATCACCGCCACCGGTTCCCACGGGGTCGCCCAGTCGGTCAATTTCTCGGCCAGTGGCACCGGCAGCGGACAGGCGGACCGGTTCTGGCAGAGCACCGGCCGCACGCTGTCCAGCGCCGCAACCGAGGACCTGGACGTCTACGATCTGGGATCGCTGGACATCTCGGGAGCGGGCGCCGGCCGGGATGCGTTGGGCCAATTGTGGACCGTGGCCGAGATCGCGGGCCTGCTCGTGTTCAACCGCTCGACCTCCGCAGGCAACCTGCTCGTCGGCAACAACAACACCACCGCCGCGTGGAATTCCATCCTGAACGCGAGCGACACGGCAGCGATCACCCTGCCGCCGTCGGGCATCCTGCTGCTGGCATCGACCAACGATCCCGCGTGGGCCGTTGCCGATGCGACCAATCACCTGCTGCGGTTCACCGCCAGTGGCGGGGCTGTGACCTACGATGTCTACCTGCTCGGCCGCTCTGCCTGATCGGTGGGTTTCGTTCCGTCCCCTTCCTGAAAGGCCCCTTCCGTGGGTCAGGTCACGACCACATTTTTCGCCGACAGTCAGTCGGCAGAGGCGGCGATCGCCCGGCTGGAGGCCAAATACCTCAAGCTCGAGCAGTCGCTCAAAGCCGTCGGCAAGCGTACCAAGGACGACACCGCGAGCAACCAACAGGCGATCGAGCAATGGGCCGCCAAGATCGGCAGTGTCGCGGCGGGATATGTGGGCCTGACCACGGTGCTGCAGTCGGTGGCCACGGCTCAGCAGGAAATCAATCGCCGGGCCGATGAATCGCTGATCAAATACGATGAGCTGATCCGGAGATTGCGAGTCCAGGGGGGGTTGTCCGCCCTGCAGGGCCAACAGGCGCAGGAGCGGATCACCAACATCGCGTTGCGGACTGGCGTTGATTTCGCAACTGCCGCGCGGGGCTCGGAGGAATTGATCTCGCAGGGATTTGACGCGCAGGCCGGGACCGGGCCTGTGCTGGAACGTCTGCTGCAAACCATGCAGGCGACCAACGCCAAACCGGAAGACATCAAACTGCTGGCCCAGTCGTATGCGGCCCTCCTGGCAGGGACTGGACAGGAAAAGAACCTGGCCAACCTCGAAGACGTCTCGCGAGCCGTGCAGCGGACGTTCAAGGGGACGCCATTGCAGGCCGCTGACCTGATGGCGCTGGCTCCCAAAGTGCAGGGAGTGTCACAGGCGGTGCCGTGGCAAGAGGCGCTGGCGCAATTTGCCGTGATGCGGGAAAAGGCCACACCCGACGTCGCCGCGACTGCCCTCAAACTGTTCTGGGAACGTCTGCAAACAGCGTCGGGAACGAAAAGCTCGGCCGACGCACTCGCACAACTCGGGCTCAACCCCGAGCAGGTCGACGCCATTGGGGAAAAACCAGCCGAGGTGCTCGACCGATTGGCCACAGCGCTCGACAAGCTGCCCAAGGAACAACAGGCTGGCGTGCTCAAGGATTTGTTCGGTCAGGAGGCGATGGCGGCGGCTTCGGGACTGCTGCGAGACCGGGCCAAGATTCAGGAATACGTTGCCCTGCAACAGGACGAAGCGGGCTTCCAGCAAGACGTCGCGATCCGGGCGTCCGGCCCGGCGGCTGCCCGCACCCGCGTTCAACTCCTGCAGGAGCAACAGGCACTGACCCGCAATATGGACTTCGAGGAAATGGTCCAGGCAGCCGAGTCGCTCAACCGCGAGGCTGGCGTTCCCGAGGTGCTGCTGCAATTCCGCCGCAAGCGGGCCGAGCTGCGGAACATGATGGGCGCAGGCTCAATGGAGGACATCGCCGGGGTCTACCTCGACCCAGCCCAGATGGATCTCCCGTGGTATCAGCGATCAGGGGCCACGTTGCCCCCTGAAAAACTGCGACAACGAGTGCTTGAATTGCGTGGCGAAACGGACGGCATGGGGCTGGGCGGGCAGGCCGCCGCCGACGCGGCCGCCCAGGTTGCTGGCGGTGACAGTCCGGTCGGCGAGGCTCTCCGGATTCAACAACGCCAGCTCGAAGAACTGCAGAACATCGCCCGCGATGTCCGGAAGGCCCCTGACAGGAAACCCGAGGGGGGTGAATGAGCACATACGCCTTTGTGGGCCCATATGGATTTTTGTCCCTGCACCGGGTCGACGATCCTCGCGGCGGACCGCTGCTCCCCCGGGAACAGTGCGAAACGATCAACCGGCCGGGGGTCGACGGCACCGCCGTTTTGAAACTTGGCAAACGGTCTGAACCGTTTCAGATGCGGGGCTTTGTTGATGTGCTGAACCTGTCCGTGGTCCCCGTTGCCACGCAGGCGTATCAGAACCTGATCGGAACGGTCGTCAACGTGATCTGGCAGGACACCGATTTTCAGGCGGTGTACGGGGTGAAATTCGCCGTGCTGGATTGCGTGGTCACAAAATCGGCTCGCGTCTCGGTGCGGGCAGGGGGGGCAGTCGCCGGATCGACCGCCTACGTTGAGGTCATCTGGACGCTGCAACCCATGATTGAGGCGGCTGCCTGATGGTCACCCGCATTGAGACCACCCGCGACCAGATCCGCGAGTCCGTCCGCTCGCGAGTCTACCGCTCCGACACCCTTGGGGCTGACTGGGAGGAGGTCCGCTATCTCCACGCCGACGACCTCGCGTTGCGTGCGGCTCCCGGGCTCGACGAATGCCGGCTGAGCTACGTCTACGGGGAGATTTGCCGCGAGGATGACAACCGGTTCCAACTCTATGAACCGCTCGACCTGATCGGGTCCTACGTGCGGGTCGTGCTCCCCGAGGCGACCCTCGAGGGAGACGACATCACCTGGTACGGGATTGTGGAAATCGACGACTCGGTGCCGCATGGTTCCGGGGCCCTGGGAGACAAGCCCCGCGGACGGCAACGGTTCACCGCCTACGGGCTGGCCAGGCTGCTGGAACGGGTGGTCATCCTGTCAAGCCAGATTGACGCCAGCCAGGACACACAATTCCCCGAGCAGGCGGTGACCGTCGAGTACGGCGAGCCGTTCAACGTCTATTCGAAGGCTCAGGCAACCCGGCGGGGAAATCGCACGACCGATCACCCCCACGACAATTCCAGCGAGGCCCACTGGTTCAGCCGGACGCCGACGACCGACGCCGTCTGGACCGCCGACCAGGCGGTGCGGTATCTGCTCGACAACCATCCTCCCCTCGACGGCGACGACGAGCCGGTCTGTGAGTGGCGACTGGACGGACTGCCCGGAGACGTGCGGCTCTCGTGGTACGACCCGCAGGTCAACACCGACGGCCGGACCGTGAAATCCGTGCTGGATGATCTGATCCCATTCCGTCGCGGGCTGTCGTACACCGTTCGTTACGACGAGACTCCCGGACCTCGCGGACGGGTCACCATCGAGCCGTTTTCCTTTTCGGTGGAAGAACTCACGTTGGAGGATGACCGCATCCTCCCGGCCAACGGGTTCCCCTGCGAGCTCGATTTTGAGAACGCCCTGGACGTTGAGGCCCGGATCGTCGAGAGCGTAACCACCTCTTACGACGAGGTGGTCGCAATCGGGGCGTTTGCCACCAGCACCTGCACGCTGTCTTTCGGCAAGATCACCAACGACATGGGCAGCGGGTTCCAGATCTACAACGATTGGACGCCCGAGCAGCAGTTGGCCTACCTCAACGGGGCGAGCGGCCAGAGCGGGTACAACTCCCTCTCGCGAGTCAAACAGTACGAGGCCAACACCCGGTTTCGGCAACGCGACGATCTGCGACCGGTGTTCCGGCGCTGGCGGCTGTATGAGTTCTGGGACGGCCTGGCGTGGAACTACGAGACCGCCGAATCGTCGGCCACCAAATACAGTTTCAACCCGCCCTGGCAGACTGACGACAAGACCGGCTGGTCACAGCGAGACACCAAGGCCACTGCCGATCCGATCCAGCCCTACAGCGAAAAAAACGACGTCCCGCACTATGCGGCGGCTCGTCTCGGGATCGAACCGTTCCTGCCGTTGGTCGACTATGGAGACTACTCGGGAACCGCCATCGCAACCGGCTCGTGGAAAACTGCCGTCCCTGTAGAACGCGAGTGGCAGTATCTGCCTCCATTGCTGTTCGTGATCACCGACAACACCTCCCCCTCGGCCCCCAAATACGACCTGCTGGAACGTCTCGCCGAGCAGAGCAGCAACGAGCGGCAATTGCGGCGCTGGTCGGCCACAATGCGAATCCTGCCCGATCGTCCGGCCCTCGAGATCAACGTCCAGGGAGCCCCGCAACATTTCCTTGCGACCTACGTTGCCGGGGCATTTCAGGGCCTCGAACCGTTCAACGATCCCCGCCGCGAGCAGGGGATCGACTACGACATGTTGCGGACAACCCTCTGCCTGCGGCTCCCCTGGCGGGTACAACGCCGCATCAAGATCCGGAAGGAACCGGTCGCCGGTCGCCCGTGGCGGCGACTGCTGATCCCGGTGGATGCCCGGCTGGATTACGTTGTGCCGGACACCGTTGTCCGCATCAGCAACGGGAGAGCCGAGCGCAGCACCGGGGGATTCGTCCGCGATGACCGCCTGCGGCTGGCACAGATCGCCAAGGCGGCAGCCCGCTGGTACCAGACCGAACGGCAGTCGCTGTTTTTCCGGATCCGGGGAGTCGTCGAGACCGTCCGGCTGGGGCAACTTGTGACGAGTGTTGGCGGCCGGTACACCCTCGAGGGGATCAATACCCCGGTCACCGGAATCCGCTATGATCTGCTGCAGCAGACCACCGAGCTGGAAACCTCGATGGCTCAGGTGGATTTCGGATGAAATTCCTCGAGGCGGCGGCGGCGGTCGGAATTCCCGCAGAGCAGAACCGGCAGATTGAGCAGGCGACCGCCAAGCAGGTCCGCCCCGCTGTCGTGCAGCGGTCGCCGTATCAGTTTTTCCGGATCGTCGCCAACTCGACTGGCACCACGACGACCACCACGTCGACGACTTCGCCCCCGGGAACGACCACGACCACAACGAGCACCACGACCACCAGCACTACCAAACCGCCCTGCCAGGGGCGGGTGCATTGGGGCGTCGCCGTCGAGGTCCAGTATGACGCGGGCCAATCGACCAACGACGAGATCAACGCCGGGTTTTCCTACGGGGCCTGGCGGAAAATCGTGGTTGTTCCCCGCGACGACGCGCAGACCTATCCGCTGTTGTCCAGCAGCCCGCTGACCACGACGGTCGACGATGTTGTCTTGGCAGTCAACGTCAACGGCAACTGGTGGATCGTGGCGGTTTACACCAACTGTCCGGCCGCCTCGGTGACCACCACAACGACGACCAGCACCACCAGCACGACCAGCACCACGACCCCGGCCCCGAGGGTCTGGCGGTGAAACTCTCCGAGATGCTGCAGCGGATCGAGGCGGGCGAGCAGTTGCCGCAGCCGGTCCCCGACGGGATGGAGGGGCAGAGCCTGCAATTCCAGACGATCGCTTCGCAGGACATCGCCCCGTTGTTTCCCTACACCGGGGCATTTCCAACCTACACCGGAGGACCACCGTCGCCATTCAGCCACTACACCGGCTGTTGGGCGTGGGTCGACCTGGTGAGGTTTCATGACATCGACGTCACGCTGTTCAACGACGTCGAGAATGAGCTGGGGTTCTCGTGGGACCGGGATGCGACGTTTCGCCGGGTCGCGATTCCCCGCCCCGCTGGCGTCTACAGCTACGCCAACCACATCACGTTGGCCTACCCGCTCAACGGTCAGTGGTGGGGCCTGACGACTCAGGCGTTTGATTGCCGCACGACCAGCACGACCACCCGCCCGCCCTGCAGTTGCACGGCCCCGCATCCCGACATGCGGGTGACGATCAGCGGAGTCAGCGACACCACCAAGGCCTATTGTCAGGGGGCTCCCGCGAAAGGCTGGTGCAACCTGTTCAACCGCACGTTTTGCCTGCGGTTCAGCCCATACACGCCGAACGTCTACACCTCTGCCGGCTGGACGACCTATTGCCAGTGGTTTGCGTCCGACTCCGGGCAGTATTGCTACGCCGGCTACGGCTATTTCGGATCGGGCACCGTCGCCTTGGAACTCAACTATCCGTGGGTCCCCAATTACTACACGCCGCCGGCGGGCTACGACCCGACCGCCTGCCAATACGCGCAGCTCAAAACAGGAGCGGCGATCTACTACAGCAACGATTTCAACCCCGACACCGGGGGGACATTCACCCTCGATGCCGCTTCGGTCCTGTTCCAGTGCCAAGGGTTTCCCGCGACCCTCACTGTGACTGCGGATTCCGCCTGCACAACCACCACCACAACGACGACAACCACCACAACCACAACAACAACGACGACCACTGGCCCGCCAATTCCTCCCGGCCCGTGAACGGCAGCGCTAAATTTGGTTCGCCGAAAAATTGTTGGCTTATCGCTTGCATTTTCAAAAACGGCGGGTAAAGTGTCCGGCATGCCTCCGTCATTTCCTCATTTCGCCGAACTCCTGCAGCGGGCTCAGTCCTACGGGACGGCCCTGCTGAAGCACGCGGCCGATGGGTTGCGGGTGTCTTCCCGCGAGGTCATTGCCCAACGGCTGGCGATCTGTCGCGAGTGTCCGTCGGGCGAATGGGACGGTGTCGGCTGCAAGGTGTGCGGCTGCCCGGTCAGTGGCTCCGAGAATTCGCTGCGGAACAAGCTGGCGATGGCTTCGGAGGAATGCCCGCGAGGTCACTGGCAGCGGGACGAAGGACTGCCCACACGACCGAAAATCACGGTCGGAATGGCGATGTGGCGGGATTTCGATGGGGTCTATTTCACGGTTCGGGCGTTGGAGATGTACCACCCCGAACTGCGTGGCCAGATGGAGATCCTGGTCGTCGACAACAACCCCGAGCTGCAGGGGAACGGACCCAACCCTGAG
>Ga0208783_10001000_pt1 | contig 17130 bp, 19 predicted proteins | sample DEB19_08_DNA_2_FD_184529 | JGI IMG/M metagenome (GOLD analysis project Ga0208783, IMG submission 184529) | Aqueous microbial communities from the Delaware River and Bay under freshwater to marine salinity gradient to study organic matter... | ecosystem: Environmental > Aquatic > Marine >...
TCAAGGGCAAACTCACCCGCAAAAACCCCGAGGACTACCTCGTGACCCCGTATCGCTTCGATAAAGGACCACCTTACTTGCTGATGGGCGGCCTGCTATTCCAAGAGCTCTCACGGCCTTACCTCGATTCCTTTGGCGAGCAGCAGACAGAGAATTCCGCCCTGCTCCGCCTAAACCACATCGCCCGCCATCCTGATGAGCTGGAGGAAGCAGGCCGCCAGAAGCTCGTCTTCCTCTCCAATGTGCTGCCCACACCCAGCGCCCAGGGTTATGACCAGCTCGGTGGCATCGTCGTAAACCAAGTCAACGGCCGCACCATCCGCCAGCTGCGGGACCTCGATGCTGCCTTCAAGGAACTCAAGGGCCACACACACGTCATCGAGCTGGATGACTTCCCCCATGTTCTCTACCTCGACGCGGCGGCGGTCGAGCAGGACAATCTCCGCCTGCAAAGCGGCGCCTACCGCATCTCCGGCCTGAAGCGCCTCGAATGATCGGCGGTGAACCGAGCTGCGTTGCTATCGTGGTGCCCGCGTCCGGTGCTCGCTCGGGCGCCAGCCGATCCACTTTTTGAAGGTGTTGCTGAACACAAAGGGGTTTTGGTAGCCCACTTCATGAGAAATGGTCTCGACCTTCAGCTGAGTCGTCGATAGCAGTTCCGCAGCCTTCCTCATGCGCAGCCATGTCACATGGTGCATCGGCGTGCGGCCCAAGGCTTTCCGGCAGAGCCTGCGAAGATGCTCCGTACTCACATGAGCCTGTCGAGCAAGTTCGTCGAGCGTCCAGTCATAGCCCACATTCGCCGCCACCCTTTCCCAGATGCGGTGCAGGCGGTCATCCACTTGCCATGGCTGGGCAAAACGCTCGATGTAGTGCTGCACCAACTCCACCCAGTGAAACATGGCAGCGGGCTTCGCCTCGCCACCGGATTCCTCGATGAGCCCTTCGATGGCATGCCACAGCGCTTCGCCGCCGAAGGGGGCCATCAGCGGTGAGCTGCTGCTGAGGATGGGCTTTTGCTCCGGCTGCTGCTCGTAGCGCACCCAGCAGCAGCGCCAAGACTTCCCCGGCACGGCTTGAAACGCGTTCACCATGAAGGGTGGCAATGCCACGGCCATGCCCGCGCCGCATTTCTTCCAAGCGCCATCCACGAGCACACGGCCTTCACCCGCCAAGCAGGCTAGGAAGTAAAGACCGTCTTGGTGCATGCGAACGATGCGATAGGGAGCTCGTGCCGTCATCACGCCCGCATGCGCGATGCGATGCTGCGAGAGCGAAGCGCACACCGGTGATCCTCGCAGCCATGACCGTGTATCCTTTTCCGAGGCACGCACCACACGATATTCTGTGTCCGGCCCATGAGTGTGCGTTTCAGATAGTTCCTGGATTGAATTCATGATTTTGGATTCTGGATTCCTGATTCATGATGGCTCCGCGAAGCTAGATCATAAATCAAATCGTCAATCACACACCACCATGCCCAACCCTTGGACCGGAATCGGAAATCCCTACACGAAGCAGGAAGTCGTCGATCGTCTCAAAGCCACGCTGGCCAAGGGCGAGCCGATCATCGCCGCAGGAGCGGGCACAGGCATCAGCGCCAAGTTCATTGAGAAAGGCGGCGCCGACCTCATCATCATCTACAATTCAGGTCGTTTCCGCATGATGGGCCACGGCTCCACCTGTGGTCTCATGGCCTACGGAGACGCCAACGCCATCGCCATGGAGATCGGCGAGTATGAGGTGCTACCGGTCGTCAAAGAGATTCCCGTGGTCTGTGGCGTGCATGCCACGGACCCCCGCCGCCGGATGTGGCACTGGCTTCAGCAGGTGAAAAACATGGGCTTCTCTGGTGTAAACAATTTTCCCACACATTGCATTGTCGATGGTCATTTCCGCGGTGTTCTGGAGGAGACCGGGATGAGTGTGCAGAAGGAGTTTGAGATGGTCGGCCTAGCCACTCGGATGGATATGTTCTCCATCGTTTATGTCGCCACACCGGAGGAGGCGATCGAAATGGTCAAAAATGGTGCGGATGCAGTCATCGCTCATGTTGGCACCACCGTCGGTGGTTCAATTGGCGTCGTTAACGCGGTTGTGGATTGGGATTTCACCATCAAGCGCACGCAAGAGATCATCGATGCGGCTAAGAGCGTGAAGAAAGACGTATTCACCCTCACACACGGTGGCCCGGTGAACACACCCAAGGATGTCGAATTCGTCCTCAGCAAGACCACCGCAGACGGCTTTGTCGGAGCCTCGAGCCTCGAACGCATGGGTGTGGAAGATTCCCTGACCCGCCTGACACGCGAGTTTAAGGCTGTGCGCCGCTGAGACCTCAGGCCATCGTGGCAACGTGATTGCCACCGCTCCGTTGTTGACGGGCGGTGGGCGCTCCGGCGATAGTGAATTGATCGCTATGCTTGACTCCTTGGAAACTGCCTTTTCTGCCATCGCGAGAGCGCGTGAAGCCGCCGCAGCTGATCCAGAGGCACTTCCGGCCCTTATTCAGGCGCTTCAGCTCGCCGGGGATGTTCAGCGCGAGACCGACATCGCTGCGGCCGAGTCCACCTATCGGGAAGCCATCGCAGTGGTGGCGGGCCGAGAGTTGCCCACGGGCACCCTCGCGAATGTGCGAATGAACCTCGCCACGCTGTTCGATTTCAATGGCCGCGCCGAAGAAGCCACCTCCTTCTATGAACAGGCGATCACCGACTTCGAAGCGCTTGGCACGAAAGAGTGCTATGAGGTAGCCGCCCAGCTCCGCAACAACTTGGCGATGAGTTACAAGGATTTGGGCAAACATGCCCTAGCTGAGCAGCACTACCTGAGAGCTTTGGAGACGCTGGAGGCCCAGCACGGCCGGAATTCCGAAACGGTAGCCACTCTCTTCAACAACCTCGGCGGTCTCTATTGCGTTGCCGGCTTCCCGGATCAGGCGAAGGAGATGTTCATCGATGCCCTCGAAATCCGCAGCAAGCTCCTTGGAGACGATCATCGGGACACCGCCCAAGCGCACAGCAACCTAGCCGCCGCCTGCCATGAACTGCGCGACCATGCCGCTGCGAAACAGCACTTCGAAACCGCACTGAGCATCCTTGAGGGGCAGATTCAGGGCGAACGCCGCAGTTTCGAGGCCACCAGCCAAGACTACATCGCCATGCTGGAGCTGACGGGCGATCCGGCAGCGGCAGATGTCGTTCGCCGCCGTCTTGAAAAAAAGCTCGGCGGTGTCTGATGGGGGTGAGTTTGTTGTAAAAGCCTGCGCCACACGCATTGCTTGCGCCAGTCCCGTCGCACGCTAAGTCGAGTATCTTCCTCGATTCTCCCATGACTGCCCCCTACCCCGAACAAGCTGTTGCCGTGCTATTCAGCGGTGGTGACGCCCCAGGCATGAATGCCTTTCTCCGCGCCATCGTTCGCCTCGGCCTCAACCGTGAAAAAGTGGCGGTGCTCGGGGTTCGTGATGGCTACCGCGGTCTCGTCCGAACCGCTCGTGCCGTGAATGGCGACATCGAGGCCCTCGTCCGTCTGAAAAAAACCATCGCAAGCCACCCGGGCCGTGCGGGTCTCATCAATGATCAACTCGATCTCATACAGATGGATCATGCCAGCGTGAGCGGCATCATGGGTAAGGGTGGCACCATCCTCGGTTCCGCGCGTTGCCTCGAATTTCATGATCAAGAGATCCGCACCAAGGTCATTCAACTGCTCAGCCAGCTGAATGTGCGCGCCCTCATCGTTGTCGGTGGTGATGGCTCCTTGACAGGAGCGCGTTTGCTCGCTGCGGAGAGCAACCTGCGGGTCATCGGCGTCCCCGCCACGATCGACAACGACCTGCGGTTTACCGATATGGCTTTGGGTGTGGACACCGCCGTAAAGACCCTCGTCTGGGCCGTCGATCACTTCATCGATACCGCCCGCAGCCATCGCCGCGTCATGGTGCTCGAAACCATGGGGCGACAAAGCGGTGACCTCGCCCGCATGGCAGGCCTAGCCTCCGGTGCGGAGATGATCATCACGCCGGAATCCGGTGCGCTCACTAACACCGCCATGGAAAGACTCGCCGCGAAGATTGAAAGTGCCATGTCCCGTGGCCGTGGCCATGCCATCGTGCTTGTCGCTGAGGGCGTGCAATTCGACCCGCCGCAGAGGCGCAATCGTGCTTACGTGCTGATGGATGCTTTTCAGCAGTATTTCCAGCGCCCGGGCGGCCCATTCCCAGATCTCGAAGTGCGTCCCTCCGTGCTTGGCCATCTTCAGCGTGGCGGACACACCACGCCGCATGACTGCATTCTTGCTGCGCGCTTCGCGGATTGCGCCTGGAAATGCATTCAAGGGCCCGAACGTATCAGCGGCATCACGGCACTACGCAAAAACGTGGTTGAGATCGTTCCCTACGGCGAGCCCGACATGCCTGAGCGCGAAGTTTTCTCCCGCGAGATGGATCAGCTCCACGACGACCTGAGCTCTTGGTGAGCTAAAGCGAAGACGTTGGGCAAGTGATGCAAAAGCTCAGCGCTCCTTCTTGGGTCCCTTGCCACGCACGCTCATGCGGAAAGGCACACCTGGAGCAGGCCATTCTTCGCGAATGACTTTCTCGAGGTAGCGGGTGTAGCTGTCAGTCAATTTTGAAGCGCGGTTAGCGAAAAGGACAAAATGCGGGATGGGGATGGCAAATTCCGCCGCCTCATTCACTTGCGTCGCATAGAGCAGCTTGAAGCTGTGCGTGCTACGACCAAGGGCGCCGGGCGTGTTTTCGATGGCATTGGCGAGCAGGCGGTTCAGCGCGCCGGTACTGATGCGGTTCTGCGCCCCGCCGCGCACCTTTTCCACCTGCACAAAAAGCTTGCCAATGTGCTCCTTATTCTTCGCCGAAATGGCGATCATTGGTGCGTAGTGCAGGAAGAAAAACTCGCGGCGCATGATCTCTTCCAGATGCTCGAAACGGTCTTTCTGCTTGCCGCTGGGGTGGAAGAGATCCCACTTGTTCATCACAAGGATGCAAGGCTTTCGCTCCTCTAGGATGATCTGGGCAATCTTACGGTCCTGCATCTTTGCACCGTCGGCGCAATCGACCACAAGCAGCACGAGGTCTGCCCGTTTGATGCTCTGCAGACTGCGGTCCACGCTAGAAATCTCGACGTAGGTGTCGAGTTTCGCCCGACGGCGAATGCCAGCGGTGTCGATCAATTGATAACGTTTGCCGTTGTAGGTGGTCTCGATGTCCAGCGCATCACGTGTGGTACCTGCCACAGGGCTCACGATGGCGCGTTCCTGACCGAGGATGGCGTTCACGAGAGAGGATTTGCCCGCGTTGGGTCGACCGACGATGGCCAGTTTCAAGGGCTTCGCGTTCTGACCGGCGATAGCTTCCTCGGTTTCGGTGGATTCTTTCAAATCGAGCTTCTCGGAGATCATTGCGACGAGCTCGTCAATCCCTTTGCCATGCGCGGCGCTGACCTCGGTCTGGTTTTCAAACCCAAGACGGGTGAACTCAGAGGAATGCAGCTTACGCTGTGGGGAGTCTGCCTTGTTGCAGACGAGGATCACGGGCTTGGTTGTGCGGCGCAGCTCGCGGGCTAGCGTAGCATCGATCGGCGTCACACCGTCCATCACATCGACAACGAAAAGCAGCAGATCCGCCACATCGAGCGCGATGCTCGCCTCGGTTTGCACTTGATCGGTCAGAACATCGTCCGTGTTCGCTCCAATGCCACCGGTATCCATGATCTCGAACCATGCGGGGCCTTTGCGGCACTGGGCGGTGATACGGTCACGTGTCACCCCCGCCATGTCGTGAACGATGGAGATGTTTTTGCCCGCGAGACGATTGAAAAGCGCGGATTTGCCGACATTGGGACGGCCGACGATAGCGACGGTTTTGAGCATGGTTCACAGAGCATGCCCCGCCCCCTCCGTCAATCATGCCCGGCAGCTTTGATCTGTCGCGCACCATCAGCTAAGTAAATGAAACCGGAAATCACTGTGAAAAGCGTCGCTAGCGCAGTGGGCCACACACGATCGAGGAACCTCACATCGAGCAGAACCCACGATATGGCCGTGATCTGGAAGAACGTGGCCACTTTTCCGGTCCAATGTGGCTTCACCACGCATTGGCCCACAATGTGATCGATCAAAAAAGCACCGCCGATGGAGGCCATGTCACGGAAAATAACGATGACCGGAAACCAAAGTGGAAAATGCTGTGGCCAGGAGGTGAAGCTAAGCGTGACGATGGCGGCGAGCATCAGCAGCTTGTCAGTAAGCGGATCGAGCAGGGTGCCAAGGCGGGTGATTTGATTGAAACGCCGCGCGATCCAGCCGTCGAGGGCGTCACTTGCCGATGCAATGCCAAAAACAGCGGCTGCCCAGTGCCGCAACGATTCATTCGCCGCGCCCTCTCGCACACTTTCACCATAATAGATCACTAGCCCGATGAACACCGGGATGAGCATGAGGCGCAAAATCGTGATCTGAAGGGCAAGATTCAAGCCTGCATATGTTCGGGGTTCGCCGTTCAAGGTTCAAGAGTTGAATCATGAACTTTGAAGGCTTTAAAGTAGCTTATGCCGCAAATCGAACCCCTCGACCTCTTAAACGCCTACTGTGAAGGCGTGTTCCCTATGGGAGACGAGGATGGCTCGATCTCGTGGTTCCGGCCAAAGATGCGCGGCATCCTGCCCATTGCGGATTTTCATCTACCGGCCCGGTTTGCACGTTACTATAAGAACCACCCCTTTGAGCTGCGCTGGAACACGGCTTTTGGCGATGTGGTTCGTGGCTGTGCTGACCGTGAAACGACGTGGATCAATGAAACCATCCTCGACACCTATGAGGAGCTGCACCGCATCGGCCATGCCCACAGCGCGGAGGTTTGGCGGAATGGCCGACTCGTCGGCGGAGTGTATGGCGTGAGCATCGGCGCGGCGTTTTTTGGCGAGTCGATGTTCAGCCGCGAGACGCAGGCGTCGAAAGTGGCGCTCACCTGCCTTCAGCACCGCCTGCATGAACGTGGCTTCATCCTGCACGACACGCAATGGACCACGCCGCACCTCGCCATGTTCGGCGGTCACGAAATACCCTCTGCACAGTATTTGAAGCTCCTCCATCGCGCCATCCAGATGCCAGCCAGCTTCACGGACGGCCCTGCGAAGTCTGTCTTAGTGTTTCGATGAACTGATGCGACTCAGAAGTCAGGAGTTAGAACTACGACGCACCACCCATGACATCTCACTTCTTACGCCTCAGTCGCTCAGCTCTCAAAGTAAGTGTAACCACGCATGCCAGCTTCAAAGGCATCCACGATCTCACGCCGTTCCGTGGCAGAGATGCGTTTCGATAAAACGGCACTCTCGGCAAGGTTGCGGAAACGGGTGACCATGTCTTTCGGCTCATATTCGACGTAACTGAGGACTTCAGAGACGCTATCGCCCTCCAACTCGGAGTATTTGGCCTTTCCGTTTTCGAGATGGACGGAAACCACATTGGTGTCGCCGAGCAGGTTGTGGAGATCCCCAAGTGTTTCTTGATAGGCACCGACCAAGAAGATGCCCAGCATGTATTCTGAACCCTTATCGATCTGGGGGTCGTGCAAGGGAAGGCTGCGGCTGATGCCATCAGCGAGGGCGAATTTGTCGATCTTGCCGTCGCTATCACAGGTGATGTCAGACAGCACGGCGTTGCGCGTGGGCTTCTCCTTGAGCCGGTGGATGGGCATCACGGGGAAGATCTGGTCGATGGCCCAGAGATCCGGCAGGCTCTGGAAAACGCTAAAGTTCCCGTAATAGTAATCCGTGAGGATGGTGTCGAGTCGCTCCATCTGTGAGCCGTCATGCTCGCACTTTCCGCGCATGTCGGAGACCCATTTCAAGATGTCCCAGTAGAGCTCCTCGCCGTGCGCACGCTCCCGCAGACTGACCTTGCCGTAGTTGAACTCGCTGCGGAGTTTGTCGCGATAATAAACAGCATCATTGTAAATCTCTTGAAGTCGGTCGCGACTGGTGCGCGCAGCGTTACGGGTGCTCTCGGCGCGCAGCTCATGCAGATTGCGCAGCAAGGCGGGGGATTCCTTGTCGATCTCGATCTCGCTGATGTTCGTGCGGGACTCAAAGCGATTGATATCGAGAATATTGATGACCAGCACACTGTAGTAGGCCACGACAGCCCGGCCGGACTCAGTGATGATATCCGGATGCGGTACGCCGGCCTCGGCAGTAACTTCCGTGATGGCCTCAATTACATCGGCGCAGTATTCCTTCGTGCCGTAGTTGCTGCTTGCGACGCTGGCACCTTTTTGACCATCGTAGCTGATGGCTAGGCCGCCGCCAAGATCGAGGATGCCCATGCGGGCGCCTTCTTGAACAAGACCGCAATAGACTCGAGTGGCCTCCGTAACGGCTTGGCGGATGGCGCGGATATTCGGAATCTGCGAGCCTTGGTGGTAATGCAGCATGCGCAGACAGTCGAGCATACCCTGATCGCGCAGGTGATCGACGACATGCATGAGCTGAGAGATATTCAAACCGAAAACGCTGGAGTCTCCGCCGCTGCCACTCCAGTGACCGGCGCTTTCGGCACTGAGGCGAAAGCGCACGCCAAGAGTGGGACGCACGCCCATCTTCTTGGAGCGCTGAAGGATCAGTTCGAGTTCAGTCGGCATCTCCAGCACAAGAATGACCTGCAACCCCATCTTTTGCGCGTACAGCGCCAGATCGATAAACTCCTCATCCTTGTAGCCATTGCACACGATGTAGGCCTGAGGGTCGTGCATGTAGGCGAGTGCAGCGATGAGCTCCGGCTTGCTGCCAGCTTCAAGCCCATAGTGATATTTGCGACCGTAGCGGGTGATCTCCTCGATCACTTCCTGCTGTTGGTTCACCTTGATTGGATACACACCGCGATAGACCCCCTGATACTTGCCCTCCGCAATGGCTGCGGCAAAACCCTCGTTCAGCTCATCGATACGACCACGGAGCAAGTCGCCGAAACGGATGAGGAGAGGGAGTTGAGTGCCGCGCTCACGCAGATCACGGACGATGCCTGCCAGTGAGACCGGCTTGGACTTTTTGCCATCTTTCAGGTTCACGACAACTTCGCCGGACTTTGAGATGTCGAAGTAGCTATGTCCCCATTCGCGGATGCCGTAGAGATCAGCGGAGTCGGAGACAGACCAGGCGGGTGCTTTCATTGCGCGTGAGGAGAAAGGATGATGGGGTGTTTTTTGAGGGCGGCGATTATCCGTTCAAAACGGGAAATGCAAAGCGACATCTCAGACTTTGCTCCTGCGGATGAATGGCAGGTGCAGCAGTGAGTAGATCAACAACCCGATCAGCATGGCGGAAGCATTGTGCCAAGGAATGGGCCCCAAGTGGTCAAAAAGGCTGGCCTGTGTCGGTTTTTGGCATTGGAACGCGTAGTTCGTGCCGAGCACGAGATTGGTCAGCGCCGTCACGGCATACCAAGCCAGCGAGAAGATCATCATTCGCCGCACCGCACCCGCCTGCGGGCGCTGCCGCATAGCGCCAATAACATAAAATGAAGCCACCGGCACGCCGCCGTGCAGAGCAAAGAACAGAAAGAAGCGCGGATCTGGAAACTCGTAGCTCAGCGACGGTGTGAGCAGCCCTTGGAGCGTGCCGGCGATGCCAAAAAAATACACCACCTCGCACCAAAACTGCCGCTGCGTCCACAAAGAAAGCCCGCCAGCGATGGCGGCGATGTCGCAGTATTGCAGTGGCAAGACCGTCTGCGCGCGCAGTGAGCCACACAAAGCATGGATGACCAAGCCCGCAGGATAGATCGTCAGCAGCAACGTGCCGAACACCCGTTCCGCTGCTGTCTTCAGGTTCGTGCGGGCCAGAACCAGCATCACCGCCATCACCGAGGCGACGACGGCGAGGACGATCTGATGCGAGTTGCCCCAAGGATGAAAAGCAGGCGCGTCTGGAAGAGGCATGCGCCTGAGCATACGCGGCTCTCGATTGTGTCAGGCGGTTTGTGCGAGCGTCCCAAAGCTTCTACCCGAGCATCAACCACGCGAGAAAAGGGGTGATCACCACATACAAGGCCGCGAGAAAACCACAGTTTGTCACGGACGCAGTGACGAGCCCCGTTTGCTGAAATGCCGCCGCGGCAAAAAAGGCCACGCCAGCGGCACCTCCTACGCGCAGCAAATCTAGCATTGGCAGGAATCCTTTTGCGCCTTCATCCTGCGGCATTCCCGATATGCGAGCGGCACGAGAACCATGCTAGCAAGCACCGAGCGTATGGCCACAAAGGCCAGCGGGCCCACATCTTCCATCGCCCGTTTTTAGCAAAGGAGCGCAAATCCCCACACGGCAGCACAAGCCATCAGTGAAAAATAGTCCGGAATAATCCGAAGCATGAATTCTCTTCCTTTCGCGATATCGTTTTGAACATTCGTTCCGACGTAAGCATCCAAAAAGACCATGGTGAACCGTCTGACAGCCTTGCTCCTCAGTTTTTGCATCGGCCTCCCGATGTGCTGGTGCTGCCTTGGGAAACTCCCGCAGGCAGATCAGGCGGGTTGCTGCGCCATGCAGCATTCGGAAGAATGCTCCGCTAAGCTATCAAACCATCCTCCGGTGAATCACCGTGAGTCCTGCCCCTGCTGCGAGCATCGCAAAGACCCGCGAGACACAACAAAGCGCCTGATTTTCTCCCATAAGTCTGAAGCGGAGCCCGTTTTCCACCTCGCCGGATGGCAGGATGGGCTGCCGGTGATCCAGCTTAACCTCTCGATGCAGGCCGAAACGCCCCGACATGAACGTGGGCTACCTGCTGAGCCACCAAGGCTCTTCCTGCATCATCGGGCACTGCTGCTCTGAAGCCACCAAGCCTCCTCAGCCCAGTGAGGAACCGGCTGCGAAGTTCCCGTCCGCCAGCGCGGAAAATCGCATCATTCCTTTCCAGCGGGCACCTTAAAGTTCAAACACATCCAAATCCTATGAAACGCTCTCTCTCTATCCTCGCCCTCGCCATCCTAGCTACCGCCTCGCCCGTGCTTGCCGCTGGCAGTATCTGCAAAAAATGCTGCGGTGACAACTGCGCGGCCTGCTGCAAGGAAAAAGGCAAAGCCTGTGGCAAAGATTGCTGCAAGGCCGAAAAGTAGCCGTTGGACCTGAATAGGTCTTCATGCCACACCGCCGCCCGGAAGACCGGGCGGCGGTTTTTGTTGATCCCACAAATGGCTCGAATGCCGCTGTTTCGACACGGTTAACAACTGCGAGTCAACAATCACCGTGGTGCAGCCACGACGAATGTCATGGGCCATCGAGAGTCCTTTACCTCCACCCAGTAACCATTGTGCAGGCAGTCATTTTCTTTTTACCCTCATCCGTCTGACGGACAGCAACCACATATTGGCCGGTTTTTTTCGGCTTGTAGAACAGCACGAGCCCCCAGCCCGCCTTTACTGGCAGCAGTTGTCCGCCGGGTCGACCGTCAAAATCGAGAACAGCTGCAGTGATGGCGACACCCGACTTTTCCGGCACTGCGATGCAGAAGGCATATTCGTTGCCTTTGAAAAGCTGGATGCGCACCGCGCGGCCCACGTCGGGGGCCAATTCGTTCGTCCAAAGCTCAGAGCGAAACTCAAACCCTTCCCTTTCCTGCTGCGGCACGAGACGCAGCGCTGTAGCCTCCGCCGCCTCCACGTCAGCCGCGGGCAGCGATGCAGCATTCAACATCAGCACGGCGCACAGGGCCATCACAGGGATCAAGGAGGGGATGAATGGCTTCATGAAGGGCATGCGCAGTATTTTTCCGCACAAAAACGATGCGGGAAAACATCTTCACACGCGAACACAGTCCTTGCATCCCGAAAATCCCAAGATTCTTTCATCTCACGCGTGCTGATACCGCCCGCCTCTCTTTTAAAAACCCACCCGATCTCTTTCTCGCTCTCATGGCTGCCGTCGTTTTTTACATGGAGGATCACTCCACCAAGGTCCAACGCCTCGAAAGCCAGAAGACCTCCATCGGCAGGCATCCGGAGAATGATGTGGTGCTCACCTGCCAATCCTCATCGAGCCGACATGCTGCCATCAAGCGGTCTGGTAATGATTTTTACGTTCAGGACTTGGGTTCCAGCAATGGCACACGCGTGAACGGCGCGGAGATTGAGGAGGCCAAACTCAATGACGGTGACCGCATTGGCTTTGGCGATGTGCAGGCCGTTTTTTATGCAGGCGAGCCTCCCAGCATGGATCAGATCAAGGCCAAGGCTAAGTCGCCGGAGCCAGTGGTGAAAGCCGTTCCCCTCCCCTCCCCTGACAAGCTGATCATGGAGTCACCACAGCCTCCTAAAGCCGCCGCCCGTGCTCCGCTGAGCCCTGTGCGCCGCGCCTACAGTCGCAATGCCCCTGGGGAATACCCGGATACCACCGACTCTGGTTGCATGACTGCAGTCATCGTAGTCGGCCTCTTCATCGCAGCCTTCATCGTTGGCCTTTCCCTACGTCACATGAAGGAAATGAACGGCAACTTCCTCACGGACTTCGTTGCCAAAATCTTCGAAAAAGTCCCGACCATCAAAGTGGAGCGACAGGAAGACTCGAAATAGAAGGTGCGGGTCCAGCTTCTCATAGCTTACCACCCTTGACCCACTTCTCCATCCAAGCCATCGTTCGCTGCCACATCTCTGGCAGATATACATGGCCCACGTTAGGGTAAATGACGTTTTCAAAACGCTCATCGAAGCCATGGAGAGCGTAAAGCCTGCCGACGATGTTTCCGATATGCTTCACACCTTCCACTGGAGAGCCGCCGTCTTGATCGCCGGTCATGAAAAGCATCGGTCGAGGCGCAGCTAGGGCGATGACGGCCTCCGTGTCGAAGTGCTTCAACATGCCTGGCACGTAGTAGTAGATGCCGTGAGCCTTCAACATGCCCGCACGGATCAGTTCCTCATAGCGAGTCATGCATCCCACGCAGACCGCGGCACGCGGACGATCATCGAGTGCCATGATCCACCAACTGCGCGTTGATCCCATGCTGATGCCGGTGACACCGATACGATCCGCATCCACTTCCGGGCGTGAGCAGAGGTAATCCAAAGCCGTGAGGTCATCGCGGAGCATCATTCCCCACAGCGTGCGCCCAGACCATAGGTGAAACTTGGAAGCCGACATCTCTCCGGCGCTGCCCTTCTGCTGTGGTCCATCTGGCCCTTGGCCGTTCCGCTCGCCAAAACATGGCGCATCTAAGCCCAACACGATGTAACCGGCCTCCGCGAGCGCCGGCCCCGGGACCACTGGTGCCGCGTTGGTGCCGAGCAGCTCTTTTTTGCCAATATCATACTGTCCACCATGCCAATGGCAGTAAAGGATTGCCGGGGCCTTGCTCTGCACCGTGGTTTTTTTGGGTAAAAACAAATATCCTTTCACCATCTCACCCGCACCATTATCGAACTGGATTGTCTCCAGCACATATCCACCCTTGTCCTCGATACTCACGACTTGAAAGGCCGAAACGGGTGGTCGCGGCGGCAGATCGCCGAGCAAGTCATTTAGGGTCGTGCGAATCTGAGCACGCTGTTTCCTCCATGCCTCCACACTCGAAGGAACTGCCATGGGCGGCGCGATCTTCGTTTTGGCAAGCCAGTTTTCAGCCTGAGGTTCAGCAGCGTGCATAGGAGTAAGCAGAAGAATGAGAGAGAATGCTGTCGCGCGCATCTGCTGCTTCTACCAGCCAACAAAAATCACGGCAAGAGCCTTCGAGCGCCTTCGTTCCAACATGTCCATGAAAACGACCGCCGTTCTCCTCCTCAGCCTAACCACCATCACCGCACGCGCGGATGATTCGAAGCCCCTTCTTGCGGTGCCTGGTAAAATCATCGTTGAAGCCAAGCTTGATGGCGCCCCCGGAGCCCCGTGGAGGGCTGCCAAAGGCAAGTGGGAGGCGGCGGACGGTGCGATGCGCGGCAGCGAACTGATCGAAGACAAACACGGCGCCGTGCTCCGCATCCCAAACCAAATGCAGGACTTTACCATTGAGTATGAGTTTAAGTTCGACGGCGCTCGTTCTACCAGCTTATCGATCAATGCGGTGAAGGACCACATGGCCCGCATCATGATCACGCCGAAAAGCATCACCATCCAGCGCGATGACAACGATCATGAAGGTCCGGACAAGGCCATTGTCTTTGCACGCTTCCCCGCCGACTTTCAGCCTGGCACATGGCACAAGGTTCGTCTCGACATGGTGGGCGACAAAATGTACGGCCAAGTCGATGATCTTGCAGCGTGGGGAGCCTCCGAGCTTTTCACTGCCCCGAAAGCTTCTCCCGGCTTCACTGTTGGTGGTCAGAGTGTTTGCTTCCGCCGTTTCGTCCTGCGGGAGGCCACGCTGAACCCAGGCTGGGAGTCCATCCAAGCCACGTTGCCCAAGCCCGGCGAAAAAGTCGCCCCTGCTGCTACAAAAGCCCGAGATAAGGCAAGCTCGAAGAAGAAGACGAAGTAAGATTGTCCTGCCCGCTGAGATCGCGCTTTCTTTTCCAAGTTGCTCTGGCTTCGCAAGAACCATCACATCTCAAGCGACGCCCCACCCAGCGAGGATAGCTCTGGCATGAACTATGGCTTCAATTGATCCCATGCCCCTTAAATGCGCTACCCCCTCTCACGACGTGAGCGCATAGATGCGCACATTCACGCCAAGCGAGCCTGTCAGATGATCTGGTGGGCGTTTCGGGTCCTCGAAACCCGCCTGGATCAGCGGGTTGGCATCCCATGAGCTCAGCTGCACCTCCGCGAGCGGATAGGGGGCATGATGCACCTGACCACAGCGGAGACCATGCGATGTCTTGGAATGCAGCAGGTAGCGCTCCGTTAGAAAAAACTCGAGCGTGCCGGGTTGCGCGTGGTGTATCAGATTGCCGAGGGACCAAGAGAATCGGCTCTCATCCGACTGACGACGCCGATGACAGTGGTAGTCCACCTGTTGCCCGCTCACTCTGGCGGACATGCGGGCATGCTGATAAGGCAAATGAAAGAAAGTGCGAGCTGCCCATACAGCGAGCGGTTGATCGCAATCGAGTGAATAAAACCAAACCCCATGCCTGCCTTTTTCATCGCGCACGTAGGTGCGCACATTGAGTTCCAGAAAGTCACTGATGCCTAGCACAGGGGGACAGAAACGCGGGCGGATGCCGCGCATGAAAAACGGCACAATGGCCAGCCAGGCGGAGTCTTGGAAGGTGTCCACGGTCAGGCCCGGCGGCAGCGTGCGCTGAAGGATCTGCGGGTCCCAGCGCCAGTGCAGAAAGGCGAGCCGTTCCCAGCGCTGGAGCATCACATACGGGCGTGCGGGACATTCGCGGGCGGAAAGCAGGGCGCTGGTGGTGGAATCAGGCATCACGGGGACTCAATGACCTGCTTCAAACAGGCCGCGATGAAGGCTGCGATGTCAGCATGCATCTTCTTCATGTCGGGCTGGTTGGTGTACATCATGTGTCCTGCGTCGTATTCGGCTGTGTGGATGTTTTTTCTCAACTCGGCGGGGATACTGAGGTGGCGGAGACTGTGCACCATGTTGTCCGGCGGGGTGACGAGGTCCGCCCAGCCCATGAGGGCGAGGACTTGGAGGTGCGGATTGCCCATCATGGCCTTGGCGAGGTCGTGATTGACGCTGGTGTAGTTATTTCCTTGGCCGTGATTCCAGCCGGGCTGCGGCTTAAGAGCCTCGTAAGGCAGGTCACGCTCGAATTTGAGCTCCTCGCGCAGGTAGGCGTTCATGCTGGCCGCGGCGATTCCGCCGACGACATTCATGAAGGGATCGATCTCAGGATAGTTCTCCGAGGCGTCGGAGTCGCGACCGGTGACACGGGCGTCGTAGGCACCGAGCACGAGTTTTTGATCACGCAGCAGATGCTCGCGGAAAAGGCCGCTACTGATGAGCATGTTGTGATCGTCGATGAGCTTTTCAGGAAGGCCGGTGAGTCGAGCGAGCTTCTTCACCGTTTTGTCGCGCTCCGTTTTGGGCAGGTCGCGGGCCATGTGGAGGGCGTAGGCGTAGTCGCGATAGGCAAACTCACGCGCCTCGGCGATCGCTTTATCACGCGGGGCGTTTTGCAGGTCTGGCGGCAGCTTCTTATGGTAGTGCGCCATGGCAGCCAACGCTGGCAGCAGCACCTGATTCGGCAAATCGTTCAAGGTCGTACCGGTGAGCGTGTCGTAATCGAGGAGACCCGAGACGATAATGAGGCCGTTGAGATAGATGCGATGCTTGGAGGCGAGGTGCTCCGCGAGGCCGCCGCCGCGAATGCCACCATAGCTCTCACCCGCGATGAATTTCGGCGAAAGCCAGCGCTTCTCGCGGGTGAGCCAGAGGCGGATGAACTCGGCAACAGCCTGGATGTCCTCGCGCACGCCGAGGAATTCACTCACCTTCTGCGGATCGGTAGCCTGTGAGAAGCCCGTGTTCACCGGGTCGATGAAGACGAGGTCGGTGTCGCTGAGCAGCGAGAACTCATTTGGCACGAGGCCACCGGGGGGTCTGGGGGGTGTGAGACCATCGGGCGATAGGTTCACACGCTTCGGGCCGAAGGCGCCAAGATGCAGCCACACACTGCTGCTGCCGGGACCGCCATTGAAGCAGAAGGTGACCGGGCGTGTTTTCGGATCACCACCCTCGGCGGTGTAGGCCACGTGGAAGATCTGCGCCGCCGGTTTGTTATCGGGGCGGAGGATAGGCAGCATGGCTGCAGTGGCTTTATACTTCACTTCCTTGCCATGAATGGTCACCGAGGCGTGTGTGGTGCTGGAGTCGGCTTTTTGAGCCTCCACGGGCTTCGCATCCTTTTTATCCTCCTTCTTCTCTATGGGCTTGTTTTCGGGCTTCGAAGCTTCTTGGGCAAACAGCGTGAGAGTGCAAGTGCAGGCGAGCACTGTGAAGAGGTGGAGTCGAGGCATTCTTCAGACTAGCTGGAGGCCTTGACACGCGTCAACTGCGCTGAGCAGGCCATGCAACTCAAAATAGGCGCAACTTGGCCGAAACCGCATCGTTAAAGCGCGCAACAAGTCATGAAGACGCACCTCCTCCCCCTCCTCGCCTTCGTTTTGCTTTCCTCCGGCCTGTGGGCGGAAGGCGAGACTTACCGCACCTGGACAG
>Ga0208783_10001005_pt1 | contig 17098 bp, 21 predicted proteins | sample DEB19_08_DNA_2_FD_184529 | JGI IMG/M metagenome (GOLD analysis project Ga0208783, IMG submission 184529) | Aqueous microbial communities from the Delaware River and Bay under freshwater to marine salinity gradient to study organic matter... | ecosystem: Environmental > Aquatic > Marine >...
TCAGGCGGTTCAGGGCGACGGCGCCCCGGCCTCGGCGGCATTGTTGAACATGCGGTGATAAACCGTGTCGCCGGACCGGATGTCCTTGGATTTGGCTGTTCCGGCGGGAAGTTCCAGCACGGCCAGCACCGGCTCGGAGACGCCGATGGTGTCAAGCGACTTCGGCACCGTGTTCTCGGCGATGTAGGCGATGGTGCCGTCCGCCCGGATGAACAACATGTCGAGCGGGATGTAGGTGTTCTTCATCCACATCGCCACAGGGCGGGGTTCGCCGAAGTCAAACAGCATGCCGTGACCCTCGGGCAGGCGCTGGCGGAACATCAGACCGCGTTCGCGGCTCAGGTCGGTGTCGGCGATCTCCACCGTGAACATGGTGGCATCGCCGTCGGTGGCGATGGTCAGCGGCTCGATCTTGGTAAGGGGTTCCTCAGCCCTGAGGGCGGGGGACAAGAGCGCCAGCAGCGCGCAGATCACGAATGTCAGGACGTGGCGTTTCATGCCGCTGGTCCTTCCCGCCCAATTGTTGCAGAACTGAGGCCTACTGGGTGTGGGCCGGGCCGCCCTCGAGGGAAATACGCACTTCCGCCGCCATCTTGCCTTTCGGGCCGTCTCCGAACCGGATGTAGATCCAGCTATCCGGCTGCAGGTCGGCAATGGCCGTTTTCCGCAGAGTTTCCATATGGATGAAAATGTCGGGAGAGCCGTCCCCCTCGGATGCGAAGCCAAAGCCGCGGGCGCGGTTAAACCACTTCACCTTGGCGCGGATCCATGCACTGGAGGGCGTGACGGTGGTGTGAGTGCGCGGGCGCCGCTCAACCGGATTGATCGCCGTTGACGGATCAACCGCCAGCACGCGCAGGCACTGATAGCCCTTCTGACGGGCCACCGCTTCGCACACCACGCGCGTGCCCTCGAGCGGTGCCTCGAAACCATCACGCTTCAAGCAGCTGAGGTGGAGCAGAACGTCCTGCATGCCATTGTCGGGAATGATGAAGCCGTAGCCGCGGCCCACGTCGAACCACTTCACAAGGCCGCTCACCTGCACGATGCGGATGTTGCTGTCGAGGGAGTCGGCCTGTGAAGTTACAGTCCCGCCGTTCAGTTCGCCGCTCACCGCCATGTCACCAACTCTGTCCCCGGTACGGCCTACTTACAGCCCTGCCGCCAATCTGCCTCAATCTGCGCAAATCCGCGGCATTTGTACAGCCCTGCCCTTGGCTGCGTGTGGAAAACCCAAGGTGGCGATTGCGGCATTGCGCCGCCATGTCCCGGCGGCATCACGGCTGCTCCATCAAACACCCGCAAACACAGGCGTTTATGCAAGCCATGCGTGATGATTCCGCCGCTGCTGAGCGTGCCGAGACGCACATCTTCATGGCGGCCGAAGGAGCATCACCATGCACGGCATGCGGCGCATTGGACGCCATCTCGGTTCACCACCGGCGGTGAAGATACGAATCACCCGGCGGCGATGCGCGCCACCACAGCCTCGAGCACGGGGCCTGAGTCGGCATGGATGACGAGGGCCGCCAGCCCGTCGAGGCCTGTCTCCTCGCGGTTGAGGATGACGAGCGGCGTCCGGTTCTGGCTGGCGAGCACCGGAAAGCCGGCCGCCGGGAACACTTGCAGCGAGGACCCGATGGAGATGAACAGGTCGGCATTGAGCGTGGCGGCGCGCGCATCCGCCATCTCCTGCTCCGGCATGGCCTGTCCGAAGGAAATGGTGGCGGACTTGACGATGCCGCCGCAGGCGGTGCAGGCGGGTGCCCGGCTCGTTTCGGAGATCTGCTCCTCGACCCAGGCGATCTCGTGGCGAAGACCGCAGCCGAGGCACTTGGCATAGGTACCGTTGCCATGGATCTCGATGATGTGCCCGGCAGCTATGCCGGAGGCCTGATGCAAACCGTCGATGTTCTGCGTGATGACGGATGCGACGTGGCCAAGCTGCATCAGCCGCGCAACCGCCCGGTGGCTCGGACCGGGCTCTGCCCTGCCGATGGTCTCGCGGATCATCAGGAAACGCCGCCATGCCTCCAGCCGCGTGTCAGCGGATGCCACGAACTCGCTGAAGTCGATGGGCTTGTACCTGGTCCAGAAGCCGCCAGGCGAGCGAAAATCCGGGATACCGCATTCGGTGGAGATGCCAGCCCCGGTGAACACCACCGCGCGCCGCGCCCGCTGGACCAGTCCCGCCAGTTCATCTATCTCTTTCTCAAACAACAGGTGACCCCATGAAATATCTCCACACCATGATCCGCGTCTCCAACCTCGAGCAATCGGTCGACTTCTTCGTCAACAAGCTCGGCTTCGTCGAGCAACGCCGCTACGAGAACGAGAAGGGCCGCTTCACGCTGGTCTTCGTCGCCGCCCCCGAAAGCCCGGATGCGCCGGTCGAACTGACCTACAACTGGGACCCGGAAGTCTATACCGGCGGCCGCAACTTCGGCCACCTCGCACTGGGCGTCGACAACATCTACGATTACTGCGCCAACCTCCAGAAGCACGGAATCACCATCAACCGCCCGCCGCGCGACGGCCGCATGGCCTTCATCAAGACGCCTGACGGCATTTCGATCGAGTTGCTGCAGAAGGGCGACGCACTGCCGCTGGCCGAACCCTGGACATCGATGGCGAACACCGGGACGTGGTAGGCGGGAGGCGGCTTCACCACGCGCCTTCCACCCCATAGGCCTCGTCCATGCCCGGCCACGGCGGCATGGTGACGCCAACGCAGTGCAGCGCTTCATTGCCGTCGTTGCGGAACTGGAAGTGCGCACCCACGGGAATGGCGATGGAGACTCCTGGCCGCAATGCGACCGTAAGCTCCTCGCGATCGTGCTTGCGCCACAGGCGGCCGAGCCCGTGGGTGCAGAGCCACACCTCCTCGACGCTGCGGTGCGCCACCGCCCTTGATACGGCACCGGGGGGCAGCGTGAATTGCGCCATCGAGCCACGCGACGCGCAGGCGAGGAGGCGCACTTCGGAACCATCGGGCGCAATGACGTCCGGGTCAGGTGAGCGTTCGCGCGTGTCGAGGCTCATGCCATCAACTGCCCACCGTTGACTTCGATCACCTGGCCCGTAACGTAGCCCGAGGCCCTGTCGCTGGCGAGGTAGAGGAAGGTGCCGGCGCAGTCCTGCGACACGCCCAGTCTCTGCATGGGAATGGTCTTGCGCGTAGCCTCGCGCTTGGCCTCGTCCGAAAACCGGTCATGAAATGCCGTGTGGATGGTGCCGGGCGACACGCAGTTGACGCGCACACCATTGCCCACGAGTTCCTTCGCCAGCGTCTTCGAGAAAGCGGAGACGAACGCCTTGGCCCCGCCATAGACCGCCCCACCCGGGCTCGACCCCGTGCGGGCCGCGATGGAGGTGACGTTGATGATGTTGCCCGACCCCTGGGCCTTCATGAGCCGCGCCGCGATGCGGCAGCAGTGGATGAGCTGACGGCAGTTGAGATCGAACACCTTGTCGATGAAATCGTCATCCAGATCGGCTACCGGAACGCGCGCCACCAGGCTTCCGGCATTGTTCACGAGCACGTCGATGCGGCCGAAGCGCGCAATGGCGGCGTCCATCAAGGTCTCCGCTGCGCCCTGCTCCGTCAGGTCAAGCTTCAGCGTGGCGATGCCGGCCTGCTGGATGGCGGCCAGTTCCGGCCCGCCACCAAAATACTGCGCGAACACCCTCGCACCTGCTTCCGCAAAGGCCAGCGAGGCCGCCCCGCCGATGCCGGTGACTCCGCCCGTCACCACCACTACCTTGTCCTTCAGATCGTCGAACATGGAATCCCCTTTTTCTTCCGCCGCATCATTGGTGGAGGCGCAGGCAATGGCAACAGCATCTTGCGGGCGGCGGCCATGCGCGCCAGCATGCATCCATGGCGCGCGGTCTTCTCATCTGGCTACTCATCATGCTGATCGAAACCCTTCACGGCATGCTCCGCGCATTGCTCATCTCACCACGCATCGGCGAGGCGGCGGCGGACCGCATCGGTTGGCCGGTGGCAACGGCGCTGGTGCTCGCCATTGCGCTGATGGGTATTCGCTGGACGGGCCTAGCGGCGCGAAGCCAACTCCTTGCGCTGGGGGCCGCCTGGGCGATGCTCTCGGTGCTGTTCGAGCTGGCGATCGGCATGCTGCGCGGACTGGATGCGCAGGCGTTGATGGCCGCGCTGAACCCGTTCAGCGGCAGCATTTCGTGGACCGGGGCCGTCATGCTGGCCACACCGCTGATCGCAGCGCGCATCCGGGGCGTGCACTGACCGTCAGCGAAGGCGGGCGATGCCGCTCTTGCCGTCGTCGCGCACCCAGCGGATGCGGTTCTCGGCAATCCTGGCGACGGTGAAGCAGAAGGTCTTGCCATCATACCATTTCTGCCATTTTTGGCAGAGCCTGTCGCCCGCCACCCACCAGCGGCCGCGGTCCCTCGGCGTCATGTAGCGCCCGAGGCCTGCGGCCTCGCCGGATCCATCCACCACCCCGCCGGGGCGGTAGGTGAGCGGGATCTCGCCGCCAAGCGGTACGGCCAAGTAGATGCGCTTGCCGCTGATGAAGGATTGCAGCGCGGCTCCCTGGAGTTTTTCTGCCGCGGCGGGTGCTGCCAGCAGTGCAAGGACAAGCAGAGGCGCTGAAAACCGCAAGGCCGATGCGGGCGTAGACAGAAGCATTCGCATGGTGACAAATCTCCCTTGGCTGTCCGGTTAACCTACGCAGAAAGTGACGCAGCAGACCGCATGCAAGCCTTTTCCGCCCTGTTCCAGTTCTTCGCATTCGACGTGGCGTGGGCATCCGCCGTGGCCGGGGGCGCTGGCGGCTGGGCGCTGCTGGGCGCGGTCCCGGCGCTGGCAGTGCTGGCTCTTCACCTTTTCGTGAGCCGCGCCGTGATCGTGGCCGAACTGAAGCTGGTTCTGGCAATCATGCTTTTTGGGGTCCTGCTGGAGACGGGCTTCATGGGAGCGGGGCTGATCACTTTCACTGGCTCGCCGGTGCTCGGCGTGTTGCCGCCCATCTGGGTGTGGGCACTGTGGCTGGGCTTTGCCAGCCTGCCGAACGGCAGCCTCACCTGGCTGCAGGGCCGGCCTGGACTTCAGATGTTGCTCGGACTCGTCTTCGGGCCGCTCGCCTACTGGACCGGCGCCAAGATGGGTGCGGCAGACACGCCATCAGCGGGTTCGATGGTCATAATTGGCCTGGCTTGGGCGCTGGCCTTCCGCGCCATCATGCTGCTCGCCGACACGATCTCGCCGCGGCGGGGACCCACCCCGCCCTGACGCCTCAGACCTTGTCCTTGCGGCGCCGCGCCATGGCACCGATAATGGTGGAGATAGCAGGCAGCACGAGACCCGCCATGGACCCGCTGCCCAGTCCGCCCATCAGCGGCGCCGACCGGATCTCGGTCTCGATCGAGTCTGCCGCCATATTGCGGATTTCCTCTGCCAGGGCCATTTCGGGGCCGGGCTTCACGATGGCGGCCGCTGCCAGTGCAGCGGCGGCCAGCGCCAGGTTGATGAGCCCCAGACCAGCGGGCGTCCACACCGCACCCCAGATGGGCAGCACCCACGCGTAGACCCCGATATTGACGAAGACCAAGCCCAGCCCGGCGAACAGCAGCGCGAAGCCAACGAAGGCGGAGCGCTTCATCGCGAAAGCAAGCTTTGCCTGAAGCAGGAGCAATTCGCCGCGCATGATGAGGCGGATGTGGCGCGACAGGTTGTTGAGGTTCATGATGCTTCTTTCCTAATGGGCCGTCAGGCGGCCAATGACGATGCCGAGCGCCAGCGCCCCCGCGACGGTGGCCACAGGGTGTTCCGCGATCGTATCTTCAGCATTCTCCAGCATCTCCTGAACGAGGCGGTTCAACTCCGCAATCTGCTCGTGGACGCCCCCTGGGGCCGCATCCGCACTCTCTGGCTTTCGGTGCTCATCGCGCAGGCGCGAGAGTTCAGCCTTGATCTCGTCGAGTTCCGTCCTGAGCGTCCTGGCCAGCGCCATGCCCCGTGCCTCCTTGTGCTTGCCGCGCGTGGTAAGCGAATTGCCAATCGGCGGCCGGGAAGTTCAACCAAGTCATTGTACACTCTTTAACGCGACTGTGGAATGCTGCGACCATTGCAGGTGGCGGCCCCATGGGGCCGAGGCATCACGCCGCCCCGCCCGCCGGAAGACTCCGGCATCACTCCCCCCGCCACATTACGGGCGTAGGAAGCGCCCGTTTGCCCCTGCAGGACCGCCATGACAGCGAATGCTCTCACGGACGACGATCACGCATCCTCACGGCCCGACGTGTGGGATGACGGTCGCCTTGCCAGCCTCCTTGCCGACGTCGGCGAAACAGGCCTGCGCGACATCCTGCGGCTGTTCATGGCCGACTTGCCCTTCCTCCAGTCACAACTCGATGCTGCCATCGCCGCGGGCGACGAGGCCAAGGCACGGTCCGTGCTGGCCGTGGTGCAGGATTCGGCCGAGGCGCTCGGCCTCGCGGCGCTGGGAACCCTTGTGCGGGGCCTGCGTAAAGATCCTCTCGCCGCGGCGAACCCCGTTCTCCTGGCGCAGGAAGCTGCGCGCATCCGCTTCGTTCCAACCCTCAAGCATGCTTCATAAGGATTACCGATGAGCGCGAAACTCTCCGTCCTGGTCGTCGACGACAACCGCACCAACCTTGCCCTCATGGACATGCTGCTGCGCAAGCTGCCTCACTGCACCACGCAACTGCTGACCGATCCGCAGGCGCTGGTCTCGGCAATCGACCGCACCGACTACGATGTCGCGGTGCTTGCGGTACGACTGCCGCGCATGGACGGCATCGAGCTTGCAGCCAGGCTGCGCGCTGACCCGCGCCTGGGCAGCAAGCCGGTGCTGCTCACCGCCGACGAGCCAGACGCCAGCCTGCGGGCCCGCGCTACCGATGCTGGCGTGACAGAGGTGATTGGCAAGCCCATCAACCCCGTCGAGCTTCGTACCCGCATCCAGGAACTTGCACGGCCCACGCCACCACTGGGCATTCCCGCCTGGGACGATGCAGGCGGGGTGCCAACGGACGTCACCGCGCGTGAGGACGAGTATCTCGCCGCGCTCGTGCGGGTGGCTGGCTACCGCGACCGCGAGTCACCGCTGCACTGCCAGCGTGTTGCGCGCTACTGCACCATCCTCGCCCATAATCTCGGGCTTCCGGACGAGTACTGCCGCGACATCCGCCACGCCGCGCAACTGCATGACATTGGCAAAGCGGGCCTGGCAGATGCGCTGCTGCAAAAGACGGGATTACTCACACCGGAGGAACGCCGGGAGATGGAGGACCATACCCGCATCGGCCATGCCATACTGAAGGACTCGCGGTTGCGGGTATTCCGGATGGCGGCGGACATCGCCCTCACCCACCATGAACGCTGGGACGGATTGGGCTATCCACAGCGGCTGACGGGCGAACGCATTGCCCTGGCCGGCCGCATCACCGCGGTGGCGGACGTGTTCGACGCACTCACCAGCGTGCGTGCCTACAAGACCGCTTGGTCGATGGCGAATGCCTTCAGCTACCTGCAGGACAATGCCGGAGAGCAGTTCGACCCCGCTTGCGTCGCCGCCTTCCTCGTCGGGCGCGAGGAAATCGCCGAGGTGATGCGCATCATGCCGGACCCCGAGGTCGATGCAGCCGACGCAGCGTAAGAAGACGCGTTGACGCGCACTATCAATCTGCTAACTTTGATTACAGGGGAATGAGCGACGCCAGGGGCTTGAGGCATGTTGCTTTCGCGTGAACGGGCGGGGTCGCGGCCCAATGCCTTTCTTGCTGTCTGCCTTGCGGCGCTGTTGTGGGCGGCACTCGCCATCATGCCGGGAACGCCACGAGCCCTGGCCGACAGCATCTGCGCCACGCCGGTGAACGCCTGCTGCGCGACATGCGGTTGCGGCACATCCGCCGCGATTCCGCGCTGCCCCGATGGCCAGCAACCCTATGACGACTACTGCCTGCCCGCCTGCCCCGATGGCTGGCTGCGCTACCCCGGCTACCCGGGCCTGTGCACACCGCCTTGCGAACATGGCTGCCCGGAAGGCTATGAGCAGGTGCCTTTGCCGCAGTGCCCGGATGGCTATCACCGCGACCTGCAGAACCCCGATGCCTGCGTCACGGACTACGATCCATCGCAGGACGACTGCCCGGCGGGCATGGTGCTCTCGCCCAACACGCTGCAATGCGTGACGGACTGCCCGGATGGCACCTACCGCGATGGCCAGGGCCTGTGCCGCAGCTACTACCAGGACCCCTGCCCGACGGGTTACACGCGTGACCCGCAGTCCGGCCAGTGCGTGCCGCCGGGAGCATGGCCGCCGGGTTACCAATGGATCTGCCTGCCGAACTGCCCGCCGGGAACGCAGCGTGACTTCTACCACCCCACGCGCTGCCTGCCGCCGCCGCCGGTCTGCGAGGATGGCTACGAAACCTATAACGGCCGCTGCCTGCCGCCCTGCGAGCAGGGCACCCGGCGCGACCCCTATGGCTATTGCGTGCCGCAGCAGTGCCCGCCCGGCACCTACACCAACCTGCGCGGCGAATGCGCGCCGCCCGAATGCCCGCAAGGCTATGACACGGTGCAGGGCCAGTGCGTGCCGCCCTGCGAGGAAGGCTATACGCGCGACGAAAATGCCCGTTGCGTGCCACCCGACACAGGCTGCCCGCAAGGAACCGAAACCTTCCGCGGCACCTGCCTGCCGCCCTGCTCTCAGGGCTACACCCGCGACCGCCAGACCGGCACGTGTTTCCCGCCGGACGACGGCTGCCGCCAGGGCCAGGAAAAGTATCGCGGACAGTGCGTGCCGCTCTGCCTGACCGGCCAGCTGCGTGACGCCAAGGGACGCTGCGTGAACCCCGGCTGCCCGGCTGGAACCGAGAGCTTCAAGGGCAGTTGCCTGCCGCTGTGTCGCAAGGACCTGCTGCGCCAGCCGGACGGCAGTTGCGGCTGCCCGCAGGGCGAAAAGCTGATCAACGGCCGCTGCCTGCCGCCGTGCGATAATGGCCAGGTGCGCGACAAGAACGGCCGCTGCGTCACGCCATCCTGCCCGGAGGGCCAGGAGCGCGTGCGCGGCCGTTGCGTCGAGTCGTGCTTCGCCAACACCATCCGGGACAGCCGTGGCCGCTGCGTTTGCCCAAAGGGTACGCAGATGTCGACCGCGGGACGCTGCGAGAAGGTGATCTATGACAATGGTGGCAGCGATTGCGGCAAGGGCTACCACCGCGACGGCGATGGCAACTGCGTGCCCGACCGGCGCATCCAGACGCAATGTCCGGAGGGCTGGCGCTACAGCAAGAAGCGCCAGACCTGCGTGCCCGACAAGGATGGCCAGACCGTGACCCAGCCACGCCAACCAAACCTACAGACCGGCCCTGACGCACTGCAACTGCTGCAGCCACGCCAGAAGAACAAAGGCGCGAACACACAGCAGAATTGCGCCAAGGGCTACATCCCGGACGGCAACGGCGGCTGCGTGAGGGGCCAGTAATGGGCACCCGCAGGCGGAGCAACGCTCCGCCTGCGCCGCTTCCGCCCGTTCAATCGCCCAACTCGTTGAACATGGTGGTGGGGTCCGCTGCCACCGGCGGCGCGCCGAAGGTAAGCCTGATTGCCTCCATGACGAGAAGCGGCGGGGCCATCTCCCTCGACAGTGCAACCATGCGCTCCTGCAGCGTCTTCACGAGTTCGGGTTTCTGCGCGGCGAGGTTCACCGTCTCTCCCGGGTCTCTTGCGATGTCGAACAACTCGACCTTGCCCGGAAGTCCAGCCTGCCACACCAGTTTCATGTCGCCCTCGCGGATGGCGCCACCCATCGGGTCGATGTTGTAGACCACCTCGTCCCGCGGCGTCTTTGTGCCTTGGCTGATCGCCGGCCACAGATTCATGCCGTCGAGGGGCTTGTTCTTCTCCAGCTTCGCACCCGCGATCGCGGCAAGCGTCGGGTACATGTCGACGACATGGGAGAGACCCTGCACCACGCCGGGCGTGATATGCCCCGGCCAGTTCATGAAGCCGACGACGCGCGTGCCCCCTTCATAGAGTGTGCCCTTGCCCTCACGATAGGGACCGTTGTCGGCCGGCAAATTATCGCCCACCTTCGACTCGCCTGCAAACATGGCCGAACGCACGCCGCCATTGTCGGACTGAAAAACGATCACCGTATCCTCACGCAGGCCCTTCTCGTCCAGCGCTTTCAGCACGTGATCGACGGCGTCGTCCATGGCGGTGACCATCGCGGCGTAGAGGCGGCGCTGCTCGTCGGCGATGTGGGCATAACGTTTTACATAGTGCTCCGGTGCCTGGAACGGCGAGTGCGGCGCCGTGAAGGCGAGATAGAGGAATAGTGGCTTACCGTCCTTGCTGTCACGGATGAGGCGTGCTGCCTCATTGCCGAAAAGCGTGTTGTCGTAGCCCTGCTCAACCAGCGGCTTGTTGTTGCGATACCAGTCCTTCACGCCGTGTGACGCATGCTTGAAGTGGTCGATCTCCCCCACCAGCGCGCCATAGAAATGGTCGAAGCCGCGCTGCTTCGGCCAGTATTCGGTCTTGCCATGGCCGAGGTGCCATTTGCCCACCAGCGCCGTCTCGTAGCCATTGTCCTTCAGGAGTTGCGGCAACAGGTATTCGTCCGTCGCGAGACCATAGCCGCCGGCAGATGGGATCACACCACTCTGGAGGCCATAGCGCAGCGGGTAGCGCCCGGTGAGGAAGGCGGCGCGCGAAGGCGTACACATGGGTTGCGCATAGAACTCGTCGAATTGCGCGCCGCCCCTGGCGAGTCTGTCGAGCACCGGTGTCTCGATGTCGGAACCGTGGAAGCCCACGTCCTTCCAGCCGAGGTCGTCGGCCATGATGTAGATGATGTTGGGCGGCTTCCTGCCGTCTGCCATCGCCGGAGACACCACGCCGGACAAGAGCGCCGACGCGAGGAACGACGCGCCTGCTGCCAGCAGGCCGCGCCGTCCCAGCCCGCTGCCTGCCGTTTTGTCATGGATGTCAACCATTGCCGTCTCCTCGGTTCGCGGCGGAGGCTTCGATTCGCTCTCCCGTTCTGCAATCCTGAACCGTTTTACTGAGAAATGCGGAGGAATTGCGGGAGGCCATATGCGAACGGCACGGGTTTGACCCCGCGCCGTTGTGTGCACGCTGCAGCGCGGCGTCAGAAATAGACGATCACGTAACCGCTGCCCGATTTCTGGTAGTAGGTGCCGCCGCAGTAATAGAGCTTGTAGCCATAATAGGTGCCGATCGGGCAACCCGCGGGTATGCGCGCGATGTAGGCGCCGCGGCGGATCGTGCGGCGCGTGGTACGGCGGCCAACGCCGGCAGCGCTGGCAGGCGTTCTCGGCCGCCCGACGACCGCGCCAGCCTCATTTACAAAGCCAAACAGTGCTGGCGTGCTGTTCTGTCCTGCCGGCGGCATCTCGCCCAGCCCAAAGGCCAGGGCTACGGCGGCAAACACGGCGAGCTTGAGCGTCCTCATGGAAAATGTCCTTGTGCTGCGGCCGGAATCGGATTGTCGCGGCCTGCCAACGTCATGCGCGCGGTGTGCCAGGGTGACAATCGGTGTTATTCGGGAGACTCGGCAAAGACTGCTGTTGCTGCGACAGTCTTTGTCCGGCACTACCTCATCGTGCACCGGACGGCTTCCGGAGACCGACCGATGCCTGCCCAGCCTCTATACATGCCCCCGTTTATTCAGAATCTGACGACCCCGATCGTGCGCCGCCTTCGGCGGTTTCCATGGGAGGCCGGCGGAGGCCCTGGCGGACGGCTTCTCTGGAATGCTCGGCAGGCGAGTGAAACATCTTCACTTGCAGTGGCGGCAGACGCCTCGTTATCATGGGCTTCAACGGCAATCGACATCCCATTGGCGAGGCTTACATGACTTCCCGGATTGTACCAAATCTGCTTGCCATGGTACTGGCGCTTTCCGTCCCCACCGCAGCCGCCGATGCCTGCTCGCGGGCGACGTGGCTGGGACCGGACAATGCCGTCGTCACGGGGCGGTCAATGGACTGGCCCTATGCCTTCAACACCCATTTCTTCGTCTTACCGCGCGGCACGGCAAATGTCGGCATCGAGGACAAGAACGGCCTGACGTGGCAAAGCAAGTATGGCACCGTGGTAGCCGCCGGCACGACGACGCCGGGCGGCCCCATCGACGGCGTGTTTGATGGCATGAATGAGAAGGGCCTTGGTGCAAATCTGCTCTACCTTGCCGAAACGGAGTGGCCGACGCCGGGTACGGACAAGCCGCACGTGTCGTGGGCTGCCTGGCTGCAGTACGTGCTCTCGAACTACGCCACAGTGGACGAAGCGATAGATGCGGTCGCCAAGGAAGAGGTCTATCTTGTCCCGGCCAATTTCGGGCCGGGGGGCGCCGCGCATCCCACTGTGCACCTCTCACTCACCGATCCTTCAGGCGACTCCGCCATCATCGAATATCTGAACGGCAAGCCTGTCATCCACCACGGCCGCGAATACCAGGTGATGACGAACAGCCCCACCTATGCCGAGCAACTCACCCTCACCAACTACTGGAAGCGGCTCGACGGTTCAAAGGTGTTGCCAGGTTCGCACCAGTCTCAAGACCGCTTCGTGCGCGCCACCTACTACCTCGAGAAGCTGCCGCAGTCGAAGGACGAACGGCAGCAGATCGCCAATGTGCTCTCGGTAATGCGCAACGTATCGGTTCCATGGGGCGAGCCCGACCCGCAGCACCCGAACATCGCACCCACCTATTGGCGCACCGTGCTCGACCATGGCCGCAAGGTCTATTATTTTGAGTCAGCGCTGAGCCCCAACGTGGTGTGGGTGAATCTCAATGACATTGACTTCTCGCCTGGTTCGGGCATTCGCTCCGTCACACTCGAAGGGCCCGAGGGCTTCGCGCTAATGGGCAAGATCAACGATGCCTTTAGACCGACGGACAACATCACCTATCTCAAGCCCTGAACCGGCAGTTCCCGTAACGGACGGGCCGCCGGGCTACGTCTATGTGCTTGGTACCCTAACCCCCCGGGGCGTAAAGACATACGTCGGTTGGACGCTCGACCCCGAACGGCGGCTGGGCCAGCACAATGACGGCTCTGGCGCCCGATCCACCCGCGGGCTGAACTGGGCATTCCTCTATGTCGAGAAGTACTCCTCGCGGCGGGCCGCCATGAGCCGCGAGTGGCACCTGAAACGTGACCGGCGCCTGCGAGCCGAACTGGCCCGAGGCCTCGCTGGAGGCTGACCAGCAACATTCCTCTGGAACATCGCATCGAGCCGTACTACCGTCCCAGTTGCATTATGGAGAGGGACTGCCGATGCTCAAGGCACTCATTCGCGTTTCCATCGCCGGCCTGGCGTTGCTGGTCTCGGTTCCGGTCGCGTCGCCCGATTTCTCGAGCACCGCAGAGGCGTCAGCCAACGTCTCCGCCCAGCGCAGCCGCCAGTGCTCGCAGCAGGCGCGCCGCTATGCCGACCGCAACACGCGCCGCACCACGGCCACGGGTGCCGCCGGTGGCGCCGCCATTGGCGCGGCCGCCAGCCAGAGTCGCCGTAACACAGGTCGCAACGCCGGACGCGGCGCGCTGATCGGCGGTGGCGCGGGCCTCATCGCCTCCACCAACCGCTGGAACGTCTATTACAACTACTCGTACCGAAATTGTGTCCGCCGTTAGACTGCTTGAGTGCGAACAGTTACTTTCGCTGGGAAGCGCTATTTTGAAGTGCTACCTTGGGTAATAAATTGTAATATGTCCAGGCGGCAGCAGTTCGATGAACATGAATAACAACGGTATCACGGCGGCGCCTGACGCCGATCCCGCTCCAGGCATGGTGCTGGTGCCGGGCGGGGAGTTCGTTATGGGCTCCGACCGGCACTACCCGGAGGAAAAGCCGGCACACCGGGTGCGAGTCGATGGGTTCTGGATCGACACGTTCCCCGTCAGTAACCGCGACTTCGGGCGCTTCGTGCAGGAAACCGGCTACGTCACCTTCGCGGAGATCGCGCCGGATCCGAAAGACTATCCCGGCATACTGCCGGACATGCTGAAACCCGGTTCGATGGTGTTCTCGCCGCCCAGTCGCCCGGTCGATCTCGGCAATTATGCCAACTGGTGGGCCTTCGTGGCCGGAGCAGATTGGCGCCACCCATATGGCCCCCACTCCTCGCTCGAAGGACTCGATGATCACCCGGCCGTGCACGTCGCCTACCAGGATGCCGAAGCCTATGCGGCATGGGCAGGAAAAGCGCTGCCCAGCGAGGCAGAGTGGGAATTTGCCGCCCGCGGCGGCCTGGATGGCAAGGAATTCGCGTGGGGCGATGAACTGGTCCCCGGCGGCCGTCACATGGCCAACACCTGGCAGGGCCAGTTCCCATGGCAGAACCTTGCGGAAGATGGCTACACCCGCACCTCGCCCGTCGGCGCTTATCCGCCCAACGGCTTCGGACTGCACGACATGATCGGCAACGTGTGGGAGTGGACCACCGACTGGTACGCCAGCCAGCACCCCGCACAAAAGAGCTGCTGTATTCCGGCCAACCCGCGCGGCGTAAGCGAGACAGAGAGCTATGATCCGGGCCAGCCACAGTTCCGGATCCCGCGCAAAGTGGTCAAGGGAGGCTCGCATCTCTGCGCACCAAACTACTGCCGCCGATACCGCCCTGCGGCGCGCCACGCCCAGCCTATCGACACGGCGATGAGCCACGTCGGCTTCCGCTGCATCAGGCGGATGGAAAAGAGCGGCTGATGGCACGGGCAGCCACAAGGATACAGTCCCTGCTGGCGCAGATCGCACTCGCCCTTGTCATCATGTTCAGTCTCGTTGGCCTGCTGCTCCACGGCGCCTCTGGCGCGGTCTGGGACCGCATCTTCACATCGATCGCAGAGCGGCCCGGAGGTCCCATGACCTTCCGCTTCATCCTTCAGCCCGTCATGGCATCCATCCTCGCGGCAATCGATGGCGTGCGCGACGCACGCTCCGGCACCCCACCCTATTTCTGGAGTCTCGTCACCGGTTCCGCACCGCGCGCCGACCGCATCTATGACGGCATCATCGCCACCTCGCGCGTCATACTTCTTGGCCTTGTCATGGACGTTGCCTATCAGCTCATCGAATTTGGCAAGCTCTACCCCGGCGAGGCGGCGATCATGACCGTGCTGCTCGCCTTCATCCCCTACCTGCTGCTGCGCGGCCCCTTCGCACGGCTGGCGCGGCTGTGGGGCATCGGACCCGCCCCGGAGGACAAGCCAACATGACGGAGACCAATCCGCCAGTCGAGGCGGGCCGGTTCACTGTGAAGATCGCGGCGGAATCCCACTTCGCCTGGTTGCGCACCCGGCTTGCCGTCGAGCGCACAGTGCTCGCATGGGTACGCACCGCCGTGTCACTCATCGCATTCGGCTTCACCATCGTGCAGTTCTTCGAGCGCATGCAAACCATGCCTGGAACCGTACCGGCGCAGTTTCCCAACGCGCCGAACTATCTCGGCCTCGCCCTCATTCTCTGCGGCATCGCCTCGCTGGCCATCTCAATATGGGAGTATCGCTGGACCATCAATTACATGTGGAGCAACGACTACAAGCCGATTGCCGGAATGATGCCCGAGCCCCGGAACTCCCCCATCATCCTCGTGGCCATCGTGCTGATGGTGGTGGGGCTCTTCGCATTCTTCTCCGTACTTCTGCGACTGATCTGAACCAACCCAACATCAATCAAAGGAAGACCAAGCGATGGCGACAAAACCGAAGAAGAACAAGAAGCCCAACATCCTCGTTCTGTGGGGTGACGACATCGGCTGGTGGAACATCAGCTACAACAGCCGCGGCCAGATGGGCTACCGCACGCCCAACATCGACCGCATCGGCAACGAGGGCGTGGCCTTCACCGACTACTACGGCCAGCAGAGCTGCACCGCCGGGCGCGCTGCCTTCCTCTGCGGCCAGAACCCGCTGCGCACCGGCCTCACCAAGGTCGGCATGCCCGGCGCCGACGTAGGGCTCCAGAAGGAAGACCCGACGATTGCGGAACTGCTGAAGCCGCATGGCTATCGCACCGGCCAGTTCGGCAAGAACCATTTAGGCGACAAGGACGAACACCTGCCCACCCAGCATGGGTTCGACGAATTCTTCGGCAACCTCTATCACCTCAACGCCGAAGAGGAGCCGGAACACGAGGACTACCCGAAGAACCCGGAATTCAAGAAGCGCTTCGGCCCGCGCGGCGTCATTCACAGCTTGGCCGACGGCAAGGGCGGCCAGAAGATCAAAGACACCGGGCCTCTCACCCGCAAGCGCATGGAAACGATCGACGATGAAGTGACCGAGCATGCACTTCGGTTCATCGACCAGGCTCACAAGGCGGATGAGCCCTTCTTCGTCTGGTACAACACCACCGGCATGCACTTCCGCACCCACTGCGCCGAGAAACACAAGGGCAAAAGCGGCCAGGGAGAATACAATGATGTGATGGTTGCGCATGACGAGAACATCGGCCGCATGCTGAACAAGCTCGATCAGCTCGGAATCGCGGACGACACCATCGTCATGTACTCGACCGACAACGGCGTACACTACAACACCTGGCCCGACGCCGGCATCACGCCTTTCCGCTCGGAGAAGAACACCAACTGGGAAGGCGGCTGGCGCGTCCCCTGCTTCATGCGCTGGCCCAAGCATATCCCTGCCGGCTCAGTGGTGAACGGCATCGTCTCGCACCAGGACATGCTGCCCACCTTCCTCTCCGCGGCCGGCGAACCGGACATCAAGGAGAAGTTGTTAAAGGGCCACAAGATCGGAAAGATGACATACAAGGTGCATCTCGACGGCTTCAACATGCTGCCCTACCTCTCCGGCAAGGTGAAGGAGAGCCCACGAAACTCGTTCTTCTACATCAGCGACGATGGCGACATCCTCGCCATCCGCATGCAGGACTGGAAGGTGGTGTTGATGGAGCAGCGGGCGAAGACGCTGCAATGCTGGTTCGAGCCCTTCGTGAAGCTGCGGGCCCCGAAGATGTTCAACCTGCGCCGTGACCCGTTCGAGCGCGCCGACGAAAACTCGAACAGCTACTGGGACTGGATGATCAACCACGCCTACA
>Ga0208783_10001006_pt1 | contig 17088 bp, 15 predicted proteins | sample DEB19_08_DNA_2_FD_184529 | JGI IMG/M metagenome (GOLD analysis project Ga0208783, IMG submission 184529) | Aqueous microbial communities from the Delaware River and Bay under freshwater to marine salinity gradient to study organic matter... | ecosystem: Environmental > Aquatic > Marine >...
CCCGCAGCAAGCATCACAGCACCCGCGGCAATTGAAAGCAAAGTCCTGAATTTCATCACTTTTCATTCCTTCCCATGGTGTTTTTTCTGTCGCCTTTTGCGCAAGTCTATGTGGAATCGGATGGCGGGTCGAGCCCCGGCCGAAAGTCTGACTTCGGCCCTGGCACGCGCGGTTGAAGCCCCGGGGGCGATTGGCTAAGGTCCGGCCCGCAAAAGAGGATTATCCGCCATGAACACCGCACAAGCGCAGAAGATTTCATCCGGCAAGGGCTTCATCGCCGCTCTCGACCAGTCGGGTGGTTCGACGCCCAAGGCGCTTGAGGGATATGGCATCGGCAAGGGCGCCTGGAACACCGACGAGGAAATGTTCGCGCTGATGCATGCCATGCGCGCCCGCATCATCAAGTCGCCCGCCTTCAACGGTGACCGCGTCATCGGCGCCATCCTGTTCGAGCGCACCATGGACGGCGATATCGACGGCAAGCCGGTGCCCGCCTTCCTGTGGGAGAACAAGGGCGTGGTGCCCTTCCTGAAGATCGACAAGGGCCTGGCCGACGCGCAGGACGGCGTGCGCCTGATGAAGCCCATGCCGGACCTCGACAAGCTGCTCGACCGCGCCGTCGCCAAGGGTATTTTCGGCACCAAGATGCGCTCCGTCATCGACGCCGCCTCGGCCTCGGGCATCGCCGCCAATGTCGCGCAGCAGTTCGAGTTCGGGCGCCAGATCCTCGCCAAGGGCCTGATGCCGATCATCGAGCCCGAAGTGACGATCTCGATCGCCGACAAGAATGAAGCCGAGAAGATCCTCCGCGGCGAAATTCTCAAGCAGCTCGACAAGCTGCCCTTGGGCCAGCAGGTGATGCTGAAGCTGACGATCCCCAGCGAAGCCAACTTCTACAAGCCGCTCATCGACCACCCGAAGGTGATGCGCGTGGTGGCGCTGTCCGGCGGCTACAGCCGTGAGGACGCCAACGCCATGCTCGCGAAGAATACCGGCCTCATTGCCAGTTTTTCGCGCGCCCTGAGCGAGGGACTGTCGGCGCAGCAGTCGGACGCCCAGTTCAACGGCGAACTGGAGAAGACCATCAACTCGATCTACGACGCCTCGGTCGCGGGCTGAACCGGCACGGGCCTGCCGTCAGAACGTAAGCAGGCCCTCGTCCGGCACCTTCTCGCCGCGCGCATTGGCGAGCAGCGCCGCCTTCAGCGTTGCCCTGTCATTCGCGTAGTCACGGCTGATCGCCGGACCGCGCTGGCGCGTGGCCCAGTGCGGGTCCGCCAGCAGGGCCGCGCCCTCTGCCTCTGGCAAGTGCCGGCCGCGGATCAGGTCTGCCATGCGCTCGGCCAGAACCAGTGTCGGCGCATTGAGATCGCCCGCCGTCGCCTGCGGCATCAGCGAAGCATCCACCACGCGCAGTCCTTCGACACCGCGCACGCGGCCGTCCGGCGTGGTCACGGCACTCTCGTCAGCCCCCATCCGGCAGGTGCCGCACGGGTGATAGGCGCTTTCCACCTTCCGCTTCAGGAAGGCGTCGAGCGCAGCATCGTCCTGCGCCTGCATCCCCGGCGCAAGTTCCTTGCCGCGATAGTCCGCGAAGGCGGGTTGCGCGAAGATCTCCCGCGTGAGGCGCATGCAGGCCCGGAACTCGAGCCAGTCGTCAGGGTGGCTCATGTAGTTGAAGCGTACCCGCGGCAGGCTTTTAGGCCTGGCATCGCGCAGCCGCACCCAACCCCGGCTCTTCGAGCGCTTCGTTCCCACATGCACCTGAAAACCGTGACCGGAGGCGAGGCTCAGCCCGTCATAGGAAATGGCAAGCGGCAGGAAGTGATACTGGATGTCCGGATAGACGATCCCTGCCCGGCTCCGGATGTGGGCGCCACTCTCGAAATGGTTGGTGGCGCCCAGCCCCTTGCGGGTGGCCAGCCATTGCATGCCGATCTTCGCCTTGCCCCACAGACTCTGCGTGGGGAACAGCGTCACCGGCTTGGTGCATTCCATCTGGATGTAGAGTTCCAGATGGTCCATCAGGTTCTCGCCCACACCGGGTGCGTCATGCAGCACGGCGATGCCGTGCTCCTTCAGTTCCGCCGCAGGCCCGATGCCGGAACGCTTGAGGATGACGGGTGACATGATCGAACCGGCAGAAACGATCACCTCGCGCACAGCGTTCGCCTGCTTTGCCTCGCCATTGACCCGATAGGCGACACCGGTCGCGCGGCGTCCGTCGAACAGCACGCGGTCCACCGTGGCGCCCGTCACCACATCCACGTTGCCGCGCGCCATGGCCGGGCGCAAATAGGCGCGCGCCGCGCTCATGCGGCGGCCGCCGCCGATGTTCATCTCCATCGGACCGAAGCCCTCGTGCTGGCGTTCGTTCATGTTGGCGCTGCGAGCGTAGCCGGCCTCGACGCCCGCCTTCACGAAGACGTCGTAGAGCGGGTTCCTCTGCAGCCCCTTGTTGACGTGCACCGGCCCCGCGGTGCCGCGCAGCGGGCCGCCGCCCTCCACGTTCTCGAGCCGCTGGAAATAGGGCAGAACGTTGGACCAGCGCCAGCCATCCGCACCCAGCGCCTCCCAAAGCTCATAGTCCATCGGATTGCCGCGTACCCAGCACATGCCGTTGATCGAGGAAGACCCGCCCAGGCCCTTGCCGCGCGGCAGGTTCACCTCGCGCCCATCGAGCCCCGGTTCGGGTTCCGTGCGCATGCCCCAGTTGAAGCGCTTCGTGTTCATCGGGATCGACAATGCCGCCGGCATGTCGACCACCACCGCCTTTTCCGAGCCGCCCGCCTCGAGCACAAGAATGCGCACCTTGGGATCCTCACCCAGCCGGTTCGCCAGCACGCAGCCCGCCGAGCCCGCACCTGCGATGATGTAGTCGTAGCTGACGGCCGTCATCCGACGATCACGTAGTATTTCAGCATCGACCCCGGCTGGTGCCAGGTGCCCTTGAAGCCCTTCGGCAACAGGAAAGAGTCGCCCTTGCAGAAGGTGTGCGCCTCGCCGCCGTCCGGCGTCAGCGTCACCTCACCCTCCAGCACCACCATGAATTCGTCCACCGGGTAGTCCTCATAACGCTCGGTATAGGCCCCGCAACGCCAGATGCCGGCACGCAGGCCCGGCTTGGCGAGATAGGCATGGTCGAGCCCGACGGGCGAACCCTTCAGCAGTTCGGCATGTTCGAGGGGCTGGTCTGGAACGGCAAGCCAGCCTTCGGGGCCGGTCGGGGAAAAGCGAATGGGATCGGGCACGTCGGTTCCTCGTGGTTGGAGACAGGCGATGGATCAGGACTTGGCGGCGATCAGCACGTAGCCGCGCGACTTGTTGTCATTGTCGGAATCGGAGGTGTTCATGGAGGCGAACAGTTCATCCGCCTTCACCCAGACAGGCGGGTATTTGTAGCGCGCCACATCGAGGATCAGGAAGCGGTCCGTGTCCTTGTCATAGGCGGCCAGCGGCGAGAAGTGGCCGCCCTTCTGCTGGCCCAGCGCCGTGCGGAAATAATTGACCAGCACGAAGTGGCCGCCCTGTGCGAGGTAGGCTGCAGCCTCGCTACGGAAGCTGTCAAGATCGGTGTCGGAGGCATGGTGGACGGTCGCGTCCACCGGCTGCACTGCCAGCAGCGCTCCGATCTCGTCCAGCGTGATGCCCTGTTTCAGGATCGTGTCGCGCGGAAGGATCGCCTCGGTGCGCGCATCGAGCACATTGTCCTGCGTGAAGGTCTTGTAGGGCGCGAAGGCCTCGACGTCCGGTGCGGGCAATTGCATGGCATTGAACACCATCACCATGCTGGCCACGCCACAGAAACTCTGCGTCTGCTGCGTCACGAAGTTGCTCGCCAGGGTGAAATACGCCTCATGCGATTCCGATCCGATGAGCAGCGCCTCACCTTCCTGCGATGTCGCGGAAATGAGGTTTGCCGGAAGCGGCAGGCTGTCTGCCTGCACCGCAGGCACCAGCGCGAACATGAACACCAACAGCCGTAAGGACTTTGCCAGCATGACCCCTCCGCAAGGTGAAACATCGAGGCGCCCCACCGGGCGCTGCGGAAACTTGCGCTAGGGCACGCGCGACCGCAACGGGTGAATTTTGCCTTTTGCCTGCCGGATCATTGCCAGACGGCATTGCAGTTCCATCGGTTATGATGTCAGTATGCTCATCCCCGAAACGGGCGAAACGTGAATTCACGTGACTGAGGGCGCTGGAATGGCACTGAAGCAGACCGAAGGCCGGGCGAAGTTCGGCGGACATGAAACGTGGTATCGCATCACCGGCGATCTCGCAGGCGGCAAGCCGCCAATGTTCATCCTGCACGGCGGGCCGGGTGCCGCGCACAACTACGTCGATTCCTACAAGCTGCTGAGCGAGACGGGCCGCGCGGTCGTCCATTATGACCAGCTTGGCTGCGGCCTTTCCACTCATCTGCCCGACGCTGACAAGAGCTTCTGGACGCCGCAGCTTTTCGTCGACGAGCTCGAGAACCTCGTCGACCACCTCGGCCAGCGCCAGGGCTTCCACGTGCTGGGCCAATCCTGGGGCGGCATGCTGGCTGCGGAATACGGCGCGCGCCGGCCGCAGGGCCTGAAAACCCTCACAATTGCCAATTCACCCGCCTCGATGGCGCTTTGGGTGGCAGAAGCCATGCGCCAGCGCTCCGTGATGCCGCAGGACATCCAGGACGCGCTCAACACGCACGAGAAGGCCGGAAGCTACAGCGACCCCGAGTACCAGAAGGCCACGAACTGGGTTTACGAACGCCACGTCTGCCGCGTCGTGCCCTTCCCGCCGGAGGTGAAGGCCAGCTTCGACCAGATCGGCCAGGACCCGACCGTCTACCACACCATGAACGGTCCCAACGAGTTCTTCGTCACCGGCACGCTGAAGAACTGGAACATCATTCCTGAACTGCACAAGATCAACGTGCCCACGCTCATCATCTCCGGTCGCCACGACGAGGCGACGCCAGCATGCGTCCAGCCCTTCGCCGACAACATCAAGGGCTCGCGCTGGGTGATCTTCGAGAACTCCAGCCACATGCCGCATGTGGAAGAGAAGGAAGCCTGCATGAAGACGGTGGGTGACTTCATCGCCGCCAACGACTGAACGACATAACAAAACAGGGAGTAACGTCATGAGGAAATGGATGCTGGCCGGGGCTGCCGCCCTGGCGGTTGCCTTCACGGCGCTGACGCCGGCACAGGCTGAGTACCAGGCGGAACACAGGGGCGGCACGATGCGCCTCGTGGCGCGCTCCGCCGCGGGCACGCTCGACCCGCAGATCAACTATACGCTCCAGTACTGGCAGATCTATCAGTCGGTCTACAGCGGCCTCACGGCGTTCAAGAAGGGCGCGGGCGAGGAAGGCTTCGAGGTCGTTCCCAACCTCGCCGAGGAACTTCCCGCCGTCAGCAACGATGGCAAGACCTACAGCTTCAAGCTGCGCAAGGGCATCAAGTTCTCGGACGGCCGCGACGTGACCATCAAGGATGTCGTTGCGTCCTTCCAGCGCATCTTCAAGGTATCGAGCCCCACCTCGGGCGGCTTCTATTCGGTGATCGTGGGTGCCGATGCCTGCATCGCCACGCCCGCCACCTGCACGCTCGAAGGTGGTGTCTCGGGTGACGAGGCGGCCGGCACGGTGACGATCAACCTTACCCGCGCCGACCCCGAATTCCTCTACAAGCTCGCCGTTCCGCATGCCTCCATCCTGCCGGCCGATGCGCCGTCGACGGACGCGGGCTCGGTGCCGCTGGCTGGCACGGGCCCCTATTTCTTCTCGGCCTACGACCCCAACAAGGGCCTCACCATGTCGCGCAACCCGCACTTCAAGGTGTGGAGCGAGGCCGCCATGCCGGATGGCTATCCGGATGCGGTGCAGTATGACTTCGGCCTGACAGACGAGGCCGAGGTGACGGCCGTGATGAACGGCGAGGCCGACTGGATGTTCGACCAGCCACCGACCGATCGCCTCTCGGAAATCGGCACCAAGTACAAGGACCAGGTCCACATCAACACGCTCACCGCGTGGTGGTATGCGCCGATGAACACCAGGCTGGCACCCTTCGACAATCTCAAGGCCCGTCAGGCGGTGAACTACGCCATCGACCGCAAGGCGCTGGTCAACCTGTTCGGCGGCCCGGTGCTGGCAGCCCCGGTCTGCCAGGTGCTGCCGCCCGGCTTCCCCGGGCATGTGTCCTACTGCCCCTACACCAAGGACCCGGGCGAGAAGTGGTCGGCGCCGGACATCGAGAAGGCCAAGCAGCTGGTCGAGGAATCGGGCACCAAGGGCCAGAAGGTGACGGTCATCGTCGAGGACACGGCCGTGTCCAAGTCGATCGGCGTCTACCTGCAGTCGGTGCTGAAGGAAATCGGCTACGACGCAGAGTTGAAGCCGATCTCGCCGAACATCCAGTTCACCTACATCCAGAACACCAACAACAAGGTGCAGATCTCGGTGTCGCAGTGGTATCAGGACTATCCTGCTGCCTCGAACTTCCTGAACGTGCTGTTCGGCTGCTCGAGCTTCACCGAAGGTTCGGATTCCTCGATCAACATCGCCGGCTTCTGCGACGAGAAGGTTGAAGCCAAGATGAAGGAAGCCTTCGCACTGGCGGCGACCGACCAGGCAGCCGCCAACAAGATCTGGACCGAAGTGGACAGGATGGTGACCGACGCCGCTCCGGCAGCGCCGCTGTTCACACCGAAGCACATCGACTTCGTGTCGAAGCGCCTCGGCAACTTCCAGTTCAACGCGCAGTTCTACTGGATGGTCACCCAGTCCTGGGTGCAGTGAGCGTACTTGTCCGCAATTTCGGATACGATTGACGCAACTCCAAAGAGCCGTGGCCCCTGGGCCACGGCTCTCCGCCGCCTGCTGCGCGACCGGGCCGCGGTCGCCGCACTTGTCGTCTTCGTGATGATCGTCGTCCTTTGCCTGCTCGCCCCGGCCTATGCGCAGTGGGCCGGAACCGAACCGTTCAAGTCCACGCTCGATGCCGTCATCAAGCTCAACGGTCAGGACGTTCCCGTCATGGAACAATCCACCGAGGGACTGGGATTGGGCTACACGCCCATCGGCCCCACCTGGCAACTGGGCAACTACTTCCTCGGTGCCGACAACCAGGGGCGCGATGTCATGGCCCGCCTGCTCTACGGCGGCCTCAACTCGCTGTTCATCGCCGGCATGGCCACCGTGGTGACGCTGTTCTTCGCCACCCTGATCGGGCTTGCCGCCGGCTTCTTCGGCGGCATCGTCGACATGCTGCTGTCGCGCTTCCTCGACATCCTCTGGGCCTTCCCGGTTTACCTGCTCGCCATCTCGCTCTCCATCGTGCTCATCGCGCAAGGCCTCGACCTCGGCATCATCACCATCGAGTCGGGCTCGCTGTGGCTTCCCATCTTCATCATCGGCGTCGTCTATGTGCCCTATGTGGCAAGGCCGGTGCGCGGCCAGGTACTGGCGCTGCGCGAAAGCGAATTCGTGCTGGCGGCAATCGGGCTCGGCGTGCCCAGTCACCGCATCCTGCTGCGCGACATCCTGCCCAACGTGTCCACCACGCTCATCGTCTTCGTGCCCATCATGATGGCGCTCAACATGATCACCGAAAGCGCGCTGTCCTTCCTGTCGATCGGCGTGCAGCCGCCCGATGCGAGCTGGGGTACCATCATCCAGGACGGGCAGACCCTGCTCTATACCCGCCCCATGGTGGCGCTGGCGCCAGGCATCGCCATCGTCATCACCGTGCTGGCGCTCAACGTGCTGGGCGATGGCCTACGCGATGCGCTGGACCCGCGCTCCAAGATCAGGATCGGGCGCAGCTGATGATCTTTGCCCTGCTGCAGCGCATCGGCCAGATGGCCTTCGTCATGTTCGGCATCAGCGTGCTGGTGTTCCTCATTTTCTTTGCAACGCCCGGGGCAGATCCCGCCGCGCGCATCGCCGGCCGCAACGCCACGCCCGAGGTGCTGGAGGCGGTGCGAAAGAGCTTCGGCTTCGACCAGCCGATCTACGTCCAGTACCTCACCATGATGAAGAAGATCTTCATCACGGGCGACCTCACCTCCTTCGTTAACCGCGGCTGGAAGGTGGTGCCCGCCGTCATGGATACGGTGCCGGTCACGCTCTCCCTCGTCATCGGGGCCGCCGTGCTGTGGGTGTTCTTCGCGCTCATCATCGGCATCGTCGCTGCTGCCACGCGCGGCACATGGATCGACAAGACGCTGATGGTGCTGGGCCTCATCGGCATCTCCATGCCGGTCTACTGGCTGGGCGAGATGCTGAACCTCATCACCCAGAGCCGGTATCATGACACGTGGCTGTTCTCCTGGGTGCCGCCGCTCGGCTACAAGAATTTCTCGGATGACCCGAAAGGCTGGTTCCTCACCCTCGTCATTCCGTGGATCACCCTGTCGATCCTCTATATCGGACTCTATGGCCGGGTTCTGCGCGCCGCTATCGTGGAGTCGCTGCAGGAGGACTTCATCCGCACGGCGCGCGCCAAGGGCCTGTCGGAGACACGCATCCTGCTCCGCCACGCGCTGCGCACCTCACTCGTCGCCTTCGTCACGCTGTTCGGCCTCGATTTCGGCGCCCTCGTCGGCGGTTCGGCGCTGTTGACCGAAGTCGTGTTCGGCCTGCAGGGCGTGGGCAAGCTCACCTATGACGCCCTCCTCAACCTCGACCTCCCGATCATCATGACGACCGTGCTTTATGCCTCCTTCTTCGTGGTCATGGCCAATGCCGTGGTCGACATTCTCTACATGCTCATCGACCCGCGCGTGAGAACAGCCTGATGCTCAAGGTTCGCGATCTCACCGTCAGCTTCCGCACCGAGCAGGGCATCGTGCGCGCCGTCGACGGCGTGTCCTTCGACGTGGGCGAGGGTGAACTCCTCGGCGTGGTGGGAGAGTCGGGCTCCGGCAAGACCGTCTCGCTGCTCGCCGTCATGGGCCTCATCACCGACCCGAACGCCGTCATCGCCGGTTCCATCCAGTATCGCGGACGCGAGCTGGTCGGGCTGAAGCCCCGCGCGATGCGCGAACTGCGCGGCAAGGAAATCGCCATGATCTTCCAGGACCCGATGACGGCGCTCACGCCCGTCTACACGGTTGGCTGGCAGATCGCCGAGCAGGTGCTGGCGCACAACAAGGTGTCGAAGGCGGCTGCATGGCAGCGCGCCATTGACCTTCTGGCCGAAGTGAACATTCCCAAGCCCGAGGAGGCAGCGCACCGCTATCCCCACCAACTCTCAGGCGGCATGCGCCAGCGCGTGGTCATCGCCATGGCGCTGTCCTGCAACCCCGCCCTGCTGGTGGCCGACGAGCCGACGACGGCGCTGGACGTGACCGTTCAGGCCCAGATCCTAGACCTGCTGCACAAGCTGCGCAGGAACCACGGCAGCGCCATCGTCTTCATCACCCATGACATGGGTGTGATGGCCGAGATCGCCGACCGCATGCTGGTGATGTATGCCGGGCGTGTGGTGGAGCGCGGCACCAAGCAGGAGCTATTCAGCGCGCCCATGCACCCCTATACGCGCGCCTTGCTCGACTCCATTCCGCCGCTCACGGGCGAGAAGCCGCACCGCCTCAAGGTCATCCCGGGCACGCCGCCCAATCTCCTCAACCGGCCCCCGGGCTGCGCCTTCGCGCCGCGCTGCGAGATGCGCTTCGAGAAATGCACCGCCGAACCTTCGCTTGGCAGCGCGGCCCACGCCGCCGCCTGTTTCAAGGTGCCCGCATGAACGGGCCCCTTCTCGAGGTGGTCGACGTCGCCAAGCGCTTCAGTGTCGGCACGCGCTTCTCCCGCCAGGGGCTGCGCACCGTGCATGCGCTGGACGGCGTATCCTTCACGGTGATGCCGGGCGAGACGCTTGGCCTCGTGGGTGAGTCAGGCTGCGGCAAGTCCACCCTCGGCCGCTGCATCACGAGGCTCTACGACCTCACCTCCGGCACGCTGCGCTTTGCGGGCACCGACATCTCGTCGCTGTCGCAGCGCCAGATGCGGCCGATGCGGCGGCGCATCCAGATGGTGTTCCAGGACCCCTACGCCTCGCTCAACCCGCGTCGCCGCGTGCGTGACCTGATCGCGGAGCCGCTGCGCGTCCACTCCGCGATGAGCGAAGTCGACATCGGAAAGCGCGTGGCGGAGCTTCTCGACATCGTGGGCCTGAAGCCTGACCACGCCATGCGCTTCCCGCATGAATTCTCGGGTGGCCAGCGCCAGCGCATCGGCATCGCCCGCGCCATCGCCCTGAACCCGGAGCTGATCGTTCTGGATGAGCCGGTTTCGGCACTGGACGTGTCCGTGCAGGCACAAATCGTCAACCTGCTGGCCGACCTGCAGGAGCGCCTTAACCTCACCTACATCTTCATCGCCCATGACCTGAGCGTGGTGCGCCAGGTATCGACGCGCATTGCGGTGATGTATCTGGGCTCCATCGTCGAGATGGGTTCGGCGGACGACATCTTCGCACGCCCGGCCCACCCCTATACCCAGGCTCTGATTTCCGCCGTGCCGGTGCCGGATCTCGCCGCGCAAGGATCCGCCAGGCGCATCGTGCTGACGGGCGACGTGCCAAGCCCGGTCAACCCGCCGTCAGGCTGCCGCTTTCACACCCGCTGCCCCATCGCGCAGGAGCGCTGCCGGTCGGAGCGGCCCGCCCTCACCGAGCAGGCGCCGGGCCGCAAGGTGGCGTGCCACTTCCCCACCCAGCTGGCCAGCAGCGGCTGAAGACCCCCTACTTCGGGTCCTTCTTCTTGCTCTTGAACTTGGCCGGGCCCTTGGCGCCGAAGGTCTTCTTGCCCTTGTAGTCGCCCTTGCCGGGCTTGCCGCCCGGCTTCGTCTTGCCAAAATCGGCCTTAAGCCATGAGCGCTTCGGCGGCTTCGCCGGGCGGCTGTCTGGTGCGGCGTCGCCGGCTGGTGCCTCCTTCGCCGCAGGCCGGGGCGTTTGCCAGGCCTTGCGCGGGGCTGTGGGCTCCGCCCGCGCCTCGCGCGGCTTGCCATCGGCAGGGGTGATGGTCACGCCCTTCTCGCCGCTGCCGGCCAGCGCCACGCGCGCGGCGAATTCGGCGGCCTTCTCGGCCGTGATCTCGAAGCGGGTCTCGTCGTCGAAGATCTTGATCGAGCCCACGTCGTCGCGCGTGATGCCGCCTGCCTTGCAGATCAGCGGCAGGAGCCAGCGCGGCTCGGCGCGCCTGTTGCGGCCCACGGACGCCGAGAACCACTGCGAACCGGTCATGTCGCGGCGCTCGGGCCGCGGCCTTGCGGGGCCGTCCTCGGCGGAGCGCAGTACCTTTTCGCCGGGCAGCGGCGCAGGTGAAATGTCCTCGGGAGCGGGCCGCGTGGCAAGCTGCTGGCGAAGATAGGCGGCAGCGAGCTGCTCCGGGGTGAGCCGTTCCAGCAATTCCGCGACGAAGGCGGCCTCGGACTCGTCGGGCTGCGTGGCCGCAGCCGCGGCGGCAAGTATCTGCTCGCGGTAGCGCCCTTCGATCTCGGCGGCGGTCGGCGCGCTGCGCACCGTGCCTTGTGCATTGGCGAAGCCCAGCACGCGCTTGGCGGCGGGGAAGCGGCGCACCGGCACGATCAGCACGCACACGCCCTTGCGGCCCGCACGGCCCGTGCGGCCGGAGCGGTGCAGCAGCGTATCCGGGTTTGACGGCAGGTCGGCATGGATCACCAGATCGAGGTTCGGAAGGTCGATGCCGCGCGCCGCCACGTCGGTGGCCACGCACACGCGCGAGCGCCCGTCGCGCATCGACTGCAGCGCATTGGTGCGTTCGGACTGCGAAAGCTCGCCGGAAAGGGAGACGACGTGGAAGCCACGGTCGCCCAGCTGTGCCGCCAGGTGCTTCACCGCCTCGCGCGTGTGGCAGAACACGATGGCGCTGCCACTGTCATAGAACAGCAGCGTGTTGATGATGGCGTTCTCGCGCTCATGCGCCTGCACCAGGACCATCTGATAGTCGATGTCGGCATGACGCTCGCGCGCGCCGGTGGCCACGATGCGCAGGGCGTCGCGCTGATATGTCTGGGCGAGCTGGGCGATCTGTTTCGGCACGGTGGCCGAGAACATCAGCGTGCGCCGAGACCCAGGAGCCGCCGCGAGAATGAATTCGAGATCCTCGCGGAAACCCATGTCGAGCATCTCGTCCGCCTCGTCCAGCACCACCGCGCGCAGCTGCGAAAGGTCGAGCGAACCCTTGGTGATGTGGTCGCGAAGCCGGCCGGGCGTTCCCACCACGATGTGGGCGCCGCGGTCGAGCGCGCGGATCTCCTTGCGCATGTCCATGCCGCCCACGCAGCTGGCCGTGATGGCACCCGCATCGGCATAGAGCCAACGCAGTTCCCGCTCCACCTGCAGGGCAAGCTCGCGCGTCGGCGCGATGATGAGGCCCAACGGGCGTTCAGCCGGGCCGGCGATGTGAGACTCGCCCAGCAGCGTGGGCGCAATGGCGAGGCCGAAGGCCACGGTCTTGCCGGAGCCCGTCTGGGCGGACACGAGCAGGTCATTCCCGTCCGCCTTCTCCTCCAGCACCGCACTCTGCACCGGGGTCAGGCTGGCATAGCCCTGACGCGCCAGCGCGGCACTGAGCGCGGAGTGCACCTTGGCCGGAACGGCGGTAACGGGGGTTTCGTCGGAAGAAGTCATCGGCGGCGATCTTTCGGGAGTCTGGGGTGTGGGCCGTACGCCTTGCGCGCGACAGCGATTCGCGCCGTCATCCCACAAAAGCCCCCGCCGCGATACCCTCAACTCTTGGCAGGCGCTCGCGCCTTCACCGCCGTCAGATGGTCCAGGCGTAGAGGTAGGACACGGTCGGATCCGGTTGGGAAGGCGGTAGCGCGATCCGGAGGCTTCTTTTGCCAGGGACCTCACCGGATTGCATGCGGGAACGCATTCTCGCCGGAGGTATGGGAGGCCCTGATTGCGGGGGCAACGGTCCCTGCCCGGCTGAAGCTGACGGCGGACAGGCTCCGCGCCAGAAGCGCCGACTATCGCAGAGTGGTGGATTTACCGGTTAGGAACTTGGCGCTTCCGACTGCCCAGCAGCCTCGGACGCCAGGTCGCCCATCGCCGCAGGCCCCAAGTCAATTTGACCGGCTGGACAAATTCCGTTCCCGGATGATTTGACTTTGTTCAACTTTGCCTGTCTTAGTAATGCCGCTGTTCAAGACAGTGGTAACAACACTCAAGAAAGAAGAGAGATACTATAGTGGCTACAGGCAAGGTTAAGTGGTTCAACGAGACCAAGGGTTACGGCTTCATTGCACCCGATAGCGGTGGAAAGGACGTGTTCGTCCACATCAGCGCCGTCGAGCGCGCCGGTCTGCGAAGTCTGAACGAGAACCAGGCCGTGTCCTACGAGATCGTGGCCGATCGCCGCTCCGGCAAGGAGTCCGCCGATCAACTCAAGGCTCTCTGATCATTTCCATGGCAAAGAAAGCCAAGAAGGCTAGAGGCAAGACGCCAACGAAGAGCGGGAAGACCAAGAAGGCAATCGCCATCAAGTCGACCAAGGCTCGCAAAACGTCTGCCGCCCGGAAGCCCGCCGCGAAGAAGGCTACCCGTCGCAGCACTGCCGATGTGGCCAAGCTTCGCAAGTCGGTGATTTCCGCCGCCAAAGCCAAGAAGTCGGCGGAGACCATCGCAAAGGAACTCGGGATCTCGAAGGCCTATGTCTACGTGCTGAAGCGCAAGGCCTGAGCTCCACATCAGCTTGAGCAAACTGCTTCGGCGGTTGATCCAGTAAGCCTCACGCGCTCCGGTAAACGGGGCGCGTGTTTTGCTTCTACTCACAGCACAAGTGGCGGTTCAGAACGGAGATCACTGTATCGGTCGCTCGCGCGAAGGGATGACGACCAAAATGCCATTCTCAAGATACCCCTACAGGAACCACGGTCTTTTCGAACGCTTCATCAAGAAGCTCAAGCAGCTCCGCCACATCGCCACGCGCCATGACCGCAAGGCCTCAGCATATCTGGCTTTCGCAAAACACGCCGACGTGCGATTGTGGCTCAGTTCTTATGCATCTGCAGCCTGGTATGGTCGGCAACCATGCAAGCATGGACAATCGGGTTGCGGGGCAGCGAGATTGATGTTCCTTGTTTCGTCATAGACCTGCAGGCTCGATGAGGATTGATGCGCGTCTTCCATTCAAACGATCATCGCGGACACGCCGGCGCCAAGGAGATGCGCTATGATCAACTAATTCCCATGTGCGAGAGCCCAGATCGCATTGACACGATCCTTGCGGCGCTCCGAGACCAGGGCCACCGCGACATCGCGAATGCGTCGCGGTTCGACGTTGCACCGGTACTGCGCGTGCACAGTCCGGGCTTCGTCGACTTCCTGGAACGCTGCTGGCCTCTGTGGGAGGCGGAGTTCGGGCCGGGCGGATTCGCCACCGCCTACATGTTCGGCATGCGCGGCATGGACCAGGTGCCCAACCAGTCCGTCCACTCCATGCTTTCCTGCTATACCTTCGATGTCTGCGTGCCCTTCGTGGCCGGCACCTGGACGGCAATCCGCTCGGCGGTGGACGTGACGTTGTCAGCAGCGGCGCATGTGGCTGAGGGCAAGGGGGCGGTCTTTGCGCTGTGCCGGCCGCCGGGGCACCATGCCTCGGCCGATCTCGCGGGCGGATACTGCTATGTTAACAATGCCGCGGTGGCCGCGCAGAAGCTGCTGGACGACGGCGCCGCGCGCATCGCCATCCTCGACATCGACTATCACCATGGCAATGGCACGCAGAGCATCTTCTATGAACGCGCCGATGTGCTCTATGCTTCGCTCCATGCAACGCCCGAGCGCGAATATCCCTTCCTGATGGGCTATGCCCGCGAGATCGGGCGCGGCGCGGGCGAGGGCTTCAACTTCAACCAGCCACTGCCGCTCGGCACCAGGCTCGACAGCTACCGCCCGGCACTCGCCGCAGCGCTCAATCGGGTACGGGCGCATGCGCCCGACGTGATCATCGTGTCGCTGGGTGTCGATAGCTATGTGAAGGACCCGGTGGGCGGCTTCGCGCTGGAGAGCCCCGACTTCCTGGCCATCGGGGCAGATATCGCGAAGCTGCGCCTGCCCACGCTGTTTGTGATGGAGGGCGGCTATGCGATTGCCGAGCTAGGCGTCAACACCGCCAACGTCATCACCGGCTTCGCCGGGGGGTGAGATTGGGCGGCAGGGCCTCAGCCTTGCGTCGTCACCTCGATCACCTTCTTCATGCGGGCATCGAGCGCTTCCCAGTTAGCGCCGAAGATGGCCCAGCCCTGCAGGCTGAAGAGATTGAACATGCGCGCCATGTCGGCATTCGACTTCGGATAGTTGACCCAATGCGCGGGCGGGGTCAGATCGTCGCGCGACATGAAGTCGGTCGAGACATCGAGGAAGCGCTGCTGGGTATCCTTCTCGAGGAGATAGGACTGGAACAGGTCGGCGAGCTCCGAATGCCTGGTGCCGCGCACCTTCATGAACCAGTTGGTGTAGGAGGCCGTGCCTTCCGCCGGAATCGCCGCGGAGAACTCGGTGCCGTGGTCCTTGATGAAGCCATAGGCGTCGGCCGAATACATCATGGCGACCTCGGCTTCCTGCTGCAGCATCAAGTTGGCGAGTTCAGCGCCGTCCTTGTACCACTTGGGCATGCGTAGCTTCTCCAGTTCCGCAAAGAGCGGCTCTAGCTCGGCGGGCGTCCCGAACACCTCCTCGATGCCGGGCTTGGTCTTGGACAGGAGGGCGGGAATGCAGAGGTCCCAATAGAAGGCGGCGGCATCCATGGTGGTCTTGCCCTTCACCTTGGGATCCCAGAAATGCGCCCAGCTGTCCGGGCCCAGCCCCACCTCCTTGGCGGTAAGCATCCACAGCGAGCCTCCGCCGAAGGGCACGCCATATTTCTTGGCGTCGCCCCGGGTTTCATCGAACCACGGGTAGACAGCACCGAAACCCTTCATCTTGTTGCGGTCGGTTTCGAGGAACAGGTTTTCGGCAAGGCCGGCCGAGGTGGTGTATTCATCAGCGATGGTGATATCGAAGGGCGGATTGTCAGCGGGGGCGGCGACGATCTGCGACACCATCTGGTCCCAGCCGCCGACAGTTTCGGCCTTGGTGCCGTATTGCGCATTGAATGGCTCGATGACGGCTTTGCGGAAGCTGAGCTCATGGTTGCCTGACCACGACACGACGATAAGGCCCTCGCCGGCAAAGGCAGCGCGTGCACTCGACACGTTGGCGCGCCCGATGATGGCCGGCATGGCGAGGCCAACGACCGCCTGGCCTAGGAAGCGGCGGCGGCCGGGATTGCGGGGCTGGTGATGCGTCATGGTCCGTGTCCTCCGTGTGTTCTTCTTTGCCGGTGAGTGGAGCATGGCGGGGTGCCGCCCGCAAGCTGGCCGGCGGTCAACACCCGGACCGTGCCGCGTGCCCACCGCCGCAACCGGCCAGCAGCCTTGACAGCCGGCGGCCGCGCCACTAACTTGATGCTTATCCAAATTTTTGTACGCGCCTATAGCGAGGCTGAATGGACAATTCTGCATCGACCATAAGGCAGGAGGCGGAGGTGGGCCGACGCCACACGCCGGAGTTCGGCGGCCGGACCCTGCTGCTCGAGACGGAGCTGTTCCTGCTGACCATCGTGGCGACCGGGCTTGCCGTAGCGGGGTTCATCCCGATGTGGGTCGGCGCCATCAGCAACACGGTTTTCCTCTATGCAATCTACACCGTGGTGCATGAGGCGGTGCATGCCAACATCAGCTCGCGGAAGAAGAACCTGCGCTGGGTCGATACGCTGGCCGGCGTCATCGCCTGCGCGCCGCTGTGGCTCAACTACCACCAGCACCGGCGCCAGCACATGGAGCACCATGCGCATACCAACGAGGACAGCGACCCTGACATCTATGCCCGCGGCAGTTTCCCCGGCTGGATATTCCTCAGGCTTCCCGTCGCGCTCATCAACTACTTCAACCCGGTACAGCAGTATCGCGACTGCCGGCGCTTCAACTGCACCAGGCGTGAATACGTCTATACCTTCATCGGCTTCGGCATCAATGCGCTGATCCTCCTGACCCTCCTGGCGCTTGGCTGGTGGCGGGAGGTG
>Ga0208783_10001007_pt1 | contig 17057 bp, 16 predicted proteins | sample DEB19_08_DNA_2_FD_184529 | JGI IMG/M metagenome (GOLD analysis project Ga0208783, IMG submission 184529) | Aqueous microbial communities from the Delaware River and Bay under freshwater to marine salinity gradient to study organic matter... | ecosystem: Environmental > Aquatic > Marine >...
TAAAGAAAGTAGAAAAAGAACAAGAGATAAACCAGAGTATAAAGAAAGAGTAAAAAAATGGAAAGAAGAAAATAAAGAATCTTTAAAAGAAAAACGATTAGAATACTCTAAAAAGAATAGAGAGAAGAATAAGGAATATTCTAAAAAATATTATAGAGAAAATAGGGAAAAAATGATATTACAGGCAAAGGAAAGATATGAACAAAATAAAAATCGGATATTACTACAATCAAAACAGAAATATTATGAATCTAAATCTAAATAAAAATGTTCAACTACAAAAAGATTTTAAGGGAAATCATAGATGAGTAGCTTTTTCGATTCCGATATTATTCAAGATGAACTGAAAGAAATCAACAAGTTGCAAGAAGATATCTACGGAAGTATTCTTTCTTTTGGTATGATGGACCGTGAAACCAAGTTGGAGCACATTGAAAAACTGGAGCTCTTGCTAGAAAAGCAGAGAGTGATGTATACTAGGTTGTCCCTTTCAGACGACCCCCAAGCGGTTGAAATGAAAGAGAACCTACGCAAGTCAGTTGCGCTGATGGGATTCCCACCAGAAACTGATATGAGTTTACTTTTCAGTAGTATGAACAAGACCATCGAATCCCTCAAACAATACCTTGACAGGTGATTCGATCTTCGCTATACTATCCAAGTAAATCCCCCGAATCCAAACTAATCCGAGGTAATCCAAATGTCGTTTTCCGACCTTAAAAAGCAATCTAAACTGGGCAATCTGACCGCTAAACTGGTCAAAGAAGTTGAAAAAATGAATACTAGCAGCGGTTCTAGCGATGACCGCCTGTGGAAACTGGATGTAGATAAGAGCGGCAATGGTTATGCCGTGATCCGTTTCCTTCCTGCTCCAAACGGTGAAGACCTGCCGTTTGTGAAACTCTACAGTCACGCATTCCAAGGTCCTGGTGGTTGGTACATCGAGAACTCTCTGACCACTCTGGGTCAAAAGGATCCTGTGTCCGAACTGAACTCCGAACTGTGGAACAACGGCACTGATGCTGGTAAAGAACTTGCCCGTAAGCAGAAGCGTAAACTGACCTATGTTTCGAACATTTATGTGGTGAAGGATCCCGCTAATCCTGCTAATGAAGGTAAAGTCTTCCTGTTCAAGTATGGTAAGAAGATCTTTGATAAACTGACCGCTGCAATGCAACCCGAGTTTGAAGATGAGGAAGCAATCGATCCGTTTGACTTCTGGCAAGGTGCTAACTTCAAACTGAAAGCAAAGAACGTTGCTGGTTATCGTAACTATGATTCTTCTGAGTTTGCACGTCCAGAAGCACTTCTGGATGATGATGAAGCAATGGAAGCAGTGTGGAAGAAGCAGTATTCTCTTGCCGAACTCGTTGCTGCCGATCAGTTCAAGTCTTATGATGAACTGAAAAAGCGTCTTGATTATGTGTTGGGTAACAAAGGCACTCCCCGTTACCAGGATCCTGATGTTGCTGATGAAGAAGATTATTCTCGTGGTCCTGTGAAAGATCTTGATGAAGATCTCCGCAGTGAACTTAATAATCTTCAACCCACTCGCCGTGCAGCAGCACCAGTAGAAGATGAAGATGACGATGCCCTTTCCTACTTCGCCCGCTTGGCAGAAGACTGATTAGGTGCTATAATACTGGGGAGGCAAGGGTCTCCCCCTTTTTTATGTTTATGAAGTCTGATTTTTACATTGATAGAATCACCAAGCAGCAAGCAGGAGAACTGCTGCTGAAATATCATTATCTGAAAGACTTTTCAAAAGGGTTTAAGTCTGGTTATAACTATGGTCTTTTTAAGAAAAATGAGTTCTCTCCACTAAATATTGGTGGTTTACAGGGAGTCTGCATCTTCACAGGACTTCCAGTTCCAGAAATAGCAAAAGGAGCATTTGGTCTTGAACGAAACCAACAACGAGGACTCTTTGAACTCTCTAGACTCTGTATCCACCCAGATACACAGTCACAGGAGTACAACATTACTTCTTGGTTCGTTGCAAAAGCGATTAGACAGTTTCGCAAAGATACAGAGGTCTCAGCGATTATATCTTACGCTGATAGCGATTTTCACGGCGGTACAATTTATCGTGCTTGTAACTTTAAATATTGCGGTCTTACAGACTCAAAGAAAGATTTTTACTACGCAGACGGCACCAAGCATTCAAGAGGTAAAGTAAAAGGTGCTGAGGGAGAATGGAAAGAACGCTCCCGCAAGCACCGTTATGTGATGGTATTTGATAAAAGTCTGAAACTATTATGGACCGATGAGACGAGTGTTCTCAGTTCTAGCTAATTTATTATTGATAAATTGAGAACTTTCATCATATTTCATAATTACTCTCATATCATTTAAGAATTGTTGTAAGTATGATCTATCTAACACATTAATTTCTCTTTTTTTCTCATTTAAACCAACTTCATATTCATAGTTTGAAACTCCAATAACTGGATTTATTTCACCAGTAGTATCTGAAGTAAAAATGGTGTTCTCCTCTGGTCCAATTCTTTTATAAGTTTCTCCAGGAGGCATAATTATTTTAAAATTTGAGTCTACTATTTTCCCCTTTGGGAGAATTAATCTACCATTTTCATCTCTAACTTCAACAGTTTCATAATGATGAATAGCGTTTATCTTTTCTGGTGTATATTTGGTTTCAGTATATTCGTAAATATCACGATTGGAAAGAGGCCATTGATGTCTTACACTTATAATGTCCGCAGTAATTAATACAACCCAATCATAATCTGGACTTCCATAAAGTAAATCAGCAACCGTATCAGGTCTTCCATTGATAGGTATCTGAAATTTAGTATATAAGACTGCTTTGTCCTTTAACCAATCTAAAAACTTAACTCTACGAAATAAGTTTTTAACTCTCACATAATCTCTTGAAGATTTTTTATGAGGTAAAAATGATGGGATTTCTAAATCTGGTAGTTCTCTGAAATAACTCATTTTAGTAACCTACTCCATCTGCTGCTGCTTCTTGACCATAATCTTCATAGTAGACAGGATCAATTTCTTTGAATGCCAAGTTCATCTGTAGGTGAACTGGACTTCCATCTTCATAAGTTGCATAAGTTCCAGATGCTGTATAATTAACAGACATATCTGTCAAAGCACAAGGTTTAAAAGTATTTAAGAATGGATGTTTTTTTGGACCCATTTTATAAGTCAGTTGATATACACTTGGAGATTCGATAAAAAATCCAGATCTGCTATTTCCAGTGCCTGCACCACCATTTCTTGCAGACATTGTTGACTTTAATGTTCTGATAATTCCTTTAACTTCCTCTGCTTCTTTTCTTGATCTTGGAGCAAGATCAAATGTAAATTGGAACCCTCTAAGGTTTACTCCCTGAAAGAGAAGTTCCAAGTTAGAGTTCATAACCATTCCAGTTGTTCTAGCAATCAGTCCACTGGTACTTACGTTTCCACCTAAACCATTTACTGCCTTTCCAGCTAATGATTGTATTAAAGCCGTTTTTAGTTTTGTATTGTTCGCAATAGAACTAGTTGATTGTGATATAAAGTCTACGGCTTTTTTTGCAGTTTCTTCTAAATTTGAACCTGTCATAGCTTCACCAGCAAAACCAAGACCAGCAGCTTCCAAAGGATTAAGAGTATCTTCACCCCAAGTTACAGAGTTACTATCACTTACATTTTGTGGAATTGGTAGAATTATGTAATGTGTCGGGCTCGATTTGCCTGCCTTGTCTTGCTGTTGCCTTTGTTGCATTGAAGGCATTTCAAGTGGTGGTCCAAAGTCAATACCGCCAGCAATATAATCAAATATTTTTATTTCCAAGTAGTCAGAAGTACTATCAATTCTCTTCATTGGATACCGAAAGGTATTCTTCCCACCACCATTGTTGAAATACTCTGGTGTTGCGGATACGTTAGAATATGCATTATCGTAAGCATTTTCTGTCGAAGCAGTTGCATATGCTTCACTGCCCATTGAAGCACCGACGTTGAGAGGCATTTATACTACTTTTTTAAGTATTTAGACGGAAATTCGCAAAAGGTATCGCTTGTAAGTCTCTTATTTCTGATGGATACACTTCGTACAATGATCCAACCACTTCATTCCAAGTATATTGACGAGTTTCACTCCAGTGCATATTCAATCCACGAAATCCCCAAGCAAAAACATCAGTTACTGCAACTAATGGATTTTGATCGTATCTAATATTTGGTGTTTTGGCATTGTAAACGAAAATATAAAATTTACCCACCTGAGGAACTTTTCCACTTTCTTGAACAACTTCCAAAAGTTCAAGCATCAAATCATCACCACTTTCTTTCCCAGTAATTCCTTCCAAAACAGAACGAACTCTATTACGATTGGAATCTGTATCTGTTGGATTTTTTGCTGCTTTTTGTTCAGCAAGTTTTCTTTTTTGTGACTGAAGTAGAGTTTCTCTCTTTTCTGCCATTATTTGATACCTAACTCGTTCTCCGTTAGAACTTTGAATTCATAACCACGATCTGCACACCATTCTCTTGCAGCTGCCCACTTTGCTTGATTTTTGGCATACTCATATGCTTCCTGCAAGTATCCTTTGGTCTGTCTTTTGGGTTTTGGTGGAGGAAGTGTTTGTCTCTTTGGTTTGATCTCGATCACATATTTCTTAATTGAACCATTCTCTTCTTTAACTTTTATGATAAAATCAGGAAAGTACCTATGAGGTTTTCCGTCTATTGGGGAACGATAAACAACACACTTCTCTTCTGACGCCCACTCTAAGACATTTTCATTCAAATCACAATACACACAAAACTTCCTCTCCCACAACGATCTGTATATAATATTTGTGGGGTCTCCTTTATATTTTTCTGGATACGATGGTTTGTATTTTCCCTTATATGACATCTAAATAACTAAAATGCTCATAATAGGTATTTAGAGTGCCTGCACCAAGACCAAGAAAAATATCAGAGTTTAAACCACTTTTTACCAATCTTGCTCAGACTTCTCATTATCAAGTAATTTTTGGTGGTTTATCTGGACAATTAAGATCTTATTTACTTAGAAGAGGAATTGATTATCGATTCATTGGTGACTCGGTTGGATTGTTGTGTAACTCTGCATCACTTCCAGGAAGTTCTTTTGCAACTGCGGATATTGTTGGAAATTATACTGGTGTTGCAGAAAAAATGGCACACACCAGAACTTTTACTCAAATAGATTTTGAATTCTATGTTGATAATTCATATAAAACTTTGAAATTTTTAGAGCACTGGATGGAATTTATTTCCAGTGGCTCTGGTGAACAACCCTATAAAGAAGGATATCATTTTAGAATGATGTATCCAGATGAATATAAATGCAACTCTACAAGAATTATAAAATTTGATAGAGATTATAGAAGATATATTGAGTATACTTTCTATGGATTATTTCCACTTACACTAAATTCAACTGCTATTTCATATGAGAGTTCATCAATTTTGAAAGCAAGTGCATCATTTAATTATGAAAGATATGTTTGTGGTAGAACGTACAGTATAGATATTAATAGAAGAGAAGATAATAACCTAGTTTCTGCCACAAGTTTCTTAAATGAAACTGAAAACAATAGACCTGTTTATGTTCCAGTTTCACCTGGTGCCGCATCTGCTGGTGGTGTAAGATTTAGACCTGTTGGAACTCCAACGGGAGAAGCGATAGTTACTGGACAATTAAGAGATAGTCTATTATAAGTTTAAAAGACTCCTCTAAATATTTTTATCTGATTTGTAAGGATTATTATGCCTTTACCTAAAATCTCTACGCCAACGTATGAGTTAGAAATTCCATCTAATAAACAGAAAATTAAGTATAGACCTTTTCTAGTTAAAGAAGAAAAGATTCTAATTATTGCTATGGAAAGTGAAGATAGCAAACAAATTGCGAATGCAGTTAAAAATGTTATCTCTTCTTGCATCTTAACGAGAGGTATTAAAGTTGAAGACCTATCAACTTTCGATATTGAATATTTGTTCCTCAACATTCGAGGCAAATCTGTTGGGGAAGATGTTGAAGTTCTAATTACTTGTCCCGATGATAATCTTACTCAAGTTCCAGTATTGATTAATCTTGACGATATTAAAGTTCAAATTAGTGAAGATCACACCAGAGATATTAAACTTGATGATAATTTGATTTTAAGAATGAAGTATCCATCGATGGATGAATTCATCAAGAGTAATTTTGCTTCTGGAAATGAAATTGGTGTGACTGAAACATTTGATTTGATTGCATCGTGCATTGAACAAGTTTACTCGGAAGATGAATCTTGGGCAGCATCTGATTGTACTAAAAAAGAACTTCTTGAATTTGTGGAACAGTTTACATCAAAACAATTCAAAGAGATTGAAAAGTTTTTTGATACAATGCCTAAACTTTCCCATAAATTTACAGTTAAGAATCCAAAGACTGGTGTTGAAAGTGAAGTTGTGTTGGAGGGACTCACATCTTTTTTCGGGTAAGTATGGCTCACGAGGATATTGAGTCATACTATAAAGTTAATTTTGCCTTGATGCAGCACCATAAATATAGTTTGACAGAACTAGAAAATATGATTCCTTGGGAAAGAGAGATTTATCTTTCTCTTCTCAAACAATATGTCGAAGAAGAGAATCTAAAGCATCAACAGGGAGCAAATGGCTGAGATTAAATCGCCACTATCAGGAGGATTAAGAGTCGCTAGAAGAACGGTGTCTGCCGATGCTTTCGTTAGAGCAGCACCTCCACCTCCTCCTGCGGTTTCTCAACCAGATCCAGTTACAACATCATTAATTCAAAGAAACTCATTAGCATTAAATACAGTTTCTGAACAACTTACATCACTCACGCAGCAAGTTAATTCTTTGAATGCTGCGATGCAGAATGTTTATGGAAATATAACTCAAAACTCAATATTAGAAAGAAGAAAAGAAGCACAAGAGCAAGATCAAGAAAGAAGACTTGCAGAACAACAGTTAAGGGAAGGTAAAGAAAGTGCGATTGAAAGAAAGATACAATCTGCACTAGTCTATCCTGTTCAGAAGATCTCTGCGAAGGCATCATTCACACTTTCTCGCTTAATGCAATTTTTTACCACTCTTTTGGGTGGTTGGTTATTGAATCAAGGATTGGAGACAATCAAGGCACTTGGTGAAGGAAATAAAAAAAGATTAACAGAGATACGAGATAATGTTCTAAAAAATCTTGGTATTATTGGTGGAATATATGCTGGAATTAGATTTGGTCTAACCGCAGTATTTAATGCGATGACTCGCGTTGCTGCAAGAGTCACATCTGCTGTTGCTGTTGGTTTGTTTATCAAACCTGTTCAAGCTCTGTTAGATGGAGTTAAGGGAGCAGCAAATAAACTTATACCAAAGATACAAAACGTTCTTCCAGGATTCTCAAAACCTGGTGGAGGTGGTGGAGGAAATCCACCACCTGGTGGTGGTAAAGAACCACCAAAAACAACTAGTGAAGCATCTAAACAAGTTGGCAATAAAGGTATTAATAAATTTTCACCAACAAGTTTACTTGGAGGATCTCTTCTTGGTGGATTAGTTGGTGGAACTATGGATACTATGCAGGGTGAAGATCCTGCAAAAGCATACACTACTAATATTGGTGGCGCTGCTGCTGCTACATATGCCGCAGGTTTAGTATCAAGGTTACCTTTACCACCACTCATAAAAGCTCCATTAGTATTTGGAACTGGATTCGGTCTTTTTGGTCCAGCAACAGAAGGTCTTAAAGGTCTTTATGATAAGACCACCGAAATGTTTGGAACTGATCCTGGTGTAACCAGTTCTCAACCAGTTCAGAGTAAAATAACTGATATTGCTTTTAATTCTGAAGACCTGATGGGTAATCGGGAACAAGCAAATGTTGCATCAAATACAACAGGCACAAATAATTTAGTAGAAGAAGAAAAATCAAGTACAGATTTAATAGCACAAGCATCAGGACAAGACTTTACACAGCAACCACAATATGGAAATATAAATGTAGAACAACTACTTCAAACTGCAAAAGAATTTGCTGGAAAAGTTACAGATCAAGGTATTGAAATTGCAAAAGGAGCAACAACAGAAGCAGTCAACATATCACCTACAAAAGGACTAACACCAGAATCAATTAATATACCACAGGCACAAGTATTTCCAATTAAGCAAGAAGTTGCAATGAAGACAGCAAGTGTTGGTCCATTACCAGAACCGACACCAACGATTATTCCTATGCCTATGGGTGGAGGAACTAGATCAGTTGCTGGAAAACAAAGGTCAACTGTGACTGGTGAAGATACTAATCCAATGCCAGTTATAAATCCTGAAAATTCAAACAACATTTATCTTGCATTCTCACATTCAGTCTACAACGTTCCGATGATGTAAAATGGCAGAAAAACTTCAAAGCACATTAATAAAATCATCGATAGGTGTTGATAAAATTAAAAAGTCTGTAATGACTTTTAGGAAAAGTATTAATAGTACTCAAAAGAGTGCTGTGAATATTAACACTGCATTAGTCAATAGCAACAGACAAAAACAACAAGCAATAAAACTTACTGTATCAAATTTTCAGAGAAGAAGAGAAGCAGTTAGAAGAAGAGAAAGAGAAGATATAATTGAGGCATCTGGAATTAGTGGTGCAATCAGAAGACAAGGAAAAGTAATCGCATCTAGTACCAAAGGTTTTCTTGGAAGAATACTAGATTTTATAGGAACACTGATGGTTGGATGGTTGATAAACAACCTCCCTACAATCATTCGTCTTGGTGAGCAACTAGTAGACCGAATGGGTAAATTGTTTCTTGTATTGAGATCTTTTGTTGGAAATGTTACAACAATATTATCTGGATTTGGTAGTTTACTTGGTGGAACTATCCAAAACTTTATGAAGTTTGATTTTACAGATCAACAACAATTGATTGATAGAAGTATGTCAACCATTCAAACTGGCATATTAGGTATCGAAAAAGATTTCAATGATGCAATATATCTTCTTTCTCAACCGCTTGATCTTGGATTTGATAAATTAAACATTCCTGAACCTGGTGCAGAACCAGCAGCACCTGAGGGAGTTCCTGGTGGCGAAGGTGGAATGCAAGCAATATTGGATGTAATTGGTGAAGCAGAATCTCCTGGAAAAGGATATACTGCAATAGCTCCTGGAGATTATAATCCAGATCTTACAAAAATGACTATTGCAGAAGCAAATAGAGCAGTTGGTGTTAAAGGTGGTAAAGGTGCAATTGGTAGATATCAACTTACCAATCCAATAGGACAGGCAAAGGCGGCAGGATTAGATCCAAATAAAGATCTGTTTAGTCCAGAAAACCAAGATAAAATTGCTTTACATTTGATAAAGGCAAGAGGTGTAACTCTTGATATGATTAAAAATAATCCAGAAGAAGCATCAGTTCGATTAAGTGCAGAGTGGGCTGGTCTTCCAATGTTAAAAGTTGCTGGACCATATGCTAGAAAAGTTGGTGATAGTTATTATCAAGGATATAATGGTAATAGATCAACAATATCTGTCGATAGATTAAGAAAAGCATTCTCTCAGGCAGCTGCAAGTGGTGGAACTCCATCACCAGTGATTACTTCAAGATCACGTGTCATTGATGAAATCAATGTATCTGGACCAAAGGGCGGTTTACCTGACGTTGGACTCACTGGTGGAGGTGGAAATTATGGTGCATACAGAACTTCTACAAGAAGTCACGCAGGTATTGATATTGGAACAAGTGGTCAAACTGGATGGTTAGTTGGTTTTAGAGGATCTGGTACAGTCACTTACGCTGGTGTTGGTGGTGGATATGGAAATCTCGTCATCATTAAATCTGGAAATACAGAATATTATTTTGCACACTTGGCAAGAATAATGGTTAGACCTGGACCATATAATGGTCAAGTAATTGGCGAAATTGGAAATACAGGATCTGGTAGGGGAATACATTTACACTATGAAGTTAGACCAAATGGAAAACCAATTGATCCAAAACCATATCTGAATTTGTTAGATATCGGAAGAAAAACTGCTACTCCCTCCACTGCAATTTCTGCTGCCAAACCAAGTACAACACCAGAAGTTCAAATTGCAAGTGCAAAACCAGCACAAGCAGTACAGTCAGCATCACAAGTTACAACAGAAAGAAAAGGACAAACTATTGTTGTTCCTATTTCTATGCCAGATCAATCGCAAGTTGCCCAAGCAACACCTCGAGTATCTGGGGGATCTCCAAGTTTCCAAAGTTCTCCTCAAAGTGGATTAAATAGATATATCGAACAAAGACAGTATCTTTCACTAGCATAATCATAAATGGCAGCAATCGATAGGTCAATATACGAATCCCTTATCCTTGAACAAAGAGGTGGTGGTAAGACCATCGATGTTAGATTAGGTACGATCTCTGTTGATTATTATGAAGATATTTTTTCACCTACTGTTACCGCAACAATTGTAATTGTAGATAATGGTGTTGTATCAGGTTCAAATAATTCGCAGAATGCTGATATAAATTGTATGACTCCTGATGGATCAAGAAAATCAGTCTATCAAGGTCTTCCATTAAGAGGTGGTGAAAGAGTTCTACTTAAAGTTGCAGGAAATTCTCCATCAAATCCTGGTATAGATTATGCTACTGGAGATACTTTATATGTTTCAAACATTGCTAATGTTGTAAGTGAAACTCAAAGAGAAATGCTAGTATTGAACTTAACTTCAAGAGAAGCAATTCTAAACGAAACTGAATCGGTAACAAAAAAATATCCTACATCATCTCCAATTTCAGTTTCTGCTGAGAACATTATTAAAGAATTTTTAAAACCAACGAAGAAAATTGAAGTAGATAAAACTATAAACACATATGGATTTCTGGGAAATTCTAGAAAACCATTCAGTCTTTTGGTTAGCTTAGCATCAAAAGCAGTTCCTGAAATATCAGAAAAAGATGCAACGGCTGGATTTGTATTTTTTCAAACAGTCGAAGGTTTATTTTTTAAATCAATTGATGAATTGATTAAGAGAGGACCAAAAGCAACATATACCTACACTGATGTTAATCAGTCTAGATTGGCAAGGAATAATGACTATAACATCCTATCTTATAGTACAAATAAAAATGAAAAACTTATTGAAAATCTGAGATTGGGTACATACGCTAGCAAAAGAGTTGTTTTTGATCCTTATACCTTTAAGGTTAATTTTGTAGACTATAATAAAGAAAAATACACGAAAGGTTTACAATCTTTCCCACCAGCAATAGTTGAAGGAAGTGCGGCAATTCCTTCTGTTTCCTCATACTCTCCTTTACCAGCACCGCAACCACAGGACGTTCCGTATTCAATTGCAGTTAAACCTTTGATAGATCTTGGAAAAGCACCATCAAGGACAGTTGCATCAATACTCGACCGTGGAGTTTATGATGAAGATGTTTCAACAGAAAAAAATGCCGAAGCACTAAAATATCAGTCACAATCTCTAACAAGATATAATAGTCTTTTTGTTCAGATGTTAACAATGACTGTTCCATCAAACACAAATCTAAGGGCAGGTGATATGATCAAATGTCAGTTTCCAGCAACATCTACTTCTAAAAAGAAAGAGTTCGATCAGGCACAAAGTGGTCTATATATGATTAAAGCACTGTGTCATCATTTTGATTCGAATGGATCTTATACTTCGATGAAGTTAGTCAGAGACACCTTTGGATAATCAGGTAGCGTAAAATGTTAGATCAGTCTTTAATCAAAAGTAATTTTATAGGAAGAGATGGATTTATATGGTGGATTGGTCAGGTTCCACCAGAAGGAAATCATCGTGAACAGATTAATGGTGGTGGATGGAGTCACAGATATAAAGTTCGTATTTTAGGATACGATGCACCAGACAAAGAAATTCTTCCAGATGATAAACTTCGTTGGGCGCAAGTTATGCTTCCAACAACTGCGGGATCGGGAGGAGCAAACCAATCAATGAGTGTTGCCATCTCACCTGGCGACACAGTGTTTGGATTTTTCTTAGATGGGAATGATCTTAACGTCCCTGTAATTCTTGGAGTTCTTCCCAGAACTTCAGAAGTCTCAACTGATCAATATACTGAACCATTTGAACCTTATACTGGATATACTAATAAAGTTGACAACGATGGTGCATATATTGTAAAAAACGAGTCAAATGAAAATAGCACTACATCACAAAAATCACCAAGAATTGTACCACCTCAACAAGCAAAGAAAATTGGAGAAGATGAAAGATCTGCTTTTAGTGGTGTTGGAGATGTTATAAAAGCTGCTTCTGGTTCTTCTGCAACAACTGTTCAGAAAATGTCCGCAGAGATTGATAATTTTGTAAATCGAATCCAAACAATTACTGATAAAGTTTCTGGCGCTGTTGGAGGTGTACAAGAATTAATTTCGGCAGAAATAGCAAAGGTAACAGAAAAAATACAAAAGATATCAAGTGGTCTCATCAATGATTTGATGAATAATACATATCGCAGTTTGGCATCAACTTTAAACTTGGGATTAAAAACAGCATATGACACTGCATATGGACTTGTTTTCTCTGCAACTGGAAGTGATACTGCTGCTCATCTTGCAGGCGTTGCTGCACAAAAAGGATATGTACCTGGCGTCAAAGCAATTCAAGATGCATTACCTTGTATTACAAATACAATTTTAAGTGTAATTGGTGATACCATAAATGGTCTACTACAATCAGTTGCAGAAAATGTTACTAACTTTGTAAGTTGTGTCGCAAATCAATTCATTGGTGGATTAGTAAATCACATTATTGATATAACTAATACAATGCTAACTCCGCTTATCACTGCGGTGACTCCAATTCAATTGGGATTTCAAGTTGTTGATTTCTTAAGATCTAGTGCAGAAAGTCTACTTAGCCCTAGAAATAATATTTCTTGTGATGAAATTAAACCAAGTTATGTTTCTGCACCAGCAAATAAGTGGGTAATTGGTAGAGGTCCTAATGATCAACCAGGTATTCCCATCACATCAATCATAGAATCAGCAAATACTGCCGCATCTCTTGCACAATCTTTGGTTGATAGTGTCGGTGATGTTGTGGATTCCGTGAATGATCTTTCTAGTATTGCTGGATCTTTAGATCTATTGAAGAAAGATTTTTCTGCTGAAGGATTTAAAGGTGCAGTATCAGATTGTTTTGGTGGATTTCCAACAAATTGTGGTGGAACACAGGTCAAAATATTTGGGGGACGTGGAAAAGGTGCAGTTGCAAAAGCAATTATTGGAAGTGTTGTTGGTGAAGCAGCATCTGCAACTGGAAGTATTATTGGATTCGACATTCTTTCTGGTGGTTCTGGTTATGATTTCCCACCATTTGTTGAAATTGTCGATGATTGTAAACAAGGAAGAGGTGCTATTGCAAGAGCAGTTGTTAGTGGTGGATCGGTCGTTGATATTTACATAGTTTCGGAGGGTGAAAATTATCCAGTGGATACCCCAGAAGAAGTTCCTGAGGGTATTGATCAGGAAACCTATCAAAATTCAACAGGACCTTATGTAATTGATACTATTATTGTTGTAAATCCAGGAACAAATTATGCACCTGATGATGTTGTTATTGACATAAACAACCCAGAAGTTGAGTATAAGATAGAGGTGCTACCTGATGGGGCAGGAGAGATCATTAAAGTATTGCCGATAAATAGTCAAACAACAAACGTTGTCGAAATTAAAGATTTACCAGAATTGAGAGTTAGAACTAGAAGAGGTTATGGTGCAGTCTTAAAATCTAGACTAAAACCAAGAAGAGCCTATCAAGGTGAAGTTAAGCAACAAATCGATTGTATTAGTAGATAAATTATGGCAGACAGACCACTCGACAAACAAAATTGGCAAAGAAGAAAGCATCATACTTTCAGTCCAAATTTCAGAATTGATACTGGCAATCCTCAGATGGGATTGAGTGGTACATCAGTCTATGATTTGTATGCAGTTACCGACAATAGAGATATTTCATTAGTTGGTATGACAAATAGCGGAATGTTCCACATTTATAATGATCAGTCTATTGAGATTATAGGTGGTCAAAAGAGTGCTTCAACTGGTGTTGACATTATTATTACTGGAAAAAATGGTGATGTCTGGATTACTGCTGAAAAAAACGGACAAGTTAGAATTCGTGGTGCAAATATTGTCGTAGATGCTGATCAAAATTTAACGTTGAGGGCAGGTAATAATATTAAACTACAAGCAGGAAATAAGATTGATCTTAAATCAAATATAGCAAACGTTGATGCTTTAATGGGCAATTTGACACCATTTGATACTATGTTTGGTGGAATCGTTTTCAAAGATACTTATCTCTGGCCAGAACCAGAATTTACTGAACCAAGAATTCCAGATGGAACACCTACACCAGATAAAGCAGGTGTTGCTGATGGTGATGAATCTTTAAGTAAGACATATAATAAAGAGACTGGAACTTATGAAAAACCAACAACTGAATTAGAAGTTGGAGAATCAAATACAGAAACAAGAACATTGGCAGCAGAAGAAAGAGCAATATCAGAAGGTAAATTCGTAGAAGAGTAAAATGCCAGATTTTGATGTTAGAAATACAAAATTTTATTCTCAACAGTCAGTTTTCAATTCTGACTTATATTCTTATGGAACTTTAAGATCATTAGGTGATGTAGAGGTTGCAGGATCTCTTGACTTACAATCAAGTGCATCTGTAAAAGAAATTTTTGAAAAAAATGTAGTGAGTGAAGTTTCTGTAACTGGGGAAATTAATATTAATGTTCTAGATGGATCTCTGCACAATTTTACATCAAACGCCTCTGGTAATTTCACCTTTAATATAAGAGCAAACGAAAGTGCTTCTTTAAATTCTGTAATGTTAGAGAAAAGGAGTATTGTAGTTACAACTTTGATACCTATGGGATCCTCTGCTTATGTAATATTAAATCCAAGCACAACTGGATTCAAAATTGATGGCGACGCTGTTACCGTCAAATGGATTGGTTCATCTCCACCATCATCTGGATTCTCAAACTCAATAAATTCATATACTTTTGCGATAATTAAAAACAGTAATCAAAACTTTACAGTTTTAGGAACTCTTACTAGATTTGGATAATGCCAATACTTGGAACTCAATCTTCATTAAACGCTAGTGCATATGGTTTTGGTGGACAAAGTGTTACTGCCAATGCAAGTGTAACTCCAACTAATTTAACAGAAGGAACCCAAATTACAGTTACAGTAACCACAGATGGTATACCTGATGGAACCACTCTTTATTACACCATAAGTGGAACATTAGGAACTATTACTGCATCAGATTTTACAGATAATTCATTATCAGGATCTTTTGTTATCAATAGTAATACTGGATCTTTTGCAAAAACTGTTGCTGCTGATGGTGTTGTAGAAGATGGAGAAGCATTTGTAGTTCAAATACGACAAAATTCCATTACTGGTCCAATTTTAAATACTACATCTTCTGTCTATATTCAAGGTTCACAATCAACTGGTGTTGGTCAGATCCTCCCAACAGTTAATGGTATAGAATATTGGGATTTTGCCACTAATGGAAATCTAATTTTAGATGGTCAAACTGAATATACTTACACTGCTGCAACAAATGTAAAACTTAAAGCTTTTATTTGGGGTCAAGGAGGAAAAGGTCCACAAGGTGGATTAGGTGGATATTCATATGGCACTTTTAATTTAAGTCAGGGTAGTAGTCTCTATATGAGATTAAATTATGGAAGTGGTTCAGCAGGTCCTGGAAGTGGTACAGGGGCAAATACCGCAGAGGGAGGTGGTGGACTTGCTGGAATTTTTTCATCATCAACAATCAATCAAACAAATGCAAGATTGATAGCAGGTGGTGGAGGAGGGGGAGCATCATCGATTGGTAATTGCACTGGTGGAGCTGGTGGTGGACCATCAGGATCTGCCGGTCAAAATTCACCAGATAGTCAAATTTCATCCACTGGTGGTGGAGGAGGAACGCAAAGTTCTGGTGGTGCTGGTGGAACCGCTTCGAGTAGTTATACAAAGACAACAACACAAACAGTCAGTAATTCACCAACAGAAGCTGGTGTGTACCACGAAAGATCCGGAGGTGTTAATACTGTCCTTAATTCCACTGGAGAAGCTACTATATCTCACACAAATACTTTCGATTATAATTGGTCCTTTAATACTCCATATAATAATAGTAGTTACTCAGTATCTACTAGCAATGTTAGTGCTTATCAAAATATATCCGCAAATGGAACACTTGTACCAGCAGGATTTTATTCTGTTGTTGATAACAAAACTTCAAATGGATTTAGAGTAAGGTGGTTTAGAAATGATGATAACAGCGCGATTAATGTTCGATATCATACAATAACTTGCTCTGGCGAGAGAAATGTTACTAGTAGTCAAACTATACCTGTTAGTGCTAATGGATCTTCTGGAAGTGCTCTTCAAGGTGGTGCTGGTGGATCTGGATCAACAGGTTTTGGATATTCAAACGCTAGCGGCGGTGGTGGAGGCGGTGCTGGATACTACGGTGGTGGAGGCGGTGCAGGTGGTAATGACTATGGAGATGGATCTCGTGCTTCTTCTGGTGGAGGTGGTGGTTCTGGATATGTCCATCCATCAGTTATTAATGGATTTACAGGTGGATATCCTAATGGATCTTCTCATCCAAACAGAGGAACTGCTGGTAATGCTGGCACCGATTCAAGAATTGTTCTACAAGGAATTTTTGCCTTTGAATATAAAGGACTTGGAGGTAATGAAGTATACTCTGTAAATGTTCCAAGCACTGCAATATCAATGACCGCCAAAGTATGGGGTGCAGGTGGGCAAGGTGTAGGAGAATGCCCATCTGGTGCTTTTAGTGGAGGTAGTGGAGGATATGTTACAGGAACAATACCAGTTACTGGGGGATCAACTGTTGGTGTCTATGTTGGAGGATCAGGAGTAGGATCAAAAACTTCTCCATATTCTCAGGCAGGTTCTGGTGCTGGAAATGGTGGTGGATTATCTGCTGTTTCTTATGGTGCAAATATATT
>Ga0208783_10001008_pt1 | contig 17054 bp, 18 predicted proteins | sample DEB19_08_DNA_2_FD_184529 | JGI IMG/M metagenome (GOLD analysis project Ga0208783, IMG submission 184529) | Aqueous microbial communities from the Delaware River and Bay under freshwater to marine salinity gradient to study organic matter... | ecosystem: Environmental > Aquatic > Marine >...
CGTCGAGGTCCTTCTGGAAATCGCGGCTGAAGGCGCCGATCTCGGGCGCGTAGCGCATGACGACGTCCTCAACGACATGGATGACGTGCAATCGCGCGTTGTAGCTCCTGGCCAGGTCGCGGCCGTAGGCCAGTGCCATACCTGACGGTTTGCTGAAGTCTGTCGCGACGAGAATGTTCTTGATGACCACCATGGCGTCCTCGCTAGTTCGGCCGGATGAGCCCTGCCGGAGGATCCCAGAGCACAAGTCATGCCTGACGACTTGGCAAGATTCTTGGAGCCGCGCCGGCCATGAAATCCTCACCGCGCCGAAAAACCGCGGATCTCGGTGAAAAGCTGACTGAAGGCGTCCACTGGCCAGTGGGGATTTTTTCGTCTGGCGCGAATTTTTTCCCACGCCGCGTCCTGGTCGTGGACGACCAGCCCCTCATTCGCTGGTCCGTGTCAGAGACACTGGTGGCAACGGGGCACGAAGTAAAACTCGCTGCCGACGGCAGCGCCGCGCTGGCCGCCGTCGCTGACGCCGGGACGCCGTTTGATGTCGTGGTGCTCGACATGCTCCTACCCGACGTCCGCGATCTGTCGCTCTTGGACAGGCTGCGTCTGCAGCTCCCAGGCGCAGTGCTGATCCTGATGACCGCCCTGGGCACCCCGGATATCATCAGGGACGCAGAAGCCCTCGGCGCCACCGTGCTTCATAAACCATTCGAACTGGATACGCTCAAGCAGCTGGTGCAAGAGCCTAAAGGTGGGACCGCCTGATGCCAAACGCGACCGTACTTGTCGTTGACGACGAGCCGCTGATTCGATGGTCGCTGGTCAACCGGCTGCGCGAAGAAGGATACCGAACCGTGGAAGCCGGCACCGCCGGCGACGCGGTGGCGCAACATCGCGACGGCGTTGACCTGGTCCTCCTCGACTACGCGCTGCCTGATGCCAATGGCCTCGCGGTCCTGAAGCGGGTCAAAGAGACCGACCCCGATACGCTGGTGATCATGTTGACCGCCAACACCGAGGTGGGCATCGCGGTCGAAGCGATGAAGAGCGGTGCCTTCCACTACGCCAACAAGCCGTTTGACCTCGACGAGGTCGTGCTGCTGGTCGAAAAGGCGCTGGAAACAACGCAATTGCGCCGTGAAGTGCGCGTCATGCGCGCCCGCCAGGCGCAACCCTACGGCCCTGGCAGCATCGTCGGCGACAGTCCGGCGATGAAGAACGTGCGGTCGCTGCTCGAGAAGATTGCCGCCAGCCCCGCATCCACGGTGCTGCTGACCGGTGAGAGCGGCACCGGTAAAGACCTGGCCGCCAAGGTGCTGCACTACAGCAGTACGCGTTCGTCGAAGCCGTTCATGAACATCACCTGTTCGGCCCTTCCCGAAACACTGCTGGAAAGTGAACTGTTCGGCCACGAGCGTGGCGCCTTCACCGGCGCGGACCGGCAGAAGCGCGGCCTGATCGAGTCGGCGGACGGCGGCACCGTGTTCCTCGATGAGATCGGCGAGATGGTGCCGCTGCTGCAAGCCAAGCTGCTGCGCTTCCTCGAAGAGAAATCGTTCAAGCGCGTCGGCGGCTCACAGGACATCAAGGTCGACGTGCGCGTGGTGGCGGCCACCAACCGATCGCTGCAGGAAGAGGTGAAGAAGGGGCACTTCCGTGAGGACTTGTTCTATCGCCTGAACGTGATGTCGGTGCCGCTGCCGCCGCTGCGTGAGCGCAAGGGCGACATCGAGCCGCTCGTGCGGCACTACATCGATACGTTCAACCAGGAGTTCCGCAAGAAGATCCGCGGCGTGGCTCCTTCTGCCATGGCGGCACTCGGCCAATATCCCTGGCGCGGCAATGTGCGTGAGCTGCGCAACGCGCTCGAACGCGCGATGCTGCTCGCCGAGGGCAACGAGCTCACCGAGGCGCACTTTCCGATGCTGACGGCGGGCGATGCCGAACTGTCGACCGGAATGGGGCTGCCGGCGGAGGGAATCAACCTCGAAGCGCTCGAACGATCGCTGGTGGTGCAGGCCCTCGAGCGAAGCGGCTGGAATCAGACCAAGGCGGCGACGCTACTCGGCCTCAACCGCGACCAGATCAGGTACCGGATCGAGAAGTTCGACCTGCACAAGCCGGCCTAGGCGTCATCCCCGTCCACAGGGGCGCTCGGCAGCGTCAACGTCACCACGGTGCCGCCCGTCAGCGGACACGCCACGGCAATGCTGCCGCCTTGCGAGTCGATCAAGCGCTTTGCGGTGGCCATGCCCAGTCCGGTACCGCGCGCCTTCGTGGTCTTGAAGGGGCGATACAAGTCGGCGCGGATGGCGGCCGGCAGGCCCGGGCCCTCATCCGCAATTTCAATCTGCACGGCGTTAGGCACGGGCCGGAGCGTCACGCGGATCGTTCCGCGCCCGCTCTGCGCCTGGCCGGCGTTGATCAACAGGTTCTGCAGCGAGATCGTGACCAGGTTCGCGTCGGCGAGCGCCGGCGGAGCGGTGCCGGCAATCTCGACCTCGAGGCTGCCAAACGCCGGATCCCTCTTCAGCAACGCCGCGACCGACTCGACCAGCCGGCGCACGTCCGTGCGCACCGGTTTTGGCGCAGGCGGCCGCGCGAAGACCAGCAAGTCCTGGGTGAGATCGTTCAGGCCGTCGAGCCGCGCCAGGATTTCGGTGATGATCGCCGCATCATTGGTGTGCGCCGGTAGGCGCGTACCGATCACCTGCACCGCGCCGCGAACGGCTGCCAGCGGATTTTTGACCTCGTGCGCGATCACGGCGGCCATTTCCCCAAGGCGCGCCAGCGCGGTGGCTTCGCGGAGTCGCTCCTCGAGTTCGGTGCGCCGGGACAAGTCGTGCAAGATGCCCGTGAAGTGCTGCTCACCGTCGATTTCGAACTCGCCGACCGAGAGATGCAGCGGGAAGACCTGTCCGTCGCGCCGCTGGCCGCTGACGGCGCGGCCAACGCCGATGATCTTCTTCTCCCCGGTCTCGAGATGGTGGCTGATGTAGCCGTCGTGGCCGCTGCGGTGCGGCTCCGGCATCAGCATGCTGACGTTCTGCCCCAGCACTTCGGCTTCCGTGTAGCCAAACATCCGTTCGGCCGCGGGGTTGAACGCCTCGATCCGGCCACGCGAATCGATCACGATCATGCCGTCAACGGCGGCGTCGATAATGGCGCGCCACCTGGCGCCGGCTATGCGCAACGAATCTGCGGTTTCGGTCTCGCCCGGGCGCTGACTCACGGTTCAGAGTTTACTTCCTGAGTCGCGCCCGGCGCGACGACCCGCTCCTTCTAGTCCTCCCACCCATCATCGGCGCGGCGCTTCTCACGATTCGAGCGGTGCTCGGGCTTCTTCGCCATTTGCTCCAGCAGGTCGGCGACCGTGACGATGCCCGCTACCCTGCCGTTGACCGAGGTCACCACGAGCGACCCGATCGATCGTCCCTTCATCAGCGCCGCGGCGCGTCTGACCGGGGTACGGGTCGTGACCGTAATCACCGGCGAAGTCATCAGGTCGCCGACGGTCCACTTGCCAAGCACCTTGGGCAGCTTCGGACCACCGAGGTCACGATCGGACACAATGCCACGCAGCTCCGAACCCTCCGTGACCACGAGGTGATGAATCTTCTTCTGCCGCATGCGGGTCTTGGCTTCGCTGGCGTGAACCGACGGCTTCACCGTCTCCACTGCCTTGCTCATCACTTCGTAGACTCTCATCGCAAGCCTCCTGTGAACCGTGACTGCAATCGGTCTGCCGTCCGCGTTCCCAGTGCGCCCAGGCGACGCCGGTGGGAATTGTTCGCAGCCGCGGGAATATTCCTCGCTGGCACGCGCGATGCTGGAGTCGCCGGTGAAGGGTGCCCCGGCGATTCCACATGACGACCACGATCATCGCGGCGCTGTCCGCAACGGCCATCCTGCTGCACCTGCTGCTGCGATTCGGCCTTGATGCCGCTCCCTCGCAGCACCTGGCGCCGCTACTGGTGACCTACGCGCTGGGCGTGCCGCTGCTAGCCGATCTGCTGCGGAAGCTGCTGCGACGCGAGTTCGGATCCGACCTGCTGGGTGGAATCGCGATCGTCACATCGCTGCTGCTTGGTGAATATCTTGCCGGCGCGGTCATCGTGCTGATGCTGTCGGGCGGAGATGCGCTCGAACACTACGCCTTGCGACACGCGTCATCGGTGCTGGAAGCCCTGGCGAAGCGCATGCCCTCTATCGCCCATCGTCTGCATGAGGGGCGACTCGTCGAGGTTCCGCTCAACGAGATCGCGATCGACGACGTCCTCGCGGTGTTTCCCCATGAGACCTGCCCGGCGGACGGCATCGTCGTCGACGGCCACGGCGCAATGGATGAGTCCTACCTCACCGGGGAGCCGTTCAGGATCGCCAAAACGAAGGGGGCCACGGTGATCTCCGGCGCCATCAATGGCGATACCGCCCTGACGATTCGCGCCACGGCTCGAGCGTCCGATTCGCGGTATGCGCGGATCATGGAGGTGATGCGCGAGTCCGAAACGACGCGGCCGCAGATGCGGCGGCTCGGCGATCGCCTGGGCGCGCTCTACACGCCGGTCGCGCTGACGCTGGCACTCGCCGCCTGGGCGCTGAGCGGAGACGCGATGCGGTTCCTCGCGGTGCTGGTGATCGCCACGCCGTGTCCGCTGCTGCTGGCGATACCGATCGCGATCATCGGCTCGATCTCGCTGTGCGCCAAGCGCGCCATCATCGTCAGGAACCCGGTCGTGCTCGAACAGGTCACCGGCTGCCGAACCGCCATCTTTGACAAGACCGGGACGCTGACCTACGGCACGCCTCACGTCACGGAGGTTCTCACGGCCGCCGGCGTCGCTCGTCGCGACGTGCTCGCGCTGGTGGCAAGTCTCGAGCGCTATTCGAAACATCCACTCGCGGAGGCCGTACTCGCGGCCGCTGCGGCAGACGCCGTCGAGTTGCCCGAAGCGACCGAGGTCAGCGAGTTGCCGGGGCACGGATTGCGGGGCAGCGTTTCCGGACATCAGGTCTTGATCACCAGCCGACGACAGCTTGCGGCCGCCTCCGTTGTCGGCCGTGACGAGCTGCCGCCGATCAGCGCCGGGCTTGAGTGCGTGGCTGCCATCGACGGCCGGTATGCGGCGACCTTCCGGTTCCGTGACGCGCCAAGAGCAGAAAGCCGGCACTTCGTTCGCCACCTGGGACCGAAACACCATTTCGATCGGCTGATGATCGTGTCCGGCGACCGACGGGGGGAGGTCGACTATCTTGCGGCGCAAGTGGGCATCAGCGAGATTCACGCCGAGCAGAGCCCCGAACAGAAACTCGCGATCGTCCGCCGGGAGTCGGCGGTTGCGCCGACCTTGTACGTCGGTGACGGGATCAACGACGCGCCGGCGATGATGGCGGCGACCGTCGGCGTCGCCATTGGACAAAACAGCCAGGTCACCACTGAAGCGGCAGGCGTCGTGATCTTGGACAACTCGCTCGAACGTGTCGACGAATTCATGCACATCAGCCGGCGCATGCGGACGATCGCACTGCAGAGCGCGGTCGGCGGTATGGCGCTGAGCGTTGTCGGCATGTTGATCGCGGCGGCCGGGCACCTCACGCCAGTCAATGGCGCCATCGCACAGGAAGTCATCGATGTGCTGGCCGTGATGAACGCGTTGCGGGCGGCCGTGCCGCCGAAGGTCATCCATGATCTATGACCGCGGTCGGGCAATGGCGCGAACTATCCCGCACTAATGGGATGTCCGCGCCTGAGCCAGGACGCGCGCCCTCGCAAAAGTGGCGCGAAATCGAACCGTTGCATTGGCACGAGCCGTGCTGGCTATCGAGGCATGACGCTCTTCTTCCGTCGCTTCATCGGCGCCCTGATGCTGGACGCCGACGCATTCGAAGACATCGAAGCGCACCGTGACGCGGACATGCAGTCGGTCGTCGTGCTGCTGATGGCGTGCGGCGCTGGAGGAATGGCCGCGGCCGGGCTGGCCGGAACCACCGCGGCGGGCTTTGCCGCCGGGACCGTCGTGGTGTTGGGAGCGTGGCTGGTGTGGGTCACGGTGATCGCAGCGATCGGTACGATCGCGCTCGCCGAACCGCAGACCAACAGCTCGCTGCATGAACTACTGCGCACCCTTGGCTTTGCGGCGGCGCCGGCGGTGTTCCTGGTGTTTGCCGCCATCCGAACGGCCGCACCTTTCGTGCTGGTGCTGGTCGCGGTCTGGATGGTCGCCGCGGCTGTGCTTGGAATGCGGCAGGCGCTCGACTATCGCAGTCTGCCGCGCGCGATTGCCGTCTGCGCGCTCGGGCTGATCGTCTCGATCGTGACGATTGCGACGATCGCAGGTATGTTCAGCGTCGAGGTGAGCTGATGGCGCGCGTCGCTCTGGGAAGCGCGGCCGCCTGGATCGTCAACGGCCGGCCGGTCCCATATTGGCGCGGACGGATCGAGACAATTCGTTACGAATTCCAGCCTTAGCGCGGCCGGCCTTTTGAGCGCCGTGGTCGTGCGCCTGACCGGGCCAATGAGGTACGATTTGGCCATGAAGAACAAGGTATTTGCATTCGTAGCCGGAGCCGTCCTGGTTGGCGGAGCGGCGATTGCGTTCGCCCAGACAAAGCCAGTCTCGTCGCGCGTGGCGGCGACCGTGTACAAGACGCCAACCTGCGGCTGCTGCAGCCTGTGGGTCGAGCATCTCCGTGCGAACGGATTCCAGGTCGAGACGAAGGACGTCTCATCCGCCGAGGTGCGAGCCGTGAGCAAGGCGGCCGGGTTGCCTGAGGACGGCACCTCCTGCCACACCGCCAAGATCGGCAACTATGTGGTGGAAGGTCATGTGCCGGCGTCCGACATCCATCGCATGTTGAAGGAGAAGCCGGCCATTGCCGGTATCGCCGCTCCCGGAATGCCGATGGGCTCTCCGGGCATGGAACAAGGCGGCGCAAAGGACGCGTACGACGTCGTCTCGTTCACGAAGGACGGCAAGATGACCGTCTACTCGAAGCACAAGTAACACCTGCCCGGCGAGGTGCGGGAATATGCGCGACACCGCGCAAAATTCCCGCACCGGTTCTCTGTCCTCCCCGAATTTCCCCGCAACTCGTAGACCAACCGACGGCACGCATTTCGCTTTCCTGCCAAATCGGAGGAACGTCTATGCGTCACAAACTCCTGATCGCCGCGGTGCTCGCGGGCCTTGTGCTAATTCCGGGGCGCGCCGACGCGGCATGCTGCCAGGCCATGCCTGGCCACGCGCATGAGATGAGCGCGATCGACATGTTGCTGAAGCTCAGCGCCGATCCGCAACTCACTCCCGCACCGCCGGTGCGGCAGCTCGTCGAAGTCTGGTTCACGCAGCCGACGCTGGTCGGCCGGTCGATTCTGCAGGGCCGCTACGTCATCGAGCACGACAACGACCGGATGGCGCGTGGCGAGCCATGCACGCACATCTACGCCTTCAGCGACCGGACGAAACCGGTCGCGACCTTCCATTGCACGCATCTCGAACGGGATCGGGCTGGGAAGAACCTCGTTGCGCTGGTCAACGATCCGTTGGGCTTCAAGCGACTTACGGAGTTCCAGTTCGCAGGTGAAGACGCCGCGCACGGATATCCAGGCGAGCGCTGAGTTCGAATGGGCACGTGGCCGCGCGCTGCGTGCCCCTGCCTTTCATCAGGAGTGGGTCATGACACTGACGACGGTTCGCATTCTCGGTTGGCTCGTCATCGCGCACGGGCTATCGCACGCCGCGCTGCCCATGCGCGGCTCGCTGGCGCCATTGAGCTACGGCGACTGGGCGCCGGCCGCGTTGTATAGCGGCAGCATCATCGGATTCGTCGCGGCGGGATTGGGCCTTCTGGGAATGCGGCCGTTCGAACGGGTCATCAGCCCGCTCATGGTGCTGGCATCGGCATGGTCGCTCGTCGCCATCGTGTGCCTGGGTGATCCGGGTCTGTGGTTCGGCGCCGTGTCGGATCTGACGCTGCTGCTGGTTGGGCTGTGGCGGGGCTACGCGGGGTGGCCGGCGCATCCATCTCATGGTCGTGGCTGGCATGCGGCCGCGCTCGCCGGAGGTGTGTGCCTCGTGGCCTACGTCGGCATCGCCGCCCTTTCGTACCCGGCAAGCCGCACGTGGGGCAGCACGCGCGAAGAGATCGCGATGGCGTTACCCGGCGACAACCAGCATCGCGACGCGGCGCTCGAACTTCAGCACGCGGTCACAATCGACGCGCCGCCCGAAGATGTGTGGGGTTGGCTGGCGCAACTCGGGCATGATCGAGCCGGCTTCTATAGCTACGACTGGCTGGAGCGCGCGTTTGGCGTCAACATCCACAACGTTCGCGAAGTCCGGCCAGAATGGCAGTCGATCAAGGCCGGCGATGTCGTGCACGCGACCCAGCCCGGGTACATGGGCGGCCTGTTCGGCGAACACCCCGGGTGGACCGTGAACGCGGTCACTCCCGAACGCACGCTGATCCTCGATCAGTGGGGCACGTTCGCGCTGGAACCGGCAGCGGATCAGCGCACGCGCTTCATTATCCGGTCAACGATGAGCAATCGGCAGATCCCGGTGTGGGCGTCGGCGCTCAATCTGTTTGCGTTCCAGATGCCGCACTACATCATGCAGCGCCGCATGATGCTGACGATCAAGGAACTCGCTGAGGAACGCTACGCCGAGCGCCGCCAACACGTCACGAACTAGAGCAGCAGCAACGCGGCCGCACCGGCGGCAGCCATCGCGATCAACGACAGGCCGGCATGCCACCTGAATCGAGCACCACCCAGGGTGACGGCAATGCCGGCCTTCATCAATGAGTTGGCGACAATACCCATCGTGATGGCGCGGCAGGCGGCATCGACCGTCGTTCCACCAGAGACGCTGCGCGTCATCGACAAGGTGAGCGCATCGACGTCTGTCAGGCCGAGCACGAAGCCGCTTGCCAGCAGGCCCGACTCACCCATCCATTCGCGCACGTAGAACACGGCGAACAGCACCGCTTGAAACAGCAGCGCCATCTCGATGGCGCTGCGCAATTGCAGCGGGTTCTTCACCGTCGACGGCTTGGCGTGATTGGCGGTCAACGATCGCCACGCCAGGCCCACGGAGATGCCCGCCACTACAAAGGGCGCGGCAAGCAGGCGCGCCAGCACGGGCAGGAGCGATGCGTCGAGCACCGCCACCGCGACGCCGACGCGCAGGAACAGCACGGTGCTTGCGGCGACCGCGCCCGTTGCCAGTGGGGCCGCCTGGAGCGGATGCGTCGCGCTGAGTCGGGCAAACGTCAGCGTCACGCTCGTCGACGACACGAGTCCCCCAAGCAGTCCGGTTAGCGGATATCCGCTCGCGCCGCTCAACTTCTGCGCAACGTAGCCAACGAAGCTCATGCCCGAAAACAGCAGCACGAGGGTCCACAGTTCACGTGGCCGGATGCCGGGTCCCGGGCCGAACGGTCCTTCCGGAAGCAGCGGCAGGACGACGATCGACATCACCGCAAAACGCGCGGCCGCCAGCATGGTGGGCTGGTCGAGTCGAGCGACAAAGCCGTGCAGCCTTGGCTTCTCGGCAAGCAGCAGCACAGTCAGCGTCGTCAACGCGGCCGACAACTGCAACTGATCGAGCCCGGCAAGCACGCCTGCGCCGATCACGACGATCGCGGCGACTTCCGTGGTGGCGTCGACGTCCCTCTTGCTGGCTCGGACATACCCCGCCACGATGACGGCCAGGCTGCCGGCGATCAGCAGCGTGGCAGGCACGGCATACCCGGCCGCCATCAGCATGCCGGCCACACCAGCGATGGCCGCCAGCAGGGTGAAGGTGCGAATGCCACCAAGGCGAGCGTCGGGACCCGTGGCATGGCCCGAGCGCTGCCGCTCGACTCCGACCGCAGCACCACCGAGGATCGCGACCACCAAAGCCGACAGGCCGGGCAGATCGAGGCTCACTGGGCCGCCTCCGCCTCGTGTCGAATCGCCCTGCGCCTCACGTCAATATCTTACGCGCCGGGCGCGGCGCGCTCGTTCCGCCTTCAGCCGGTTCGTCGCCGCGCAGGTAGTGCGTGCGGTAATGGATCGCCGCGCCTGGCTAGGGACCCCAGTCGCGCGACCACGCCGGTAGAATGGGCGCCACGATGGCAGCAGAACTGCACTGGCTCAACTACCACCACCTGCTGTACTTCTGGACCATCGTCCGCGAAGGCAGCGTCTCCAGGGCCGCTGAGCGGCTGCGCCTCTCGCAGCCGACCGTGTCCGCGCAGATCCGCAAGCTCGAACGCGCGCTCGAAGTCACGCTGTTCGAGCGGCACGGCCGCGGCTTGCGCCTCACCGATGCCGGGCGCGTCGTCTACCAGTATGCCGACGACATCTTTCCAGTCGGCCGCGAGATGATCGAGACGCTGCGCGGACGCACCACCGAGCCTCGCGCGCGCCTCACGATCGGCATCGCCAATGCGGTGCCGAAGCTGATCGTGCACCGGCTGCTGAAGCCGGTCCTGCATGGCGGCAATGCGCCGCACCTGCTGTGCGTCGAGGACAACACCGACAGCCTGCTGACCAGGGTGGCGGCCTTCGAGGTCGACGTCGTGATCGCCGACCGGCCAGCGCCGCCGCACGCCCGCGTCAAGGTCTTCAACCACGCCCTCGGCGACTCGTCGATGTCGTTCTTCGCGGCTCCGGCGATTGCCGCCCGCCTGCGCCGCGGCTTTCCCCGGTCGCTCGACGGCCAGCCAATGCTGCTGCCGGCGCCGCAGACCGCGGTGCGGCAGGCGCTCGACGCCTGGTTCGACGCGCAGCGCTTGCGCCCGCGCATCGTGGCGGAGTTCGAGGACTCGGCGCTGTTGAAGGCGTTCGGCCGCGAGAGCGGCGCGGTGTTCGCGGCGCCATCGGCGATTGCCGCCGACGTGCGGCGCCTCTACCAGGTGGCGAGCCTCGGGCTGGCGCCGGCCGTGCGCGAGTCGTACTACGCCATCTCAGCCCAGCGCCGCGTGACCCACCCCGGGGTGCTGGCGATCACGCGCGGCGCGCGTCAGGGGTGGCTCGACCACTCATAGACGGCATCTATTCATGTTGTGATAACTATCTAATTGTCTATATAAGACCCTGCCTTCTATCTTGGTCTCACGGGCCACTGCCGGCCCAGGGAGGAGACCATGGTCCACTTCAACGACGACGGTTTGGTTCCAGTCACGGTCACGATCGGTCGCGAGGTCCCCGAGGCGATCGCCGAGCGCGCCCGGCGGCGGGTGCGCTTCGCGCTCGATCGCTTCGGCAACCGCGTCCGCTCGGTGCGGGTCCGCATCACCGACATCAACGGCCCGCGCGGCGGCGTCGACAAGCAGTGCATCGTCGCGGTGCGCCTGCAGCACCCGACGCGCCTGATGCTGATCGAGCACATGGCGGCCGACTTCGGCGAGGCCGTAGACCGGGCGGCTGACCGAGCCGGACGCTCGGTGGCGCGCGTGGCGCGCGCGCTGGCGGCGTGGACCCCGGTCCGCGGCTGACCCGGCACCATGGATCTGCTGTTTCCGTTTGCGACCTACTGGCCGTTCTACGCCGGGTTCACGGCGCTGGTGCTGATGCTCCTCGCCGTGGACCTCGGCGTGTTCCATCGCCAGGCCCACGCCGTCGGCGTTCGCGAGTCGCTGGTCTGGTCGGTGGTGTGGGTCTCACTGGCGCTGTTGTTCAACTACGGCTTCTACCTTTACGCCGTGCAACAGCACGGAGCAGAGGCCGGCACGCGTGCCGCCCTGGAGTTTCTCACCGGCTACGTCGTCGAGAAATCGCTCGCGGTCGACAACGTCTTCGTGTTCGTGCTGGTGTTCTCGTATTTCTCGGTGCCGCTGCAATACCAGCACCGCGTGCTGTTCTACGGCATCATCGGGGCGCTGCTGTTCCGCGCCATTTTCATCGCGCTCGGATCGGTGCTGATGCAATACCAGTGGATCGTCTGGGTGTTCGGCGGCTTCCTGCTGCTGACCGGCGCCAAGATGCTGGTGACGCCCGACCGGCAGATGGATCCGGAGCGCAACCCGGCGCTGCGCCTGTTCCGCAGGCTGATGCCGGTCACGCCTCGCCTCCACGGACAGTCGTTCCTGGTGAAGCTCGACGGGCGCTGGCACGCCACGCCGCTGCTGGTGGCGCTGGTGTTTCTCGAGATGAGCGACGTCATCTTCGCGGTCGATTCGGTGCCGGCGATCTTCGCGTTAACCAAGGAGCCGCTGATCGTCTTCACGTCGAACGTGTTCGCGATCCTGGGGCTGCGCGCGATGTATTTCCTGCTGGCCGGCGCGGTGGATCGCTTCTACATGCTGAAGTACTCGCTGGCGCTGATCCTGATCTTCGTCGGCCTCAAGATGGTGTGGCTCAACGAGCTGTTCGGCGGCAAGTTCCCGATCGAATGGTCACTCGGGATCATCGGCGGCCTGCTGGCGTTGGCCGTCATCGGATCGCTGGTCCGGCCGCGCGCCTAACGGAGCGGCGCCGGGAACAGCCATTCGAGCATTGGCCCGACCCGCTCCGACCAGGCCTGTTCGGAGTGGGTTGCGCCCTCGTATTCGGCGTAATGCAGCTCCACGCCTGGCGCGAAGCCGAGGCCAACGAGCGCCGCTTTCAACGAGCGCGCGTCGTCGAGCCCTTTGCGGCCCTCGGCCGTGCCCATGTCCACCCACAGGCGCAGGCTCGGCTTCGAGCGCGCCTGCCGGATGGTCTTCAGGATCGCCTTGTGATCCCACCAGACTGACGGCGACAAGGCGGCGATCCGGGTAAAGACCGATGGGTGGCTGAATCCCAGGTGCAACGACACGAGGCCGCCGAGCGATGATCCGCCGATCCCGGTGTGCTGCGCGTCGGGTTGCGTGCGGTAGGTGCGGTCGATCAGCGGCTTGAGTTCCTCGATGATCATCCGCCCATAGTCGTCAGCATGGCCACCACCGAGTTTCTTGTCGCCGGTGGGTGTGTATTCATCAAGGCGCGACTCGCCGGTGTTGTAAATGCCGACAATGATCAGCGGTTCAATCCGTCCGGAGGCGATCAACGCCGACGCCGTCTCGCCAACCTGCCAGTACTCGCCCTTCTGGAACGCCGTATCCGGATCGAACAGGTTCTGGCCGTCGTGCATGTAGAGCACCGGATAGCGCGCCGCGCCCGCCTGGTAGCCGGGCGGCAGCCACACCAGCACGTCCCGATCGTGTTCGAGAAACTCCGAGTGAAATGCGTCGAGACGCTGGATCTGGCTGTCAGGCAAGTGCATCTGCGGCCAGAACAGTATAGGCTTCGGTAGCGCCCGGCCGGAGGCGGGGCACACCCAACGCACAGCCGGAGGCTGGGCAAGGCTATATATGGTCCGCGACCACCACAAATGGTTCTCCCGCTCGCTCAATCGCGACATGGAGATGCTCGTGTTCGGGCACGGCGGCCCCGCCATGATCGTCTTCCCGACGTCGATGGGGGCATTCTTCGAGTACGAGGATCGCGGCATGATCGGCGCGCTGGCCGACAAGCTCGAGCACGGGCACCTGCGGCTGTTCTGCCTGTCGTCGGTCGACAGCGAGAGCTGGTATTGCAAGAAGATCCACCCGCGCCATCGCGTCGAGCGACACCTTCACTTCGAAGATTACGTGCTCAACGAAGTCGTGCCGCTGATCCGCCACCTGACGCGCGCCGATGGGATCGGCGTCACCGGCTGCAGCTTCGGCGCGTACCACGCCATGACGCTCGCACTGCGCAATCCATATACGTTCACGTGGTGCGTCACCATGGGCGGTGCGTTTGACGTCACGCAGTTCCTTGACGGTTACTTCGATGAGGACTGCTACTTCCTGAATCCGCCCTCACTCCTGCCGAACCTCGAAGACCCGTATTACCTGGATCAGTTCCGCCGTAACAAGTGGGTGCTGGTGACCGGCGACCACGACATCTGCCGGGCGCCCAACGAGCAGTTCTCTGCGTTATTGAGCGCCAAGCGGATCCACCACAGCCTGCATATCTGGAACGACTCCAAGCACGACTGGCCGTTCTGGCTGCCGATGGCCCAGGCCTACCTGCCCTAGACAGTCCGGCTGCCAGGGGCAGACCGCGCTCCGCCGACCCGGCCGACGGGATATGATGCCCCCGAGATGAAGAAGATTGGCGTCCTCTTCGGCATGGAGAACACGTTCCCCGGTGCGCTCGTCGAGCGCATCAACGGGATGAACGCACCGGGCATTACGGCGGAGTTCGTCCGCATCGACGGCGTTCGCATGGCCGAACCCTGCGGCTACGACGTGATCGTCGACCGCATCTCGCACGACATTCCGTTCTATCGCGCGTGGCTGAAGAACTCGGCGCTGTGCGGCGCCAAGATCATCAACAACCCGTTCTGGTGGAGCGCCGACGACAAGTTCTTCAACTACGCGCTGGCCACCAAGCTCGGCGTGGCCATTCCGCAGACCGTGCTGCTGCCGCACAAGGAACATCCGACCGGCACGACCGAGCGGTCGATGCGCAACCTGCATTACCCGCTCGATTGGGACGCGATCTTCGAGTACGTCGGCTTCCCCGCGTTCCTGAAACCGTTTGACGGCGGTGGCTGGCGCGACGTCTACAAGGTCAACAACCGCGAGGAGTTCTTCAACGCCTACGACCAGACGCGCACCCTGTGCATGACGCTGCAACGCGGCGTGAACTTCAAGGAATACTTCCGTTGCTACGTCGTCGGGCAGGACAACGTCCACATCATGCCCTACGATCCGCGCGCGCCGTTCCACGAACGCTACGTGCTGAATCCGCCGGAGTACCCCAAGGGCCTGCTGGATCGAGTGCGCCGAGACGCACAGACGTTGTGCAAGGCGCTCGGCTACGACCTCAACACGGTTGAGTTCGCGTGTGAAGACGGCATCCCCTACGCCATCGACTTCATGAATCCCGCGCCTGATGCCGACTTGCATTCGGTCGGTCAGGAGAACTTCGACTGGATCGTCAACGCGGTCGCGGAGCTCGCGGTAACAAAGGCGACCGAGCCGCCGACCCCCATGACCTACCGCTGGGACTCGTTGCTGCGCGGTGACTGATGGCCGCGGACTGGACTGCTGACCGTCGACCGACAACCCTTCACTGCCGACCGTCGACTGCTGACTGAGTCATGAAACCATCATTCACGATCGGGATCGAAGAGGAATACCAGACGATCGACCCCGTCTCGTTCGACCTGCGCTCGCACATCAACGCCGAGATCATCTCGAAGGGCAAGCGACAGCTCGATGAGCGCATCAAGGCGGAGATGCACCAGTCGGTGGTCGAAGTCGGCACCGGCGTCTGCCGCAACATGAAGGAAGCGCGCGCCGACATCATCAACCTGCGCCGCGCGATGGTGAAGCTCGCAAAAGAGAACGGGCTGCTGCTCTGCGCCGGCGCCACGCACCCATTCGCCGACTGGCGCGAGCAGGACATCTATCCGGACGCGCGCTACCTGCAGGTCGTCGAAGACATGCAGCTCGTCGCTCGCTCAAACCTGATCTTCGGCCTCCACGTGCACGTCGGTATTGAAGACCGCGAAGTCGCGATCCACCTGATGAACCAGGTGCGCTACTTCCTGCCGCACTTGCTCGCGCTGTCGGCCAATTCACCGTTCTGGATCGGCCTGAAGACCGGGTTGAAGTCGTACCGCTGCAAGGTGTTCGACAAGTTCCCGCGCACCAACATTCCCGACACCTTCAGCAGCTGGGCGGACTACGAGAGCTTCGTCAATCTGCTGGTGAAGACCAACAGCATGGACAACGCCAAGAAGATCTGGTGGGACGTGCGCCCGCATCCGTTCTTCTCGACGGTCGAAGTCAGGATCTGCGACATCCCGATGCGCGCTGACGAGTCGCTGGCCATCGCCGCGCTCATCCAGGCGACGATGGCCAAGCTCTACAAGCTGCATTCACGCAACCAGGGCTTCCGGATGTACAGCCGCGCGCTGATCATGGAGAACAAGTGGCGCGCCGCGCGCTACGGCCTTGCCGGCAAGCTGATCGATTTCGGCCAGGAAACGGAAGTCGACGCGCGCGAGCTGATGCTCGAATACCTCGACTTCGTCGACGACGTCCTCGACGAGCTGGATAGCCGGTCCGAGGTCGAATACATCCGCACCATCCTGGAACGCGGCAACGGCGCCGAGCGCCAGCTGAAGGTGTTCGACGAGACTCAAGATCTCAAGAAAGTCGTCGAATACATGGTCGCGGAAACCCAGGCCGGACTGTAGCCAGTCCCACAGGCGGACGGGACGACAGGCCAACACGAGATACAATTTCGAGTGATGTTGACGACCTACGATCAGGAACTTGCGCCCGGCGCCCGTAACGCGATTCGCGTCTGCCTCAACGTGCAGCCGACCGAGCGCGTGACCGTGATCGCCGACCGCGAATGCGCCGACATTGCCGCGAGTCTCGTCCACGAGATCGAGCAGGTGGGCGCGCCCTACAATGCGTTCATCCTCGAAGACGTCGCGCAGCGGCCGCTGGTCAACCTCCCGCCGGTGATCGCCGAAGACATGGAAAAGAGCCAGGTCAGCATCCTGGCGGTCCACGTGCAGCGCAACGAGCTCGGCTCACGCATGCAGCTCACCGACATCGTCAATCGCCGGCGGATGCGCCATGGTCACATGGTCAACATCAACCGCCAGATGATGCTCGAAGGCATGCGTGCCGATTTCCAGAAGGTCGATCGCCTGAGCTCGAAGGTCATCGACATCGTGCGCCACGCGCGGGTAGTGCGTGCCACCACTCACGGCGGCAGCAACTTCACCGCCACGCTGAGCCCGAATTACAAGTGGTTGAAGACGAGCGGCCTGATCAGCCCCGACAAGTGGGGCAACCTGCCCGGCGGAGAAGTGTTCACCACGCCCGAGAACGTCGACGGCACCCTGGTGATCGACGGCGTGGTGGGCGATTACCTGTGCGAGAAGTATCACAGCCTCGCAGGATCGCCGCTGACGCTGCGCGTCAAGGACAACCGCCTCGTCGAGTGCTTCAGCGAAAACAAGGAACTCGAGAACGACTTCTGGAAGTACACCCACACCGAAGCCAACTCGGATCGCGTGGGTGAATTTGCC
>Ga0208783_10001010_pt1 | contig 17044 bp, 9 predicted proteins | sample DEB19_08_DNA_2_FD_184529 | JGI IMG/M metagenome (GOLD analysis project Ga0208783, IMG submission 184529) | Aqueous microbial communities from the Delaware River and Bay under freshwater to marine salinity gradient to study organic matter... | ecosystem: Environmental > Aquatic > Marine > Coastal...
ATCAAGTGGTACGTCAGGTTCTTCGGGTGTAAACGGTTCGTCAGGATCGTCTGGAGCTGCTGGCGTTTCTGGATCAAGTGGTACGTCAGGTTCTTCGGGTGTAAACGGTTCGTCAGGATCGTCTGGAGCTGCTGGCGCGGCAGGCTCTAGCGGAACGAGCGGTACGTCAGGAATTAATGGAACATCTGGCACTTCAGGAGTCAATGGATCTTCAGGATCAAGCGGATCATCAGGCGTAGGAATTCCAACTGGCGGTACAATAAACCAAGTTTTGGCAAAGGCGAGTTCGACCAATTATGATGTCGTTTGGGTTGATCAAACTGGTGGAGGCGGTGGTGGAGCTTCTGGTTCTTCTGGCACATCTGGTTCTTCAGGAACAAGTGGCGCAAATGGCAGTGGTGTTGTCGTATCTCAAACAACTCTTACGAGCTTCACCACAAATAGTGAATCAACAATCACAGGTTTAAGTTTATCAGGCAATAAATGGGATGTTAGTATTGTCGAAGAATGGGATGCCGCAACTACTCCCGGTGATCCTTATTATAATAATGTAAGTGTATTATTACATTTCGACGGAGCAAATAATTCAACAACTATTACAAATAATGGGCCAAATACTGTTACTCTTACTGCTAACAATGGAGCAAAAATAAGCACTGCGCAAAGTAAATATGGTGGAGCTAGTTTATTTTTAGATGGCGCAGATGATACTGTCACTAGTCCCAGTGTAAGTGGTTTTTCATTTGGAACAGGCGACTTTACTATAGAATGTTGGGCTTATAGAATTTCAGGAACAGATACTGGCATCTTACAAATATCATCAACTTCGGGAGGTTTGCAAGCAAATTTAACTACAAATCTAGCTATTTATAGTTCCGTTGGTGGAAAAGTAGGTATATATGCAAATAACTATTATTATACATCTACCGCTTTTACAAATACTACAAACACTTGGAATCATTATGCAATTGTAAGAAGCAGTGGAGTAACTAAAGTTTACTTTAACGGAAATTTGGTGACGGATGTAGGAACATCAGGCGCAATAACAGATACTACAAATTATACAGGAGCATATCTAGTAATTGGTGGATATTATAGTACTTCATATTTATGGAATGGTTATATTGATGATGTAAGAATAACGAAAGGAGTAGCTAGATATTTATTTAATTTTACTCCTCAAACTTCTGCGTTTTATGATACTGCTGGTTCTACTCAACCAGCTACAAAATATATTGGTTCAATTGGCGGATTGAACGATACAAACGTCGATTACGGTATTGAGAAATTGAGCGATACATCTCTTAAAGTTAAGAAGATGACGGCAAGCGGCGGCGGTTTGCCAGCTACCGTTGATAGAGTTTATGTGAACGTATTGGATTATAGTGGAGCAAGTGGGACTTCAGGAGGTTCTGGAGCTGCTGGTTCTAGCGGCACTTCCGGCTCTAGCGGCACTTCGGGTGCAACTGGATCATCAGGATTATCTGGATCGTCAGGTTCTTCTGGATCTTCGGGAACGAATGGAACATCTGGATCTTCAGGAGTTAGTGGAACATCTGGTTCGTCTGGAGCTTCTGGTTCTTCGGGTGTTTCAGGAACATCAGGAAGTTCAGGAGTTAATGGTTCAAGTGGAACTTCTGGAACAAGTGGAATTACTCCTGCTATCTCTCAAACTATTTTAACCAATATAACAACTAATGATGAATCCACAATTACTGGATTAACTTTAACAAATAATAATTGGGATATAAATATTGTTGAAGAATGGAATGCAGTTGATGGTGATTCGTATTATGCATCATCCGTTTTTTTACTTTGTCATTTTGATGGAAGTAATGGTTCGACAACATTTACAGATAGTTCACCTTCTCCGAAAAGTATAACATCGAGTGCAACGATTAGCACAAGTCAAAGTAAATTCGGTGGATCAAGTGCTTATTTTAATGGTTCAACTTATTTTTCCATTCCTTCGAGTAGTAGTAGTTTTGCTTTAGCTGGCGATTTTACAATGGAATTTTGGATGTATGATTTGTCATTAGTATCGAGTTCTAATATTATAAATAATTTTTCGAATCCCGGTGGCGCTCGTATATACTTTACAAAAGATGCTAGTAACACTGGTGTTTATATAACTTCAAATAATAGTGCAACAAAAACTATCGCATATTATGCTAATAAACCATTGAATACATGGTATCATGTTGCTATTGTTAGAAATTCAACTAATATAACCCTTTATATAGACGGCGTTTCTGTTGGAACGACAACAAATCCTACTGTTAATTATATTTATACTGCTTATACTACATATTTCTTTCAGCAAGTGAATTCTTATGTTGATGACTTAAGATTTACATATACAGCAAGATATAGTAGTAATTTTACACCGCCAACATCAGCTTATCCAAATGGAGCCGGAACACCAGCAGCAAAATATATTGGCTTGATTGGCGGTTTAAATGATTCCGGTGTTGATTATGGAATCGAAAAACTTAGCGATACCTCTCTTAAAGTCAAAAAGATGACGGCAAGCGGTGGTGGTTTACCCGCAACTGTTGATCGTGTTTATGTAAATGTTAAAAATTATAATAATACAGGATATGTAGCAACTTCTGGAACTTCTGGTTCATCTGGGGCTTCAGGGACTAATGGATCTTCAGGATCTAGTGGTGTATCAGGTACTTCTGGAAGTTCTGGCATAAATGGTTCATCAGGATCCTCTGGTGCTGCGGGTGCGGCTGGATCTAGTGGAACAAGTGGCAGTTCTGGAATCAATGGAACTTCAGGCGCTAATGGTAGTTCTGGTTCATCAGGTTCCTCAGGCGCTGCTGGCACCTCTGGTTCTAGTGGTACTTCTGGATCATCTGGTGCTGCTGGCACAGCAGGTTCTAGTGGAACATCGGGTTCTTCTGGAAGTTCTGGAGTAGGAGTACCAACTGGCGGTACGATAAACCAAGTTTTGGCAAAGGCAAGTTCGGCGAATTATGATGTCGTTTGGGTCGATCAAACTGGTGGAACTGGAGGCGCTGGAGGCGCTTCTGGATCATCAGGCACTTCAGGAACAAGCGGCATAAATGGTGGCGGCGTCGTTGTTTCCCAAACAACTCTCACTAATTTTAGCACGGGTAGCGAATCAACAATTACTGGTTTAACTTTATCTGGTAACAAATGGGATGTTAGCATCGTAGAAGAATGGGACACAACTGTTGGTGATAATGATTATAATAGCGTAGTTTTATTATGTCATTTTAATGGAGCTAATAATTCGACAACTTTCACAGATAACAGTTCTTCTCCTAAGACTGTATCAAGAGGCGGAACAACTCAAATAAGCACAACTCAAAGTAAATTTGATGGAGCAAGTGCATATTTCAATGGATCAAACGATTATCTTTACATAAATAATAATTCTGCATTTAATTTTGTTTCAGGAACATTTACTGTTGAAATGTGGGCTTATTTCACATCAGTATCAGGTCAAAGAGTATTAGTTACTAATTATCAAGATAGCGGAAATGGTTGGGCGATTCAATTATATGGTGGTAAAATTAATGTTAATTTAACTGGAGATGGATTTGATATTGCAGGAACTACAACCATCAGCGCAAACACTTGGTATCATATCGCTTTATCTCGTTCTGGTACTAGTGCAAAATTATTCTTAAATGGAACTCAAGAAGGATCTACATATACTGGTAGCGTATCTACATCAACTAGTAGCGCTTTAGAAATAGGCAGAATTGCAGGAGCCGCTTATTTTTCTGGATATATTGATGATTTAAGAATTACAAATGGAGTTGCAAGATATACTTCTAATTTTACAGCTCCCATAACTTCTTTTTCAAATACTACTACAATAACAGGAGCTAAATATATTGGTTTAATTGGTGGTTTAAATGATACAGGTGTAGATTACGGTATTGAAAAATTAAGTGATACGTCTCTTAAAGTTAAGAAGATGACGGCAAGTGGTGGCGGTCTACCAGAGAATGTTGACAGAGTTTATGTTAACATCTTGGATTATAGTGGAGCAAGTGCGGTTTCTGGTTCTTCTGGAACATCTGGTTCTTCAGGAACATCTGGTGCAGCTGGATCAAGCGGAACTTCTGGAACAAATGGTGGCGGCGTTGTCGTATCCCAAACGACTCTCACTAATTTTACTACCAATAATGAATCAACGATTACTGGTCTTACTTTGTCGGGTAACAAATGGGATGTCAATATCGTTGAAGAATGGGATGCTGCAACTATAATTGGAGATATCTATTATAATAATGTCAGTACATTATTGCATTTTAATGGATCAAATGGTGCTACTGCATTTACTGATAACAGCTCAACTCCTAAATCATTTACTAATTATGGTTCACCAATAATTAGCACAGGTCAAAGCAAATTTGGAACAGGTAGTCTTTCTTTAAATGGTTCTTCTTATATATATAGCGCAAGTTCAAGTGATTTTGCATTTGGAACTGGAGATTTTACGATAGAATGTTGGGCTATGGCATCAGCAACTGATCGTGGCATTCTTCAAATTTCTACATCAAATACTGGATTACAATCAGATTATACTAATGTTAATTTAACATTATATGTAAACCCTAGCTATAAAGTAGGTATTCAAGCGAACGCTTCAACTAACGTATCGAATTCAACAGTTATTACTGCAAATACTTGGAATCACTATGCTATTGTCAGAAACAGTGGAGTAACTAAATTATATGTAAATGGAAGTTTAGTCACCGATATCGGTTCTTCAGGTTCTATTGTGGATACTAGAAATTATGCTGGTACTTATCTAGCGATTGGTGGATATTGGTCAACAACTTATTTATGGAGTGGTTATATTGATGAAGTTAGAATAACAAAAGGTGTAGCTAGATATACAAGCAATTTTACTCCTTCAGGATCAGAATTTTATAATAATGCCGGTTCTACACAACCTGCTACAAAATATATTGGATCAATCGGTGGTTTGAACGATACCAATGTTGATTATGGAATCGAAAAATTAAGTGACACTTCTCTTAAAATTAAAAAAATGACCGCAAGTGGCGGTAATTTACCAGCCAGCGTCGATAGGGTTTACGTAAATATTTTAGACTACAGCAGCAGTGGTGCTGTTGGAAGCTCAGGTACATCTGGTTCTTCAGGAACATCTGGTGCGGCTGGATCAAGTGGAAGTAGCGGCACTAGTGGTACGGGAGGACCTTCTGTTTCTCAAACAGTATTGACTAATTTCACTACAAATAGCGAATCAACGATTACAGATTTATCTTTAAGTACAAATAAATGGTTTGTTAATGTTGTTGAAGAATGGGATGCTGTAGTTGGTGATTCTAGTTTTTCAAGCGTCTCACTTTTATGTCACTTCGATGGGACTAATGGTTCGACAACTTTTACTGATAGTAGTTCTAACGCTAGAACATTTACTTCATCAGGATCTCCTTCCATAAGTACAACTCAAAGTAAATTTGGAGGAAGTAGTTTATATTTAAATGGAAGCAGTTATTTAGAGTCTTCTCAATTATTATCTGGAACTACAGATTTTACTATTGAATGTTGGGTATATCCAACTGCTGCAGCACCATCAAATGGAGCTTACATAATCAGCCAGTATGTAGGTGGAAATGTGGGCAGATTCATGATTCTATGGGTTAATAATAGTTTTGAAGTTGATTTAGGTTCATCTTATGTTGCTTCTTCTGCATCGTATCCAATAAATAATTGGTATAATGTTGCAGTAACTAGAAAAACTAATACTTTTTATCTTTTTGTTAATGGCACTCTCATTTCTTCATTTAGTAATTCAAATAATATAGCTGCTACTGCGACTCAAATTGGCGCAACATCAGCTTTAGCTTCTACATCTTTTACTGGTTATATAGATGATTTGAGAATAACTGTTGGTTTAGGTAGATATACAACTAGTTATACAGCTCCAACGGCTGCATATCCAAATTCCGTAACTATTGCATCAACTAAATATATTGGATCACTCGGAGGTTTAAATGATACAAACGTTGATTATGGAATCGAGAAGTTAAGCGATACATCTATAAAGATTAAAAAAATGACCGCAAGTGGTGGTAATTTACCAGCCAGCGTCGATAGAGTTTATGTAAATGTATGGTACTTATAATCAATATAAAGTGTAATTAAAATATATGAAAGTAGTAGACATAGCAAATGAATTATATTTAGAATTAGGATCGCCAAGTAATACAAGCTTGGCGGCCATTTCTTTTTGGCTAAGATCAAATATTGGTCGTTTAAATAATTTGATCAATGAGAATCTATCAATAAATGAGTCTACTTATGAAATTATAAATACGTTATCTGATGATACAACTGAAGAAATTAACATCAATGCCGCCGCCATTTTGAAAAAAATGTATTATTTGCATTATTACGACGTTTTAATTAGAGAAAATCTTGGAGCTTCTGGAACAGATTCTTTCATTGAAGTTGAAAGTGATGGAATGAGAGTCAGAAGAGTAAGCAAAACAGAAGTTGGAAAAAATCTAATCAGTATTAAAAAATCTGAAAATGAAGAATTCAATAGGTTGGTAACAGCTTATAAAACAAATAAAGCTGCGCCAAGACAAGTTGCTGGTGATGATACTCAAATTGGATATTATATTGGGCGCAATTATCCATTAGGCCAAAATTATTAATTTATGTCTAGTTTATTGACAAATTCAGAAAGAGCTTCTTTCACAAGTATTATAAATGATCATTTTGATACTTTTAAAAGAACTATTACTATTTATATTGAACCAAAATATAATTATAATAATGCTGCTCCACAGAAATTTTTGCCCGGATATCAAGCTGTAAGTACAGCTAAACCTGATTATGTCATTCAAAGCGCAAATCACGACGCTATAGTTACTTATGGAGATTTTAATAAGGATGTAAGCCTATCCATTGGTAAAAATACAAATTCTGGTAAGGTTAAAATAAAAGTCAAACAAGCAACTAGAGATTATATTGTTGGAAATAAAATCATCAAAATTGTAATTGGAAATGATAGTTTCAATATTGCTTCTGAAGGTCGCCGCGCTAATTATTTAAATAAAGATCTTGGTTCTACAACTGGCGAAGTTTTTTATATTTTCGAATTAGAATATACTAAATAATATGGGATATGTAAAATTAGATATTACTTCTATTCGAACGAAGGCTTTACGAACTGAAAAAGCTAGGAATAGAGCTTTAATTAAAGCGGAACGAATTACTGAAAGAGAAAAGGATAGATTAATTGAGGCTTTTGAATCTCATCCTGTAACAAAAGAAATTGCCGCTGGACCTTTAGCACCAAATACAAGTAACACTTTAGGTGGATATGGAAATTTATTCAGCTTTATTGGATTTGACGCTGGATCTGATCCAATAACTCCAGTTAAAAATTTACTTGAGAAGATCGAAGTTAAAAATCTTAAATATAAAGTTAAAAATCAACAATATATAGCTACAGTGAGATATCCAGAAAAAGAAGAAATAAGAAGCGTTTCACCATTACCATTTGAAACTGGAAAAAGTTGGGTGGTAGGTATTGAAAAAGGAATTAGTGGATTTACTCAATATATTTATAAAAAATTCTTAAAAGGAAAATCGAAAGAAGGTTTACAATCAGAAAAAATGGATAGATCTGGTAATTATCAAAAAACTAATTATCTTTTTTCAATGTTATCTGTATTCGTCAAAAATATTAAAGGAGGTAAAAATGATTACTCAGTTTGAAAATAAATTAGTATCCAGCTTTTTTCTACATATAGATCATCAACTCTTAAAAAAGGGTCAAGCTTATACAGTCGCAAATGTAAATTTTAATAAGGTCGCTGATTCTTTTCAGATCAACGGCGTTGATTATTATTCATTTAATAGTCCGTTTGATCAATTAGTTGGTGACGCTTCAATTCCAACAGGAGCATTTAATAGCATTTCGATCAATGGGTCCGTTGTTAATCTTGGTCAAAGTGGATTTTATGGAATTAATTATGAAGGCGGCCAAATTTATTTTACAGGTACAAATTATCAAGGATCAACTATAACAGCAACTGGCTGCATTAAGGATTTTAACGTTTACTTAAACAATTTTACAGAAGAAGAATTATTATTTGAAAGTAAGTTTGAATTAAGAGCAAAAGCTACAGATCAAGTTATTTCATCTTCTTCAGCTTTAGAAACAAAAAAAATAGCTTATCCAGCTATCTTTATAAGAATGGAAGGTTCAAATGATCAAGATTTTGCTTTTGGTGGTATTGATAAAATGGTTTCTAATTTTAGATGTTTAGTACTAGCTGAAGATACTTATTCTTTAGATGCTTGTTGTTCAATATTAAGATCTTTAAGAAAAACTGAATTTGGAGTCGTAGATCCAGTATCTTTACCTTATAATCAATTTGGCGCAATAACAGGTGCCGCTTATAATTATGATTCTCAAGTTGATACCCAAACTGATAAAGCTTTAATTTGGGACGTTTCTGTGTCAAAAATTTCATTTTCAGATAGTAAAATAAAGCTAACAAATCCTCAAGTAAATTCAGCTCTTGTTGATTTTGAAGTTTATTCGTTTAGAAATCCAAGAATATAAGATTTCAATTTCACAATAGAAGCTTTTAAATGTAATTAATAAAAAAAGGAACATAAAATATGGCAACTATTAATAGAACAATTTATACTAAGAGTCAGGTAAAACTTTTATCTGGTTCTGACGCTGGTCCTTGGGCTGTTATTTCTGGCGTACAAAATGCGTCAGTTACTTTCAATAGCCCTAATCAAACCGTAAACGCTTTCGGATCTAGAGGAATCGTTGATAACGTAAAATTAGAACCCGAAACAGCAACGACTACTTTTAGTTTTATTTTGCCAACTGCAACTGGAGTAGGTTTACACGTTTCTCCAGCGATGCTTCATCAGTTAATGCAAAATTCATTGTTAGATACTCCTGTGCCTATGCACGTCGAAGTTGCTGGTATCGGCAAAGTAATTAGTGGTTATTTATCTTCGCTTAATGTTAGCGCCGCTGTTGGAGATTTAGCTACCTGCGAAATGACTTTCGAAGGCGTTCCTTCTGGAGGTATTGCTGGTAATGATGCTGACGGAGAACTTCCTGACCAGATTTCTTCTGTAACAGCTACCACTTATCAAGTAGTTACTCCAGACAGAGTTAGCGGTTTAGGTCCTGCCGTAACAAATGATGGTAACAGTAACCCTGCAACAAATGATGTTGCTGGATTCGGAGCATGTGTTCAAAATGCGGCTTTTTCTTGGGATGTTCCTGTAGAGAGAGTTATGTGCTTGGGTGAAAGTGTTTCTAGCGCCACTACATTTACAAATCCTCCCGGTACATCTTCTTTAACTGCTGAAGGTATGGATATGCCTCTTGGTATTACTGGATTAATTATTGGTGGATATACATTTAGAATCGGTGAAAATGGTAAAGTATCTTCTAGAGAGCATAACTTAGCTGTAGGCGATGTTGGTGCTACTTATAACGTCACAGTAGAATCTACTGCTGACTCTTGCTCAGTCATTGCAACTCCATAAAAATAAATAATCCTTTTTTTAACCCTCAGAGAGTAATCTTTGAGGGTTTTTTATTTTATTTATATAATACTATAAGGTGTTGGATAAACAAATAGTCAATTCTATTTCTACGGATCAATTTAAAGCTTTTCTTTTAGAACAAATTAAAAGATCTATAAAGAAAGGGTATAAAAAGCATTTGCATAATTTAGATATATTACATCAAGCGCAACTTGAGCTAATTTATAAAAATCAATCAAAACTTGAATCTGATACATTAAAATCTTTAACGCTATTAGATGAAAAAACTTTCTCAGAAATGCGCAAAAATATATTAGATATTGGTAATAATACAAGTAGGGAAATAGAAGATTTATTTGAAAATTTAATCATTAATATTAATAATAAGGAAGATTTATGAGTCAAGAAAAATGGATTTACACTTTTACATTAGAGCAGGACGTTAAGATTGAAAAAACTGAGGCCGCTAAAGATGAAAACGGAGCAGATATTAAAATTACTAAAACGGTCACTGAAAAACGTCCATTTACTTTCTCATTAAAGAAACCAAATCGCCGCATTATTGAAGAGGCTGATATATTTTATGCCGCAAAAGTTGGAGAATATTTAAAAGCAGGTTTACTAAGTAAAAACCTTATTGCAAAGCGCTATGAAAATGATGGTGGAGAATTAAGTGAAAATTCTAAAAATGCATACGAAAAATCATTGAGAGAATTATTCCAACTTAAGACCGAGGAAGAAAAATTGAATCAAAAGATAAAAGAAGAAAACAAAGAAGAAGATAAAAAAGCTTTAGAGAGTTTATTAGATCAAATCGCTAATGTTAGAGAAATTATAACTGAATTTGAAATTGAGAAAAATGCTCTTTATGAGAATAGCGCTGAATCGAAAGCTTTTACAAAACAGATTTTTTGGCTCGTTTTATATTTAACTTATTACAATAAAGGTTCTGGAGAAAATTTTGAACCTTATTTTATTGGTAAAGATTTCGAAGAAAAATATAATGATTACGAGAAAAAAGAAGAAGAGTTGCAAGATACAGTATTCTTTTCTTCATTAACGACTAGATTATCTTTCGCTTTAAGTTTTTGGCTAAATTCAACTGGTAAAATTCAATCAGAAGATATCCAAAAAGCTATGGATTCTTTAAGTTAAAATGAATGAGTTTATTCTCGATTTACAAAATATAGATTCCCAAGATAAAGCTTTTCTTCTTTTTAGACATGTTATTCTTGGAGTTTCTTTTGATTATCAGAATAATTTTTATATCAAGCACAATTCACTTGTAGAAACGACATATATTTCTGAACAAACAAAAATCATAGAACTAGAAAGTAAAAAAAAGGGATTAGTTTCAGAAAAAGAAAAATTAAATATTTTAAACAAAAATGGCTCTTGGACTACAGATCAAGAAGAAGCTTATCAAGAACAGTTAAAGAAAATAAAAGATCTACAAATTTCTAAAAAGAAATTAATTATACCTTCGCAAATAAAAGCCGCCGAAAAGATATTAGATGAAGAAGCCGCGCTTTTTTCAACTTTGTTTTTAGAAAGATCAGATTCTGTTGGGTTAACTTTAGAAAATTATACTCAAGAACGGACTTCTGAATATTTCATAAAAAACTTCTTTTTTAAAGATGAAGGTTTAACTCAATCTTTATTTTCTGAAGAAGAGTTTGAAGATTTAGATCATCAAACGATGCAGAATTTTTTGAATTACTATTATGATTTTCAAGAAATATTTTCGGAAAGGAATTTAAAAAAGATCTGTTGCGCACCGGCTGTTTTAAATATCTTTTTTTTATCAGAATCTTCAAGTGATTTTTATGGAGTTCCTATTTGCAAATTAACAATGAATCAAATAACTGCTTATAGTAACTATATATATTACAAAAATATAAATTCGGCGCCAGATTTTAAACAAGTACCAACTGAATATTATAAAGATTTAAATAAAGTAGTCGATTATTATGACCAGCAGTATAGTATTATTTCATCTAAAAATAACTCCAAAAAGAGATAAAATCTTTTTTTAAGTGTAATATTTGGTGAGGCTTATGGCTGATACAATTATTACAATAGGCGGCGAGACGACGCAGTTAGAGAGGGATATTCAAAAAGCCCTTTCTCAAGATTTTAAGCTTAAAGGTTTTGATGCTAAGTCATTTTCTCAGCCTCTGGGTAAAATTAAAGGTGATCTTGGAGAATTCGAAAAATCACTTGAAGCTTCTAATGCCCGTGTAGTTGCGTTCGGTGCGTCAGCAGGTGCTATTTATTTGCTTACAGACGCATTTAAAACAGTAGTTAGTAGCACTATTGAGGTTGAAAAAAGTTTAGCAGATATCAATAGCGTATTAAACGCTAGCGGAAGTGAAATTAAATCTTTTGGTAATTCATTATTTGATGCAGCTAATAAAACTTCCTCCTCTTTCGAAACCGCAAGTCAAGCAGCTCTAGAATTTTCGAGACAAGGTTTAACTTTACAAGAAACTATTAAGCGTACAACTGACGCTTTAACTTTAGCAAAACTTTCTGGTTTATCTGCCGCTGATTCAGTTGATGCTTTAACAGCTGCCGCAAACTCTTTTAATAATAGTGGTCTTACTACAGCTCAAATAGTTAATAAATTAGCAGCCGTTGATGCTAGATATGCTGTTAGTTCTGCTGATTTAGCTGAAGCTATTAAACGTGTAGGAAGTTCTGCTAGAGAAGCTGGAGTAGGTATTGATCAATTAATCGGATTGGTTACATCTGCTCAACAAACTACTGCTAGAGGTGGATCTGTAATCGGTAACTCTTTTAAAACTATTTTCACAAGACTTCAAAGACCTAAGGTCTTGGATGATCTTAAAGAAATAGGAATTCAAACGACGAATTCTTATGGAGAAACTTTACCATTAATTCAAATTTTAACTCAGTTAGCTTCAACTTATGATAGACTTGGATCTTCTCAAAAAGCTCAAATCGCCGAATTAATTGGTGGTGTTTATCAGGTTAATATTTTAAAAGCTACTTTAGGAGATTTATCAAAACAATATTCTATTTATAATGGAGCTGTAACTGCTTCTGCTTCCGCAACAAATGAAGCTGAAGTAAGAATTGGTAAATTAGGAGAAACTTTAGACAGTCAAATAAATAGAGTTACAAATAATATAAAAAGAGCTGGATCTGTAGTTGGGGAATTAACTTTAGCGCCTGCTCTTGAAAGAGTTTTGACTGGAGTTAATGGAGTTTTAGAAACTTTTGCTTTGGGTAAAGAACCAGAAGGATTTGGTGAAAAAGCTGCTCAAGGATTTTTAAAAGGTCTTGGCTCATTTATAGCTGGTCCGGGCTTATTAATTGCTGCAGTTGGAGCTTATAAAATTTTCCAAAGATTAGCTGTTTTCGTTGGAGATGCAGCTAGAACAATTTTAGATCTTGGTTCAGCTGCAAAACAACAAGCTCAAATTCAAGCTCAAATTTTGCAGATGCTTCAAAGAAATCCTCAACTTTATAAACAGATTGAATCAGGAGCTATTTCTGTCGAATCTGCTGCTCAAGGATATCTTACTATTTTAAGAGCTACAAATGATCAATTAGAGCGACAAAAAATTCTTGCCTCTGAAATTGCTGCTGTATCAATGCAAAGCATGGTTGGCGGAGCTATTCCTACTAAAAGAAAAGGAACTAAAGGAAAAGCTGCAGGATATTTACCTAATTTTGCTGGTGGAGTTTCTTCTATGGATACAATAAGAGAAATTTCCGCCGCCGCAAATCATAAATCGGGATATTCAATTGGAGCTAATGATGTATATAAAACTACTATTCATGATGGAAATGGCGGAAGACAAGAAGCCATTGTTAATAAAAAAGAAAAAGTAAAAACAGTTAGAAATTCCGCCGGATTCTTAGCTACATCTGTAATTCCTCCGAATGGATTTGCCGGAGGATATTTTGCTACGGGTTTATCTTTAGCTCAATACGCTTTCAATAAGGGAAAAACAGTACAAGGTTTTAAAGCTCCTGCGTTAAATGCGGCTTATGAAGCTGGAGTTCCTGAAAATGAAATTAAAGCAGCTTTTCCAAATTGGTCTTATAAAGGAGCTACAACTTCTTTAAAAGAAAAAAGAATTTCAGCTGCTTACGCGAGAAAAGCTGCTTATGAACAAGAATATAATTTTAAAAAAGTAATTTTTCCTTGGAATAAAAATTTATCTGATTTTGGTGGCGACACCAATTTAATGGGTGATGCTTATGAAGCAGAAGTAATGAAAAAATATGGAGTAGGAAATAAAGAAGGGAGATTATATTCTGCAACTTCATTAGGATTGCATGGATCTACAGAAAAAGATAAAAATTTTACTGACGTAGATTTTGTTTTATTCAATAGAAAAGTTGATATAAATAATAAAAAAGATGTAGCTGAAGCTTTATCTAGTAATGTAAGATTGTTAATCGAAGCAAAGGGTGGAGAATATAAACCCGGAGATGTCGCTAAAAAATTTCCAAGAGCGTTAAAAAATAATCCTTTCCTTGCGAAAAACAAAGGAATGAAAAATCTTTTGCTTTCTACTTATGGAAATGGTTATTTACCTAATTTTGGAAAAGGAAGTAAACTCAGAAGAAGAGAAAGACGTAAATTAGCTCAAGCTTCATCAATTGCTTCTACTTCCGCTCGCGTTGCTGCTCCTACCGCTGTTTCTGCTACTCCTGCTGTTAATCCTGTTTTTGGTCGATCTCCTTTAAAATTAGCTCCTAAATTTACTCCTGAGGAACAAGCTTATCAAGCTGTAAAGGCTGCTAAAGTTCCGATATATCATAGAGTGAATCAGTCAATACCGAATGTTACAACACAACTTCCGCCAATTACGAATTATAAAGATTACACAACTTCAGCTTTTAAACCTTTAAAACTTGCTCCAAGAGTTTTAAATAAACCAACTTTGCCACAACAAAATATTAACGCTAATAAAGAATTTGCTCAACCAAGCGCTGGTGGACAAGGAAGAAGTGCTTGGAAAAAAATTGTAGCTTCATCTCTTTTTTCAATGGCACCTGCAATGTTAGAAAGTTTTGGTGTTCCTTTAAGAAATAAAGATACAGGAGAACAAACTGGTTTAGGAAAAGCTGTAGATATTGCTTCAACTGTTGGTAGTATTGCGTCAATGAGCGACTTAGTAATGCCTAAATCTTCGACTATGATTTCAAAAGGTCTAGGTAAAATATCTGCGCCTTTTGAAAAAGCTGGTGAATCAATGACTAAGTTAGCAACTTCTCTTTCTAAAAATATTCCAATTCTTAATAAAGCTACTCCAGCTTTTAATTTATTAGGAAAAGGAGTTTCTAAGCTTCCTATTGTTGGATTAGCGACTGCTGGATATGCAGGCTTTACAGGAATGAAAGAAAAGCAAAAGTACGGCGCTGATGCTTATGAATCTTTTGTATTAGAGGGCCTACCTGCTATAGCTAGTGTTTTAGGTGGAATTGCTGGTGGAGCTGCTGGGTCTATAGCTGGACCTTTAGGAACAGTTGGTGGGGCTGCTGGTGGATCATATGCATTACAAAAAGCATTTAGCAAATTAGGAGAACTTTCTATCGGTAAAGATAGAGCCGCGCAATTAAAATCAAATCAAGAATTAACTAAGGCTATTGAAGAAGATACAAAAAAATATAAGGGAAATGATATAGCTTTATTAGGTGTTCAAGCTAGGCAAGCTAAAGAAATGACACTTTCTCAAGGAATGTTTGAAGGTAGTCAGAAATTTGAAGAAAGAATAAAGGCTGCGTCAGACGAAGCTCTTCAAGCTAGAAATGCTCAAGTCGCGCAAATAATTGCTAAAATTGGCACTTTTGATATGCAAAAACTCCAAGAACAAGGAGCTTCTAGAGAAGATATATCTAAACTCTTGAGTCAAAGAAATATTCAAACTGGCGGAAATAAAGAATCTGCTATTTCTGGTGTATTAGGCGCAATTAATGAAGGTAGAAGAGCGGAAGAAGCTGGTCGTAAAATGCAGTATTTAAATACAGTTTTGTCTGATTTAACTGCTCAAGCTGGATATACAGCTGTAGTTCTTGAAAGAGTTAAAAATAAAGAAACTGAAAGAACTAAATTAATGGCACAAAATTTAGGTGGCGGCGTAGCTGGATTCGAAAAACCTTCTGAAGTTGGTGATAGTTTAATTAAAATCAGGGAATCTTTAGACGTTTTAAATGACCCTAGATTAAATATTATTGATAAAGGTAGAGCAGCGAGAAGATACAAAGAAGGAATGTCTGAACTAGGTGTTTACGAAAGTCTTCCTGAACAAAAAAGAAGAAGAATAGAAGCTTTGCAGGCATCTGGTTTACAGTATTCTAATGCTCAAAATTTATACCAATTAAACAGAATGACTTCTGGAGTTGGTGGATTTGGAGCTGATATATATGGGGCTACTTATGGCAAAAAAGGAGCTGTAGCTACAGCAAGAAAACAAGCTGGATTAACTAGACTCACAACTGCTGAATATCAATTATCTCAAAATGATAGCAGTTATTACACAAGCGAAGAATTCAGAATAAAAAATTTAAATCCTGCTCGAAGAGAATCTTTAGGAGGCGCAGAAAATAAATTAAGAAATTTTGCCGACTTTTTAAATAAATTAAGCCAAGCTTCAGTTAACTCTCCTGTTGCCAGAAATTACTTAGAAAACCAAGTGATGCCTATGGTCTCAAATGCTCAAGTGAGTGCTAGTAATGACTTCTCTAGGACTGGAAGTATTAATGAAACTATTGCTGCATTTAGTAAAATTATGGAAAGTTTGCCAAGTGATGTATCAGAAGCTATCAATAATGTTGCCTCTAAAGGTGGAATTAATGTAAATAATAATGTCACTATTGGATTAACAGAAACTGCTGAAGAATATCTTAATGTAGCTAAAGAGCTTAGTGGAGGAAAAGGAAAGAGTAATGGTAAAGAAAAAGGTCCTCCTAAAAAAATGTAAAGGAATAGAATATTATGGCTAATTTTAATGTAACGACATTATTAGGTTATTCTTTAAAAAAAGAATATGTTGGTACAATGAATTACAGAAATGTAATTACATTGAATGTCGAAACTTTACATCGTACAAGTACTGATCCAAGATATGATATAAATAATTATACTGGAAATAATGTTCCAATACAAGATTATGAAGCTGCAGAAATTTTTCAAAAAAATATAACTCCTATAATTCTTAATGGAAATGGATTTGGAGTTGGTAGAGTTATTTCTATTTCTGAACCAAGAGGAATAAATTACGATGAAAATGGTTTAACTTTTTGGAAAAGAAACGTAACTATAGAATTATATGAAGTTGGAGATAGTTCAAATGTTCCAAATTCAGCGCAAAATACATTTTACGCTAGATTAAAAGATGTTATTTTTGATCCTCAAATAATTTCTTTATCAGAAGATTTTTCTTTTACTGATAACGAGCAAGGAGTATTAGGATATACGCAAACAATCAATATTGCTTGCGCTGATGTT
>Ga0208783_10001011_pt1 | contig 17042 bp, 11 predicted proteins | sample DEB19_08_DNA_2_FD_184529 | JGI IMG/M metagenome (GOLD analysis project Ga0208783, IMG submission 184529) | Aqueous microbial communities from the Delaware River and Bay under freshwater to marine salinity gradient to study organic matter... | ecosystem: Environmental > Aquatic > Marine >...
GGCTGGCGGTCCTCCCTGCGCCGCTACACCAGCGCCAGTTCCTAGCGTTGAAGCACCGATCAACGCTGCCTAAAACATCGGAACGCGACTGCGCTGAGAGGCAGCGATGCAGAGGCGAACCCACTGCGGCTGGTCTGCAACACAGCCGCGCTCCCGGTTCAGAGGCTGAATGCCGAATCGATCCAACCTCCGCTTCCCTGCGCTTTCCCCACCGGACGCCCTCGCTGATTTTTCCACCTCCCGATTGACATGAATGGGCCTGATTATCGATGATGCGCGCACAAATGGAATCCATTCATCGTTCACAACGGAAGTTTTCATGGATAGCGCTTGGGCTCGGCCTGTTGCCGGTTTCAGCGCTCGCTCAAGACAGCGGCGGCCCAACCGTCAGCAACGGTGACAATGCGTGGATGTTATTGAGCACGGGGCTCGTGCTGATGATGACGGCGCCCGGCCTGATCCTGTTCTACGGCGGGCTGGTCCGGACGAAGAACGTCCTCTCCACCATGATGCACAGTCTCATCCTCATGGCGGCGATGTCGGTGCTGTGGATGGTTTTCGGCTATAGCGTCGCATTCGGTGAGGGCAACGCCTTCTTCGGCAATCCAGCCCAGTACTTTTTCCTGAAAGACGTCGGCACAACCCCAAACGCCGATTACGCCGCGACGATCCCGCACCAGACCTTCATGCTGTTTCAGATGATGTTCGTCATCATCACCCCCGCGCTCATCAGCGGCGCGGTGGCCGAACGCATCAAGTTCAGCGCCTATCTGCTCTTCATCGTCCTCTGGGTGACAATCGTGTATCTGCCCTTGTGCCACATGGTCTGGGGCAAGGGCGGTTACTTCAACTGGGCCCTGGGCGGGCAGATGCCCGTGCTCGATTTTGCGGGAGGAACGGTGGTGCATATCAGCTCCGGTGTAGCCGCTCTCGTCTGCGCCATCATGCTGGGCAAACGGGACGGCTTTCCCAACGAGCCCATGATGCCGCACAATGTGGTCTACTCGTTGATCGGCACCGGACTATTGTGGGTGGGCTGGTTCGGTTTCAACGCCGGCAGCGCGCTCAATGCGGGCGAACTGGCCACGCGCGCTTTCTCAGCCACGCATTTCTCGGCCGCCGCCGCCGCCCTGAGTTGGGCGACGGTGGAATGGTTGCTCAAGGGCAAACCCAGCGTGCTGGGCGTGGCGTCGGGCATGGTGGCCGGTCTCGCCACCATCACGCCGGCGTCGGGCTTTGTGACGATCCCATCAGCCGTGATCATCGGTCTGGCGGCCGGTGTCGGTTGTTATCTGGCCGTCACCAAGCTGAAATCCACATTCGGTTACGACGATTCGCTGGACGTCTTTGGTGTACACGGCATCGGCAGCATCATCGGGATGCTGCTGGTGGGCGTGCTGGCCAGTGTGGAAGTGAATCCCGCCATCGCCGCGACATATCAGGCGGGGGGTGCGCCAGTGTCGCTCGCGGGCAGCGCGGGCCAGTTCTTCAACCAGTTGAAGGCCGTCCTGTTCACCATTGTCCTGTCCGGCGCCGCGTCGTTCATCATTTTGAAGATCGTGGACAAAACCGTGGGGCTGCGAGTGGACATTGAAGACGAGAGCGTGGGATTGGACCTGTCGCAACACGGCGAACGTGCCTACAACGAATGATTTTATGAAGAAGATCGAAGCCATCATCAAACCGTTCAAACTGCAGGATGTGAAGGAGGCCCTCAACGAGATGGGCGTGCAAGGCATGACCGTCACGGAGGTGAAGGGATTTGGCCGCCAGAAGGGCCACACGGAAATCTATCGCGGCAGCGAGTACACCGTGGATTTCCTCCCCAAGGTCAAAATCGAAACCGTCCTGCCCGACGACATCGCAACCAAAGCAGTTGAAGCCATCATCAAGGCGGCCAAGACCGGCAAGATCGGTGACGGCAAAGTGTTTGTCTCCAGCATTGAGGACGCGTGGCGCATCCGCACCGACGACCGCAACAACGACGCTTTGTAACAAGCAGTAGCAACCTTCTGCCTGCACCGGCTGGACACCTTACCGCCGATGCAGGTTTTTTATTTTGGAGCGCCCGACACAGGGACGGCACAGCCGGCACAAAAGAGCCCGGGCCACTGACGCCACCGCCCGGCAAGCTTGTATTTTCAGGCACTCAAACCTAGATTTGCCCCAGATGAAGGACATGGTTCAGGTTCAGATCCGGGGCATACTGCCTTCCAACACCGGCAGCGCGGTGTTCGTTGGCAATGACGAGAAGGTCTTCGTCATCAGCGTAGACCCGAACATGGCGCAAATCATCGCCATGTATCTTCGCGACCAACGCACCGAGCGTCCCCTGACCCACGAGCTAGTCCAAAACATCTTCAAGGGCTTCGGCATCGCTGTCGAGCGCGTCATCATCACCGAACTCCGAAATTCCACCTACTTCGCACGCATCATCCTGCAACAGGACAATGAGCTGGGCAAAAAACTGGTGGAGCTCGACGCCCGCCCGAGCGATTCGCTGGCCCTGGCCACGGCGCAGCACAAGCCGATCTTCGTCACCCAAACACTTTGGGACCAGGTCGAAGACATGAGCGAAGCGCTGGAGCGCATGAACGAATCCGGCGAGCAGGATTGATCCCCCATGGCCTCTGCAAAGCCCGCCTCCACCGGTCCGCTGGTGCTTGTCTGCGGCGATGACGATTTCGCCGTCAAGCAACGCGCCAAACTGCTTTACACGAAGTGGTGCGAAGAACTCGGCGGCATGGACCACGAGACGATTGACGCCACTGCGGGCAACGCCGACGAAGCCCTGCGCGCGCTCGGCAAACTCCGCGAAGCCCTGCAAACGCTACCCTTTTTCGGCGGCGGCAAAGCCATCTGGTTTCGGGATTGCAATTTCCTTGGCGAAGAACGCACCGCCAGTTCGTCGGTCGTGACCGATTCACTCGGTTCGCTCGCCACCGACCTGAAGGAGTTCAACTGGCAAAACATCCGGCTCGTCATCAGCGCCGGGAAGGTGGACAAGCGCCGGAGCTTTTACAAAACCATCGAGAAGGCGGGCAGCGTCGAGGTGTTCGCTGGCTGGTCCATTGACCAGAAAGGCTGGATGGACGAAGCCGAGATGTGGGCGGCAAAGGAGTTGAACGCGCTCGGCAAACAAATCGCCGACGACGCGCTGGGTGAATTGACCGCACGCGTCGGCCCCAACGCCCGCGCGCTCGCCAGCGAAGTGGAGAAGCTTTCGCTCCACGCCGGCGACCGCTTAGAAATCACGTTTGCCGATGTCGAGACCATCACCACGCGCAACAAGCAGTCACGCGCTTTCGCGCTGGCCGACGCCCTCGGCGACCGCCACCTGCCCCGATTGATGAAGTGCCTCGACGAAGAGCTGTGGGAAATCCGCCACAAGATCGATCGCGACAAATCAGAAGTGGGATTGCTCTACGGCATGATCTCCAAGATTCGCACGCTCATCCTGCTGAACGAAATGATCCGCGAAGGCTGGATCAAACCGAACGCCAGCTATGACCAGCTCAAGACGCTGGCCAGCCGCGTCCCCGCCGATAAATTACCCGCGGACAAGAAATACAATCCGCTCGCGATGCACCCGTTCGTGTTGTCGAACGCGTTGCGACAGGTGCGCAATTACTCCTCCGCCGAACTTGTGCGCGCGATGGATTTGCTGTTGCAGGCGAACCGCAAGCTCGTGGGCAGCTCGCTGGATTCAGCGATGGTGCTGCAGCAAACATTGGTTGAAATCGTGGGCGACGCCGACCGCAAACCCGTCGCCCGATGAATTCCGCTGCCGCCGAACTCACCGTGTTTCGCGCCCCGCGCTTTGCGTGCATCCGCATCGTGGGCCGCGCGAACTTTGCGGCCAGCCCAGGCTTCAAGCAGGCGGTGGACGAATTGATCGCCGAGCGTCCGCAGCGGTTCATCATGGATCTGGATCAATGCCAGCTCATGGACAGCACGTTTCTCGGCGTGCTCTCGGGCGGGGCGGAGCGCTTCCACGAGGAGGTGCCCGGCGGACATGGCATCGAACTGGCCAACGCCAACCTGCGCATCACGGGATTGATCGAGAGCCTCGGCGTAAGCAAATGGTTCAAGCACGTGAACGGCGAAATCGATCTACCGCCGGGCATCCAGGCCAAACGGCTCTCCCTCACCAACACCACCAAGGTGCAACTCAAAGAGACCTCACTCGAGGCCCACGAGCGATTGGGGCGGCTGAACGAATCAAATCGCGCGAAGTTCGCCGAGATCACGCGCACCTTGAAGGAAGACCTCGACAGGCTCCGCGCCGGTGAACCACCTGCCCTGCCGGGCTTCGACATGGCAGCCATCAACCGTCAGGCCGGCGAAGTCGGTGGCGACTTTTACGACTTCGCTCCACTTTCGGGCCTGCGCGTCGCGGCATTGATCGCCGACGTGTGCGGCAAAGGTGTGAGCGCCGCGCAAATCGCGGCGCAAGTCCGGCCGTTTCTCCGCGATGAATTGTCCCGCGACCGTTCGCCCTCGGCCATGTTCCGCGACGCGCTCACACTGGTGCCCACGCTCCCAGAAAACTCTTTCGTCACCGCGTTGTGCGTCGTCGTGAATTCGGCTTCCCATTCCTTCCGCGTCGCCCGAGCCGGACACGACCCGTTGCTGTGGTTCCACGCCGAGACGGGCAAAGTGGAAACGCTCCAGCCCAAGGGCATGGCGCTGGGCATCGAACGCGCCGACCTTGGGACCGCAACCTTTGCGGAGCGGGAATTCCCGATCAACCCGGGTGACATTCTCCTGATGCATACCGATGGCGTTACCGAGGGGCTTTCACCGACCGGCGAGGAATTCGGCTGCGAACGCCTTCGGCGGCTGCTCGCCGCTTCCGCCGCCCTGGATGCGCGGGCGATTGCCGAAGGGATTTTCACCACCCTCGACGAATTCACCCACAACACACCGCCTCAAGACGACCGCACCATCGTGGTGATTAAAGCGCTGTAAGGCAGCTGTGATTGGCTCCGCCGGTGCAGGTTTGAAGTTGGATGTTGCAATGGGGACGCCGCGCGCAAATGCAACTGCAACATTCAGCTCGGGACCAACCCGGCCCCGCCAACTCGTCATTGCGAATCTGCCGTGATGCGAGGATATTGGAGCACGCATGCGCGACTTGAAATTCGCCTGTCCGCACTGTGAACAGCACATCCAGTGCGAAGATTCACTGGCCGGCAAGTCCATCCCCTGCCCTGCCTGCGGATTGACCGTCGTGGTGCCCGACCTGCCCGATGAACATCAACTGCGCGTTTCCACTGGCCGGGTGCCCATCCCTACGCACGCGCACGGCGCCCCGAGAGCGACGGACCTTGCCGCCTTCCAAAACCAACCACAGCCCGAACCCGAATGCTCAAAACTCGCCGTGGCTTCACTGGCGCTTTCCTGTTCCAGCGTGCTGCTGGGTCCGCTCGGCTGCATCCCGGGAATCGTTTGCGGCTACATGGCCCGCGCGGAGATCAAGCGCGACGGACGCATGTTGGGGGATGAGCTGGCCAAGGCGGGCATTCTGGTGGGCTACCTCTTCCTGGGAATCTGCGCCGTCGTGGCAGTCGGCCTGGTCATCATGCACCAGTCGCGACCCTAGGCGGCATCCCCGGCCAACCGCAGGCATTCAATACCGCCGCAGATTCCATTCCTCAACCAGTTCTGGTGGAATCTCACTGAGGAACCGCGACGGATGCTGCAACTCGAAGCCTTCGCCCGAAAACCCGCTGCGCACCATCGGGTAACTCAGGTACAGCTCGTTGCGCGCACGCGTCACCGCCACGTAGAACAATCGCCGCTCCTCCTCCTCACCGTCCGGGATGTCGATGGACCGGCTCGACGGAAACAGCCCGTCGCAAAGCATGATCACGAACACCACATCAAATTCGAGCCCCTTCGCCTGGTGCACGGTGGAGAGCCGCACGCGTTCCTCGTCGTTCGGCTTGGGCTGTTGGTCTTCCGATTCGACGTTCGTCAGCAACGCGAGCTGGGTTAGAAACTCCTCCAACGTCGGCAACTGCCGGGCGAACACTGCCAGTTGCTCCAAGTCATCCAGCCGGTTCGCGTGATTGTCGTAGTTCTCAATCAGATAATCATCGTAGCCCGCATCCATCACCAACTTGATCATCTTCGACGCGCTGTTACGCACGTCGGGTGCTTCCAATTGCGAAAGGGTGGCCACGAACTGAGCCCATGCTGACGCCGCCCTCTTCGGCACGGCGCCCGAACACTTTTGCAGCGCGGTGGCGAGTTGGGAATGGGGTCTGGCGTCTGGGCGCTCAGGTCTTTCCCCGGACCCCAAATCCGAGATGCCAGACCCCATTGCCGCCCACAACTTATCCGCCGCCTTGGCACCCACCCCCGGCAACAGCTCCACCAGCCGCTTGAACGACAGTTCGTCCCTCGGATTCGCCACGAACTTGATGTAGGCCGTCACGTCCTTGATGTGCGCCTGCTCGAAGAAACGGATGCCACTGGTGATGCTGAATGGAATGTTCCGCCGTGTCAGTTCGAGCTGAAGTTCAAGTGCGTGAAAGTGCGAACGGTACAGCACCGCCATATTGTTCAAATCGGAGCCTTCCTCGCGCAACTCCAACAACCGTTGCGCCACAAACGCCGCCTGTTGCCCGGCATCTTCACACGCCACCACGGCCGGCTTGACGCCGGACTTCCGCGCGGGAGCCAGTTCCTTGGCGAACTGGTTCACATTCGCGGCGATGGCGGCATTGGCCACCTGCAAGATCTCCGGCGTGCTGCGGTAATTGGTCTCGATCTTAAACACCTGCGCGCCCGGATAACGTTCCGGGAACTTGAGGATGTTTTGGAAGTTCGCCCCGCGCCACGCGTAGATGCTCTGGGCGTCATCACCCACCACCATCACGTTCTTGCTGCGCGCCGCCAGCAGATCGATCAAGTCGCTCTGGAGCTTGTTCGTGTCCTGATACTCGTCCACCAGCACGAATTGAAACCGCCGCTGATATTGCCCGCGGACATCCTCATGCTCCTGCAACAGCCGCAGCCACAACACCAGCAAGTCATCGAAATCCATCGCATTGGTGGCGCGCTTCTTCTCCGCGTAACGCTGAGCCAACCCCACGATGGCAGGCGTGAGATGCGAGAAATGATCGTATTGCTCACCGACGATCTGCTCCACGGGCTTGTGAGTATTGACCGCCAGCGAGAACACTTCCTGCAACACCTCCGGCTTGGGAAAGCGAGTTGCCTTCACGTCAATCTGCGCCTCGCCGATGGACGACTTGATGATCGTCTTGGCGTCGTCACGATCGAGGATGGTAAAGTCGCGCCCGAAACCGAGCTTGGGTGCATGCTGGCGGAGAATGCGGTTGCCAATGGAATGAAATGTGCCGCCCCACAAATCGGGCGGCTCCTGCCCCAACAGATCCGACACGCGCCGCATCATTTCCTTCGCCGCCTTGTTCGTGAACGTCAGCAGCAACATGCGGTCGGCGGGAATCCCCTGCTCCAGCAAGTAAGCGACCCGATAGGTCAGCGTGCGCGTCTTGCCCGAGCCGGCACCCGCAATGACCAGCGCCGGCCCGGGCGGCGCGGTGACGGCAGCACACTGCTGCTCGTTCAGTTCCTTGGTGTAATCGATTGAAAGCTCGATTGGCGCCCGGAACGGCTGCAAGACATACTCGCGTGACACGCGGACAGTTTAGGCGCGGGCAGTCAAAGAGAAAGGCTGAACGATACTCCCGGCGCGGTCGTGCTTCCGGCGAAACCGCTCATGCACCTCAAAGGCGAAATTGTCGAGTGCTTCAGGGTTTAGCGGGTCGCCGTTCAGGGCCAGGGTCAGCGTGGGCAGCCCCTCCTTTTGCGCAATGTGGAAGAACTGCGCCTCCGCGATCTTGGTGGGCATGCATTCCAGCGGCCCGACGTTTACCGCCGCATCAATCAATCCCGCCCGCCAGTAATGCAACGCCGCCCCCACCGTCAGCACCGCCTCGCCCTGCAAGCTCTCCGGCACATACCCGCGCGCCGCCGCCAGCGTCTCGCTGACCCGGGTCCGGTCGTGTCCCCCCAGCTCGCGGGTCACCATGCGATGCACCACCGACCGGACGCGCTCCTGTGCCGCCGAGCCAACCCGGTCGCTCACCGCATTGCGCCCGTTTTCGTGCCGGTTCAAGTGATCCACATATTCCACGAATTCGCTGCACGGAACGAGCTTGGCCCGAATGCCACGTTCCTCCAGTCGCGCCACCACGTTGTCATTCGCAAAGGGATTCGAGCGAACGTAGATCTCACCGGTCACCAGCGCAGTGGGCAGATCCACGCTTCCCCGGATTGCTGCCAGTTCGCGCAAGGCATCCACAAGCGTCTGGCGCAGGCCGAAGAGGTTGCCGGTGGTAATCTGCAGGAGTGACCGGCTCAAACCGAGGTCGGTTCCTGCCAGGCTTTCAATTTGTTTCAGCATCCGATCATTAGCCCGCTCATAGATGGCAACGGCCGCGCCGGGTTGTGACTCGACTGGCCGCACTTCCAACAGCGCCTCCAGCAGCGCATCCACCACGGTAAAGCCGGTGAAAACCAGCAGCGCAAACCCGGGAGGCAGTTTGTCAAAGTAGCCCTTTTCGTGCGGTGCCCAGATGCGAACTCGGCCGCGCAGCCCTTCGCGTTCGAGCGTGATCGCATTCAGCAGATTGTAAACGCCAAACCGGCAAGGCCCGCTGCCTCCCGGCATGGTGAAGACAAATTTCCCATCCGGCTTCCCCTGGCGAACGCGATGGAGCATCGCGCCCAGCGTCATCGTGATGGGCACGCATTCCTTGCCCGAGGTGACCCGGCGACCCACGCGCAAGGTCTCCGCGTCCACCGGGGGCAACGTTTCGGCGCGCAGGCCAAGGCCGCGCAAACACGCCGCCAGCACGGCCGGGTTGGGCCCCAGTTGCGGAATCAAGATGGTTTCATCCGGACGAATATCCACCACGCTCATTTCGCGATGTTGGAGCGCAGCGAATTCGCCCGGTTCCTTCGCCGCCGGTTTGCCGGCCTTGAGTTCACCCGCCACGCAATGGAGGAACGCCTCCACGCGGGTCTTCGTACCGGCGTCGCCCGCGTGCCCGTCGGTCTCAATGATCACAAACGGCTTGCCCTCCATGATGTAGGCGAAGAAGTGCAGGTTGAAGCTGTCCGGGCCGCAGGAGTAATTGCTGCAATAGAGCGCATACACGCCTGCCGTGCGCCGAATCTGATGCGCCGCACGGAGAATGCGCTGACCGTGCGCCCAATACATGTCGCCAAACACCGGCACGTCACCGTCCACGGGAAAGCAATCCACGGGAATGCCCATCGCGCCCTGTTCGCGGAGAATCGCCGGCACGTTGGAGTTGAGCACCTTGTTGTAAATCGTGTAAGGCCGCCCGAGCACCACCACGGCCGGCAGGTTGCGTTCCATGCAGAACGCCAGCGCGCGAACACCAATCTCCCGACCGGCCTGGTCAACGCGGTTCTGAGCGACAATCGCCTTGCGGAAGGCGGGCAGCCAGTAGCGTTCGTCTCTGAAACCAAGCGTGGCGGCGAGGCTGGCGCAACTGCGCAGAAATTCGGGCGAATCGTAGTTGCCCGGGCCCACATCAATCACGGGCGAGAGCACGTTGCCGCTCAGTTTGTTGTTCAAGTCCTGCCGCAGCAGCCACGGACTGGCCTGCACCACCGGACACGCCTTCGCATGTTGTTCGCCGCCCACCCGCGGCAATCCGCGCACCATCGGCAGGAAAACGAAGTCCGCCCCGCCATCGGCCATCTGGCTGGTCAGGCCGTGATAAAGCTGCATGGGCGCGCAATATGGAATGTTTGCCTCCTTCAAACCACGCTTCAGGACAGAGTGGTCCGCCCCGGTGGAGAAGCGCAGATTGTAACCCAGCCCGTGAAAGAACGTGACGAAGAACGGGAAGGTGCCTTTGAGACCGAACTCATCCGTGATGGCGACACTCTTAGCGCCGGGCGTGTCAGCCAGCGAGGCCACCAGCGATTGAATCAGCTGCTCGCGTTCACGGAACGGGTCGGGCGAGCGGTCCGGGAGCTTGCGTTTGCGGGTGCCCTTGTCGTAGAGCGCGCAGGCCCCGCCCCAGTTGAATCGCTGCTGCTGGCCGGCCACCACCGTGCGAATGGAATCAATTCGGCAATGATTTCCCGCCCCGCCGCAGCCCACTGTGGAGCCACAGTTGAAAGTCTCCTTCGCCACAATGCGCGCATCCAGAAACCGCTGCGGGTCAAGAATCGCATTGGCCTTCCAGTTCGTCTCCTTCCGCGCCAGCAACGCAATACCCATCGCACCGACAGTGCCCGGGTTCGGCGGAACGATGATTTCGCTGCCGGTCTGCCGGGCGACCGCTGCGGCCAAGGCATCGGAGGCAAACGGCATTCCCTGACAGAAGATGACCGTGCCGACGGAGCGGTTGCCCTTCACGCGGTGCAGGTAGTTCTGGATGATCGAATCATAAAGGCCCGCGATGATCTCGCGCTGCTCGCGTCCGCCGGCCACTGCCTCTCCGATCACTTCCGCCATGAAGACTGAACAATGCTGGCCGAGCGAGATGCATTGCTCCGCGCGCAACGCCTCCTCGCCGAGCTGCACGACGCCCTTGATGCCGTTAAACTTGCTGCCCTGCTCCTCAATAAACGAGCCGGTGCCCGCGCTGCAGGCCTCGTTCATCGCGCAATCCACGACACGCCCATCGGCCAGACGGATGTATTTGGCGTCCTGCCCGCCGATTTCAAAGATGGTGTCCACGCGGGAATCAAAGTGCAGCGCACCCTCGGCATGCGCCGCAATTTCGTTCAGGATGAAAACGGCATCGCCGCCGTAGCACGTCGTCATCAGTGACCCGGCGATTTCGCGTCCGCTGCCCGTGACACCAATTGCACGAACCACGCCGTCCCCGGCCCGTTCGCTGACGAAGCGCCCCAGTAAATCCTGCGCGGCCCCGACAGGGTCACCCGATGTGCGACGGTAACCTTCCCAGATGGTTTCCTGTGTCTCCGCATCCAGTGCGACGGCCTTGGAACCGGTTGAGCCGATGTCGAAGCCCAGAACCAACTGGCGCAGATGCCCATTGCGTTCCGGCATGGCCACGCACGGCATGCGACGCACCAACCGCAGCGCGCCGCTCAACGCGCCAACCGTTTCCAGCCGGCATTCGGTGTGGACCGCAAGCAACTCATCCAGTTCAGGTGGCGCGCTGGGATTGGAAGCCGCCTGTAACGCGCAGCCGATGGCTTCGAAGAATTCCGCGTCCTCGGGCAGCACATCGAGCAGGTTCATTTGCTGCGCCGCCAGTTTGGCCGCAAAGGACTTGCGAATCCGGCGCGACCGGCTCACCCCCCCGATCAACGCCACATCCGCCGGACTGATGCCGGGCTTCACCAGCACCATCACGTTCTCACAAACGGCATCGAAGAGGCCGGCGAGAATGGATTCACGATTCTCGCCCTTGTTGGCCAGATGCGTCATGTCAGTTTTGAGGATGACGGGACAACGGCCCGAGAGGGGCGCGGACTTCTCGACTTCAGCACACAATTCACTGGCCTCGGCGGGTGTCAGGTTGAAGCGTTCGCAAAGTTGGCGCAGGAAGTTGCCCGTGCCCTGCGAGCAACGGCTGTTCTCACGCAGAACCTCCAGCCCATGGGGGCGCAGTTCAAGCACAGAAAAGCCATGACTTCCGATGGACACGACCGTGGCTTCCCGTTCGCCGAAGAAGAATCGGAAGCCCGTGGTTTGTGCCTGCTTGGTGGGGATGCGAGGAAGCCGCACCAAGCGGGCAAGCCGCCCGCTCACTGCGGCGCCGTTCACGCTGCCCCAATCGAACTCGCGCAACAGCACTGTGAGCCGGGCGCCGGGCTCTTTGTGATGCTCGATGATCTGCCTGCGTCCGAGTGACGCCTTGCCGTCCTGCTGGAACAGTTCGACCACCTTGATGGTCTCCGCCCCAAGATCAATGCCAAGAAAACGCGGGGGACACCGGCTGGCCGGCTCCCGACGCCCACACCTCGCTCCGGAATTGGCTGTGCGACTGGCATTCACAACACCTCCACCCTAGCCGTGGCTTTCCATGCTACGGTAATCGAAATCCCTTCAAGCGCATCATGGAAAAGCAATCTTTGCTGACCTGATATTGGCCGAGCGAAGGGCAAGATTTGTCTGGTCACGCATGCAGCGGCCGGAAGAACCGCGCAAATATTCCAGCCCATGAGCTTGCAGGACAACCACCAGTGGCCATCATCCCGATGCTGTGCAAGAATATAGCGTCGGCATCCTGCCGCGAGCAGTGATGCTTGCCGCCATCGGGCACATTCCAGCCCCCCCAGCCAGCCGTTCAGACTGGCAACTTGCGATTTGCAGTGATTGCGCCCAACTTCCGCCATGCAAAAAACTTTGCTGACGTTTGTTGACGACATCTACGAAGACCTGGAGTTGTGGTATCCGAAGTTGCGCGTGGAGGAAGCGGGCTATGCCATGCGCGTGGCCGGGCCAAAACTCGGAACCTTCAGCGGCAAGCACGGCTATCCAGCGGCCAGTGACATGCTCATCGCGGATGCCCGGAGCGAGGACTTTTGCGGCCTGCTGATTCCGGGCGGTTTCATGCCGGACAAGCTGCGGCGTGACGCAAAAGTGCTGTCCTTGACGCGCGAGTTCTTCAAGCAAGGCAAACTGGTCGCCTTCATCTGCCACGGCGGCTGGATCCCCATTTCCGCCAAGATTCTCAAAGGCAAGCGCGTCACCGGCTCCCTCGGCATCAAGGATGACCTGGAGAACGCCGGCGGCATTTGGGTGAATGAGCCCGTAGTGGTAGACGGCAACCTGATTTCCAGCCGTACGCCGCGCGATCTCGCCCCGTTCGGCAAGGGGATGGTGGATTTCCTGGATGCCAACACATGAGCAGCCATCCAGGCTACGGCAGCCATACGGATCCTTCGTTCAAATCGGCACCACGACCGGCGGGTGAAGTCATCCGGCGCGTGGCAGTTTATTTGCGTCCGTATTGGGGCATGGCGATTGGCACGGTGATATGCGCGGTGTTGTCGCTGGCGGCGGGCATGGCCTATCCCAAGCTCACCCGCATCATCATCGATGATGTGATCAGCGCGGAACGCGACAATCTGCTCGCTCCCGCGTCAATCGGTTTGCTCGTTGCTTTCTTCCTGCAACAAGCGTTCAACAGCATTCGCATCCGCATCAATAACCGGCTCGAACAAAACGTCATCTTCGACATGCGGCGGCAGGTGTTCGCGCGGCTGCAACGTTTGCCCGTGGCATGGTTTGACCAGCGTTCCTCGGGCGACCTGATGACGCGCGTCATCGAGGATGTGAACAATGTGGAGCGCCTGCTGATTGATGGCACCGAGCAGGGCACGGTGGCGTTATTGAGCATCGTGAGCGCCATGGTGTTCATGATTCTCTACAGTCCGGTGCTCGCGGCGGTGGCGCTGATTCCCCTGCCCTTTCTGATCGGCGGTGCGCTGTGGTATACCACCACCGCCCACAAGCGCTACCGCCTGCAACGTCAGGCTTCGAGCGCCATGAATGCGCTCTTGATGGATGACTTGCAGGGCATCCGGCAGATCAAAGCGTTTGGCCGGCAAGAGCACGAGGATGCGCGCTTCACCCAGCGCGCGGATGAACTGCGCGATGGCACGCTTGTCGTGATGCGTGCGTGGGCTTGGTATGGACCCGCGATGCAATTCGTCGGCGCGCTTGGCATCGGCCTGATTCTATGGGCAGGCGGCCAGCAGGTGTTGAACGGCCAAATGGAAGTCGGCCAACTGGTCGCGTTCATGCTGTACGCGGGTTTGTTTTTCTATGAACCGATCGGGCGTCTGCATGGCTTGAACCAGATGATGCAATCGGCGCGGGCAGCCGCGGCGCGGGTGTTCGACATACTCGATGCTGCACCGGAACGGGGAAACCGCACGGAGTCGATGAACCTGCCGGTCCGTGGGGAGATCGTTTATGAGAACGTGGGGTTTAGCTATCAAACGGGCGCGCAGGCTAAAGGCTCGAAGCTTATTGATACAACCGACCAGAGGCTCCTCACGTCGGCTCCTACCCCTGAACCTGAAACCAGGCAAGTGCTGCGCGGCATTTCGCTCCACGCCAAACCCGGTGAGATGATCGCACTCGTGGGGCCAACCGGCGCAGGCAAATCCACGCTGGTGAATTTGCTTCCGGCGTTCTACGAAGCCACCAGCGGCACCATCTGCATTGATGGACAGGACACGCGCGACGTCAGCCTCGACTCGTTGCGCAGCCAGATCAGCGTGGTCAGTCAGGAAGCGTTTCTGTTCAACGGCACCGTGCGCGAAAACATCCTTTACGGAAAGCTCGATGCCACGGAGGAAAAATTGTTCGCCGCCACGAAAGCCGCCAACTGCCATGATTTCATCATGCGGCTGCCAGAGGGCTACGACTCCCGCGTGGGGGAGCGCGGCGTCAAGTTGAGCGTGGGCGAAAAGCAGAGGGTCAGCATTGCGCGAGCGCTGCTGAAGAATTCGCCCATCCTGGTTCTGGACGAAGCCACCGCCAGCGTGGACACCGCCACGGAACGGCTGATTCAGGAAGCACTGGAGCGACTGATGGCCAACCGCACGAGCTTTGTCATCGCCCACCGACTCAGCACGGTGCGGCGGGCGGACCAAATCCTCGTGCTACGGCATGGCGAAATCATCGAGCGCGGCTCACACGGGGAGCTGTTGGCTGCCAACGGCCTTTACGCGCGGCTGGCACGCATCCAAGACACGCGTTCCATCGAGGAAAGCTTCGAGCAACTCGATGGATTGGACGTCAAAAATTAGCTGGCTCCACTCCCAGCGCCTCTGGCACACTCCGCCACAATTGAACCGCCCGCTGACCCTCCCCCGGCGACGATTCAATCGGGTCTCTTCCTGCGTCCTTACGCTGGATGCGGCTCATGGCTTCAATTAATTGAAGACTTTTTTACCGAACGAATCAGCTCACAGCATCAACTCACAATGATTGGCACCAACACTCCACTGAAAACTTTGGCAGCCACCACGGCTAAGAATTTCCAAAAGCGCAGCGGCAAAATTGCTTCATGGATTGCCGCTGCCCCCGGACGCGTGAACCTGATCGGAGAGCACACTGACTATAACGACGGTTTCGTGTTCCCGATGGCACTGGAGCGCTACACGGTGATCGCCGCGGCTCCCAATGGCTCGAACAAAATCATTCTGACCAGCAGCACGGCCGAAGGCGCGGCGACCATCGACCTGTCCAAACCCATCAAGCGGGGCGAGCCCTCCTGGGCGAACTACGTCAAAGGAGTGATCGTCGGCTTTCAACGGCTCGGCTGTAAGATCCCCGGCTTCGACGCGCACATCGAATCCACGGTGCCGCTTGGCGGCGGCGTTTCCAGCAGCGCAGCGCTCGAAGTCGCCACCGCGACTTTGTTGGAAGCCATCACCAAGAAGAAACTCACCCAAGTGCAAAAAGGCTTGATAGCCCAAAAGGCCGAGCACGAATTCGCCCTCATGCCCTGCGGCATCATGGACCAGTTCATTTCCGTCATGGGCAAGGCCGACCACGTGCTGTTGCTGGACTGCCAGACGACCAAGACCAAGCAGGTGCCGATGAAATCCAAGTCGGTCGCCATCCTCGTCATCAACACCAACGTGAAGCACGAACTGACGGGCAGCGAATATCCTGATCGCCGTCGTCAGTGCGAGGCCGCCGCAAAAGCACTCGGGGTGAAATCACTGCGCAGTTGCACGTTGGCTGACGTGAACGCAGCACCAAGCAAGTTGACCAACATTGAATTTCGTCGTGCGCGCCACGTGGTCACCGAGATCGAGCGCACCATCACGGCCGCCAAGGCATTCGCGAGCGGCAACTGGAAGCTGGCCGGCGACTTGATGTATGCCAGCCACGGTTCGTTGCGCGGTGATTATGAAGTCAGTTGCCCGGAGTTGGACGACGTGGTGGAGATCGCCCACGGCATCGGCCTGAAGGGCGGCGTTTACGGCTGCCGCATGACCGGTGGCGGCTTTGGCGGCTGCTGCGTGGCGCTGGTTGAGTCCTCCCAAGTGAAGGCTATTGCCGCAAAAATTGCCCAGGCTTACAAGGCCAGGACCAAGATCACCCCAAGCCTGTTCGTTTCCCGCCCCAGCCAAGGGGCAACCCTAATCAAAGGCTGAACGCTTCCCCTACCCCTACCCTAAAAACTAATAACTAGAACATTATGCACATAGACCTGACATGGATTGATTACTCGATCTTGGCGCTTTACACAGCGTTCGTGGTCGGAATCGGATTCGCGTTGAAGAAATACATGAAGAGCTCGTCGGACTTTCTCACGTCCGGCCGCTCCATCCCCGCGTGGGTCACCGGACTCGCGTTCATCTCCGCGAATCTGGGCGCGCTGGAACTGGTAGGCATGGCCGCCTCCGGCGCGAAATATGGCATCGCCACCGCCCACTTCTATTGGGTAGGCGCGATCCCGGCGATGGTCTTCCTCGCCGTGTTCATGATGCCGTTCTATTACGGCTCCAAGGCACGCTCCGTGCCGGAATACCTCAAGCTACGATTCGATGAGCGCGTGCGTGCGTTGAACTCGGTGTCATTCGCCGTGATGACGGTGTTCGCCTCCGGGATTTCCATGAACGCATTGGCCAAGCTGTTGAATCAGTTGCTCGGCTGGGATTACCACATGGCGCTCTGGATCTGCTCAGGCATTGTGCTGGTGTATGTGCTCAAGGGCGGTCTCACCTCGGCCATTTACACCGAAGTGCTGCAGTTCTTCATGATCGTCCTCGGCTTCGCGCCGGTTGTATATCTCGGCCTCAAGGACGCAGGCGGTTGGTCGGGCGTGAAGCAACAGCTCACCAATGTCGCTTCAAATCCAGCGGCCGTAAACCTGGTGGACGATGCGGCGAAGAAGTTCGAACCCAACGCGTGGACCAGTGCTTGGCAGCCGCTGATCGGCGGCCCCTCCGCCAACCCCATGGGTGTGGACATCTTCGCGATGGTCTTCGGCCTCGGCTTCGTGCTGTCGTTCGGTTAC
>Ga0208783_10001012_pt1 | contig 17032 bp, 51 predicted proteins | sample DEB19_08_DNA_2_FD_184529 | JGI IMG/M metagenome (GOLD analysis project Ga0208783, IMG submission 184529) | Aqueous microbial communities from the Delaware River and Bay under freshwater to marine salinity gradient to study organic matter... | ecosystem: Environmental > Aquatic > Marine >...
TGATTGATGGTGGCGATATGTCTTCCTGCTGGACTGAAGATCGGTTTAGTATTGATCCCACCACTGGATATAAAGTTCAAGAATACGGTCCTCAGTATTACTCTCAGCGTGGTGAAGATTGCCCTCCTCGCCTTGATGCTGATCTTTGTGAGTATCTTCTTCCTGCTAATGGTGAAGAATATCACTATCTCTTCCGCAATGGTAAGTGGGTGTGTTATAATATGAACTGCTACGTGGAAAGCAAACTTCCCGAAATCGTTGAAATCCCCTCCGCTGCTCTTGCTGTTTGATCTATGAAAACTTCTACCGCTCTTGGTGTTGTATTTGGTGCTATTGTTCTTACAGTAGCAGGACTTTTTCTGAAAGCATGGATTCTTGGTATTATTCTCTCTTGGTTTAGTGTCTCATTGACTATCTGGCAGAATCTTCTTATTATTATTCTTGCCGATTTGATTACTGGTAAACTCAACGTCTCTTCCAAATCTTCTAACTGATTATGAAACAACAAAACGGTTTTATTGATCCCGCTGTCGCTGCTATTGCTGTCGGTGTAGTTGTCGTTGGTGCTCTCATCTTTATTGGTGGACCTCAATATAATGTGTGGCAGCAATCTCTTGCTGGTAAAGCAGAACTTCAAAAAGCAGAATACACTCGCCAAGTAGCAGTTCTTGAAGCACAAGCAAAGAAAGATAGTGCTCAGCAACTTGCTGATGCTGAGATCATCCGTGCTACTGGTGTTGCTAAGGCAAACCAAATCATTGGTGATAGTTTGAAGGACAACCGTGAGTATCTGCAATATCTTTACATCACTGGACTGGAAGAAGGATCTAATAAAGGTAATGTTACGATCTATGTTCCCACCGAAGGTGGTATGCCAGTCCCCACGCTTCAAATGAACAAGTGACACTTCAATAACTGTCACAAGACCCGCCCCACAAGGCGGGTTTTTTGCTATAATGACAAGGTAGTTGAGGAACTTCTCATGGATCTATCTGAACTGATTGAAGAACTGCGGGAAATTGAAATCTACGGATCTGAACCGTCAGATTGGATGGGTTATCTTGGTTCTGACGACTACTGGGTGCCAGATGAGGAACTGGCATACTGACTACCTCAGGGGGCACTCTGTGCCCCTATAATACGTTCATACGCAACCAAGCAATGACTACCACCTTCGCTGACTACTCCGCCCAAGCAGAGGCACGGAAGAACATCGCAGAGGCAGTTCTGGGGCATACCTATGCCCTCTGTGAGGCACTCCGCCAGAACTTTATCCAGTCCAGCATCAAGATGCACGAAAGTTCTCTGAAACGCCTGGAAGGCAACACTGAAACTGGTATTGCCTATCACAACGCTTGCATTCAAGACCTGAAGAATGGTAATTGTGGTTATGAGTTCTACCCTGAAACGGGTCGTAAGTACCACAAAATCATTATGGTTGCTAATGGTTCCCGCTCTGTCCACGCTTTTGTGGATAAGAAGACTGGTGAAGTCTACAAGTCTGCTTCCTGGAAGTCTCCTGCCAAAGGTGTTCGCTATGATCTTCGTATCATTGAGCAGCGTGAATGGTTGCTTGAAAATGCTGACTGGGCAGGTGCTTATCTTTACGCAAAGTGAGTTATGTTAATGATCTTTTTCTGGTGGTTTGTTGCTATGCTTGGTGCAGTCGCCTTCAATTATGTTCTGATGCAGTTTACTGATGACGACGACTGACAAACTCATCTTCGTTTCTTCGTTCATTCTGTTTCTTCACTGGGGTCAATGTCTCACTTCACGCATTCTGGATATGGTTATCGCAAACGGGTCTGTGAGGATGTTACCTCTTGGTTTCTGAATAAGTTCTTTCCACGCCACAAGATTGCGATTGATATTGTTCATCGTGGTATGAATCGTGAGTGTGTTTATGGTTATTGTGATGTTGTGGGTGAAACGTATCGCCCCCGTCACTTTTTGATTGAATTGAATACTCATATGGATGAGGAGTTGTATATAAAAACTCTTTTACATGAACTGACGCACCTGCGGCAGTGGGTGGTCGGTTCACTGCGGTTGCGAAGCGGAAAAATGTATTATGATAAAGAACCAGTCGAATTTTATGACTATTGGCATCAACCACACGAAATAGAGGCACGGGAACAGGAAGAAACCCTATATGTTGAGTATTTGTATGATGAATTGAATGTGCCAGTTCAAGAAGTGGCACAGTTCTTCCCGAACCGCCTGATGCAGGCAGTATAATAAGAAGGTAATCAAGGCACATCACTGATGAAGACCTACCGAATGCTGATTGAGTATTGGGTTCCTGATGAGGATGAGAATATCTTTGAAGAGAAGATCATTCAGTCCCGTTCTTCTTGTGGTAAGATTGCAGATGATTATCTTGCACAAGATCGCACCAATCTGATTCGCTCTGTTGAAGTCACTCCTGTCTGAATCATGCAACTTTCTACACAATCTGTCTCTAAAATCGCAGATGCACTCAAACCATCAGTAATTGATTACATTTATGAAGATGAAGGTTTTGTTGAATACATGCAAACTGCAATAGTTGATGGTATTCGGGAGACGATGGGTAATATGGATGATGATTTACTTTTTGAACTGGGTATGCTAATCTTTGATAGGATCGAACTGAAATGATGACTGAAAAGCAAATTAAGTACGCTCTGATCGGTGGAGTTGTTCTAAATTTGGCAATGTGCCTGAATCTATATCGACAAATGCTCTCACTTCAATATCAGGTTACACAACTTGAAACTGATTCGATGAGTGCCATTCAATCATTGAGTCGTTATGTTTGGGAGATGAAGAATCCTGATGCAAATGGTTATTCTGGTGACTTTCGATGATTGAAACTGTAATTGCTGGTCTTGCCTGTGGCATTGCCACATTCTATGGAATTGGTGATGGATTTCATGGACAAGTTACGGCAAATGGTGAGCGGTTTGATGCTTATCGTTGGACTGCAGCTCACCCTTATCTACCTATGGGTTCACGCATACGGGTAACCAATCAGGATAATGGTAAGCAGGTGATCGTAAGAGTCAATGATCGTGGTCCTTATTCGCACGCAGACCTAGATCTTTCTTATGCTGCATTTGCTCACATTTCTTCTACGTCAAAAGGTAATGCAACTGTTTGTTGGAGGGTGATTGGATGAAAAAACTCATTGTTCTTGCTGCACTGATGCTGTCGTCTCCTGTCTATGCACAGACAGAATCTTCTTACCAACCATTTCGTTATGAGACCTCTTGTGCATTGATGAATGAGGGTGAACCGATGACTGATTTGTGTGTGGTGATTGAAACCCGTGAAAAAGGTGGATTTCTTCGCAGTCGCAATATCTTCTCTAATCGATTTGGTCTGACGATTAAATCGCGGTTTGATAAGGAGAAAGGATTTGTGACTTGGGACAGTCATAACAAGTTTGAATACAAGTGGGAATATAAACTTGGGAGTGTAGGTGAACTGGGTAACTGGTCGAATGTAATGCCAGGATTTTTTGTACAAAATGTAAGTTGGGACTGAAACAAATGAAAGAAGTTAATGTAAATCTAAATGTTCATGAAATTGGTGTGATTCTATCCGCACTACAAGAACTGAATCTACGCGAGGAAAATAGAATTGCACGTGAATATGGAAGTGTACCTGCACTGTATGCAAAACTTCATGATTTCTGGGAGCAGATGGACACTTCCGAAACTGGACTACGGAACGATGTGGTGCCCTCCTTCTGACCTATACTACAAAGGTAGTCAAGGGAACCACCATGTTCACCGTCAACCTAACCGAACAACAACTTGCACTCATGGAAAAGATTGTGGGTGAGAAGTTTGATGAAGTAGCACAGGCATGGTTACCTGCTGAAGAAACAAAGGCAATGAACAACCTTTGTTACAGCACGATGCTCAATCTTCGTTGTGTTCGTTTGGCGAAAGAGTATGATGAAACTTATGCTAAATGGGACTCAGAATTTTATTCTTTTGATAAGGAACAATACCTGAAAGATGTGGGTCTTGTGACGGATGAACAACTGGCACAGCAGGGCGTCTGCTGATCACAATCCGCCCTATAATACAAAGGTAATCAAGGGAACGCTCTATGCAACTCTCCGCAATCTCCAAGATCGACGGCAAACCCTCAATGGTTGTTGATTTCTTTCCCGTGAAGAATAGCACCCAGTTTATGTTCAAAGTGCTCAAGTTTCAAGGTGTTGATACCATGAGCACCAAATGTATCACCAAGCGTGATTTTGAACGTGAGTGTGAGGAGCGTATTGGTATGGGTTGGGAAGTGACTGGTTTCAACACTGAAATCAAAAATGTTAATCCTATGGCAGGTGCCTGCTGATGAAAACATCTTATTGGTTTCTTGCAGTGATTGGTATTCTGATGTATCAAGGACTGATGGTACAGAGAGATCAAAAAATGTTCAATGCCTATGATCGAGTCTGTGCCGAACTTCCACAACCTCATCCTGATTGCCGTTACGCTCAATGAACGACGAAGACATTCGACAGTTTATGAACGCCTTTGAAGATTTCACCAAACACGCAGAGGTTGAAGAGTTCAATCATTCTGCCTGGACTTCTGCCCGACAGTATACGGATCACTTCTATGAGCAGAAAGCGGCGGAGTTAGAAGTGACGGTCGATTATATGATGGCAGAGTTTATGATTGATTAATAAATACTGATTCTTATGTCTGAACAACATAAATCAAATGCAAGAAGACCAATGGTTAATAGATCTTCAAAACTTTGTATGTGATAAACCAGATCCTAGTGAGTTTATTCAAATTCACACAGTATCTGATAAAATGCGACAAGCAATCAGTGAATCTAACAAGGGAAGAATTGCCCCTAATAAGGGAATACCACACACTGAAGAAACAAAGAAAAAGATTAGCGATGCGAACACTGGAAAAAAATCTTACTGGAAAGGTAAGAAACTACCAGTGGATGCTGTTGCTAAGATGAAAGTAAATCTACCCAATCGCAAAGGTGCTGCTAATTCAAGGGCACGGAAGTATCTTATTACTTTCGATGATGGAAGAACTGAATGTATCTCTTCATTACAGACTTGGGCATTATCCAATGGATATGCTCCAACCAGTGTCCGAAACCTGTATAATGGTAGACAAGTCACACCACACAAAGACATTGTATCAGTGAAACCATTATGAATCCCGAAATGAAACTGATTCTTGCATTGATGCAGATTGAGAATCTGACCAATCTGATTGAAGGAAATGAGTATCAAAAGTTTCTGTATGGACATCTCATTTCAGTGCAGGTTGAACTACAAAGGCAGTTGACAAACCTCACACATTCATCTAAAATTAAGGAGTAATTTACCAAAAGAAATGAAATCACTTTACATCGTTGACTACTGGGTGCCGTTTCCTTCTTCTGAATACGGTGGTGTAGTTTCTCTGATTGCCGAGAATGATACAGAGGCATTTGAATTGCTTTCTAATGAGCAAGGATTCGATGATCGTTATACGAATCTGATTATGCCAAATGTCGTCAAGGCACAGAAATTTCAACTGGTAGATGATTATCAGTCTGGTATCATTGACGCATTTACGACCTGATTAACTATGGAAAAACTCTATCGCATTGAAGAACTGTGTACGACTGGTTGGGAACTAGTTGATGAGAAGTATGTGGATATGACAAAGGAAAGAACGAAAGAAGTTCTTGATCTTCTGATTGCGGAAGGTTATAATCCAAATTCTCTTCGTGCCGTACCTAATCCACAACCCTGGTATCAAATCCCCAGTGACAATTGAATTCCCACACACTGCACCCAAAGGTTACTCTTATGAGATCGTTCCATTCAAACGTAATGTTATTGCAGTGTGGATTCATCATCATTACAGGTTTGTTTACAATGGCGGTGGCATCACTCGTAGTATCTGGGGATTCTACAATACAAAGACAAGGTGCTACCACTCTCCTATCAACGCCAAAACAGTCGGTGATCAAGTAGACATTTCTCAAACAACTCCTTACTCTGCAATGATTCTCAAACGTACACCATTAGAACTTGCGTATGTATAAACCAAGACTGAATGATTATGTGACTTGGACAAAGGGTGTCGAAGGTTGGGTGTATTTTGTCGATCAAGATTATATTACCATTGAGACAATGGTAGTGCCCAAAGATCCAATTAACATTGAACATTGTTCTCTTCATAAGAATCGTCGTCTGCTGGTTATTTGCTATCAGGAACAATGGAAAGAACTGAATCAGGTTGGGTATCGTACTGATAAGTATTCTGAAACAATTATACCCAAAGAAGTATGAAAACAAGGAAAACAGTATGGCGTTTATGGGCAAAGGCAATCGGTGAAAAGGCAAGTAAAGATGACAAAGAATCAGATCACATTGCTCATATACGCACTGTTATATTTTTCACTTATCTCATTACTAACGTATTCATTGTTGCAGGCGTAATTCGACATTGGAATGACAATCAAAATGAAATACCAGGTTGTATACTACAAATTGAAGAAGGACCACAAGAAAGCGAAACAAGAAGCAATTTTCTATAACATTGAGGATGCTACATTATGGGAACAACACGTGAAGAAACAAGGTTACCTGAACTCAGAGATCGTACCACTGTTTCAGTAAGAAGTAAGGTTATCTATTATCCTGTACTGATACTGACTGCAATTAGTTCGTTTGCATTAGGGTCAACTCTATACAGAGAATCCATTGTAAATGATACACTTAAACTGTGTAATCAAAAGCAATTAGAGTGTAAGTTCAAGTATGATGTTCTAATGTATCAGGAGACTGGTAAAGTACCTTATACAGCAGAAAAAGGTAAGAAATAGGGTAAAATAGGTTAAATTTAATTAAAAAAAGGTATTTTAAATATTAAGTTGTTTATTATATCGTTCTCAATAAGTAGTAATTAATTGAGAATCAATAAGGAATAATAGTTGAGAATACCTTGTAAATGTCTGGTCTTATACTCTCTAAATGCTTATAAATGCCTCCTGGTCTTGTATCTTATAAGCACTTTAATACCTTATAAATGTCTGGTCTTATATTCTCTAAATGCTTATAAATGCCTGGTCTTATATTCTCTAAATGCTTATAAATGCCTGGTCTTATATTCTCTAAATGCTTATAAATGCCTGGTCTTATATTCTCTAAATGCTTATAAATGCCTCTGGGTCTTGTGATCTTAGTCCGCGCATTATAACACGAGACCCATAAAAAGTCAAGAGGCGCGGCGAAAAATGCCACGAGACCCACACAAAAACTCGACGAGATCCACACTAGACTTATGAGATCTCGACGAGCTTATGTTACGAGAAGCACATAATTCTCGACGAGAGTACATATATATTGGTATGAATCTCGACGAGACACACATCTAGACTAGATTGTATCTCGTCGAGAATTATGGTATAATACGAAAGCGTTCACACAATCTCGACGAGCTTATGTACGACGATTACGATCTCGACTATACGTATAGTAACGATTATGTAGATCTCGACGAGGACACATACTACGAGTATGGTACAACAGATCTCGACGAGGATTATGCACGAGATACACAGGATTATAATGATCTTGCGTATCGTCATTATGCATGATATAATATCGACACATCGCACTAGACACGTATGTTAGCACAGAAGCGCCTAGTCACAATCACACTCGACATCATGTGTTATGATGATCTAGATCTAGACAATATTAACTGGCGAGATGTATTAGATCTCGAACCCAATGAGGATGTCCATTGTAAGATCCAGGATCATGATATCGATTGGTAGTGTGCCAGTTTAAATATTGGCACAGTATACTATTCTCAATAAGGAGCTCCTTATTGAGAATTTAAATATTTCATAATATTTCAAGGCAGGGGGAGTGGCGATGTATTGTCGTCAGCAGGGATACCCTTCCCCTCATTTGATTTCTTATAAGATATCAGGACCCCAGACCAATTGCAAGGGGTCTTGTGCCAGTTCTTCTAGTGGCACAATGTTGCCTCAAAGCAACCTGATCGGGGTTTATGTTGGTTTCGTTCAACACAAAACCCCGATGATTTTCATCACTTACCCCGATCACGGTTGTGTATACACTCTGTCGCAGGAAGATGGGGATGAGTTGTATTATGCCCCGATCTACCAGAATGGTAGTATTAATCTTGAAGAATTTGCACCCGTTGATTTAGATTCAGTAGACATGGATCAGATGGAATTGTTTGACATTCGTAACCGCCTGGCGGAGATGTGCCAGGTCTAGAAGTGGCACAAGGGGGGTTGCAAAGCACCTCCACCCCTGTTACATTACATTCGTTCCTGAGACACAAACCGATGTCCATCACTCTCACTACTTCTTACAAAGAGATGCTCAACCCCCCTACGGTTGAAAAGATTGATGAGTTGCTGGAAGAGAACTATGAACTCACCGATATGTTGGAGTTCATCGACACTTATAATGAGCAAGATTTCGTGTCTTTCTATGAGGAGTACGTGCGTTGTGGTGAAGCAATCGGATACGAGGCAGTTGATGCATTGATTGGAGAAATGGGAGACATGTCCTACGTTGATTCTTGTGATGAGCGTTATCAGGGTTGCTATGAAAATGTGGAAGATTTTGCAGAGGAATTCTATTCTGATCTCTATGATCTGCCCGGTGTAATCGTAGTGGATTGGGAGGCAACTTGGGAGCAAAATCTTCGTTATGATTTTACTGCCTGTAATGATGGCACTTCGTATCGTTCGTGCCACATCTTCCGCGATTGAATCTCGACTAGATGATATGATGATCTCGTCGAGACATACAAACTCGACGAGATCACACGATACACACGAGATTCATAATACGATATACATGAATCTCGACATACATATACACACATCTCGACACACATACATGAGCATTCGAGATGTGCAAGAATATATGTACATATTCTCGACACACTAGGCACACGTAGAGCCCGCCTTATGTGCAAGAATATGTGCTTCACCCCACTCACCCCTTCCCACACCATCTAGATGTGTTTTTTATATTTCTTAACTCATACCCCTTCGGGGTATACTTCGTATCTCTTTAATATATCTTATAATAGTCTAGATTATTATCTTTATCGTTAACAAACATATTCTAATTAATATTTGAGTACTTGTCAAGGGCCCTTGTGCCAGTTTGAGTAGTGGCACTATACCCCTTGTGTTCGTGTGGTGTTCGTGCCACACTACATTCGTGGTTGAGGAATTCTCTACATCAACCTCCCACACCAATTGATTATGAAAACCACCAACACTTTCTACTGGACGTTCATCGACACTCTGATTCTCAATATTGCAACAATCGCCGCAATTGTCGTTGCTGCGTGTCAGTTTCTCATTCGTGCCTGGAATGAGAACAACGGCAACGAAAAAGCACGTAAGGTGATGCAAACCGTGCTGGCGTTCGTTGATAAGATCGTAGAGTACGGTAAGGTATACTTTGCAGACCCCGTGACTGTGCCAGTTCAGCAAGGGTCCACCAAGCGTGCCAAGCGTGCCTGATTCGTGCCATACTACGTTTGTTCCTGAGAGACACACCATGTTTGATGAACTCTGGACTGAGATTCAAGATGCTCCTGGTGAGATCTTTGACATTCCCGAACTTCGTGAACTTGATGAAGAAAACAAGTTCAACTACAATGAGTACATTCTCGGAAACATTGACTACTGAAATGACCACCACTTCGTTGACTTTTGAAGAACTGGATGCCCTCCTGGCATTGATTGAGTTTCATGATGATTGGGATGAAGTGAGTGAAATCGTGGGGACAGATGTTTCTGCTCTCTATGAGAAACTTTCTGAAATGCGTGATGAGGTTTGATGACTACCAAAACACAACTCTTTGAGTTTCTGTATGAAACCTGCAAAAAGAATGATGGTGTTTTAGTAGATACTTTGCACAACTACATTTCCTCCTTGGATGAGGTGGAACTTGTAGAACTTGAAGATTTCCTTGTCAACAACTTCGGAGACGACTGATTATGTTTCGTACACTTTCTGAACTTCGTGACTCTATCAATCGTATGATTGAGAGTCAAGGTGAGAACGCTCCCTGTGCTGCGTTTGTATTCACTCAACACGATGTGTTTGAGTTCAATGAGGAAACCAATCAGGATGATTATTTTCCATCACTTTTCACTCAAGATGTGCTCGCTGATGTAGGTGGTTCTTCCTACATTTACGAACAGGTTGGTGAGATGATTGATGATGCAATCCGTCTCCGTAAGAAACTCCCACTCTACGCTAACTGAAACTATCATGAATCGTTCCGACCTCGTTGATGCCTACGCCCAGCAAATCCTGGACGCTATGGACATGAAAACTCTAGAACAGTTTGCATACGATTGCCTGGTAGAAAACCTCAACAATTATAGTGAGGATGACTTAATCACTGAGGTTAGCGAACACTATCCCGAACTGCTAGAAGATACTGAACCAGTGTATCCCACAGAGGTGACCGAACCTGCGTGACAGTTGACTAAGTGGCACAAGGGGGGTTGCAATGCCCCCTGATCTGGTCCATACTACCTTTGTTCACGCAACCGACACCAATGCGTAAGATCGAACAGCAAATGAACGCCGCCATTCGTGACTCCCGCGATTGGAAGTGTGGCAACACTGAAGTTACCTTTGACTCTGAAACTAATGAGTCGAAAGTGTTCCTGCACGGCAACCACATTGCTACCATCGGTGATGACTTCGTGCAAATCTTTGATGGTGGTTGGCAGTCTAACACTACCAAATCCCGCCTGAACGCTATTCTTCAAGAGCACGGAATCAAGGGCGAATGTGTATTCCAGCGCAACTGGAATTGGTTCGTTCATAAGTTCATCGGGCAGGCAGGAACCTCTCCTGTGTTCAATGAACTCGAGTTCACCAACGGATTCGTGTTCGCCTGACGAACTGGCACACGGGGGGTTGCCAACCCTACCCCCCACCCCTTACACTACATTCGTTCACACAAAACACCAATGGAAACCTTCCTCGAGACTTCCTTCCAAAACGTTCGTTCTTCCAAGCGTACTGATGAGTTCCATAAAGTTCTGCTGGATGAGATTCTGAACGCAAATCCCACGTGGGCAGAGTATGATTGGAAGTTTGAGTATCAACTTCCCGTAGATGGTTTTGGTGGTACATTTGACATTGACATTGCTGGGTTTGATAATGGTCAACTTAAAGTTGCGATTCTTGGTAAAGCACTCAACAGTAACATTAACAAAAACATCAAAAACTACGCTAACACGAGTGTAGGTGAGGCAGCACGATTGATGTTCGCTCCTGACATTGAGATGGAGAAAGTTCTGTTCGTGAGTGTTCTTCCCCGTGTCGCACCACGTTTCAACAAAGCGGGTGAAGTTCAGGGTTTCGATGATGTCGTGAGTGCCAAAGAGCGTACCAAGATTAACCACGTTCTGCAAGCACAATACGATGGTATTGTTGAGGCAATCGACCTGTACTTTGACATTGAAGGTGTAAAGACTCTGCAAGAGTTCAACACCATTAGCATCAACAATCTGGACACTCTGACTCTGGTGTGACAGTCTGACAAGTGGAACACGGGGGGTTGATTGCCCCCCCTTTTCGTGCCATACTACGTTCATCAGCAAACAACCCGACCGATGAAACTCTACATCCTCAAAGAAGTTCTTTACGATTACACTGACGGAATGGCAGTTATCGCAGCAGAATCTATGCCTCAGTGTGAACAGATCTTTATGGAGGAGTTTGGGTATTTCACTGATTGTAATGGTGAACGGGTGAAGGATGAAAAGGTGCAAAAAGAGTTCAACAATGCTAAGGTTACAATCATCGAAAGCGTAGGACTTGATGAGGCAGGTATTGTAGAGTATGTCTACGGCGGAGGGTGACACCCTGACAACTGGCACACACCCCCTTGTGCTGCCTTCCCATTCGTGCCATACTACGTTCATCAGCAAACAACCCCGATGCAAAACAAGCACCAAGAGCACCCCGAAGATACCATCCTCACGGGTGATTTGACCGTGCTGGATTGGTTCACTGCTCGTGGACATCTGAGCGTTAAGATCGACGGAGCGCCCGCAATCGTGTGGGGGATTGATCCTGCAACTGGTACGTTTTTCGTGGGTACAAAAGCAGTTTTTAACAAAAAGAAACTGCGTATTGCACACTCTCACGATGAGATTGACCAACACTATGAAGGCAATGTTGCAGACATTCTGCACACTTGCTTTGACATTCTGCCCCGTACTGAAACAATCTATCAGGCAGAGTTCATCGGGTTCGGTGGATCTGATGAGTATACTTCCAACCTGATCACGTATCAGTTCCCTGAGATTGTCACTCAAACTATTATCATCGCTCCGCACACTTGCTATTATGCTGAGAGCGATCTTCGTGATGCCGTAGCATACCCTGACCGTGCAACCTGGAATGATACTGAAACGGTCAAGTTTGTGAAACCTGATGCCTACATTCTGCACGGTCAAGAATCGTTCGCTGATGTAGAGGAAGTGTGCAACTTTGCCCGTCAGATGGCAACCACCTGCCAGTTCGTTTCTAACACCGAAGCGGCAAAGATTAAAGTTGCCATTAACGCTTGCATCCGTGAGCAACGTGAGATCGAAGATGATGCGTTTGGATGTGATCCTAACCTGATTCGTTTGTGGAAGTTGGTGAAGTCAATCAAGGAAGATTGCCTGTTCCTGTGCCGCAACAATGGTCCCGCAGCATACATCAAACAGGATCGAATTGATGCCGAAGGTTACACAATGACCAATGAGTTTGGTATGTTCAAACTGGTGAAGCGTGAGGTATTTTCCTACCACAATTTCACCAGCGGACGCTTTCAGTGTGCCAGTGCCTGAACCGTCCACCTGAACCCTCAGGGGGACACTGCTGCCCCCTATACTGACTTCAGTTCAAACGAAACCGATGCAACGCCTTGACGTGATCTGCCCTTCCGCTCCCTGGGAGAACACTACCACTGATGAGGATCGTGCCTGGGATCTGTGCCTGTCACTCTCTGAGGAATACGGTTACGCTCAGGTTCGCCAGAATGGTATGATCATCGGAGACTACACTGACGGTCGCTGAATGATACAAAAGGGGGAGCACATACGCTCCCTTTTTTTATACTTTTTCTTTTTTTTTATTTCAAGGCTGCCCCCGTGACGACCTTTTTCGTCATCAGGGCTACCCCGCCCCTCCTTCGCTTGTGACCTTAGTATAAGGCCGCGGCGACCCCATACAACCCACCTTGTGCCACTTTCTGAACTGGTACACTGTCCCCCGCACTGCCCCCACCCTGCCCTTAGAATACCGGTATGAACAAAACAACCGCTTCCGAAGTGCATCTGTTTGATCTTGACATCGCTCCCGCACTGCGTGACTTTATGGGTAGCAACCTTTGCGATCTGAATGATTGCGTCGATTGGGTTTGCTATACTTTCGACATTGATGCAACCGACTTTATCATTGATCGGGTTGCTGATGAGTTCGAAGCATTCTACGGGGAGTGACAGTTGAGGGGGTGGCACCCGCTGCCCCCGATTCCCCGCCAGACCCTTTATACTGATCTCAGTTCAAACGACAGCGATGCGCTTCGAAGTCCGTTACCAGACCCCCTACAATGCCTGCGAGTGGCGCTCTCAGTGGTTCCCCACTCTGGCAGAGGCAGAGCGTATGGTAGAATTCTACCGCTCCTGTGGGTCACCCTCCCACGTCGCACCGTCCTCCCTAGCACAACTGGAACGATGATCACCGCAGCATTCTTCCTGATCGGTTACACTATGGGAGCAGGGCACGTCCTGATCCTGCAACGTATCCTCCGCCGCCGATGATCAACGCCCTGACCCGCTCACGCTCCCCTGAGTTCCACCGCGCTACGATGCTCCGCCTGACGATCGCTGCTCTGCTGCTCTGGGGATTCTGGGGTCCACTCTACCCCGTGCGTAGTGTGACAGCGGACCTACTGGACACTACCGCCGACTTCCTGCGCCGCTGACCCTTTATACTGATCTCAGTTCACAAGCGAACCTGATGACCTACCAGACCCGCCAGATGCTAGACCAGATCGCCACCTATGCTCTGGTGGCAGGTGTCATCATGCTGCTGGCGGTTGGCATCGCCACCCTGATCAACGGTGCCAACGTTAAGATCGAAGCACGGTGCATCGAGCAGGGTGGACAGGTGCTTGTGACACCTGGTGAAGTGTCACGCTGCCTGCTGCCTACCGCCCGCTGACCCTTTATACTGATCTCAGTTCACAAGGCAACCCGATGACCCGCACCAACGTCCTCCCCAACGACCTCTGCTCCATCACCCTGACTGAGGCACAGTGGAGCACCATCCGCACCGCCGTGCTCTGCCTGGCAGTTGACTGCCGTGTCGCTGGTAAGGGCACCGACGCAGACTACTACCTGAATGCCTACAACCTCCTGCGGGATGCGATGGGGATGGACGACTGACCTAGTGGCACAAGGGGGGCACCAACCCCCCACACCGACCCCTTATACTGATCTCAGTTCACAAGGACACACCGATGACCGCTTCCACTTTCAACGGTTGGGCAAACTGGGAGACCTGGAACGTTTCCCTCTGGATTCAGAACGATGAGTCCCTCTACCGTGCCGCTAAGACCTGCCGCACCTATCAGGACCTGGTGGAACTGCTCTGGGAGTGTGGCAGCAAGGAGACCCCTGACGGGTGCCGTTGGGATGACCCTGCCATCGACGGACTGGAGATCAACGCAATGCTGACCGATCTCTGAACTGGCACACACGGGGCGCTCTGCGCCCCTCTCACCCCTTATACTGATCTCAGTTCACACCTGAACCCCAATGCGCTACAATCCTTCCACCGATCGCGCCACCAGCATTGATGAGATCGCCGCTCAGTGCCGCGCTGCTATCATGAAGGCATCCACCCCCGTAGAAGGAGCGATCGCCTTTCAACCCTTCTACGATGAGATCCTGGCGAATGCCCGCTGGGAGAATGATCTGCTGATCCCCGCCTGATACAATGGGAGCGGGAGCGCCCTTAAAGACTCCCCCCTAACCTTTCAACCTTTCAACCGATCATGACTGCTGACCTCGCCCTCTCCCTGCTCCGTCGCGGTGCCAATGGCGCTCAGATCCTGGAGATCCTGGACTCCATCACCAACGACGTTGAGCAGGCAGGGATCGACGATTGCGCCGCCCATTATGCTGCCATCAGTGCCCAACCTACCCTGAGCGAAGTCCAGTTCTGATAGTGGCACAACGGAGGGGGATGACCCTTCCCTTTTGCCTCTATACTGATCTCAGTTCAGACGACCCACGTGTTCATCACCAACGACACTGCCGCCAACGACCCCGCCTGCCAGGCAGCGATGGCAGCATACGCCGCCCAACTCAAGCGGGAGGAGGAGCGCCGCCAGCAGATCCTGGCAGGCACCTACATCCCCTGCCCTGTCCAATCGACGGTCTGGCACATCAGCGACCGCGACTGATCCCACCGACCAACTAGGATACTCTCAACAGCAACCGACCCATGCTCTTCACCTCAGGTCAGAAGCAACGCCCCCGCCTCGCTCAGCAGATCTACCGCTTCATGCTTGACCAGGAGCTCCTGCTGGGTGCCGCCACCGTCACCGTTCACCACCGCCGCCTGACTGCTGAGGGTGTGGTAGGATGGCAGCAGGAAGATGGGCATGAGTTCCTGATCGACATTGAACGCGACCTCCCTAAGGCAGACTACATCCTCACCCTGATCCATGAGTTGATCCATTGCCGCCAAACTCTGGAGGGTATCATGGATGATGACACCCGCGAACAGGAAGCGTACAGTCTGGAAACCGTCTACGCTGACCGCTTCGCCGCCGCCTGACCCCTTATACTGATCTCAGTTCAAAGGAACCCCACCAATGACCGAAGCATACGCGATCTTCACCACTGGCACCGACTACTACGATCGCCCTGAACTGTTCGGACTCTACGCTTCCGTTGATAAGGCAGAGGCAGAGGCAGCAGTCCTACGCGAGCGCCTGGAGGATCCTGACTGTGCCGAATTCGAAGGGCAGCGCCTCTACGATCAGGTGACCGTGACCTACGTTCCGATCCGCTGAGATCCTATGGGGGGTTGACCGATCGCCCCCCTACCGCCTACAATTCTCTCAGTTCAAACGAAACCGATGACCGATCCCTGCTTCCCCGCTCAGATCGCTGAGATCACCAATCCTGAGAACGGCACCATCTTCTGGATTGAAGCGGCATACGCTGCCAAGATCCACGGTCTGTGGGATGACTTCAAAACCGACTATGGCACGACCGATTCGTTCGGCGGTGTCGATGCTGGTGAGTTCCTGGAGTGGTTGGGATACTGACCCATTCGTGGGGGTGGCGCTGCTGCCCCCGTTTCGTGCTACACTATCAGCAGTTCACACCCCGAACCGATCATGGCAATCTTCTCTCAGTGCTCCGACCTGGAAACCCGTCAGACCATGTGGGTTAAGCGCAAGACTGATGACGGTCCTCAGAACCGCTACGCTGGCGTGATCACGCCAGCAGAGGCGTGGTGGTGGGCAGGGTGCCATGCCGACTGCTACGCTTCGGACGTGGTGGCACCCCAGTGGGAGGGGTGACCCCCCATCCTAGCACACGGGCACTGGGTTCGTGGGGCGCAGTGCCCCCGCCGCCGCCCCCGTGCGGTCGCGGCGCGTGATGGGGGGTTGTTATAAAAACCCCTAACTACCCTAACCTACAAAGTGTTACGGACGCGAGAGAAATATCAGACTCATTAAACATCGAAAATCAAAAAATTTTTCCCCAATAAAAAGTTCTCATAAGGTTGATATATAATCTAAAATTATATTCGTGCGAATGAGAAAAAAATCCGGAGAAGAAAAACGCCCCATAGAAGTCGATCCGATCAGTGGGGAGTATTCGATTAAACTGCCAGAGTGGATGGTCAATGAGCTTTCGTGGTACGAGGATACTGAGATTACGTTTACCTTAGAGGGTAGTGAAC